>Ga0307509_10010801_pt1 | contig 11132 bp, 12 predicted proteins | sample 10_EM_MG_FD_202245 | JGI IMG/M metagenome (GOLD analysis project Ga0307509, IMG submission 202245) | Populus trichocarpa ectomycorrhiza microbial communities from riparian zone in the Pacific Northwest, United States - 10_EM | ecosystem: Host-associated > Plants > Roots > Unclassified | place... | reverse complement strand
CCACGCTCTGCCCCTCGTAGTACATGGCCCGGACCACGGCCTGATGATCGGCGGACAGCCGCTCCAGCGCCTCGGCCACCAGCCAGCCCTCGACGAGCTGGTCGACGTTGTCCTCGACCGGCATCGTGTCGACCGCGTTCTCGTCCGCCACCAGGTGCGGCCGGCGTTGCTCGGCCCGCCAGGAGTTGGTCACCACGTTGCGGGCGATGGTCAGCAGGTACGAACGGGTGCGGCCCGGATCGGTGTCGAGGTGATCGATGTGTTTCCAGGCGCGCAGCAGGGTCTCCTGCACCATGTCCTCGGCGCGATGCCGGTCGCGCACGTACCGCAGGACGAAGCTGAGCAGGACCGCATAGTGCTCGATGTAGAGCGCGGTCATCAGCTCCTCGTCGGGGCTCACCCGTCGCCTCATCCGCGCCATGCCCTTCGCCAGCGTCCGCCTGCCACCCACTTGTACACCGTCACGGTGAAGCCGGTTCGATCGGAGCCGGTCGGACCCCAGACAGGGCGATGCCCGGTCCCCTCGCCGGGACCGGGCATCGCGTCACAGAGAACCTCAGGAAGAGGACGAGGCCGAAGGTGTGGGTAGGGTAGCGCCGCAGGGACCCTTGCCGCCGTACCGGAAGGTACGCGCGCTGAACAAGGTGACCGGGTAGTAGGGCGAGTTCGCGAAGAGCGGCGCCACTGCCGGGCCGTTGACGTAGGAGATGCTGGCCATGTACGCCGCCGTGCTGGAGACGTCCCCGGCCGAGCCGGTGCCCATGTCGGTGCACGGGCTCAGGCCGGCCGCGGCCACCTCGCCGTATTCCTGGACCCAGCCGGTGCGGCTGAACTTGATGCCCTGGTCGTTCCACAGCTGCTCGGGGAAGTAGCCGACCCACTCCGAGTCGAAGGCGATCCACCAGGCGCCGTTGAAGTACTGAATGCCGAACTTCTTGGTGAGGCCGTAGGTGAGAGTGTCGCCGGGCTTGAGGTTCTTGCTGTACTGCACGAAGCCGCAGCCGTTGTAACAGGTCCCGTGGTGGCCGACCCAGTGGTAGACGAACAGGTGCGGGTCCTCGTCGCCGTTCACCACGCGGTCGACGGTCCAGCCGACCTCGACGGCGTCGCCGGTCTCGGCCGACTGCACCGCGATCTCGCCGAGCGAGTGGTAGTCGACCTCGTCGAGGCCCGGCTTGCCGATCGTGACGTTCGTGTACACGCCGTCCGTCTCGGCCTGCTGCTGGGCCCCGTCGTACAGGAAGCAGGGCGGATTTTTCAGGCACTCGGGCTCGGTGGACGGGCTCGGATCGGGCGAGCTCGGCTCGGGCGAGGGCGGCGCCGCGGGAACGGCGCCGGTCTGCCCGCCGGTCTGCCCGCCGGTCTGCCCGCTGGTCCGGTACGACTTGCCTCTCGACCATTCGCCGTCGCCCTTCGGGGCGTACCGGCCGCGCGGCTGAGTCGCGCCGCTCGTGTCGTTGGACGCCGCGTCGAAGCCGTCCGACCGCAGCGTGCGGGCGCTGACGCCGGCGCGGCCCTTGCGCACCCGCTCGGGGCGGGCGCCCCAGGGCAGCAGGGCGGGCGGCGTCGAGACGTAGTCCGAGCTGGTCGGCGCGGCGGCAGCCGGCTCCTGGTCGGGGGCGCCGACGATCTGCTCGGCCCCCGCGTTCAGGGTCGAGGCGACGCCCAGGGCGCCGACCACGGCGACCGCAAGGCCGGCGGCCAGCAGGCCGCGGCGTGACTTCAACACGTGTCCGTCCTCGTTGATCGTGGAGTCGGAGGTGTGGGCGAGGCAGCCTCCGGCACCGGTTCTCGGCGGCGCCCGTCACCATATAGCTTTCTCGATTCGAGTTGAGCCTGCCGACGGGTTTTCCGCCTTAACGGCTGAGCCCGGAAGCCGATCCGGTGATTCAAAGCTCAATTTCGACGACGGAGCGTGTCGGCGCGATTGCGGAGGGCCGATTTTACGCGTAGTTCGGAAAGAGGCAAAGTGCCAAGAGCTTCTTTCCGGACTAGCGTATGGACATGGGCGGGATCCGGGTCTTGTCGCTGTCCGCCGGTGGCGTCTTGACGCACCCGCTGACCGAGGTCGAAGCCCTGCTGGAGCGGCCGGACGCACTGGTGTGGGTGGACATTCCGGAGTGCAGCGACGAGGCCATCACGCTGCTCACCGAAGTACTGGGCTGCCATCCTCTCGCCGTCCGCGACTGTATGCAACGAAATCGCGTGCCACGTGTCCGGATTTATCCGCATCAGCAACTCGTGATCCTGCACGGACCGGAGCGGGGACCGTCCGGGCATGTCCACTATCTCGAACTCGATCAGATAATCGGCGAGAAGTACGTCGTTACCGTGCACGGCCCGATCAATCCGAACCTTTCTCTCGATGTCGCCCTGCGCGAGACCGACGGGGTCCGGCGGCGACTCGAATCCGGCCGGTTGCGCCCGGGCTCGCCGTACGACCTGTCCTATGCGATCACCTCCGCCCTGATCCATCGGCTCGAGGTGTTCATCGAGGAGATCACCACCGACGTGTGGCACCTCGAGCAGCGGGTCACCGGCGGGCACATGGGCAACCCGGAGGAGTTCCTCGAGGAACTGTTCCAGGCCCGGCACGGCCTGCTCGCGGTGCGCACGATGGGCGCGCTCGGCGCCGAGGTGTACGGCCGGATCGCCGCCCTCGAGGCCCGGGTGCCGGCCGACGACCGGCCGCTGGTCAACGACGTGGTCGACCAGCTCAACCGGATCCGCGGGCTGGCCGACGGCGAGCGCGAGTACTTGCAGGGCGTGATCGAGTTCTACCGGGCCCGGGCCGAGACCAAGATGACCATCGCGGCCGAGCGGCTCGCCGTGATCGCCGTGGTCACCCTGCCGATTACGGCGCTCTCCTCGATCTACGGCATGAACGTCATCGTCAACAGGCAGACTCACGTGCAGCAGTTGGTCGCCGTCCTGCTGGTGATGGCCGTGATGTCGGCGCTGCTGCTGACCTGGGCCAAGCGCCGGGGCTGGTGGTAGGAAACGCCCATCCGGACGGGTCCGCGCTCCGAACTCAGGGCATGACCGGGGTGGATGATCGTTACCGAGTGGTCCGGCTGCTCGACCAGGACGAGCTGGGCCGGGTCTGGCTGGCCGAGGACGAGGTTCTCTGGCGCTGGGTGACCCTGCGCGAGCTCGCCGACGGGCTGGCGATCGGCTCGGCCGTGGCGCGGCTGCCAACCGTGAAGATCTACAACGCGGTCGTCTGGAGCGAGCGCTCCTGGATAGTCATGGAGTTCGTCGCGCGGCCGGCCATCAGCGTCGGGCGGGCCGCCGTCCCCCGGCTCCCACATCACGGAACAGATTTGACCGCTGATCACTCGCCGCGTCACGATGGGCGTCATGCAGCGGACGGGGATCCCTCTCGTCGCCGATCTGGCGACCGATCTGGCTCATTACGCCAGCGCTTGCTGCCCTAGCTGACCAGCGTTTCTGCGTTCCGCGACACTGATCGGCTGACTTTCCGCCCGACCTGCCGTGCCGAGGACTAGCCTTGGCCGCGTTGTGGCGGTAAACCTATAGGACTGATGGGCAATGTATGCAAAACCAGGAGTTCCCGTGACCGTCGTCGACCTTCGCCTCGACCATCTCGCCCTCGCCACCCGCTATGCCGCCGAACCCGAGCAGTGGCCGGTGGCGCCGCGCTACAACCCGGTCAGCCGGTGGTATCACCGCCTGCACGCGGCCGACGATCACGAGGTCTGGCTGCTCACCTGGCTGCCCGGCCAGGGCACCGACCTGCACGACCACGGCGGCTCGGCCGGCGCGTTCCACGTCTTCGCCGGCACGCTCACCGAGGACACCGTGATGACCCCGGCCGGCGGCCCGGCGCGCATCGTCGGCCGCGAGCTCGGTGAGGGGGCCGGCCGCCGGTTCGGCAGCCGGCACGTCCACCGGATCACCAATCGCTCGTCGCGCCCGGCGGTCAGCCTCCACGTGTACGGCCCGGCGCTGCGGACGATGACCCGCTACCGCCTCGGCGCCGACGGCCTCGAGGTGCTCACCGTCGAGCAGGCCGGAGTGCAGTGGTGACCCTGGCAACCGGCGTCGAAGCCCCGCCGCCCGGCTCGGCCGGCATCGCCGAGATCCTGGCCGGCGCCCGTGCCCGGCTGCGCCGCCTCGGCCCGCACGAGACGGCCGCGGCCTTGGGCCGGGGCGCGATCTTGATCGACATCCGGCCGGCGGCCCAGCGCGCCGAGTTCGGCGAGATCCCGGGCGCTGTGATCATCGAGCGCAACGTGCTCGAGTGGCGGCTGGACCCGCGCAGCGACGCCCGGCTGCCGTTCGCCGGGAGCTACCACCTCGAGGTGATCGTGACCTGCCAGGAGGGATACACCAGCAGCCTGGCCGCGGCCGCGCTGCAGGACCTGGGCCTGCACCGGGCCACCGACCTGGCCGGCGGTTTCGCCGCGTGGCGAGACGCCGGCCTGCCGGTGATCCGTACCCCTTAGTGTTCCGCGTCCGGCCTGGCCTTCTTCGGGAGCAGGAAGGACAGGCCGAAGGCGAGGAGCAGCAGGAGCAGGGTGACGCCGGTGGTCCAGATCGTGGCGTCCTGGAAACCGGCGCGCACCTGATCCTCGGCGTACGCCTGGACCTGGGGTGCCGGGACGGCCGCGCCCTGGCAACTGGCGGGCACCGCGTCCGGGTCGTCCTCGGCGGTGCGGTCGCGCAGGCAGTCGCGCAGGCCGGCGACGACGGCGGGCTGGGCGTCGGCGGGCACGCCGGCCGTGGTCAGCACCGTGCGCACCTCGGCCGCCGAGCTGTCCACGTGCGACGCCACCTGGCCGGGCAGGATGGCGAAGAAGATCGTGCCGAGCACCGCGATGCCGAAGGCCCCGCCCAACTGCTGCACCGAGGTGAGCGCCCCGGCGGCCGAGCCGGTCTCCTCGTCGTCGACGCCGGCCAGCACGATGTTGAAGAACGGCGCCATCGCCAGGCCCATGCCGCAGCCGAGCAGCACCAACGCCGGGATCATGTGGTACGGCGTGATGTCCGCCCCGGCCAGCCGTACCGTCAGCGCGAAGCCCGCGGTGCCGACGATCATCACGGCCGTGCCGAACAACAGCAGCTTGCGCCCCAGCTTCTCGGCCAGGCCGGCGCCCGCCGCGATGAAGCCGGCGACCGTGCCCAGCGCCTGCGGCAGCGTGGTGAGACCGGCCTTGAGCGGTGAGTACTCCAGCCCGATCTGCAGGTAGAAGGTGAACACCAGACCGGTGCCGATCAGCGAGGCGAAGAAGACCAGGCCGACCGCGAGGCCGCCGGAGAACGCGCGCTTGCGGAACAGGCTGGGCGTCACCAGCGGGTCGAGCCGGCGACGCTCGCGCCGGGTCTCGTACATCGCGAACAGGCCGAACACGATCACCCCGACGGCCAGCAGCACGAAGCACCAGACCGGCCAGTCCAGGTCGCGGCCCTGCACCAGCGGGTAGAGCAGCAGGAACGCGCCGACCGCGGCGAGCAGCACGCCCATCACGTCGAGACGCGGCGGGCGGGCGCTCTTGAACTCGGGCAGGAACCGCAGCGCGCCGAACACCGCGAACACGCCGAGCGGCAGGTTGATGAAGAAGATCATCCGCCAGCCCGAGTCGAAGTAGTTCGCGTCGACCAGCCAGCCGGCCAGGATCGGGCCGCCCACCGAGGACAGGCCCATCACCGGCCCGAACGCGCCGAACGCCTTGGCCTGCTCCTCGTCGGAGAACATCTGCTTGATCATGCCGAGGCCCTGCGGCAGCATGACCGCGCCGAACAGGCCCTGCACGGCCCGGCCGACGATCAGCTGGGCCGGCGACTGGGCGAGACCGCAGGCCAGCGAGGCGAGCGTGAAGCCGGCCGCGCCGATCAGGAACATCCGGCGGCGGCCGAAGATGTCGCCGAGCCGACCGCCGGTGAGCAGGCCGATCGCCATGGCCAGGGTGTACGCGGCGCCGAGCCACTGGATCAGGCTGTACGAGCCGCCCAGCTCGGCGCGGATCGACGGCCCGGCGATGTTGGTGACCAGCGCGTCGAGGAGGTCCATCACCTCGACGGTCAGGATCACGAAGAGCGCGACCCACCGATATCGGTACGCGGTGGGCGCGGTGGCCGTCTTGTCGAGTACGGCTTCCATCGGAGTCTCCCTGAACGCTGTTCGTCGTCTACGAACACTGTTCTACTGGCGAACGACGTTCGCGTCAAGTAAGTTGTCCGACGATGAAAGATTCGCCGTTCCTCCGGCGGGCGATCAAACCCCAGCGCCCCGCCAAGAACCCGCTCGGCCGCGAGCAGATCGTCCAGGCCGCCCTGCGGATCGTGAAAACCGAGGGCATCGACGGGGTCAGCATGCGGCGCATCGCGGCCGAGTTCGACACCGGCCCGTCCAGCCTCTACGCCCACGTGACAAACAAGGACGAGCTGCTCCAGCTCATGTTCGACGAGGTCTGCGGCATGATCGAGATCCCGCCGCTGGACGCGCCGCGATGGAAGGACCAGGTCCTCGAGATGGCCCGGGTGAGCCATCGGGTCCTGCTCGACCACTACGACCTGGCCCGCGCCGCGCTCGCCACCATCCCCACCGGGCCCAACGCGCTGCGCGCCTCGGACGCCATGATCGGCATGATGGTGGCCGGCGGCGTCCCGCCCCAGGTCGCGGCGTGGGCGATGGACCGGATCTTCCTTTACATCACCGCGGACGCGTACGAGATGTCGATCTGGCGCGGCACGGTCACCGAGGCCGGCGGCGAGAAGGAGGCGTTCGTCGCCGAGCTCGGCAACGACCTGGTCGCGTACTTCGAGCAGGTCCCCGCCGACCTCTACCCGAACATCCGCAAGTACGCCCGGGAGATGGTCAGCGGCGACCCGGACGCCCGATTCGAGCTCGGTCTCGCGATGCTGGTCGACGGCCTGGACAAATATGTCACGAAATGAGCGATCAACGATGTCTTCAACATCGACAATCCGTTGTCGTCAGCCGTAGTTGATCTGAACGGTTTTGTTGATACTGGGTCGATGGAAGGCCTGCCGGTCCCGGTCACCGCGTTCGGTCCGTTGCACCTGCTCGTCCTGCGCGTGCATCGGCTCGCCAACACCGGCCGCGGGCACGAGGCGATCGCGGCCGCCGACGCGTACCTGGCGCTGGCCCGGCTCAGCGGCGAGCGCAAGAGCATCCCGTTCCTGATCCAGGGCAAGATGTACGCCAACCTGCACATGGGCCGCTACCCGGAGGGCGCCGAGCTCGCCGAGGAACTGCTGCGCCTGCACCAGGCCAGCGGCTCGGCCCTCGCCGAGGCCAAGACCCTGTGCGACCTGGCCCACTTCGACATCCTCCGGTCCCGCTATGTCGACGCCATGCGCAACCTGGCCCGAGCCGCCGTGCTGATGGACGCCTCGCACCCCGGCCGCGACCGGCGGATCTCGGCGCTCTGCTCGTTCGCCGAGGCGGCCACCGCCGCCGAGATGTACGAGAACGCGTCGGCCGGCTACGAGCAGCTCAGCGAGACCACCAGCGGGTTCGACCTGGTGCACGCGATGACGCTGCTCTATTGGGGACTGCGTCTCGACCACGTCGGCCGGCACGACGATGCGGCCGAACGGCTGCATCGCAGCGCCGCGATCACCCGCCGCCACGTCGACCAGCGGCCCGACGACATGAGCGCCGCGGCGATGTTGGCGCTCGCGCTGGCCAAGCTCGGCGACGTGATCCCCGCGGAGAAGCTGGCCCGCGAGGCGATCATGCCGCTGCGCACGGCCGAGAGCTACCAATACGCTCGGATGGCCCACCTGGCGCTCGGCATCAGCCTGCGTGCCCAGGGTTCCCTGGCCGAGGCCCGCACCGAGATCGTCGCGGCCGGCGAGCTGTGCGCCTTCGGCGGCCGGCCCGACGAGCAGCCGATCATCCGGTTCGAGATGGCCCTCACCGCGCTGGCGATCGACGACGGCCAGTCCAGCCGCGACCTGTTCGACGCGGTCGTCGGCCAGACCCGCGAGCTGTGGCGGGTGCGCCTGCAGCGGGTGGCGATGCTGCGCCAGGCCCGCCAGCAGGAGGAGGCCGAGGCGGGCCGGGCCCGCGCGGAACGCGAGGTGCTCCGCGACCCGCTGACCGGCCTGGGCAACCGCCGGCGCTTCGACCTGCTGCTCGACCGCATCGACACGGGCCGGTTGGCCGCGCCGCTGGTCCTGCTGCTGGTCGACGTCGACCACTTCAAGGCGGTGAACGACGCCTACTCTCACTCGGTCGGCGACCGGGCGCTGCGCGAGGTGGCCCGCATCCTGCGCGCCCAATGCCGGACGGAGGACGTCCCGGTCCGCTACGCCGGCGACGAGTTCACCGTCTTCCTGCGCGGCGACCTGCAGGTGGGCCGCGAGGTGGCGGAACGCATCCGAGCCGCGGTCGCCCACTCCGACACCATCCCGGGCGTCCGGCTCACGGTGAGCGTCGGCTTGGCCGCCCTGACGCCCGACATGACCGGCGACGCCCTCTTCCGAGCCACCGACGACCGCCTGTACGCCGCCAAATTCAGCGGCCGCAACACCATCGCCTCCTGACCCCGCGCCCCAGTGGCGCTAGGCTGAAGGTATAGCTATCCCTACACTTGCTTAACGACTACGCCAGTCTAGTGACTAGCGTCGAGTGGGGCATCTACCTCGTCTCCGAGGTCAGGGAGTGGATCGATGGTCTGGACAGCGCCTCTTACGCGCGAGTGGTCCATGCGCTCGACCTTCTCGCCGAGGCAGGCCCCGGGCTCGGCCGCCCCCTCGTCGACACCATTCACGGCTCGACCCTCGCGAACTTGAATGAGCTGCGGCCCGGCACCACGCGGATCCTCTTCGCCTTCGACCCCTGGCGGTCGACGATCCTCTTGGTCGCGGGCGACAAGGCCGGCCAGTGGAACGACTGGTACAAGACCGCGATACCGCTGGCGGAACAGAGATACGAGGTCTACTTGAAAGAGCGCGGCGAACGGGAGGGCAGGGCATGAACGGCTACTCGCGCTGGCAGGACATCCGAGCCGAGTACGTCGAGGCAGCGGGCGGCGAGGAGGCGGTCGCGGCCGGAAAGCAAGAGCTGCTCGCCGCCGTGCTGGGTCATCGGCTGGCTGAAGTACGCCGCGCCCGCGGTTTCACCCAGCAGCAGGTGGCCGAGCGAATGGGGATCACCAAGGGGCGGGTGTCCCAGATCGAGCAGGGCAAGATGTCCGGGCAGGATGTCGTCGCGCGCTATGCCGAGGCGCTCGGCGGGCGCCTCCACCAGGCCATCTACTTCGATGACGGCGACATCACGGCGATCGCCTGACCCGCTACAGGGGTTTGACGACGCCGGATTTGCCGCTGTAGAGGCTTCGGGAGCCGTCGCCCCGGCGCGGGGTGTCCGGGGCGTCCAGCCAGATGATGTAGGGCGCCCCCGACGTCAACCCGGTGATCGTCGCCGTGGTCGTGCAGCCCGCGCCCATCGGCACCGTCTGCCACGACGGCGTCGGCTGCGCCCCCGCGACCAACCCCTGCAACACCGCCGTGAGCCGGTAGGACGACCCGTACTGGGAGGGCCACTCGACCTTGAAACCGCCGGTGATCGGGGTGATGTTCATCGGGATCAGCACCTCGCCGTTGTCCGGCCACCCGATCGCGCACCCGGCCGAACTGGTCGACAGGAACGACACTGAGGGCAGGCCCGCCGGCCGCGTACCGGTGTAGAACGAGCCGCCCGGCGTCGGAGTAGCGCTGCCCGACTGGAACAGCACCCATGGGCCCTTGGTCGGCGTCGGCGACGAGGTGGCGGTCGGTGTCGGAGCGCTGCCGCAGCCGGCCAGCCCGACCGGCAGCGCCGCCAGCGCCAGCAGCAACGCCCGGCCTCGCATCCGACCCCTTCCCTAGCCCCTACCCTCCGATCGGCCTTCGCGCCGCCGCACTTAGCGGCGGCGCGAACACCCCGGCGTCCTCGGTGAGCGGACAGAGATCGGGCCGGCGCACCAATTCCCGCACGGCCCGCGACGTCCTACCGAGGTACCGCGGCCCCGCCCGCTCCCTCGCCGAAGCCCTCGCCGCTTCGCCCAGATCGATCATCGTGCGAGTACCACGGCCGGCGCCGGCCCGGTGGTGCCGCGGATGACCAACCGCGGCGGAATCACCGTCTCGCGGTGGACGACGTGCGCGCCGGCGATCCGCTCGACCGCGCGCGACACCGCCAGGGTCGCCATCGTGTCGATGTCCTGAGCGACCGTGGTCAGGTCGATGTGCGCGAGCCGGCTGAAGCTGCTGTCGTCGTAGCCCACCACGCTGATCTCCCCGGGCACGTCCAGCCCGCCGCGCCGCAGACCGTCAAGCAGCCCGGTCGCGCTCAAGTCATTGAAGGTCGTCACCGCGGTCGGCGGATCGCCGAGCAGTTCCCGAGCCGCCCGGGCCCCGTCTTCCTCGCCCGGACCCCCCAAGACCATTTTTGTGTACGCGTCGAGCCCGTGCCGCCGCATCGCCTCGCGATAGCCCTGTCGCCGCTCGGTCGACGCCACCATCCGGCCGCCGTCGACGTGCGCGATCCGGGTGTGGCCGAGCGCCACCAGGTGGTCGACGGCCAGGTGCAGCCCGCGGGCGTCGTCGGTGCGTACCACGTCGACCGCCTTGTTCCGCACCCCGCGCATCATCGACACCACCGGCAGCCGCCCGGCCAGCGTGGCCAGCTCGGCGATCGGGATCTGCGGCCCGAGCAGCACCAGCGCGGCGCACCGGTCCTGCAGCAGCCCGGCGATGGCGGTGCGCTCGTCTCGGCGCGGGGTCACCGCGCTCAGCGTCAGCTCGTACCCGATCCGGTCGGCCGCGTCGTACAGCCCGGTGAGCATGTCGTCGTGGAACGGGTGCTGGACCGCGAAGACGACGCCGAGCAGCCGGCTCTCCCCGCTGCGCAGCAACCGGGCCCGGCTGTCCGGCTGATAGTCGAGCCGGCGCGCCACCTCGAGGACGCGTTCCCGGGTGGTCGCGCTCGCCCCCGGCGCGTCCCGCATCACGATCGATACCAGGGCGACCGACACGCCCGCCTCGGCGGCGACGTCGGCCAGCGTGGGTCGCCGTTCCCCTCCCCGCATGACCGGGAAGTTTACCTGTGATCACTAGAACGTTCTACAACGCGACGGTCTAGAACGTTCTAGAGT
>Ga0307509_10010800_pt1 | contig 11132 bp, 9 predicted proteins | sample 10_EM_MG_FD_202245 | JGI IMG/M metagenome (GOLD analysis project Ga0307509, IMG submission 202245) | Populus trichocarpa ectomycorrhiza microbial communities from riparian zone in the Pacific Northwest, United States - 10_EM | ecosystem: Host-associated > Plants > Roots > Unclassified | place... | reverse complement strand
CGGCTTCGTCCGGACGGCGGACGGTCTCGGCGTCGATCAGCGGCCACTGCCCGAACGTGTGGTGCCATAACCACGAGCGAAACGGCTTCGAGCGGAGCAGCAAGAACAGATCGAGCGCGACCACGCACCCCATCGCGATACGCGAGCGAACCTTCGACAGCTCGTCGATCTTGGAGATCCAGTAGAGGACCGCGGCGCCGAGCCAGACGGCGGCGAGGATCCGGACGATGTACGAGACCGGGACCCGATCGGGTGGCGTGCTCGCGAGGTGCGCGCGCGGAAGCCGATCGGCAGCAGTAGCCTCGATCCCGGCGGCGACTGCGACGCTGGCGACGGCTCCGGCGTCCTCGCCACGCTCAGCAGCGTCCGTCGCGGCCGCTTCGAAGATCCTGTCACGTGAAGGCGGCAATGCAGTGTCGACGACCTCGTCGGTCTCGACCGCGCCACGCCTGGGGGCCGCAGTGTCGGCCTCGATGCGCTCGCCATCGACTGCTCCACCCTCGCCACGCGGAGGTGGATTCTCCGCGTCCGAGCTCACTTGCGCGCGCCGATCCAGTCAGCCGCGCGGCGGAGCCGGCGACGCGTGATCTCCTTGCCGAGGACGACCATGGTCTCGAACAGCGGCGGCGAGGCCTTGCGCCCGGTGACCGCGAGGCGGAGCAGCGGGTAACCCTGCTTGAGCGTCCAGTGGTGGGCCTCGAGCCATTGGGCGCCGACGTCCTCGAGCATCTCCTTCGACCAGCCGTCGCGCGCCTCGAACTGCTCGACGAACGCGAGCAGCGCCTTCTTGAGATCGCCGTTCGAGACGGCCTCGACCTTGAAGTGATCGGCGATCGGGGTCAGGTCGAGATCGCCGGCGAAGAAGTACTCGGACAGCGGCACGACGTCGTCGAGGCGTTTGATCCGCTCGCGGACGAGCGGCACGAGCTTGACGAGAAACTCGCGCGACAGACGCCACGCGATCAGCGTGTCGGCGAGCTGCTCGTCGGTCAGCGCGTGGAGGTAGTGCTCGTTGAAGTAGGTCAGCTTCGCCAGATCGAACACGGGTCCGCCGAGCGAGATCCGATCCCACGAGAAGACCTCGATCATCTCGGCGAGCGTGAAGAACTCGCGATCGTTGCCGAACGACCAGCCCATCGTGCCGAGGAAGTTGAGGAGCGCGTGCGGGAGAAATCCCGAGTCCCGGTAGTAGTTGATCGAGACCGGGTTCTTGCGCTTCGAGATCTTCGACTTGTCCGCGTTCCGGAGGAGCGGCATGTGGTGGAACTTCGGCGGCTCCCACCCGAACGCCTGATAGAGCAGCACGTGCTTCGGCGTGGAGCTCATCCACTCCTCGGCACGGATCACGTGCGTGATCTCCATCAGGTGATCGTCGACGACGTTCGCGAGGTGATAGGTCGGCAGGCCATCCGACTTGAGGAGCACCTGGTCGTCGATGTCGTGGACGTCGCGCTGCTGGGGCGCTTCGCGCAGCTCGTCTTTCCACGTCACCGTGCCGTCGAGCGGCACCGCGAGGCGAACCACGAACGGCTCGGCCGCGGCGCGGCGGCCCGACTCGTCGGCTGCGATCCCGCGGCAGTGGCGGTCGTAGCCCTTCGGCTTCTTCTCGGCCTCCTGCTGGACGCGCAGCTTCGCGAGGCGATCCTCCGTACAGAAGCAGCGGTAGGCGCGGCCGGTCGCGAGCAGCTTCCGGGCGTGGTCCTGATAGATCGTGGCCCGCTCGCTCTGGCGATACGGGGCATGCGGCCCACCGACATCGGGGCCTTCGTCCCACGACAGGCCGACCCAGTGCAGCGCGTCGTAGATCATCTGCTCCGAATCGCCACGCGCGCGGGTCTGATCCGTGTCCTCGATCCGCAGGATGAATTTGCCACCCTGCTGCCGCGCGAACGCGTAGTTGAACAGGGCGATGTACGCGGTGCCGACGTGGGGGTCACCCGTCGGCGATGGTGCAATTCGCACACGCACTGACGCCATAGCGCTGCCTTGTAACACGCCATGGTACCCTCAGGAAGCAATGGGACCGATGACGGTCGACGGCACGGTCGTCGACGTTCAAAGCCACTGGAGTGCGGACGGCGGGCGCATCATCACCGAGGCGACGGTGCAGACCCCCGACGGTCCTGTCGTCGTCAGCCAGCTCGGCGGCCACGCCGACGGGCTCGGCCAGCAGGTGTTCGACAACCAGCCGCTCCTCGAGCTCGGCATGCGCGTCACCGTGGCGGCGCACGCCGACGCGGATCTGTCGGGCGTGCTCCACAACGTCGTCGATGGCGTGAAGGTCACCGCCGGGACGAGCTTCGTGCGGACCGGCCCGACGAAGCACGGCAACTATCTGTACTGGGAGTCGGGCTGCATCTTCCTCACCGTCGACAACGCGGGGACCAAGGAGGTCCCGGGCGATCAGGAGTTTCCGGTCATCGATCAATGCATCGCGACCTGGGCCAACGACACGAAGGACTGCTCGTACCTGAAGATCGTCGATCAGGGGCGCAAGGACGGCGTCGAGGTCAACGGCAAGGACTACACGAACATCCTCAAGTTTCGCGACTCGTCGTGGTGCCGGCCGGCGACGAAGGACGATGCGGCGAAGTGCTATTCGCCCGACTCCGCGGGGATCACGACGGCGACGTACATCGACGACGGCGGCCCGCGCGATGGCGCGATCGTCGACGCCGACATCGAGATCAACGGCAAGAACTTCGACATCTCCGTCAACGGCGTCACGCTCGGCACGGCCAATTCCCCCGCCGATCTGGCGAACACGCTGACCCACGAGCTCGGTCACCTCCAGGGGCTCGAGCACACCTGCACGGTCCCGGGTGATCCGGATCGGATCGACGGCGACGGCAACCCCGTCCCGTCCTGCGGCTCGACGACCGACCCCAAGATCACCGAAGCGACGATGTACCCGTACCAGTCCAACGGCGAGACCAAGAAGACCACCCTCGAGCCCGACGATATCGACGCGATCTGCACGGTCTACCCCAAGTCCCAGGACCCCGGGACCTGCGACCCGGTCGACAACGGAACCGGGTGTAACTCCAGCCGCGGTCCCCTCGGCCCGCTGGCCCTGGTCGGCGTCCTCGGCCTGCTCGGACGTCGCAAAACTCGACGCCGCTGACCCGCGCGGTATCCTGTTTTCGATGAGTGGCGCGACATGCCCTGCCTGCGGGGTCGCCGTCGTTCCGGGCTACGTGAAGTGCCCGAAGTGTCATCGCCCGTTGCCGCGATTCGCGCGCAACTCGGTCTCCCCGGTCGGCGGCACGGTGGTCGAGACGCATGGCTCGAAGGTGTCGCCGGTGCTCGCGCTGGTCGCGGCGCTCGTCGTCGCCGGCGGCATCATCGGGTTCTTCACGACGCGCAAGCACGACGGCGCGGCGGCCGCGACGCCCGTACCTGCGCCGACCGAGCCGGTCGCCGCGACGCCGCCGATCGTCGCGCCGGTGCCGGATCAACCTGTCCCGGCACCGATCCAGCCGACGATCCACGCGGATCAGATCGCGACTTCGCTCGAGCGCGAGCTCAAGCGGCAGCACCTGTGGTCGAGCGTGACGGTCATCGGCGATCACGTCGACGTGCGCTCGCAGTCGTGCAGGGACGCGGGCATGAAGGCGTCGGTCGACGCCACCGTCGCATCGTTCCATGCGGCCGGCTTGACCCGGCTGCGCTGCGTGGAGCAGAGTGGCGCGGTCATCTTCAACCGTGACCTCTGATCCCGATCCACCGCGTCCGAAATCGCACCGCCTGATCCTGCCGCTCGGGATGCGCGTGCTGGTTCAGCTCGTGCGCGACGACGATCGTACGGACGCCGGCCTCTACCTCCCGCAGGGTGCGAAGGAGGCGCAGGACGACGCGCACTACGGCAAGGTGATCGAGGTCGCGCGCGATCGGCCGACCACGGACGAGGCGACCGAGAACGTCTCGGGCGTGCCGCACGGCGCGTTCGTGCTGTTCAAGAAGAACGCCGGGGTCCAGGTGCCATGGGACGATCGGCTGCGCCTGATCGATGTCAAAGATGTGCTCGCCACCGTCGAGGAAGTGCTCGAGGACGAGGCACACTGACGCCATGTCAGAAGTGCAGAGCCCGCCGCCCCGTAGCGAGATCCCGGCCGTCAGCCAGCTGCCCCTCGTGATCGACGCTTCGAAGTTCCGGCTGCGCCCCGTCGTCGTGAGTGACGCCGACGCGCTGTGGCCACACGTCTCGAACCCCGAGCTGCCGAAGTACATGAGCTGGGCGCCGTACACCGATCGCGGCGCGCTCGACGTGTTCCTCCAGGCGCAGGTCGACGGGCTCGCCGCCGGCACGTACATCAACTGGGCGATCGAGATCGCCGGCCAGGCCGCGGGCCTGATCACGCTCGGCGGGATCCGCTGGCACCTGTCGACCGATTGGCGCGTCGATCGCGCGGAGCTCGGCTACTGGATCGGCGAGCCGTTCTGGGGCAAGGGCTACATGAGCGAGGCCGCGCTCCACGTCACCAAGTTCGGGTTCGAGACGCTCGGCCTCCACAAGATCACGATCGGCTACGTCGACGGCAACGAGCCCTCGAAGCGGATCATCGAGGGCCTCGGATTTCGCTACGTCGGGCTCCACCTCGAGGACGCGTGGAAGCACGGCGCGTGGCAGCACCATCACCGCTACGAGCTGACCTCCGGCGAGTGGGGTGACTCGGCGCGGACGATGCGGTTCAGTAAACCTCGCCGGCCTTGATCCGCGCGATCATGTGATCGAGGCGGGTCCGCGCGTCGGCATCTGCCTCGACGATCCGGACGCCGAACCCGGTCGGATAGGTCCCCGCCTCGGTCGAGCCGGGATCGACGACGCGGACGACGACGACCTTGCAGGTCACCACCTCGTCGTAGCCGTAGAGCTCGAGCTCGAGCGTCGAGCCGAGCCTGAACGGATAGAGCCGCGCGACCTTCGTGTAGAGGAACAACCCGTGCTCCGAGAGATCGCGGGTACGGAACACGAGCTCCTGGCCATCGGCGCCGTGGACCTTGACGAATGCATCGACGCGGACTCGCTCGGCGCTACGCTCCCGGAGCTCCTCGGACATGCGGCGACATTACTACCGGAAATCCTCGCGGACAGTCCCGTGCACGCCTTGGAAGTCGTGGTAGCGTACCGCCTAACCCACGGAAACCAATGGACGTCCGCTGCGAGAAGTGCCAGACGGAGTACGAGCTCGACGAGAGTCGACTCAAGCCCGGCGGCGTCACGGTCAAGTGCACGAACTGCGGGCACATGTTCAAGATCCGCAAGCGGACGCCGACCAACGTCGGCCTGCCCGCGGTGCCGGAACAGCGGCCGCGGCCGGACTCCGGCAACGGGATCGACGGGCCGACGATCCGGCGCGAGACCAACCCGTCGCGCACGCCGCCCGCCGGGAGCGGGATGTCGCGTGCGGACTCGGTGCTCGGCGACGGCACGCCCGGCGCGCTCGTGGATGGTGGCGGCTCCGGGCCGAACCAGCGACAGTGGCTCGTTCGCCTCGAGAACGGCGAGCAGAAGACCTGTCGCGAGCTCGCGACGCTGCAGCAGTGGATCGTCGCCGGCGTGGCGTCGCGCGAGTCGCTGATCTCGCGCTCGGGCAAGACGTGGAAGCGGCTCGGCGACATCGCGGAGCTCAGCCAGTACTTCGATATCGCCGACGAGGCGCGGACCCAGCGCGCGGCCAAGCCGACGCCTGCTCCGAAGGCGCAGGCGGCGACGATGCTCGGCGTCGGTGGTGGACCGAAGAGCGTGAGCGTCGCCGGTGGCACCGCGCTGCCGGATGAAGACGACGAGCGCCGCGACACCGGCAACTTCCGCCAGCGCCGCACGACGCCGCCCCCTCCGCCGCCGACCTCGGCGATGGGCAACCGGCCGACGACGATCCCGAAGGCGCCCGATGCATCGCCGGTCGCGCTCCAGCAGACCGAGATCTCGGCCCCGCGCGTGCCGGTCCAGCCCGAGGCGCGGCCGACCGGAACGTGGGCGTCGAGCGAGATCAAGACGAGTGATTCGCTCGCCGCGATGCCGCAGGGCCCGCGCAGCGGCAAGCTCTCGATGCAGGATCACGAGCCCGCATTCGCCGGGCGCGTCCGGATCTCTCCCGGAGACGAATCGTCGTTCCAGACCGGCAAGGTCAGCCGGCTGATCGACGAAGACGACGACATGATCGCTCCGCAGCGCGGCTCGCGCGCGGGGACATGGATCGCACTGCTCGCGCTCGTGGTGATCGCGGCCGGTGCCGGTGCGGTCTACATGCTCGTGTTCAACAAGAAGGGCGGCGAGCAGGCGGCGGTGAAGCAAGACGCCGGCGCGGTCGCGATGACCGCGGACGCCGGTGCGATCGTGTCGCCGATCGTCGACGCCGCACCGGTCGCGCCCGCCGATCCGCTCGATGGCGCGCGCACCGAGCTGCTCGCGGGGATCGAGCCGCGGATCAAGGGCGTCTACGATTCGCTCGCGGCGAAGGACGATCCGCCGTCGCTCGCGATGCGCGCCCGGCTCGCAACCGGGCTCGCCCAGTCGATGATCGAGCGCGCAGGCCTCGTCACCGACAAGGCCGACGCCGACAAGCTGCGCAAGGAATCCAAGCAGCTCGTGATCGACGCGGCACCGCTCGCCCAGCGCGCGCTCAAGGCCCAGGCGGACGATCCGAGTGCGAACCTCGCGATGGCCGACGTGCTGCGCCTCCAGGGCAAGTCGCTCAAGGACGTGCAGCGCTACCTCGAGGCGGCCAAAGCCAAAGGTGCCGCCGACAAGGAGCTCGCGCGCTCGATCGCGCTCGCCGACGCGCGCACGTTGATCCGCGATGCGAAGCTGGAGGACGCCGCGAAGGAGCTGGTCGCGCTCGACGGCGCCGGCGACGCGCGGGTCCAGACCGAGCTCGCGCTGGTCGCGTACGCGCAGGGCAAGCCGGCGGACGCCAAGCCGTTCGTCGATCAGATCCTCGCGAGCACGCCGGATCACGATGTCGCACGCGCGCTGCAGAAGCGGCTCGAGACCGCCGTCGTCAAGACCGATCCGATGCCGACCGAAGGCTCGGGGTCGGTCGTCCATCACGATCCGAACCCGGTGAACGTGCCGAGCGGCGGCGGCGACTACGACGGCCTCGTCGGCAAGGCCGACAAGCTCGCCGACACGAACTGCACCGCGGCGATGCCGCTCTACTCGAAGGCGCTCGAGCAGAAGCCGACCGGCGTCGAGGCGCTGACCGGCATGGGCTACTGCTATCTCAACAGCAAGCAGTTCGCGAGCGCGTTCTCGAAGTTCCGCTCGGCGCTCGCAGTGTCGTCGAAGTTCGAGCCGGCGCTCGCGGGCGTCGCCGAGACCTACCAGCAGCAGGGCAACAAGGAGCAGGCGATCGAGGCGTGGCAGCGCTACCTCGAGGCCTACCCGGGCGCGCCGAAGGCGACCAAGCAGCTCCAGATCCTCGGCGCCGGCGCCGGTGGGACGACGACGAACAACACGGGCAGCGGCGACGCGACCCCACCTCCCCCGCCGCCGACGCCCGTCCCCGGAGACGGATCGGCATCGTGATAAATTGCTGAGATGCGCAGCTGCCTCGCCGGATTGATCGTCGTCGCAGCCTGCGCCTCGAAACCGTCGAAGCTCGACCAGCAGCCCAAGGCCGACGACCCGTGGGCGCAGACCCTGAAGGGCTCCGGCAGCGACGACAGCGGAGGGTTCGACCTCCAGGGCATGCTGGCGAAGATCAAGGACTCGGTCGAGAAGCCCGGGTTCTACGAGGCGCCGGAGAAGTCCGCGGACTACGCGCCCGACAAGCCGCACTTCGGCGTGCTCCGCCTGCACGGCGAGCTCGTCGAGCGCGAGGGGTTCTCGCTGATGGGCGGCGGCCGCGGCACCGAGCTACGCGCGCTGATCGATCGGCTGCGCGAGCTCGCGAAGGACGATCAACTGCAGGGCGTGATCCTGCGGATCGACGGGCTGACCGCGAGCCTGCCCGACGTCTCCGAGCTCCGCGCAGCGCTGCACGACCTGCGCGCCGCGAAGAAGCAGGTGCTGTGTCACACCGAGGGCGCGAGCAACGCGACGTATCTGATCCTCGCAGCGTGCGACAAGGTCGCGCTCGCCCCGCTCGGCGACATCGCGATCACCGGCCCGACGGCGATGCCGATCCACGTGAAGGGCTTGCTCGACAAGCTCGGCGTCCAGGCCGACTTCATTCACGTCGGTGCGTACAAGGGCGCGGCCGAGCCGTTGATGCTCGACGCACCGTCGAAGCAGATGGAGGAGACGCTCGGCGCGATCCTCGATCGCCGCTACGCGACGATGGTCGACATCATCGCGAGCGACCGCCACCTCGATCCCGCGATCGTGAAGGGGTTGATCGACACCGGCCTGTTTCCCGCGGATCAGGCGAAGGAGCAGAAGCTCGTCGACGAGATCACGTCGTTCGAGATGCTGCGCGACGAGGCCAAGGCGCCGTGGACCGTGCTCGAGCTCGAGGGCCAGCACCAGAACCAGCTCGCGTCGTATCTCAAGATGGCGCGGTTCATCGGGGCGATGCCGGCGGAGCGGCCGGCCGGTGATCACGTCGCCGTGGTCTACGCGCTCGGCAACATCGTCGATGGTGACGGCGACGGTCTGATCGGCGCACGCCAGGAGATCGCGGCGCGGACGCTCGTCGCCGCACTCCACGCGCTCGCCGGCGACCCGAGCGTGAAGGCGGTCGTGCTGCGGATCGACTCCGGTGGAGGCAGCGCGCAGGCGTCGGAGCTGATCTGGGCCGCGGTCGCGGATCTCAAGTCGAAGAAGCCGGTGATCGTGTCGATGAGCGACGTCGCGGCGAGTGGCGGCTACTACATCGCGAGCGGCGCGACGAAGATCTTCGCGCTGGACGACACGCTGACCGGATCGATCGGCGTGGTCGGCGGGCGGATCGCGCCCGGCCCGGCGCTCGCGCGGCTCGGCATCACCACGTTCCCGATGGGCCGCGGCAAGCACGCGACGATGATGCACAGCCTGTCGCCGTGGACCGCCGACGAGAAGGACCTGATCGAGAAGACGATGAAGAGCGTCTACGAGACGTTCAAGAGCCGGGTCGCCGCCGGCCGCCACAAGCAGCCCGCGGACATCGAGCCGATCGCACAGGGCCACGTGTGGACGGGAACGAAGGCGAAGGAGCTCGGGCTCGTCGACGAGATCGGAGGCCTGGATGCCGCGCTCGCCGAGGCGCAGAAGCTCGCGAAGGTCGACGCCACCGCAGAGCTCGAGGTCTATCCGCCGGCGCCGACGCTGCGCGACGTGCTGCACGGGTTCGGCGCCGTCCAGATGCCGTTCGGCGTGTCGGCCGAGGATGCGTTGCTCGCGCAGGTCGATCCGGGGCTGGCCACCGCGGCGAAGAAGCTGCTCGTCCTTGCCCGCTCGTTCGAGACCACCCACGTCCAGACCCTCGCGTTCTTGCCGGAGCTGCCATGAAGAAGATCGTCCTCGCCGTGATCCTCGCCGCGTGTGGCGGCAACCGGGAACCCGCCGCGCCGCCGCCGCCGCCCGCGCCCGTCGCTCCCGCGCCGCCCCCGACCGCGCACGGCACCGTCGAGGAGCGCACGTTCCACTCCGACGCGCTCGGTGTCGACAAGACGTACGTCGTGTATCTGCCCGCGGGCTATGCCGCCGCACAGACGAAGTACCCGGTGTTCTATTACCTGCACGGGCTCGGCGGTGACGAGCACTCGTGGATCAAGGGCGGTCACCTCGACGAGACCGCCGACAAGCTCGGCCTCCAGGCGATCGTCGTCATGCCCGACGGCGACGACGGGTTCTACTTCGACTCGGACAAGAAGGTCGACTACGAGACGTGCCTCAAGGACGGCACCGGGCTGTTCATGCCGGCGACGAAGAACTTGAAGAAGACCTGCGTGAAGCAAGCGCACTACGAGACCTACATCGTCAAGGACCTGATCGGCGACGTCGACGCGCACTACCGCACGAGCGGTGCGCGCGGGATCGCCGGGATGTCGATGGGCGGGCTCGGCGCGTGGTCGCTCGGGCTGCGCCACCCCGATCTGTTCGCGGCGGCGGCGAGCCACTCGGGCTACCTCGGCCTGCTCTATTTCGGCCCGCATCCGTACGAGGCCGGCAAGGTCCAGATGATCCCCGCGATCAAGCCGGGCACGTCCGGCAACGAGCTGATCGATTACGTCGTCGACACGTTCGGCCACGATCGCGCGAAGTGGGAAGCGGATGATCCGGAGCTGTTGATCGCGAAGGTCGAGCAGAACAAGCCCGCGCTCTATCTCGACTGCGGCACCGAGGACGAGTTCCACTTCCAGGACGTCGCGGCGTACGTCCACGACCAGCTCGCGGCGCGCCACATCGACCACGCGTACTTCATCGGACCCGGCCATCACAACTTCGAGTTCTGGCTCCCGCGCGAGATCGAGAGCTTGAAGTGGCTGCAGGAGCATGTTGCCAAGCCCTGACCCGATCACGGCGCCGCGCAAGCTGGCCGATGGACGGTTCGAGCTCCTCGAGAAGCTGGGCGAAGGTGGGATGGGTGTGGTCTATCGCGCGCTCGATCGCGAGCGCGGCGTGCAGGTCGCGCTCAAGACCTTGCGGGGCGCGACGCCGGATGGCGTGCTCCGGTTCAAGACCGAGTTCCGCGCACTCCGCGATATTCGTCACCCGAATCTCGTCGAGCTCGGCGAGCTGTTCGAGAGCGAGGGCATCTGGTTCTTCACGATGGAGCTCGTGCGCGGTGCGCCGCTCCTCGCGTGGGTGCGCGGGCTCGCCGACGACAAGGGACCGCCATCGACGGACTCGGCGATCCTGCGAATGGGCGACGACGTCGCGACCGTCGTCAACGCCGGTGAGGAGCCGACCTCGACGACGATCTCTGGAGAGAGCGAGAAGGAGCCGCTGAACCGTCCCGGCCCGCGCGCCGATGATACGAAGCTCCGCAAGGCGCTCGCCGGACTCGCGAGCGGGCTCGCGGCGCTCCACGCGGCGGGCAAGATCCATCGCGACGTCAAGCCGTCGAACGTGCTCGTGGACGACGCCGGCCGCGCGGTGCTGCTCGACTTCGGCGTGGTCGCGGAGGTCCGCCAGTCGCAGTTCGACGACAGGCTGATCATCGGCACCGTCAGCTACATGGCGCCGGAGCAGGCGCGCGGCGATG
>Ga0307509_10010799_pt1 | contig 11132 bp, 14 predicted proteins | sample 10_EM_MG_FD_202245 | JGI IMG/M metagenome (GOLD analysis project Ga0307509, IMG submission 202245) | Populus trichocarpa ectomycorrhiza microbial communities from riparian zone in the Pacific Northwest, United States - 10_EM | ecosystem: Host-associated > Plants > Roots > Unclassified | place... | reverse complement strand
CACCCTTCGAGACTGTTGTGTAGTATACGTCGTAACAATGACGGGCATGCCGAGAGGCGCAGGAGCCATGACATTCGCGTAGGAATTTCCTGACCACACCAAAGAACTCGCTCGATCTCGATCAGCCTGGAAGCGGGGTTTGAAAATTTCCGGCAACCATAAGAACGTTGTAGGTTTCCTCATGCTTCTCAGAGCTCACGATACCCCACCACCTTCGAGTGTACGCGAACGGGATGCACGGAGTGCGCATCGTAGAACGCGACGATAACAAGGGTTGCAAGACCACCCTCCAGTTCACGACTCCCTTGAAGAAATTCGCTCCGGAAGCGGGAACAGAGGTACGCCACCTCACACTTGCGGTTTCTGATTGTCAAGCTCAGCGCCGCTCCACATCAGGTCGTGTTGGAGAGGCGTTCGGATGCGGTGGATATGAATGCGGTCTTCAAGCGGTTTCTATCGAACGTGTTCCTACCTGCTGGGTACCCCCACAGCGTTTCTCCTGGTAGGAACTTTCCGTTGTTCCCGGTTTGGTCTTCGCAGTAAGCGCTGACCCACTTGCAAGACTACCTACAGTATGCTCATATGTTTCAGACCGCGGGATTAGACGCTGACCCCTTTCAGATATCAGATCTGGAATGCGGCTCAGGCGTGCTGTAGCTCATCAGCCAATTTGTTGGCCTCCAGAGCCGTCCTGGAGGGCTTTGGAGTCGGCAACGAATCCGCTTCCGCCACGGATGCCATCCTCGTAACCGTCGCCCAAGAAGTGGTAAGCCGCCTCACGAGTAAGTGCCCTCGTTTTTACGTCTCGAGCTGAGCCTGATGACATAAACAGCGATCATCTTTGCATACTGGCTGGGTACCTCTTTGTTCCCAGAGGCGAAAACGTTTCGCTTTCTGGCGGACATCCTGAATGATCTGGCCATCGTCCTTGATGTCCTGTCACCACAGCTTGATAAATTGGTGCACGCGTGTACAGGACGAGATTTTGGCTCGGGGATCCGTATCACGGCCTTGTGCCTTAGTGGTTCCTTCCGGGCATTATGTGGGATCGTGGCCGGGGGCTCCAAGGCTGCCGTCGCGATGCATTTTGCTTCGGACTCCGTCATCGGTTCCGGCGATATAGGGGATCTGAACGCCAAAGATAGCAGCAAGGAAACAGTTTTGGCGTTAGTGGGCCTCCTGGTACGTACCCGAGTATTGTCCTGCAAGCGGAATGAAATGACAGATTCCCAGCTTGGGTCCGTGATCTTGCCATACGTAAACACAACTCGTGCGACCCATACCCTCCTTGCGTTCCTCCTGGCGGCACATCTGGGCGCCAACTTTACCGCCGTGCGCGGACTCTCTATGAGGACCCTAAACAGACAGCGTGCGTGCATAGCCTGGTCGAGCTTCAGGGCATTGGAGCGTGGTTCGTCCGATCTTCCGATCCTTTCACATTATTGAGGGCAACCACTGAGATTGTTGGAATGAATAGGAAATGGGGACGAAAACTCGCTGCATCCAGAGCGGATCTCTCGACACGAGCGGATATTCGTCTCGCCGTCCCGAATCCGTGATGAGAACTCCGGAACGACAATTGGTCAATGCACCATCGGGTGCTCGCTCTCCTCGCTATTGCGGATCGACGTGGGAACGCCAGTCAAGCTACTGGCGGAGGTTTCGATCCACGAGCTGGTGGACCTGTTCAAGGACGAGAGGTACGCACTGTGGTGTCGACGGCGGTCAAGGCAACGGTCTCCCGATATATGCATCGCTCTGAAAGCAGGTCACACCCCCCTTGATCACCTGAGAGGGTGGTTACATGCGTGCGAGATCGCAAGGCTGATAGCGACCGATGGAAAAACGACAGAACACGGCGAAATACATTACATTCGGGCCGCACACAGGGAGGTGGATAGGCTGTTTGAAAGGTTCACCAACGTCATGCGACGCCACGGCTGGAAGATCGACGAGGGTACCCTTGTGGTTGGGTTGCCTCCTATCATTTCTTTCGATGTCGACTACGGTCCGAACGGATCACGGGAAGTCAGGTTGTGACGGTTTGGCATAGACTCTTCGAGTGGTCACCAGGGCTTAGAGGGGTTATGACCTCTCTCGATTTCTCTCTTTCATCTCCGTCTACCTTTCTTGGGTTCACCGCGGAAACGCAGGCATGTACAAAGCGATTGACGACTTTCTTGTATGACTCTTTGGTTGGTTGGTTTCGCTCATTTATAGATGTCGCCTACACGTTGTATACACACTGAGACCAGCGCCAAGAATCCGGGGATCGCTTTGCTCCGCCCAGATGATCCACCCGTAGAGACCTCGTGACCACAAAATATGCAAGAAGCTAGCGAGGAACGTGGCGAGCCGCGGGCAGAGTGGTGTAAAAGTATGATTACCGGGAAGAGTGATCCTTCTGCAGATCGTCCCAAGCTTCTTGAACCGGATTTCAAGGAATGGAGAGGTGGTGATGGGGAATTAGAGTACCTGGTGACCTGTCAGGTGCACAATGACGGGAGACGGTCATCAAGCGGTCTGGTAGAGGTTGGAATTCATATATAATAACGGCAAGGTATGCCTGATATTCTTTCCGCTTTCCGCTCCGTACAGGAGGGGGAGCCTGCCTCCCGTCCTCCTCGATGACCTCGTTATGTCATGCGAATCTTGACGGTGTTCCCCGTAATAGGCAGCACTGACCCCGGGTCGATTAAGTGAGTGACACGCGATCTCCATTCTTGAGGACTGTGATTACAGACAGCAACCTTCGCGACTGGAAGTGCGACTGGGTCCACCACTGGGACGACCCCGCCTGTTCGCTGCTGGTTCGATGCGGTTTGTGATGTCAAACTGGTCGGGCTGTCTGGGGTCAGGGTGGCTAACCCTCATCAGAAGGACGCAGTGATGCCACTCCCGTCCCTTACGTCAAAGTGACCCAGTTGGCCAGGAGGAAGGGGTGGATGAATGTGGGGACGCTGTGGCGGAAACGTCCCCAGACAAGCTGAGTACGCGACCGGGGGGCAGGGGGCGAAGGGCGAAACCTGGCGCAGACAGTGCGGGTTATCCGACCGGGACGCCCTTGATCGATACTAACCGCTCGGAGCCTATCAGCTCGCAGATCGGACTCTCGGACCTTGTCTCAGTTTCGGATTCGTTCAAGGGGCTCTGGCGCCTGGCCAGCGCGGGGGATGGTACAAAGAGATGCGAACTGAATGGTTAGCCTTTGGGGTTCCGGTTCGCGATGGAGCTAGGAACGCCAGTCTGGCGCTTGGCCGTGGCGGCTGCGGGTCAAAGAGGTTTGCCGAAGAGTGGCAGATTGTGGCTGGGGACAATCTGTGTGATCCATTGTTTCGGTCATGGCATGGAGCAGACCTGCTTTCGCTCCACCGCAACGGGGGGAGGGTGCGTAGGGTATGTGGGGTGGGGATCCTCTCTGCCAGAAAGCGGAAGGGGTGGGGAGGCGAGGCGAGTGGGCAAGTGGATGGAGCCATATGTGGATCGCTGTCTGCTAATTCGCAACAGCCGATTTTCTGATCAAAATGCCCGATATGGCACATTTCGGCCGGGATGCGCTGTCCGGGGTCCTCTACCCCGCATCCAGTCCCTTGCGGGTTAAACACCTTCTCCAAAACGAAGTCCACTCCTCGTCCTCTCATCTCTCCCCCCAACCGACACCCGCCCCTCCCCTCAAATATCCTCAAATCCTTCGCTTTGTTCTCCCTACGGTCCTTTTCGACTCTCCGATGACCTCCCTCTATCCCCCGTCCAGCTACAGACCTCCCGTGGTCCGGCAGGAGGGCTTTCACCTTCCATCGGCTTCCTCCACCAACGGAAACAACCCCCCGAGCCCTTCCCAGCCAACCTTCGACTCCAATGGCCAGCTTTTTATGCCCCAGCTCTTGTCCGATCCTTTCCGCAAGTTTGGCGGCGATACCACCACCACGAGCATGGATTTCAGCGAAGAGCTTGCCTCGCTAATCGCTCAGTCCCCCGCTCCTCATACGAGCCATCAGTCTTCGCACGAGAGGTCTACGCACTCTCCCCCCTCAAACGGTCCTGGTCCCGGGTTCGATGACCCGTCTTACCGACCACAGGCCACCCATAATATCTTCGATATCTCAGCGCCCGCGAACAGCAGCCAGCAGCAGCAACAGCAACAACAGCAGCAGCAGCAGCAGCAGCAACATCCCCCTCCCCACGCTCACAACTTTCCTAGCCAATTTGCCCTCAGCCCAGCACAGGCCCAACCCCCACCCCAGCAGTATCATAATCTGCACGAGTTCAATCCCCACCCGCATTTCAACTCCACCCTTCCCGCACTGAATCCGCGTTATGACCCTCAACCGCCCCAGACACATCCTCCGCCCCACGAACACCCGAACCCTCCATCTTTTGCAAATCACTTTTCATCCACTTCCTCCGAGTTCGCCATCCGCCACTCCCCTTCACCCGTTGGGTTTACTTCAAATGCGTCCCGTTCGCGCTCACGTTCCCGGGCTCCAGCTACCCCTGCGGTGAACTCTGAACCCCCGTCTACCAACGGGGGCCCAACCCGGACTATTCGGCACAAGCGCAACTCAATCTCTTCGGTTTCTCCACCCCCACACCACCGTACTCAAGCAATTGTGATCCCATCATCTCACCCACACCGGGTCGCATCCCAGCATACGCCGACCAGCGCAACTTCTCCTTTATCCTTGCACACCTTGAATGAGAATTCCTCCAGCTGGTTTGTGCCCTCGCAACAACAACAAGCGCATGATTTTAGGCACAATGAGTTTAGCCTACCGACTTCTGAGAGCGTGGGAAATCACCCTTCCTTTGCTCAATTTAATCCGGGGTCTGTAGGAAGCGCCGTATCTCTGGGGGTCAGCCCAAAGGACGTGGCGGCAGTCAAGGCCGTGAACGGGGCAGAAAGCGAGGATGATGCTGTATCTAAACAGTGCGTTGATATGATCCTTCACTTCTCCTTTGATGTCGGACTCTCATTACGTTCTAATCTCGTCAACAAGGGCACAACTTGCCGTGGAAAAGCGTCGCCGTCGTCGCGAATCGCACAACGCTGTCGAACGTCGTAGGAGAGATAACATCAACGAGCGCATCGCGGAACTTGCCACTCTGATTCCGGAGTCAATGTTGGATCCAAACGGTAACCTTCCATAATACCCTCCCATTCCGTCGGAGAAATTCACATCGGATCTTAGCCCCAGTCACCGCCAGAACAGGCGATGACTTCTTGTTTGGCATTACTGGTATAAGCGGCCTGTCGAACCCTCTCGGCAGCGAAGGGTTGGCCTCCACAAAGCCAGAGGATGACGAAGACAGCGGCGAATGTGCTCCTGTGAAGAAGGCAGGTGGGACGAACGGGACCCATACCGAAGGTGGTATCGTAAAAGCCAACAAGGGCATGATCCTTCGCAAGAGTGTCGAGTACATCAAGTACGCATTTCTGCATTCCCACATGGGCTTCTTAGTTGGGAAATTGATGTCGGCTATTTCCACTCTTAGATACCTCCAGCAGCTGGTCTCTGCCCAGGCGTCACGGAACCGAGATCTTGAGCAGGAGGTTCACGTCTACCAGCAAAATGGTGCACCGAAACTCCCGAACGGTACCGATATGAGCGTCAAAGCACAGAACCGCTATGAGACCATTGACCCTGATGCTGACGGATTCAATGATCTGGTGTTGCATGAGGACGTTGGTGATCCTGACTTTGCTATCCAACTCAACGGCTACTCCAAGAACCCCTTCGGCTATAGCCTTGGTCCCATGCCAGAAGAAGACACACCCATGGACACCGGAAGGCGCGTACCATCAGGAGACAGGAGTGGCGGTTTCAAAGACGGAAATGCCTCGAGGATGGATTCCTCACTGACCCCCCCGAGCGTCGGAACGGGTAGCGTTGAGGGTGACGACGACAGGGTAGACTCATCAATGGAACTCAACCGAGGGCGGGATCGAACTGTCCGACAAAATGGGATGGGTGAAGTCCAGGTGAAGAGCGAAGCCGACGATATGCAGACATGATACCCATGCGAACTCGTTCACCGTCTCTTGTATGGCCCACCTTATGCCATTCCTCTTTCTCCGGCGTTCTCCCTGGTACATTGTGGTATAACTTCCTCTCTCCCGTCATCCCGTTCCTTCCCCTCCCTCCTTCGACTCGCCGTTAATGCCGATGCTACAAATCGCGGTCCGCGCAACCCCCCCCAACCTCACCTCGTGCTATTATACCAACCCTCTCATGTTTGGTCTGCTTATCGCTTTCCGCCCTTGCTTTTTGTGTACGTCCCGTCCCACGACCCAACGCTCGACAACGAGTTTATGCCTATCTCATCACCTATTCCGACACTCACTAAAAGCTGCGCGGCCGCCTTTCTCTCCGCCTCATTTGTTTTTGTAACCCAAAAAGTCTCCCCGCTCCCCATTGGCTTGTGGCTCGTTTATCCTTGTTCTCCCGGGGGGTTGGTGGCGTTCGTCCGATTCTTCATCACGGTGGAGTTGGGTGCGGCAGTGGTTTGTATACTTTTTTGATCTCTTCCACGGTCCGTCCGTCCGAGTTCTCACCCGTTTTGTCGTGGAGCGAGGAGAGGGGCGAAGCCTTGGGGAATTTGTATGTGTATGTATTGCGCTGGTTCCTGTATACAACTGAAGCCACTTTGTACCTGTCTCTCCGTTGTTTCTGCTCATCCCCGAACAATTGTACTTGTACACGGAGCATGAGTGGTCCGCTCGTACGTATTATTGACCGAAACAAGAGTAGCGGGAAATGAAAGGATGATCCGGATGCGATTTTCCGTGAGAGGGAAGTGCTCGCCGTGTCCTGGGTCCTGGATGTCGAGTGAATGATGCCTATGGACGCGTGGGGTAAGGGGTAGTATATGGAACGGGTCTTGGCTTGAACCGCTGGGATGGTTATGATCAGCGCTCTGCGGCTGTGCATCGTGCATTTAAACATTGCTGCGAGCTTACAGACCGCTGCTTATTGGTTTGTCAGCCAGCCACGTCCATGAACGGTTAGGCCGGGGGGGTGTCGGCCACGCTTGAAATCATATCCGGGAGAATCGCGGCTTGAATATCGTAGGATTAGCGACCGAGGGTTCAGAATGTGAAGACTTCATATGGGGCCAGCTCCTGACCCGAGCCAGTCCGACATAGGATCTGCTGGACTGTCTTCGCGGCGGTGATAAGATAATAAGTAAATATCATTCAGCACAGTTATCCGAATGACTGCGGTGATCTGATAATACGCCCACTTTCCGGATTTGGCCGGCCAGATGCCGCAGCTGACTAAGCCACGCAAGCCTTTCTCTCTCCTTCACCAACCACACACGAGCCTTGGACATCTCCCCACCACCACCAGTCTCTCATCTCCTCTCACCTCTACCTCAATCATGGAGGTCGAATCCCAAATCCCTTTCAGTTCGTTTGAAGATTTCTTCAACGTGGACATGTTTGCCGCACCGACCAACAACAGCCAGTCCCCTCTTTCTGGCCTCGCCCCATCCAGCCGTTCTTCATCAAGTTCACCCAGAACCCCTCCCCAGGACATTGACTCTCTTTTCAACTTCTACGGGTCCGATGAATTTTCAAAACAAGACCTGTCGGTCAACTCCTCCTTTGACCTTCTCGCTTCCTTGACCTCCACCGATCCCTTCGCGTCCTCTTCCAGATCTATCTCCGGAAGTGCTGCCGACGCCACCGATAACACATCCCCAGTTTTCGCCATCGACCCTCAGCTCGTTGGCACTCCATCAAACGACCCCTCCCCCGAATCAGTCGAGGATCAATCTCCGCAAGAAAACGGCGACGCGTCATCGATCGCCGCCACATCTCCCGAAGAACTTGATGTCCCCATCAAGGTCGGTGGGAAGGGAAAGAACAACAGGCGGGGTACAGTCCAGAGCGGCGGCATCGTCAAAAAGGCTCCTGTTGTCAAGGAACGACCATCAGCGCCACAGTCCATTGAGGAAAACAGGGAGCCTGATGACTGGCGACCGTCTCCCGAAGAGTACAAGAAGATGTCCTCAAAGGAGAAGCGCCAGCTTCGAAACAAGATCAGCGCGCGCAACTTCCGCGTCCGCAGAAAGGGTGAGGGTTAGCGCTCGGAACGTTCGAGCAAATTCTAACGAAACGAAAAATTTCTTTTGGCCACAGAATACATCACGACCCTCGAAGCTGATGTTGCCGAACGCGATCGTCTCATCGACGCCATCCGTAGTGAGCTCGGGTCAACCAAATCGGAGAACAGTGCCCTGAAGCAGGAGATCGAAATTCTCAAGAAGTCGCTTTTGCAAGCCAACCCAGCCCCCGTCCTTCCACCTCCTGCGCCTCTTCCTGCCGTTTCTGCGGCGGTTACGGTCGCGGCGCGCAATTCAGCTCCGTCCCCCGCACCTTCTTCCCCTCTGCTCGCTCCCAACCCCAACAAAGATCTTCCGTCAAGCCCTCGTCTCGCCAGCACCCGATCCGGCTTCTGGGGTGGAGGATCAAATCCTTTCGGCACCATCGGAGGATTTACGCCCGTTCACACCACCCTTGTCCCCGAATTGTCCCTCTCCACTTTGGCTGGAAAAGGCCTCCTCACTGCCCCTTCAAAACCCTCGCTCCAGGAGAATCTGAATCCCACTTTGAATGCGGTGAAGAAACCAACGGCCGCGCCCCAGCCCAATGCGACTGGCTTACAACCGCCCTCGCAATTCGATTCCTTCACCGATCTCACCCCGTTCACGATGAAGAGCATGGACCTTTACAGGATGAGCTTGTGGTCAAACGTTGGGACCCAAAAGCAGTTGCAACACCACCAACAGCTCCACCAGGTTCCTCCCCTCAGCGGGCTTGCAGCCTCCCTACCGATACACCATTTCGCACCAGCAACCACCAAACCATCAACTTCGCCGCTTGTCCCAAGCAAGGCTGTCAAGCACACAACACCCACACCTACTCCCGAATCCTCATCCAAGGCCACCACTCAAGAAGCGATGCTGGCTTCACTTGCCTCACAAACCCTGTTGGCCAAGCTTGGGTCCGCATTCTGGGAAGCATTCTCCGGACAATCCCCACGAAAGGGAGTGGACACCGACAAAGTTAGGAAGGTGTTGGAAGGCAAGGCGGTCGTAAAGGTTGTCGACGTCGACGAACCCGCACCGCAACAGAAGTTGAAGAGGGCCACGAATACAACCTCGATGACGACCTCTCCGAATCTCTCCCAGAAGTCTATGGAAATTAAGTCCTGCCAAGTACGCGCGACAGAAATTTTGGAGGAGAGTATGAGGAGTTTGAGCATCTCGAAGCGAGGTCCATTGTGATATCCTTCTTGATTCTGCTTTTCCTTCACTCTCCTCACGTTCTTTTTGTTATCGTTGGCTTTGAATCACAGTTCGTCTTCCCTTGTTTTCGTACCCCTACCCCCCTCCCCTTACCGTCACAGACTCCATTCCTCATCGTCACCCAGCATTTCTGCCCTTCCTATCCCGATTTTTCGTGGTGCTGCCGCGGTCCGAGGGTACCGTTCTTGCTTATCCCGGCCCCTCGGCTGCGTCTATGCATCCTGACAAACACCAACCCTCCTTCTCCTTTTCCTCTATCGCCACCCCTCCGATCTCCTGCTCCGCTTCACACCACCCTGCCTATCCACCTACGTTAATTAACGTCTTCGTCATCTCTTCGTCTCTTAACGAACCAAGAATCTGTTCTACGACTGAGTATAATATGCGGAAGCTCCCCATCCATCCCCCTCGCTCAACAGCGAATCAACTCTCTTCCTGTGTAATCACCTACTTTTACCGCGCTTGATAAAATAAACAAGGACACATTTAAACAAGGTTAACGTACATCCAGATGCGCACCCAGAGTGAGACGATGGGAAACCTTGGGGACCCCGCTGGACTCGAATGTGGTCTGGGCTCCGGGACTCTTATTTGCTTGTATTCGAACGCAACTATTCGGTAAGGACAGTGAATGACTGTACGTAAGGCACCGCCGTGTACGCACGAATACGCTCACCAAATCCTGGTGCCGTCTCTTTGCTTCGACTCTCGATTTCACCGACCTACGCTACGTGGAGGGCAGCAGATATTGAGGAACAAACCTTAGCTAGCGGCACCCTTGTACAACGGATAGAGACATTCCGACCTTACGGACATGTCACTCACTAAGTACACGTCCGCACGACGCCGACGGAACCACCTCCCCCAATAAACAATCCGGTGACAGATCCATACAATACAATTGCAAAGACAGGCTAAATAATATCCGATTAAAATGGTACGCGCAACGCGACAAGGGAATACAGGCGGGGGACCTAAAAAAACGCGAGCAAGAGTAGACAAGAACCTGTTGCAAACATGTCCGTAACACGATCCACACGACCCTTTCAAACCCCCCAGCCGAGGACCTCGAATATGACGGGGGTGGTGTGTATGGCCAAGAGGCCGATACCGGCGTACACAAAGACCTTGGTCAGCACTGTCAAGGTAATTGAGCCACGACGTGACGACCGATCGGAGGAAAGAGGATGAAAAACGTACCATCTGCATCGTAATGCCTCACTCCCACATCAAAAGTCCCACCATCACCGGCCGTCTCGCTGGCCTGACGGGTGTGTTCGTTGGTCTTTTCCCGGAAAGTTTTGACGTCCTGACCGAATTCATTCTTTGACCCGTTCTTCCTCTTCTTCACATCCGAAAGGGACACCCCGCCCCTTCCAGTGCTGGTGCTCACGTTCTCGTCGTCCATCTCCATCTGCAGCTGGCTAGGGAGGTCAAGAACCGATGGGATAGGGTGTAACCCTCTCTCAACCGGAACGTTTCCATAATCCGTGGCGGGGGTGTAGAACCTTCGGTGGGGCAAGGTGAAGATGCTGGCAAGGAACCTGAAGATCCTAGGGAGGGCGTAGTGAAGGGAAGACTTCGCGAAGATACGCCAGGTGAAGATGAGGAGGATTCCTACGACCACTTTGATGACGGAAAACAGCCACCAGGTCGCGATTTCGGTAACAGTCGAGTAAGCCGAGCCGGGTTGCTGGACCTTGAAGAATTCGGGGGTGACGCCGTACTGGAAGAAAGCCCAGCGACCAAGGATGTCCCCCAGAACGACAGAGATGAAGGCGATCGCATCTTCGAAACATGGGCAATCATCGACGGGTTGA
>Ga0307509_10010798_pt1 | contig 11133 bp, 14 predicted proteins | sample 10_EM_MG_FD_202245 | JGI IMG/M metagenome (GOLD analysis project Ga0307509, IMG submission 202245) | Populus trichocarpa ectomycorrhiza microbial communities from riparian zone in the Pacific Northwest, United States - 10_EM | ecosystem: Host-associated > Plants > Roots > Unclassified | place... | reverse complement strand
AGACCTCGTCTTCAATATCACGGATAAGGGCCTTGAACTTCTCCTCGAACTGGCCCCGAATGCCAGAACCGGCCATGATGGCTGAAAGATCAATCGAGAGAACGCGCTTGTTGTGTAGGGACTATAACAAGAGTCAGCACGACGATCCGACTTCACGTTCGTGAGGTTTACCTCTGGAACTTCCTTTGCAACAATCCTGCTTGCAAGCCCCTCTAAAATAGCCGTCTTGCCTACGCCCGGAGGCCCAATGAGCTGCAGCACAAGTATCCCTTCAACGTACGGTCAATAAGGAACCGTTGCAAGTACACACTACAGGATTCGACTTTGTTCTCCGGGATAGAACTGGCGAAAACCAGGTCAGGCGGTGACCAAAGCGGACAGTATTATTTTAAGAATCGCATACTTTGAATAGTACGCCGGATCTCTGTGCGCGCCGATTAGCCCAGCGAATCAGCGATACACAAGCCGGGGACAGAACCACTTTCCTTCGTCTCTTCCGATCACGGGATCGAGCTTTCCCGTCTTCGCCAACTCGGTCAAGTCGATACTCTACTGGTACGGCAACACACACGGCGTAAAAAAGTTGAAGGCAACACCCCAAAACGGGCTCAGCGATGGCACGCACAAATTCTTCAAGGGCGCCTCCTTTCGCATACTGCTGTTGCATGGGAAAGTTGAATCCCGGCAACCCTCCACTACGCCCGTACCCGCCAGGCGGCGTCTGCTGCGCATAATGGCGGACGGACAGAACGCGCGGCACATAGCCGTAGCTATACCCGCCAGGAACTAGCACTGGACGACTGAGGAAGGGAGCATTGCCGCGTGTGAGATGGTGGTTTCGAATCGGGTGCGAGTGTAACTTTTGATAGATGCTGTTGCGCCTTGCTGTTCTTGATGTGAGACCTTGAAGCATCGACAGTAACACGCGAGTGAGGACAGAAACCAGAGCAGCGCTCAAGAGTGACGTCGCGCGTCGGGAGACTCGGGCCGGGTGTTTCTCTCTGTACCTTAACTCACTAGCCAGGACGACGATGTCATGAGCGAACAAACCCGGACGATGCTCTTCATCATAACACACACCTCTCCTTCGCGTTAGCACACACACTTAATAAATCCTCCACTCTTTACAGCAAGAGCTGACACACGATCATGCTGCACCTGTCCTTCGGTCTGCGCATGCAGCGGTACCTTGAGTCGAAGCTCTACTCGGATGCCAGTTCGGCTTCGTCATCGCCGTCCTCTCCATCTCCGACATCGTCAAAGGCATGGTCATCTCGGGCAACGGCCAGGCCGAGTTCATCACGCGCTATCGTGCGATCATGTTCAAGCCTTTCAAGGGCAAGGTCGTCGACGGTGTCGTCCACAACGTGACACGAGTGCGTGAATCGTCGTTCTTTATTGTCCCTCTTTCCTTCCCCTTTTGCCTGCTGTTCTACCAAGGTCGTGCGCGAAGCTGACCCTTCCGCACAGATGGGCATTCTTGCAGAGGTCGGTCCTCTAAACTGTTTTGTCTCGCAACGGGTATGCAACGCGTTCCACTACTCATCTCTTGGTCAAATTCCAACTCCCTTCACCCATGTGCCCGCGCTATTCCCTTGTGCTACTCTTTCGCTTTGGTGAACCCTTCAGCTCCTCCGCACTGACCTCAAGTTTGCCAGTGATCCATCGTCGAACCCACCATCCTACACTTCCCAATGACCAGGTAAGCCCAGCCTTCTGCTGGCGTCGAACCTGCTAGCAAAGGCTGTGAGAGCCATGGCCACTAAGCCCTATGTATGGTAGATTGATTTCCGATTTAGCAGAGCGTCTCTCAACCTCGTGACATGACAAATTACCACAAACACTCTCCTTGTTGCAGAGCAGCTCGATTGTGGAGAAGACGGGAAAGCAGACATGCGATCTTTGTAGGACGGTAAAAAACGGAAGAGATAATAAATAAAAAAAGAAAAATCAAAAGACTGTACATGTAGCACGAGTCACAAAGCCACCCAAAAAAAAAAGCTGTCGTCACGACTCTTCCTCGTCTGCAAACCGGAGGATCTGCGCATCTTCGTCGACGGGCACGTCCCGATATCCCCTCCGTGACCTCAACGAAAACGTTGCGTCGCGAACCCACTCGGCGACCACCTCGAACGCGACGTTGGCGGTGCCAATGACAAACCACGGTACACTCGCGAGCGTCTCGACGACCCCCGCGTCCGACGCGCCGAACCTGGGTCGCCCATCGCCAGGCAAGCGAATCGTACCCGTCGCGAGCCCGGATCGTTTGTAGTACCACGTCGCGACGAGCGCGGTGAACGCGAACGGGACAATGAGCACGAAGACCCAGAAGAAAAATCCATGCCCCGACACGCCCGGGCAGAGGTGCCGCCGCCCGCGGTCCGGTCGCTCGCCGTCCTCGCAGGACGAGTGCGGAATGCGCTGGTAGGGCGTACGTTCGTACCAGTATTGCGCGCCGCCCCGACACGAGTCGTCATCGGGCAGTGGCTGCGTACCCTCAACGAGCACGCACTCGCCATCCGTGTTTCGCACATAATTGAATTCACTGGCATGTCATAAGCATCCATATTTCGAAGGAGTTAGATTACACAAAACGCTCACCACTCGAAATCAGACGGTGTGCAAGCGCAGTGCTTGACAATGGTTTCCTTTGCTTTTGGTTGGTCCCCTACGACACAATTACGATCGCGCCTTCGACGATGGTACAAAGTCTGCGATAAAAATGTGGATCACCAAAGTTGCGGGATGGGAAGACGTGGGATTGGTTTACCTGGCGGCCGAAAAGGCAGCGTTCAGCACGTTCTTCGCTTGGGCTCCACAGCTCGAAGTCGTCATGCCCAGGGTCTTCGATATCCAGTTTGCCTGACATGAACTGGTCAATATACCCACTACCGTGGGAAAACGAAGCCAGGCACGCACAATGCAGACTTGTGAGAGCTGTAAAATCGAGGTGCACCGCAACCGACGCGGGCGAACGTGCATAGCTCCCAAATAGGATGAACCGCCTGCTCGTGTCCGATGGAACGGTCACGATGGAACGCACTCGAACCTTTTCGTTCGTGAATTTGTACTCGCGCCAATTGAGGCCCTCGTCGGTGGTGAACAGTACGTGATCGGTGGGCTGCTCGTCATTTATCATGACGAGAATGGACCCCGAATCACCGAACTCCCAGAGATGCGCTTCTTTATGAACCTCTTCCCATGTGAAGCCTGCATCTCTGCTCAGGAACGTGTCACTCTCCACGTATGGGGCGAGTTTCTCGCCCACATTCCCTACGGCCATGATCAATCCAACCACGGAAGGGCTGCTGAACGTCGCGCGAGGGTCGAATCGCTCTGTGTATCCGTGCACATGAAGCGAGCAGGCCTGAGTCCAATGTCACCAAACGGTTCGATGAAACGAGGTCGAGAGACGCATACCGCACTATCACAGTCGTATGATTGACCATGCGAGTCGTACTTGGGAGGTATCAAGGGCTTCCACTTCCCGCCGTCGTTATGAGTGATGCGCGTTTGCAGCTCCTTGGTGCCCGTGACGGCCGCAGCCTCGGGGTTGGAAACCACATTGACAATCGCGATACCATCGAGTCCGATCATCTTCTCGAAATCGACAAACCCGCGCTCATCGCGGTTCACGTTCTGGACGGACGAGCCGAAGTACGTGCCATTCCAGTTCGACTTGAGGAGGTCGCCCCAGTACGGTCGTGGCGGCTCGGACGTCGTGATGTGCAGGAAAACGGAATCAGTGCTTGATTCGAGTATGGTGTACGCCTTTTCATTAAAGGATGGTTATCAAAATGCAAACGGAGGAACATGAAAAGCTCACATGTTGTTCCGGGCGCATTGAGGGGGGGAACTGGCCAGTGGCAAAGGTGTGACCGTCCAGAGAGACCTGTAAGTCAAGCGAGCGCTCTGCAGGCAGATACTGCGTTGCACATCGTCATTGTTCTTATCAGCCCCCATACGATCCAGGAAAGAGCAACTGGACGGACCTCGGCAACGATGAGGTACTCGGAGAACTTGGCAAAACCAACGATCGTATCGAATATCTTTTCCTTCTTTGTGAAAAATTCACGCCCGCTTACGAGCTGCATCGGGTTGGTGGCCGGCTGGAAGAAACGCTGCGAGCCTTCCTTGTCGCGGAATGACTCGCACAAAATCTGAGACGGGTCTACGAGAAGCTTCTTGTCACGTGCCCAAGCGCAGTTGCGTACATATTTCTCTACCAGGGTCCACTTCCGCCCGTTGTCCCGTGAGAAGTGCGCTTCAGCGTGGCATTCAGACCCGCCACCACCCGAGCAACCCTCGTCGCCCGTCCAGATGATCCAGTCAGAGCGGTCAGGATGGAACTGTAGCACTTGGGCGCCAAATGTGTTTGGTGGGCCTGGTGCAGTGAGATGGTACCACGAGCGGCCGGTGTCTGTTGTGTAGTAAAACTTGCCAGTGTTGGTGATGAGGTAGGCACGATCGGGCGTGAAAGAGTGATGATAGAATGCCAAGAATGTCTCCTCTGGAAAGAGGCGATTCCATGTGTAACCTTCGTTGCTGGACTGCCAGACAGACGCGTCTTGAAGACGGACGAGGACGGTTGTAGACTCCTTGAAGTACGCCTGTTGCACAATCGGCGCTGGGAATTCGAACTGTCGTCCAAGCCATATCAGTATCTGCTGTGGACGCAATGGCGATGGCATTTGCTCACAGTTTGATGGATAACATTCCCCTCCTCGGGTTGTGCTAGAAGTATTCAAGCATGAGTATCACGCCCCATAGCCGCCGAGTAAGGCACGATTTACCTTGAGAACACTTCTTTTCGACAGACTTATCCTTCTGGACTCCGTTATTCCGGTCACAGGTATTTCCCGGAATGAGGCGGTAGCCAGATGAACCCATATACGTCTGGTCGGGGTCCCGACAAACACCGGCGGGTATCGGCTCTGGGCCAACCGGAACACACTGATCATTGTGGCGAACATAATTATAATCGCTGTCGGCAATGGCATTGACGAATAGGTAGTAGGGTTAGAAAATATTAAGTGGTAGCCCGATACAACGCACCACTCATAGTCGTCGTCCTCACATGGGCAGTTCTCCTCGTGTACGACAGGGTCCGAGAACTTGTCACCAACGTAACAGTCCGAGCCAGACTTGCGGCGCTTGTACCATTGCTACCCCATGCTCATCAGTGCATATATACGCCTCGACGAGAAGTGTGCATACCTTGTGCCCCATCAGACACTCCTTGTTCTTAACCGAGCGCGCGTACCACGTCTCAAAGTCAGCCTCACCGCATTTGCGCCTGTCCATAGGCGCAAAATCGAGGAAGATAGCAGCAAAGTTTCCCCCGGATGTCGAGTCCTGCCGCGAGAGCTGGCCTAGGAGAACGAACTTCTGGGAAGTCGAATCCTGGACCGTCGAAAGCGCGCGTGCGCGGATCTTGACCCCGAGCTCCAGGGATTTCCTATATGGGAAAGTTCAGATCGATCGGCCAGTCGCATGGAAGGGGGTAGGAAGTGAACACGCACCATGTCTTGCCAAGGTCAGTCGAATAACTCACAAAGTCGACCGTTTCCTCATCATTAACGGCGACGACGATGCCGCCTTGGTCGCCAAACTCGTATTTGTGGGGCTCGCGGCGGACCAACGCCCATGTCACGCCAGCGTCGGTGCTCAGGAAAGTATCGGACTCTTCGTACGGGCGGAGGGTGGGTCCAATCGAGCCGACGCCCATCACGAACCCGGGAGCAGGGGAGGAAAATATACGCCCAAAGTTATGTGGAATGGTGACGGAATGCAGGTGAAGGGCGCAGTTTTCTGTGTCGGAAGGGTTGCAACTGATTCGGTGACCTTCGTCGTCCTCTGCCGGCGGACGAAGCTGGGACCAGGAACTTCCTGCAAGTAAATATCAGCAAACGTGCTTAACTCGTTGAAAAAAGGCTGCGGACCATCGTCGAACGTAATGAACGTCTTGAGCTGTTTCGAGGAACCGCGACCCTCCACGTCCTGCGCATTGGCGACAATATTTGCCAATCCGACGCCGTCGATTCCATACAACGTCTCATAGTCGATATAGCCCGCCTCGTTCCGATTTGTGTCTTTCAAACTCTCGACGAAGAATGTACCATTCGAGTTGCTCACGAACAGCGTACCCACTGCACCTGAATCGTTCAACACGACATCGACCGCAAGCGAGTGAGTGGTACTCTCGACGATCGTATATGCATTTTCGCGGAGGCGCGCGTTGGTCGCGTGCGGAAACTGTGCCTTGGCCCAAGCACGTGTGTCCACGGTGACGTAGAGGAGCATCTCACTGCCTGCGCCTTCACTCAGATCCTTCAGCGCGACAACACCAAATTTGGACACGACGGCAAAAGCAATTACACCCCGTGCGCCGCGACCAATGCCCAGGTCCTCTAAGCGCTTCTCGTCATTGAAGAAGTCGGTAGAGGAGTAAAGGCGAGACGAGGAGATAGAATGATAGCCTGTGGAGGAAGTCGAATCAAAAGCAACGCAGTAGATTAAATCGGTGTGTGCGTCGTGCTTGAAATCCTTTGAACTATGGGCAAAGGTGCATTGCGAAGTCTCAGAGAGAAGCAATTGCGGTTGATCTGAGAACGCCTCCTTGGTATAGTGCGTCTGTCCGCGTTGTCAGGAAAAAGGGATGGTCAAAGGGGCAGGTGAGGCACACCTCGTCGTGGCATATTGAGGACCAACCACCCTCACGCTCACACTTGGTACCCTGATATATTATATAACCATATTTTGCTGGATCCGAATGGAACGACAATGGGCGGGCGACATAAGCCGGCGGTATGGGCATCTGGAATGAACGCCATGTTTGGCCACGGTCCTCTGTCCGGTAGTGCGTCGTTCCGCGAGTGAGCACGAATGCCTACGCAAGAAAGAGGAATTAGTATCAGACTCGGACGCGTACACGCAGGGATCGGAGTATAGGCGAATCTCCTGCCAGGGGGACCAATCTACTACTGGACATAAAGCCGATCGAGCTTGGGGGAAGGATTGGTGGTGGCCTAAGCTTGCGGTCACCGTGAAACATGATAGCGCGGGTTTTTTTGTCGGAACCGTAGCGGAAACCGATACGGTTTCAATCGAGAAGGCCATGACCAAGGGAGCCAATATCCAGGGGTACCATTGCGGTGTGACGAATAGAACTGAATAGATGATGCTCACCAAACGATTGTCAAACGGATGCTCTATGAACATGGCCGTCTCTCCTTGGGGTATGTCCTCTGCGCGTTGCCAATTCTTGCCCTCGTCAGTGGACATGTAGAGGTCGCCCTGTACGATGTCATGGTATGCAACGTTCTAGGGGGGGAACGACGTTGATAGATGCGTCTGTTGTTGGATATATGGCCACGTACGGTAGCATCATCAAAGAAATATAGCCTCGCGGGGAGATTTTGGAAGTAGTTGACCTTGGCTTCGGGCAGATTTTGTGCTTGGACGAAGAGGGCCGGCAATAAGAGGAGGGTGGCGAGGATGCGCGCCCTCATCGTTGATTATGAGCCCCGCGCTAGGCAGGGATGTGCGATTAAGGATTAAACGGGAGTAGAAGGGAAAAGATGGAGAGAGGAGAGGGCAGCAATGAAGGCGGGTGGCTTGTTGACTGACGTGTTTACTTTACTTTCTCGGACGGTGACCACGTCCACTAGTCCGCTTCCGTCGTCTCTCTCGGTTCATTACACGGTGTACCATCACTCCTCGTTTCATAGCACCATCATGTCATGCCTGAGTGTTTAAGATATAAAAACGAAATGGCAGGGCAATGGACCCAGAGCCTCGACTTTGATTGTGCCTTTTTATTAAGTTACTCGTCCTGTCCTCCCTTGAGTGGGAGTGCCTAATTCCGGGCATGGAAGCGACAGCGGGGTAATATTACATTATGCTACGCTGTGCGGATGTGGCAGACCCGTTGTGTTCGGGATGGGATGTGCGGAAAATGAGGTGAGGCGATGTCGAACGAGATGAATTAAATTAGAGTGAAAAGTGGTACGACCTCACCATCTCACCATCGTCTTCACTCTCTCTTTTACTTTATACAGCACAGATACCCCCTTCATTCTATCTATCATGGGCGCACTAGAAATCCTCTCCCTCGCCCTCACCCACCCAAACGAGTTTCGCATCCTCTTGCAGTTCTGGAACTATTATGAACCAACCCGCGATATCACAAAAAAGGAGGAACACCCAACCTCAGGCTGGGACAGACCGACAATGCGCAGGTGTTGGCAGTTGCTCGATCTTACCAGCCGGAGCTTTGCCGCCGTCATAAAGGAGCTCGATGGCGACCTCGCCCGAGTGGTGAGTCCCTCTCCCCCTTTGTCTTTCTATGCTCGGATCCAACAAAGACTTGTATCCGCTCGCTTACTTCATGTTCTGGTCTAAACCCGCTCGCCTTGATCCTGTGCACATATTGTCATATTAGGCGCTAACCTCGGTCTTAGATATGCTTATTCTATATCGTGCTCCGTGGCCTTGACACAATCGAGGATGACATGACCATCCCAGACGATATCAAACAACCCCTCCTCCGTTCCTTCCACGAAAAGTCCGTCACTCCTGGCTGGAATTTCAATGGCAATGGTCCCAAGGAAAAGGATCGCACCGTTCTCGTTGAGTACCATGTCGTCGTCGAGGAGCTACTCCGCCTTGAGCCCGTGTATGTTCACAAACCCAGATTTCGTAGGATCAAGAGCTGACATCCTTGTTTTGTAGATGTCGCGATACGATCCTCGACATTTGTCAAAAGATGGAGACAGGAATGGCCGACTTTGTCCATCGCGCCGCACTCTCCTCCGAACCCCTCGCACTTGACACAATCAAAGAATATGACCTCTACTGCCATTACGTCGCCGGCCTTGTCGGCGAGGGCCTCTCACGCCTTTTCTCCGCGACAGGCAAAGAGTCACCATCAATCGCCCACCAACTCGAGCTGTCCAACTCGCTAGGCACCTTTCTCCAAAAGACGAATATCATCCGCGACTTTCGTGAAGATGCAGAGCAGCAGCGCTTCTTCTGGCCCCGTGAGATATGGGGTTCTGCCGAGTTTGGTCAAGATGGTCAGACGCCCGCAACATGCATCCTCCAGCTGCTCAAAGAGCCACAGCGTGCAAATTGGGTTCAGAGCGCGATGATCCTCGACGCGCTGCGTCACGCCTGCGATGCCCTCGACTACCTGCGCCTGTTAAAAAACCAGTCTGTCTTCAACTTTGCTGCGATTCCCGCCACGATGGCGATCGCCACTCTCGATCTCTGCTTTATGAACTCGGAGATGTTCCAGCGTAACATCAAAATCCGGAAAGCCAAGGCGGCTGAGGTTCGTGTCTTTTCTTCTCTTTTAAATTTTACCATGCCTGACTTTTGTGCTCAGCTTATCATGCGTTCAACAAACCCGCGCGAGTGCGCTCTCATCTTCAAACACTATGCGCGTTCAATCCACGCCAAGGCGTCCCCCTCCGACCCAAACTTTCTCCGCATTTCCGTCGCATGTGCAAAGATCGAGCACTGGGCCGAGCATAACTACCCCTCCTTTGTCCGCGTCTCCCCTCCAACGTCCTCATCCGCAGGTCTCTCTTTCAACCCCGCCGATGCGCGCTCACGCGTCGCGATTGCGGACGCCGAGACAGACAAGCGTGCACACGAGGAGAAGCGACATCTGGAGGTTCGCGGGCGTGGTGGTAACGGCACGATCGCAACCTCGGGCCCTCAGAATCAGGGCCCGCCGTGGGAGGTGTTGTTGTTCGTTGGTGGTGCGATGTTCCTCATCCTCGCTCTGTCCGTTGGCATCGTCCTCGCTGTTATATATTTCACCACATGAGAGGTGTGACTCATTTGTCACTGCTCAGGAGCACGCTTTCTATTGTGTGTATATCATCTCTACTATCACTTTACTTTTTTTACAAGGCAAGGACCAGTAATTACACAAGTTAGGACTACGTGCTGGAAGCCGATATTGATCTCGCTTTCAAACATCCATTATTTTACTCATTATTTTTTCCGTGAGAAATAATGGGGATAATTAATGGTTAACGCGTTCTCTGGCTTAATTGTGAGGACAGGTGAGCTTGAATTTTTTGGACGCGTTGGATCGCGCACACGCGTTCAGTTGTGCTTATTTTAATATATATTATACTGGATAAACCAAAGTAACTTTAGGCACTGTAAGTACGCTAATCACACGGACTACGGAAAACAACAATTCAAGGTGGAAGAAACCCAATTTTTGACATGTCTGAAAAAGCTGGTAGAAGTGGTCGTTAATCAAAAGGTTTGAGAAGGAGGTTCTGTCATCCCAGAGTGCCATCAACAGCCCACAGTGCGTATATAGATGAGCGGATGACGGTGGTGGAAGCCTGGGGAGGAGAGTGAAAGTCGTTGTTTGTGCTTGTGTTTGTTGCTTGTTATATCGGTGCCTACTTTTTCCTCTTCGACGCTGCGCCAAAAGTCGCAAAAAAATATAGTCCCAAGGTCAGCGGCGCCGTGGAAATCGAGGTAAAAAAAAAAACTACAGTTAAAAGATATTTGATCTGGGACGAACCTGTTGGGCGCTTCGCCGGCGCCTTGCGTTTCCGACCAACATCCTCGTCATCGTCATCGTCAAAGTCCTCTTCCCCGTCATCGTCATCATTTTCGTCGTCGTCCTCACTCCCACCATCGCCCTCGCCCTCTATCGGCTCGGAATCGTATTCCGGCGTAGCATTGGAGCGAGACGCTTTCTTCCGCGATGACAACAACGCCATGGGGGGCGCATTCGTTGTCGATGACGCTACCATCCCTGCTGCTGCTGCGTCGCCGATGGGCGCACCTGGATGACGTACGCACTCCGGGCAGAACCACTCGCCGTCTGGGATGGCCGCCAGGGGCGGGGTGAGGCACGTGTAGTGATAAGGCTTATCACACTGCGCGTAGACGTGAGTACCGGGGACGAGGGTAGGGGAGAGCAAGGGGAGCCGAGATTAGATATACCTTATCGCACGCGAGTGGGTCGCCGTGGTCTTTGCGGCATACCATGCACTCATCTGGCGTGTCAAGTTCGAAGGGATGCCTCGGCAGATCAGAGTACTTCTCATTCGGCGAGACGAGGAAAAATGTCGTATTCTGGCCCGCGGTGACACT
>Ga0307509_10010797_pt1 | contig 11134 bp, 9 predicted proteins | sample 10_EM_MG_FD_202245 | JGI IMG/M metagenome (GOLD analysis project Ga0307509, IMG submission 202245) | Populus trichocarpa ectomycorrhiza microbial communities from riparian zone in the Pacific Northwest, United States - 10_EM | ecosystem: Host-associated > Plants > Roots > Unclassified | place... | reverse complement strand
GCAGGTGGAAGAGTCAGACGCACGGTGTCCGCGGCGTCGGACTCCGACCGGCGCTCGCCGAGAAGGGCCGGCGTGCCCCGGGGGGCGGCGAGCGCGCCCCGCCAGTAGTCCAGTCCGTCCCGCACGGAGGAGGACGCGGCGTGCGCCTCTTCCCAGGCGATGAAGTCCCGGTAGGCGGTGGTCTCAGGCAGCGCGTCGTCATGGCCGTGAGCGTGGAGTTCGTAGAGGAGCAGCAGGTCACGGACGAGCAAGTCGCTGGACCACGCGTCGGTGATCGAGTGGTGCATGCGCAACAGCAGAAACGCGTCCTCCTCTGCGACCTCCGTCAGCACGGCCTCGAAGAGCGGCCCCCGGGACAGGTCGAAACCCCCGCCCGGCCGCCTCGCGGACCTGGCCGAGGGCCTCGCCAGGGGAGGCGGCGGCGCGGTGGACGAGGTGGTGGACGTGCAGCGACGACCGTCTCGGCAGCAGTTGCACAGGACGGCCGCCGACGGTGGCGTAGCGGGTACGCAGCATCTCGTGCCGGGCCACCATCCCGTTCACGGCCGAGCGGAGCGCTTGGCGGCGCAACGGGCCCTGGACACGCAGCAGACGACTGACCGTGTATGCCGGCGAGGCCGGGTGGAACTGCTCCAGGAACCAGAGCCGTTGCTGACCGCTGGACAGAGGCAGCAGTTCTCCGTTGTCCGCCTCGCCGAGTAGCGCGTTCAGACGTCGCGTCTTGCGCTGTAGCTCATCCGAGGCCCCGGCACGGGCGACGAGGGGAAGAAGGGGCATCACGTCCCGGCCTCCGGTTCTTCGAGTTCTTCGAGCATCGCCAACAGGACGTCCGCTTCGCGCTCCGACAGCCGTCGAGGTCGTGAGACCACCTCGGGGTGGCGGGCCGCGTGGTCCAGGAACAGGGAGAGCACGGTGGCCGAGGCCGCCCGGCCCGAGGAGTCCGGGACGGCCTTCGACGGGTCGGGCAGCAGCTTCGCGGCTTCTTCCGTGAGCAGGGAGAACGTGTGCGGCGACCGGTCCGGTTCAGCCGTCGCCCGGCGAAGCAACTGCACATACTGCGCGGCCAGTTCGGACGGCGGAGCCGGGGAACCGGTCGGGCACGGGATCCGGACGGTCGGCCCGTTGTCCGTGACATCGTCGGGTACGGAGCCGCCGTCCACGGCATGACGCAGCCGTTCGCGGCATGAGGAGTGCTCCGGGTGTGTGTCGTCCTCCGCCGTGCCGGGCCCGCCGTGCCGGAGCGTCAGCACCCGGAGCAGCATGCGCAGCACCGTGTTCCGCCCGACACCGCACTCCTCGGCGAGGCGGTCGAGCGGCGCGAGGAGATCCGACGACAGCGTGACCTCGGCATCGGACGCCTGGTGGACGGACACCGAATGATCGAGCGTCATGCGGCACCGTCCCGGGCCGTGCCGTACGCGAGGAGTTCGGCTCCGGTCGCTGCGGTGGTGTCCGGTGGACCTACCCGGCGGACGGCCGACGTCGACGCCGAGGCCACACAGAGCGCCACGACCAGCAGCGCGGCGGTGACCAGCGCCGGGTGGATGGAGCCCCAGGCGGCGACGGCGAGCGGTGCGAACAGCAGGGCCAATGACTGGGCGGCCAGCGAGGAGAGCCAGCCGTACGACGTGACCCGTGCCAGGGCCTCGTGCGGGATGCGGGCCTGCACCAGCGTGGCCCAGAACGGACTGACGGCGCCCAGTACCGCCCATGACACGCCGTAGGCGGCGACGATCAGTGGCGCCGGGGCCCAGACCGCGAAAAGGGTGAGCGGAAGAGCGAAGACCGCCAGGACGGCGTTGCCGATGAACAGCGGCCGTCGCGGCCGGAACCGGGAGGCGAGCAGTGATCCGCCGAGCAGTCCGACACCACCGGCGTGGACGCGCGCCACCCGGACCGCCTCGCCGTGGTGCCGGGCGGCGGTCAACGGGCCGAGCGTGATGAGTACTTGGTCCGCGAAGTTCACGCCACCGTGCGCGACGAGCGTGATCCAGTACCAGTTCCGGGACCGGATCTCTTTCCAGCCGGTGGCGAGATCCGCCCACGCGGACGCACCGCGCACACCGGCGGGCCCTCGGTGGGTCCGGATGGCCGCGAACGTGGCGGCTCCGAGTCCGAAGGCGAGGGCGTCGATGAGGAACACCCAGCCGGGGCTGACCGTGAGCACGATGCCGCCCGCGGCCAACGGCCCCAGCAGCAGGGCGGTTTCCTGTCCCGTCGCCATCAGCGCGTTGGCCCGCTGCCGCGCCCGTTCGTCCCGTACGACGGCTGCCACCAGGGGCGACGCGGCGCACATCGAGATCGCGGACGCGACCCCGGCGAGTACCTCCATGGCGGCGATGGCGGTGACACCCGGCCGCCCGGACAGGAGTTGCACCCCGACGAAGGCCTGCACCCCGCACCGTACGAGATCCGCCGAGCAGGCCAGACGTCGCAGGTCATAGCGGTCCACGAGCACCCCGGCCAGGGGCAGCGCCACCATGCGGGCCCCCACCGCGCAGGACAGGACCGTGGCCAGGGAGCCGACCGAGCCCGTCACGTCGAGGATCGCGAACCCCAGGGCCACGGGCATCACAGCGTCGCTCAGGGAGACCACGGAGCGGCCCAGCAGCAGCCAGCGGAAGGACCTGGGCAGGGCGGGGTGATCCGTCATGGCCCTTCCCCTTCCGGTGCCGAGGCACTGACCAGGGCGGCGATGGTGGGGTCGGCGAACAGCATGGGCATGCTGATCTCCACCCCTTGCTCCTGGGCCAGGGCGATCATCTCGACGGCCAGCATGGAGTCGCCGCCCAGGGAGAAGAAGTTGTCGTCGGGGCGGACCTGGTCGAGCTCCAGCAGCTCGGCCCAGATCCCGGCAAGCAGCGCGCCGGCCGGGCTGTCCACCGGCCGGGCACCGCCGGATTCCGCAGGGACCTGCCGGGCCGGTGCCGGCAGGGCGGCGAGGTCGAGCTTGCCGCTCGTGGACAGCGGAAACCGTTCCACCGCGACGAAGGCGGCCGGAATCATGTGTTCCGGGAGCAGCCCCGTCAGCTCGGCCCGGATCGCGGCGGCGATCTCCCCGCCGTCGTCCGGGGCCTCCCGCCGGGGAATCCAGTGGCACACCAACTGCCGTACCCCGGACGTGTTCTCGCGTACGGTGACCACCGCGTCGGCGACCTCCCGGTGGAGTTTCACGGCCGCCTCCACCTCGCCGGGCTCGACCCGGAAGCCGCGCAGCTGAACCTGGGAGTCGGCCCGGCCGTGGAAGACCAGGTCGCCCTGCACGTCGTACGACGCGAGGTCCCCGGTGCGATACATCCGGGCATCGGGCGGGCCGAACGGGTCCGGAACGAAACGCTGTTCGGTCAGCTCGGGCCGGTTCAGGTAGCCGCGGCCGATGCCGTCCCCGGCGATGTGGACCTCGCCGGTGGCGCCGTCGGAGACGGGTTTGCCGTCCTCGTCGAGCAGATGGACCCGGGTGCCCGGCAGCGGTCGGCCGATCGAGCCGGTGGCCCGCTCGGCGTCCGCGTGCCGGAGGGGGTGGACGGTCGAGACGACAGTCGACTCGGTGAGGCCGTACATGTTGAACAGCCGGGGTGACGCGTCGCCGTGGTGCTCGAACCAGGGGCGCAGGAGCGATGGTTGGAGGCTTTCACCGCCCAAGGCGAGCACGCGCAGGTCCGTCACGGGGAACCGGGCACGCTCCGCCGCGCGCAGCAACTGGCGGAATGCCGAGGGGGTCTGGCCGGTCACGGTCACCCGTTCCCGCAGCAGCAGGTCGAGGAACGCGTCGGGGTCGCGGCTCAGTTCGTACGGGACGACGACGAGCCGGCCGCCGAGCAGGAGCGGTCCCCAGGTCTCCCACACCGAGAAGTCGAAGGCCACGGAGTGGAACAGGGTCCACACGTCCTGCCCGGAGAAGTCGAGTCGGTCCTGGCAGGCACGGAGCATGCGGACCACTGCCGCGTGCGTGACGGGCACGCCTTTCGGGCGGCCCGTCGAGCCGGAGGTGCGGATGATGTACGCCGTGCGGGTCGGCCGTGGGGAGCGGCACGCCCGGCTCGATCGCCGGCGCCGGGCAGACCACCGGCACCGTGCGGACGCCGTCGCCGGGGAACCCGCCGACGACCAGGGACGCACCGGTGTCGTCGAGTACCGATCGCAGCCGCTCGGCGGGGTGCCGGGGGTCCAGCGGCACATAGCAGGCGCCCGGCTTCAGGACGCCGAGCAGGCCCACGCCCAGGTCGATGTCACGCTCCAGGTACACGCCGACCGGTACTTCGGGGCGGGCGCCCAGAGCCCGGAGCCGGTGGGTTGGGTGACGGTGCTGCGTTCCCTCGAACCCGGCCTGGAGGTCCACCGCGACGGAGGCTGGTACCCCATCGACCCCGTCCCGGGCACCTTCATCGTCGACTTCGGCTGTGCCATGGAAATCCTCACCCGGCACACCCGAACCCCCGTCGCCGCCGTGGCCCACCGCGTGACGGAACAGCCTCCGGTCCGTCCCGCATCCGGCGGAGACCGGTTCTCGTACGCACTGTTCGTCGACAGCAGCCTGGACGAAACCGCATGCCCGGGCCTCTTCCGTTATGAACCAGGCGTCGGCCTGAACCTGGAGATGAGCTTCGCGACGTTCCTCTCGGACATCCTGCGCAACACATATCGGGAGGACACGTCCGGCCTGTACTGAACATCCGCCGGTCGCCCCGGTCCACCTCGGCCCCGCCCTCAGCCCCGGAATCCTCAGCGTCCGGTGGACGCGCCGCTGCCTGACCTGACGCGACGTTCGGACGCGTTGCAGGGAATCGACAAAGTCACCCGGGTCGGCGTGTCCGTGAACAGGTCGCGTCACCCAGGATCTCGTCCTGCTGGTGGGAACGGACGGCTTCGGCGACCTGTTCGCCCGTCGTGGGTGCGACCGCGCCTTCCGTGGCAGCAACGGCTGCACGGTCCGCTTCAGGCATCTATGACGGACCGTCGTCGAGCGCCTTCACATACTGCGCCGTCACCTACGCGGCTCATGCGGACCCGAGCGCCGACCGCGGCCGGTCATGAGGAGTGCGCGGTGGGGTCGCCAGTGCGGCCGTGGCGATGGCGAAACGGCGGCCCTGGTAGTGGGCAGCCGCGGCGGCGCTCTGCTCGGACGGGCCGTTGCCGGCGTGGTGGAGCGTTCCGTACGGGTTGCCACCGGCGGCGTTCACGACGGGGTCGGTGTAGCCGGGGGCCAGGACGACCGCATCCCACTGGTGCATCGCCGTGTACGCGGACAGGAGCGTGGATTCGCCTCCCGCGTGCGCGTTCAGGGTCGTGCCGAACGCCGTCACGGCCTTGCCCCGGTAGCCGGGACCCGGCAGTTCGCGTTGGGTCCGCTCGATGAAGGCGGCCAGCGGAGAAGGGAGCACGCCGGTGCGGGACCGCATCCCCCAGGCGATTCCGTCCGCCCATTCCACATCGGCCGGCGTCACCTCGGCTCCGTCCACATGCCGGAGCCTGCTCTCGTCGCCGTCCACATGCCGGAGCCTGATCTCGGCGCCCTCCTCGGCGGCGCCGACGGCCAGCGCGTCCACCAGTCCGCGGAGTCTGTGGTCGCCCTGCTGGAACACGATCAGAAGCCGCTGGGCGCCACCGGCACGAGGGCGCGACGGCCGGGCCCGGGAAGGGCGGAGGGGGCGGACGCGGGCGGCCAGGCCGGTCATCCTCGCGCCGAGGGTCCGCGCCGCCGCCTCCGCCGATGCGCTGATCCTGCCTTGTGGGTCGGCGCACACCGAGAGGCCGTAGGGGTTGCCGCCGGTGTCGTGCCAGTCGGCTGCGGAGGCCTCCGGGGCGCCGCCGGACGTGACCAGCGCGCCCCAGTGGTACATGGTCCGGTGCAGGCTGAGCAGTGTGCCCTCCTGGCCACCGTTGAGGCTCGTGGAGCTGGTCACGGCGGAGACCGCGAGATTGGCCAGACTGCCCGCGGACCACAGGCCGGCCGGGCCCGTCGAGTCGATGAACTCCTTGAGCGGCACGGACACGTTGCCGTAGTGCGTCGGTGTGCCCCACACGATGGCGTCCGCCCACACCAGGTCGGCCAGGTCCGCCGGTTCCGCTCCCGGACCTCCGCCCTCTTCGCGGACGCTGCGCAGTCTGACGCTCGCGCCCGCGGCCTCGGCACCGGACGCCACCGCGGTCGCGAGGGAGCGCACCGTGCCCTTCCGGGAGTGGTAGATGACCGCGACGTTCGCACCGGTCGGGACACCACCGCTCATGTCACGACCGGTCAGGGCTCCACCGCTCACGGCGCGACGACGATCTCGACGTCCTCGGCGGCGCGCTCGGCCACCAGGTGGATGTCCGTGCCGAGGGGCGCGTCGACGATCACCGACACCGAGCGCTCGCCGGAGTCGACGATGGCGCTCAGCCGGTCACCCGGCTCCCTGGCCGTCAGTACGGCACAGCAGCGCGGCCCGGCGTCGGGACCGGTGGGGATCAGCTCGGGCCAGCGCTCACCGGAGGTCGTCCAGCTCACCTCGGTGCCCTTGCTGCGGACATCGACCAGGACTCCGTACGGATGGTCGAGGAACAGATGCCGGACCCGGCGGCCGGGCCGCGGGTAGCGGGTCGGCCGGCCCAGTGCGATGTCGACGAGGCGCTCCTCCATCGAGCTGCCGGTGGCCAGTCCCCACAGCGCGGCGATGCCGTCTCCCGGGATGCGGAACGCCACCTCCATCAGGACCACCCGTTCGCCGGCGATGCGGTACTCGGCGTGCGCGATGCCGTCACGGAAGTCGAGCCTGCGCAGCACCTCGGCATGCACCCGGGACAGCTCGGCGAACTGCGAGGGTGACGACTCGGGCGCCGGCACGGTGTGCCCGATCTCCACGAAGGTCGACCCGTTGGCCTCGTTGGTGAGTTTCTCGGTGATGCCCGACCAGACGGGCTCACCGTGCTGGACCAGGCTCTCCACCGAGTACTCGGGGCCGACCACCCGCTCCTCGACCAGCAAGGTCTCGTGCTCGGGATAGCCGGCGACCACCTCGGCCAGCCCGTCGACCGAGCTCAGCTCCCGTACGCCGGAACTGCTCATCCGGCTGACCGGCTTCAGTACGACCGGGCCCGGCCAGCCCTCCGTGGACAGGCTCAGGCCGTCACGCTGTCCGGGATGGATCGCCTGCCACCTCGGCGAGACGTCGGGCAGCGCGGTGCGCTGGAACATCTTGTTGCGGCTGATGGCGGCGGCCGGCCAGCCCGACCCGGGCAGACCGAGCAGATGGGTCAGCGCACCGGCCGCCTCGACGTAGTACTCACCGCACGAGAGGGCTCCCCGCACGTCGTAGCGCCGCAGCAGCGACTGCACTCCGGCGATGGTGCTCGCCGGTGACGGATCCGGGACCGGGCAGAGGTCGCCGAGCGCGGACAGCGGATGTCCGGGGTCCGCCATGAGCTCGCGGAGCCGCTCCTCGTCCCCGCCCTGGGTGAACAGCAGGACAGGAGTCACCCCCAACTCCCTTGCGTACTCGACGAGTCGGAGGTTGCGGATGATCATCTTGAGCGAGGTCATGATGATGAGGGCAGGCTCCTGCACCGTGGTCACTTCTTCTCCTTCTCCGGCTCTCCTGTCGAGGTGACGAGCCGGACACCGTTCTGATTCACGCCGTTCTGGCCGGCGCTGCTTTGGCCGGCGCCGTCCTGACCGGCACCGTTCTGACCGGCACCATCCTGACCGGCGCCGTTCTGGCTGACGGCACCGTTGCGTCCGCCCGGCATGATGACCTCACTGCGCTTCGCGACGACGGCCGCGCCGGCGGGCACATCGTCCGTGACGAACGCCTGCGCACCGATCCGGGCGTCGTCGCCGACCCGCAGCGGCCCCAGCAGTACCGAGTTCGCGCCGATCACTACCCGCGACCCCACCTCGGGATGCCGCCGCTGGCCCGGCGGCCGCCGTTTGTCGCGCCGCCACCCCAGCGCGCCGAGCGTCACCTGGTGGTACAGCGTGACATCGTCGCCGATCACCGCCGTCTCGCCGATCACCGTGCCGCAGCCGTGGTCGATGAACAGCCTTCTGCCGATCCGCGCACCGGGATGGATCTCGATGCCGCCGGACAGCAGCCGACCGGTGAGGAAGATCAGTCTGGCGAGGAGCCGGTGGTCGCTGCGGTACGCCACATGGGAGATGCGGTGCGCCCACAGCGCGATGAGGTGCGGCGACAGGATCGCCTCCGCCGTGGAGGAGACCGCGGGGTCGCGCTCGACGACCACCGCGATGTCCTCACGGATGCGCGCGAAGCGCTTCATGGCTCACCGCCCCAGTTCCGACCACTGCTCGGGGTTCCCGGCGCACGCGAACACCGTGACCACCACGGCGTCGGGGGGCAGTTCGGCGGCGACTTCCTTGGCCACCAGCCAGTTCGCCGCCGCCGAGCTGCCGATCCGCAGTCCCGTCAGGTCGAAGAACTCCCCCATGCCCTCCAGTGCCCGAGGGAGCGTCACGTGACGGTGGCCCTCGACCAGGTCGTCGTGTGCTTTCACGAACGGCTGCCGGATGCCGTATCCGTGACCGCCCGATCCCTCGTACGTCGGCTTTCCGCCGGGGCGTCCCGGGTTCGCGTACGGAGCTTCCTGCGGTGTCACACCGATCGCGCGGATGTCCGGGAACCTGTCGCGCAGAGCCCGCAGTACGCCGACGAAGGTGCCGCCGCTGCCGATGGAGGCGAGCCAGGCGGCCGGGCGGGCGTCGCCCAGGTCGGAGAGGATCTCGCCGCCGGTGGTCCGCTGGTGGATGGCGACATTGACCGGGTTGCTGTGCTGGAAGACCACGGTCCAGTCCGGTTCGGCCGCGGCGATGCGCTGAGAGGCCCTGATGGTCTGGAGGAAACCGCCCTCGGCGGGCACCAGATCCACCTCGGCCCCCCGCTCACGGAGCTTTTCGAGCAGGCTGGGCGGGCTGCTCGACATCAGCACGAACCGGGTCCGCACGCCGGTCCGCTGACCGAGCAGGGACATCGCCGAGGCCAGCTTCCCACCCGAGTACACCAGCAGGCGCAGTTCCTCGGGCGGCCGGTCGCCGTGCGTGCGGAGCGCGTCGGCCATCAGGGCGTAGGCCGTGCGGTCCTTCACCGAGCCGTTGGGGTTCTCCCATTCGCATTTGGCGAGAATCCGTGCGCCACCCTGCTCGGAGGGCACCTCACGCAGCGAGGTGCCGCCGAGCCGTGCGTGGAAATCGGCCATCGCCGGATACCGCTTGTGAACGTCGCCGAAGTCCAGCACGTCCTCGGGCGCGAGCGCGGTGAACGGCCGCTGCAACTGGTCGTCCGGGGGCGCGGTGGGATCGGTGGTGATCGACGGGACGGTCATGGGCGCTCCACCAATCGGAAGCCGATCGCGTAGATCGAGCGGTTGAACCAGCCGTGTCTGCGGGCGCACCGGGCGAGGTCTCCGAAGCGGGTGAAGCTGCCTCCTCGTGCGATGCGGTAACTGCCCTGCCGGGTGAACAGGTCGTCGTCGACCGGCTCCCCGCCTGCGTAGGGACGGTAGTCGTCGGCGACGTACTCCTCGACGTTTCCAGCCATGTCCTCGGCACCGAACGGGGTGCGTCCGGCCGGATAGACGCCGACCGGAGTGGTGGTCAGCGGGCCCTCCTCGACGGTGTTGGCGTGGTCGCCGAGGAAGCCGCCCGGCCACGGGAACTCCCGGCCGTCGCCGCCGCCGGCCGCGTACTCCCACTCCGCCTCGGTCGGCAGCGCGAAGTGGCGGCCGGTACGCGCCGACAGCCACTGGGCGTACATGTCGGCGTCCTCGGGCCGTACCGTCCACACCGGATGGTTGGCCCGGGTCAGGGGGTATCCGCCGAACCGCCACGACGTGGGGAGGGCCGTGGAGCCGGTGTCGGCGAGGAAGGCCCGGTACTCCAGGTTGGTCACCGGGTAGCGCATGATCCGGAAGGCGTCGATGTCCACCCGGTGGCGCGGGCACTCCTTGCGTATCCAGGAGTCCACCACTCCGACGCGCGCCCATCGCGCCACCACGGACGCCACCTCGTCCTCCGGGAGGCCGAGTTCGGCCTTTCCGGCCGGTACGTCGACCAGTTCCGGATCGTCGGGACGGATGCGCGGGTCGCCGCGCAGTCCGAGCACGCTGCCGGCGGCGTAACGGCGCTCGAACGTCTCCGCGGGATCGGCGCAGACAGCGGCGAGCCGCTCGACGGGAGCGGTGAACAGGTCGGAGTGTCCGGCGAAGAGGTCGTGCGGCAGGCGCTCGACCAGTCGGCCGGGCAGGCCCATGGCGTCCCGGTCGGAGAGCTCGTTGGGGTTGTGCACCGCGGGGAGTGCGTCAGCGCTCATCCGGCGCCCCCGGTATCTCGTAGACCCGGCCGTCGTACGAGCTCGCCAGGAAGAGGCCGCGTCCGGTGTCGTACGACAGCGAGGAGATTCCGGATGTCGTCGGCCGCAGAGTCGGCCCCCAGGTGCCGCGTTCGCGGTCGAAGACGGCGACCTGGCCGTGGTAGGAGCCGGTCGCGATCATGCGGCCGGTGCCGTCCGCGGCGACGCACTTGATCGAGTGCGAGTGCGGGGTGTCGATCGTCTCGCAGCTGAAGTCCGGTGCCCACAGGCGGAGTTTGAGGTCGCGGCCGATGCTGGCGAAGTGGCCGCCGGACAGCGCGACGCAGCCGTTGGCGATCCGGTCGTGGGCGCCGTCCAGGCGGTGGACGAGTTCGAGGGTCCGGATGTCGTGCCAGGCCACGCTGGTGTCGGCGCACACCGAGAAGATGTGGTCGTCGGAGGCGGCGACGCCCTTGACCGCGTTCTCGTGCAGCTTGACGTCCTCGATGTGTCGGAGCCCGCCGTCCTCCGTCAGGCGGAAGACGAGCCCCTCACCGGTGTAGGCGCCGACGACGAGGTGCGGGGCGCCGTCCCGGACGAAGGGGGCGGCGCAGTTGAGCGGGGACTTGTGCTGGTGCAGCACGCGTCCGCCGAGCGCGTCCATGACCTTGCCGAGCTGGCCGCTGGTGACGACCAGGGGGCCCACCGGTGTCAGGAAGTTGCAGAGGCTGCCCAGTTCGGTGACGGGCACGCCGTCGCGCATGACGATGCCGGCGTCGCCGACGCCCAGGACGCTGCCGTCGTACGCGCAGGCGGCGTTCATCCCGAGGGTGGGGGCGACCTCCGAGGGCAGC
>Ga0307509_10010795_pt1 | contig 11135 bp, 15 predicted proteins | sample 10_EM_MG_FD_202245 | JGI IMG/M metagenome (GOLD analysis project Ga0307509, IMG submission 202245) | Populus trichocarpa ectomycorrhiza microbial communities from riparian zone in the Pacific Northwest, United States - 10_EM | ecosystem: Host-associated > Plants > Roots > Unclassified | place... | reverse complement strand
CTTCCCAGATGCATGCCCATTGCTACTCCTTCGACAGATTATCTACTTGACCGGCCTGGATGCTCGGGTATTGCATGCGGGCCATATGTGTCCATTCGTGAAACCCGTGACATTGAATATGAACTTCCGAGAGGAAGGATAGGTGCTGTATGCGTACGCGGGCTTCCAATGTTCGATGGATACGAACTCTCGCCTGATGTTGAAGTCCCTCTGGATAGATCTGCTTTCTCAAGCGAGGGCTGGTTTGACTCTGGAGATGTGGGTTACCTGGATGAAGATGGGTAAGATTTGTCCACAAGCTCGTTATCTAATGCACTTCTAACAAACAGCCTAGGTATCTCTACATCACTGGACGATCGAAGGAAATCATCAACAAGGGTGGAGAAGTTGTGTCTCCCTTTGACGTTGAAGAAGCAATCGTCACCGTTGCCAAAGAATATGTCAAGGTTGAATGTTTCCTCATTTCAAGTTCAATTTCTGATCCTTCGTCAAGCTTTCTTTAGCGTTTTCCGTCGAGCATGATATTCTACAAGAAGCCATTGGTGTAATTATAGTACCGGAGGAGAGAAGCAGCCGCATTAGCTTACAGCAGTTGCACGATTTACTAAGGTGTGTTGCATTCTTGCTCTTGTCTGTGCTTGCTAATAGCAACCAGAGGACATCTTCATCCATCAAAATGGCCATTCGCTATTGTATATATGGATGACGTCCCGAAGAACAGGTAACAAATCATTGACTTTCAATCCCTGCTCTACTGACGGCTATTTTTAGTACCGGAAAGCCTTTAAGAATCGGCCTTTCCAAACGTTTTGGCATTGGCACCTTATCGGATGACATTCCCCCTTTGCATAGACATTTCGAGGCAACGCTACCTGACAATCAACACCTGCTATCGGAACCGATACCGTGCACAAGGGTCACCATCAGACATTCCACCGTTGACAATGCGTTAAGAAATGTACACGGTGTTGTCGACGTAGCCCTACGGCAGCGGCCCGACGAAACTCTAGATGCCTATGTCTCCGTGGCACCGCAATCGCGGCTTGTGGTGAGAGACCTAACGATTTCCATTTTACCTCTCATCCCCGGCTATGCAATTCCAACCCACATGTATCTTATCCATGGACCACTGGCCTGCGATATCTTTGGCAGCTATGATTATGACAGAATGGAAAAGCAGGCCCTGGATAACGACACTATCGAATTGGACCAACAACAGCTGCTCGTACGAGATATATTCGCGACAATCTTGGATGTCGACCCGACCTACATGCGGAAGGATTCTGACTTTTTCTTGCTGGGGGGGAATTCGTTGCTGCTAGGTAAATTATCCCATCACCTTCGGAGGCAGTTGGGGGTCGATATCGGGATCACCGAATTGTTTTCCGAAAGTACGATTCAAGGAATAGCCACCTTGATTGAAGAAAAGGGCTTCGAGACAGATGGTACTGATGATGACACAAAGCGCAACGTCACGACTGCCAGTTCTTCCTCCACGGCCTTCCCGACGGATCACCATTTCGCGCATGATCCGGAGTATGTCGGAAAAATGTCAGGGCGAAGTCAAGTTCACCCCCTCTGCCTCGCCGTTCAAGCCATTCCTTTCTTCATTTTCCGTCCTCTTACGAATGCGTTTACATGTGTGTCTACCTTTCCTGTTGGTAATTCCTCTCTGATCGTGGAAACGAATTAGGGTTTTGGATGTTGGTAACCTTATCCTATCTGGCAGTTCTTACAAATGGTAGGTTTTGGGATCGGCTGGCAGCGGTGTTCACCGCCGTCCTTGTTGCTCGTACGATCGTTGGTACCGTTTGCCCTATCACCGCCATCGTATTCAAATGGATTGTCATTGGGCGTTATCAACCAGGCACTTATAGAACGTAAGCATTTGATTACTACTGGATGGTTTATCTCTTCTTTCTAACCATGTTGACAACAGGTGGTCGATATATTATCTACGCTGGTGGATTGTGAACCAAGGTCTCCGGTATTTATTATCCCGCTGTGTAATTGCAAATTCATGACCTAATTTGAATTCGATTGAAATCAGGATATCTGGGCAAGGGATCTTCTCCTTACATCCTTCGCTGACCGTTGTTTATTATCGCCTCCTTGGAGCCAGTATTGGGAAGGACGTATACATTGACGAACGGACAAAACTTTACGAATGTGACCTGATAACACTTCAAGACGGCTGCCACCTGGATACAGCGATTCTCCGAGGATTTTGTGTTGAAAGAGATGGCCATTTTCGACTCGGACCTATCACCGTTGGGCGGAAAGCCTTCGTAAATTTCTATACCTCCATCTCACCTGGATTTCAAGTTCCAGATGGATCTGTGTACGGACCCCATGCTTCTTCTTATGATCCTCCTTCTCCCAAATCATTCGCGGCGTATAACCGAACGCTTATTAAGGAACCGTGCTTATTCTTGAAGATCTTTGTTGCGTGGCCGATAATAGGGCTCGTCATGTTTCTGTCTTGTAAATTGTTTTTTTGTATCCCTTGTATTCATGCTGATGACGACAACTAGATATTCCTTGGATGCTTGCTATATTTGCCATGGTTGGTCTGACGCGCATCCATAATGAGGGCTTAAACCATTTGGAGGCTGTGATAGTCTGGTTTGCCTCCCCAAAACGCGTGGCATTCCATGTACTTTCTCGAACCGTTCGAATTCTGTTCAGACCTTTAATCCAACTTGCCTTCGGCATTTTAGTCAAGCGGGCTCTTGGGCTTAATAGGGAACATAGCACCTCGTCAACATCACCTTCCCAAATGGTCCTATTGAGGTGGTACATAAATTCGATCCTTCTTTCGCGTGAAGCAATGTGGGAAGCATTTTCAATTTTGGGCACGCATTATGAAATGGTTTCCGTAAGTTTTTATTCCGTGGATCGCAGGCACCGTTATGACCTGTTTATAAAGATTGTATATAGGGCGATGGGCGCTAAAATCGGACAACGTATATACTGGCCAGGTTCCGGAATATATTGTCCTGACCCTGAGTTGCTGGAGATTGGCGACGACGTTGTGTTTGGTTCTCGGTCTCTTTTTATAACCACAGACACACAGGGAAGTGAAAAAATTGTGATTGAGAACGGAGGTGAGGCTTTTTTTGTCCTCATTTGTTAGATTTAACGGCTCATTGTATATGTTTCTATTGAAGCCATGATTGCTGATCGAGTTATCCTCCTTCCTGGGACGCGTGTCGGTACCCGTGTGATCATGGGCTCAGGAGCCCTGGGGAGGCGAAACGGGACCTATGGAGCCGGTTCCACTTGGTTAGGAAATGGTACCTTCTTCCTTTCGCTGTGCGATGCTTGCCTTTCTCATTTACCTTTGATCTTAGATAAAGGTGAGGCGATTTGTCTGAAAAAGGGCTCGCCAGAACATGTCACCGGATCCGACACTACCACGCCTTTCGGCAGAGCATATTACAAGAAAGAAGCGAATTTCTTCGTTTTGCCTTACACCATGATACTAGCCATCAGCGCCACTACAACCGCGTTTTCCGGGGTGTACTGGTCCATAACTGCGCTTGGATCTGCACAAGTCTTGAGGCAGATTCAAATCCACTTGCACCATTTCCAACTCTTTGCCCCTAGCTGGTATCGATTTGGAATACTCTACGCCATCATCGCAATGTGTTTCGCTATCATTCTACCACTTCTTTCAATCATATCAGTTCTATGGGACGTCACTGTGAAGTGGGTTCTCATAGGTCGTCGAAAACCCGGTCTATACGACTGGGACCAAAGCAGCTATTGCCAACGATGGCAGTTGCAACTCGTTCTTTCTCCTTTCATTCTCAAAGACATCGGTATGGGGGGCATCCTGGCCCCGTTCACAGGATCAGCTTATATCGTGTGGTACTTCCGCGCCCTTGGAGCCACCATCGGCCAGAATTGTGGTCTATGGGTTGGAGGCAGCCCTGGTTTGATGACGGAGCCCGATCTTGTCGAGGTCATTTCATTTATTTTTTTTGCCGCTGCTCTTTATTTGTCCAACTTTCTGACTGTCCCTGTAGATTGGCGACGATGTCAACTTGGATGACTGCTCCGTGGTTGCGCACCTCAATTCTGGGGGCAACTTTTCATTGAATCGTCTCCAGATCGGCAACCAATGCGCCATGCGATCCGGATCGAGGTTACTCTCTGGAGCGTCCATGGAGGACAACAGTATGCTCTGCGAACATACTCTCTTGACCTCCGGTGACGTTGCCGATTCCGGTGTGGCATATGTTGGATGGCCAGCAAGGAGACTGAGAGACAGAGCTGCCAGTCGCAAGAGGCTGGAGAAAGTGAAAGACTCCTTTGACACATAGATGCCCCACTGATTTCCTTTCGCTCGGAAAACATTGGACGAGATTCGATCCTGCTTCCCTATACATCTTCCTTTCATCATGCATAATCCCAAAACACAATAAGTAAATACAATATATGTACACTAGTAGATCGCGATACCATTTTCACAACACATCATGCTTGCTATCCTGGATTCTCTTCGAAAAAATGCTAGTTGTATAGCAGAAGTGAGAGGAACAGAAATAAGTGAAATTTCTAAAGTACCCATTGCATGTAGGAGGGAATAAAGGCCGCCCGGTATACATATGTCCAACCAATACAAAACAAAGACCAGCCTGTCGCACTGGGCGACTAATCTATGATATTCAGTTCTTGTAAACGCGCCTTGGCGAATGTGTCTTTGTATGTGTTCCATACCCTGCTCACCAAAAGTCATTAAAAAGTATTATTGCGTTGACAGAGGGAAACAAACCGCGTAAGCTCTTCGATGTATCTCTTCTGAACGCCTATAACTTCTTCAAGGGTAGGCTTATCGCACTTCGTTACACGAATTGGTTTGCCAACTAGAAATGAGGGCCGTGTCAATCACGCGATCGGTTCAAGAACAGCCGCGTGGTGATCGGTCAACTCACTGACTGCTATGATTTGTCTCCGATATGGCATGAGCCCAAGGTTGTCTAAAATCAAAAAGTCGGGTTTGCCTTTAGAAAAACCAAACGGATGCAACATACAATTCAGCAATCCTCGACCATGGAAGAGAGGTAGCGTGAACCCAAATATCGACTGGAATTTACGTTGCAAGGCATATATCGTCGTTCCTTTTTCGTTTGGCATTTGCTGATAAATCTACAAACACAACTTGCTTGTCAATATCCAGAGGCAACCTTTGAGGCATATCAAACGAACATCGTTTTCCCCGAAAGAAAACACAGGCACGAGGTCCGCTCTGAAAACGAAAAACCCATTCAAGAGTCAATAAACAGACGTGTAGCATCTCGCCAGACGGAATGAAGGAATTCCACCCCACCCATGTTGAATCGCCAGCTTGATAAACCCCAATCTGAATGTCAAAACCAACATTAAAATCGATTCGGAGAATCTTTAAGCTCCAGAGAAAAGAACATACCTTTTCCTCAGCGTTAAATCCGCCGTTCCCGGACGCGCACTCAGGCTCTCCGCTGCACCACCCACCACAATGGTAATTGCAGAACCCGGGCCTGACTTCAAAATGTTCGAACATGACTCTTTGCTGACACTACACACACCAAGAGCGAGTAAAATGTCACGGTAGAAGGGCATTTGGAAATTTGAGTTTAGCGTTAGGAGGTGAGGTCTGATTCCTGGAAAGGCGGCTGAGAAACCTGTGGCTAGTAATAGAACGAGAGAGCTAAGTATATGCACGATGTTACGGCAAGAAAAGGAAGTCCAGACCTTCTGTCGCAAATGTAGCTAACGCTCCCCTAAGAGCAAAATGTCAATGGGACTAAGGCCACTGAAAGCACACTTTACGTACATTCCGATGATACCTGTATCGAGGTCTCCATGAAACACGGAAATGCATATAAGCAACTATAACATACCATGTGGATGGTACCCAAACACATAAGGTCGATCCGCAGGCAGGTCTTCCTCCTAACCAAGCACCAACCAAAAAAAAACAGTTAATTTCTTCACGCCGGCTGAAAATCAAAATGGTTAAAGTACCTTCAAGAACCTAGTAATTGTATCAAATTAGATGGAGCACGAAGGAAAGACAGGAGACGACACACGATGCAGGGTAGTAGTCCGCAAAATACTTCCAAAATCTCGAAGACCGAAACCACCGACTACTCCGCCCTCCCCGTTCAGGCGAATCGTCTATCCACCGCGCCCAGATGAGATACACCGTCAGGAGCGGCCACAGAGGTGGGAACGACCTGAGAATCAAGAGCAAGTGAGCAATATATCCACCTTAAACATTCAGAACAAGGCAAGACAGCCCCACATACCAAAGCACCAACCACGCACACGTTGTGATTACAATCATGACCGACCATAGAGCGACGGCGAGCATCTGTAGCCTCCTCCGCCTCGGAATTTGTGCCGGGACAAAGCTGCCCTATTGGTTAGAACTTCATTACCTCATTACCTCCTGAAGGCGCAACTCACTTGATATTCGCGTGCAGCGCCGCGACGGGATTGTGCAGCGGCGTCACCGCAAGCTTCGACAGAGCATCCTTTAAAGTGTTCGCCGAGAGCGACTTCGAGTTTTTCGATAGTCCACGATCCGAGGTTGACACGGTCTCTGTTGTTGCCGCCTCCACGGAGAGAGTTGACATCACTGGATTCTTGAAGGGTGGAATGAGTGAACCTGTCAAGAGAGAATTGATGTGTCACTGTGTCTAGGAACAGGAGCCGGTTTCAAGCAAGGAATGTATGGCGAACGTTCGCAAAGACGAGCTGTGGTGCTGAGGATGATGGCGTTCAATTTCAAGAGAGGACTCAGGAGATGCGGCTATGCCATTTGGCGCCAAGCATCCATCATCCCACGTGAATCACGTCTGCAAACTCAAAAGTGGAATCTGGATAACAATAGATTGACATTTCTCATCTGTTTGCGGAAAAGGGGAAATCTATAATTCAGGATTCAACATAGTAAATTGGTAAGACTACGATAATACGATAACGCGCAAGATGGATGGAAAAGAGGGGTCAATGACGATCAGGGGCAAAAAAAATAGGGTGGGTCCTGGATCTCTTACATCCAACTCTCAATCCCCACCGTCAAGGGCAGGAATCATCGTCGGCTTTAAGCGTACAAATCATCGTCGGCAGTATCATCAGCGAACCCAGCATTACCCGTTGCGGCAGTTTCAGGGCCAGCTGGGCCGTCGCTCTCCGGGAACTTGAAGTTGTTCCCAAATCCACGGGATTGTTGTAGGTTCTGCAAAGGAAGGCTCAGTACATGGGTGATAAGCAGAAAAGATGAACCGAACCTGAGAGAACATCTCGTAGCGTCTAATGTCCTGATCTGAGACTGAACGACGAGCGTACTTCATCGCCTCCTCGAAATGATCTCTGTGGGGGGATAGGTGAGTTCAATAAAAGAGTTATCAATATAAGGCTGGACGAACTTTGTGATCTGAGGAACGGGATCATCTTCCTCCGCATCCTCTTCCATATTCGAATCTTCCGCATCCTCGCGTTCCTTCTTTTCCCGTGCCGTCCGGATATCTGCATCGATTGACTCACGAATTGCCAATTTCGCGGCCCGCTGGCAAATCTCCGTCAAATCAGCACCAGAAAACCCATGCGTGTTCTTCGCCAGGAATGTGAGATCGACATCAGGGGAAACAGGAGACTTCTTGAGGCAAGCTTGGAGAATCGACAACCGCGATGGCTCGTCGGGCAGAGGAATGTAGATGAGCTGGTCGAGACGACCAGGACGGAGGAGGGCAGGGTCAATTTGATCTGGCCTATTGGTGGCACCAATGATGAAGACGTTTTTCTTCGCATTCATACCGTCCATCTCCGTGAGGATCTGGTTCAGCACTCGGTCGCTGGCACCACCTGCATCTCCTGAAGCACCTCCTCCACCACGGGCTTTGGCGATGGAATCCAACTCGTCGAAGAACATCACACAAGGAGCGGCGGCACGAGCCTTATCGAACACGTCTCGGACGTTGGCTTCCGATTCACCAAACCACATCGTAAGGAGCTCAGGTCCCTGGAAGGAAGAAAAAGTTAAATATCTGCTAGAACGAGTTCATAAGAGAAATATTACCTTAATTGAGATGAAGTTGGCATTGCACTCATTGGCAATAGCCTTGGCCAACAGCGTCTTACCCGTTCCAGGAGGTCCGTAGAAGAGGACACCCTTTGACGGCGACATGCCATATTTGATGAACTTCTCGGGATGTTCCACAGGGTATTGCACGGTCTCTTGTAACTCGAGTTTGACCTTGTCGAGACCACCAATGTCGTCCCATGTAACGGTGGGCACTTCCACGACAGTCTCGCGGAGAGCGGAGGGGTTGGATGTTCCGAGGGCGAAACGGAAGTTATCCATGGTAACGCCGAGCGAGTCGAGCACCTCAGCATCAATGGTATCCTCGTCGAGATCGATGAGGTCCATCTTTTCTCGGATTTGTTGCATGGCAGCCTCTGAGCACAAGGAGGCAACATCAGAGCCAACATAACCGTGTGTATCAGCGGCAATCTATAAAATTGCAACTATGAGTGCATTGCGACGATTATTTTTACGGCCGACTTACCTGCTCAAGGTCAACGTCATCAGCGAGTTTCATGTTCTTGGTGTGGATGCGGAGAATTTCAAGGCGTCCCGTCGGGTCTGGGATACCGATGTCAACTTCACGATCAAAGCGACCGAAACGCCTCAGAGCAGGGTCGATGGAGTTTGGTCTGTTGGTGGCGGCCATGACGACGACGTTTGAACGGGCTTTGAGACCATCCATGAGTGTAAGGAGTTGCGAAACAACACGACGTTCAACTTCGCCATTGGTCTGTAGGAAAATTAAAAACATCTATGAAATTAGAAGATACAAACACACCTTTTCACGTTTGGGGGCGATCGAGTCAATTTCATCAATGAAGATGATGGCAGGTGAGTTCTTCTCGGCCTCCTCGAAGGCTTTACGGAGATTGCTCTCACTCTCACCAGCCATCTTACTCATGATCTCAGGACCGTTAATGAGGAAGAAAAAGGCGCCCGTCTCATTTGCGACTGCCCGTGCCATCAATGTTTTACCCGTTCCAGGAGGTCCAAACATGAGGATACCACGGGGGGGCTTGATACCAATCGATTTAAAGAGTTGAGGATGGCGGAGGGGAAGTTCAACCAGTTCACGAATTTGGGCCATTTGTTTTCTGCAGCCTCCGATATCATCATAACCGACGTCGTTGAGATTTGATTCTTCGTCTTCACGTTTCACGGGATCACCCTCTGCAAAAGAAAGTGAGCTTTGATTCAATTAAAAAAAGAAAGCACGTACCAGTGTGAATCACAGTGTCCTGAGCAACGATACAAAATTCAGAGGGGTCAGTTTCGATGACCTTGAATTCTACTGTCCGCATTCCTCCGCGAACAAGGAAGGTGTCTCCTTTTCGGACGGGTCGGTAGGCTGGGAAGAACGGGCAATTAATATTCTGAAGAGACACAACCGAAAGAAGACGCACCTTCGAGGAAATAGGGCTTGAGGTAGACATCGAAGATATTACCGCTCAGACCCTCGATAGAGTCATCGAAGGGTAAGACATGTATGCGCTTGCCGTATTTGATGTCAAGACACTGGTGGACGTTGACGAGATCGCCTAGTTTGACTCGCAGGTTGTTACGGGCAACCTTGTTCATTTGGATTCGTCCTTCCTCAACGTCGTCGGAGCTCAAACAGATAAGTACTGTATCGCGTCTCTTCTTTCCACTATTCATTAAAGGCCATGAGATACGCCTAACGAGGTTTCAAAAACAAAGGACATACCGAACGATGATCGTGTCGCCCCGGAACAATTGGAGTAACTCCATCGTCGCAGGGTTTAATGTCGCGACTGAGTGTGATCGTCAGCAGGCTACAAGGAGCTTGCCAAAGATTTCGCCATACCTGAGTTGTCATCGGCGGTTGCTTCATCGACGATGAGACGATTTGGCCTGACGCGAAGATTAGTGACGCACACCTGACAAACCTGAGAATTGAACCTACGATTTCTTTTGCCGCAGAATTGCGGTCGAAATATCATCAGGACCAGGTTGAGGAGCTGCGCCACTTGGGTCTGCCATTATGTAGTAGAGAGTTTGTTGAGGATGGTCAAAAAAAAGGCTGAAATATAAGAGGACGAGAGAGGCGACGCGCGTCCTTCGAGGGGCGAGAAAAACACAGCCAAACCCACACGTGTCTGTGACACTCTTCCGGTACCTTCGACTACTTTCTAGTTACTCGGATTACTTGTACAACATTCACATCTCTTCATCTTCTAAATCAAGTTCCTCCACGGGATAATCACCAATTTTCACCTTCTCAGGTTTGACAAACACCCCGTAATTTTGTCGACAAGAAAAATATCGTTCGCCTTGCACGCTGGAAAATAATAAAAATAAACATCTTTTCTATACTTTTGTCGGAAAGGACGTACGACCCATCGTTCTTTCCAAACGGTTCATCGTATTCAATACCCACCCACGTGCCTTTGCTGAATTTTGTCGTCCCAACATATCTCACTGTTCCGCGTTTACGAAGTCCTGGTTCCGTCGACTCAATCTCACAGCGAGAACCCACAGGTATATCCACATGAGAGGATTCTTCGACCTCAGGCGTAGCGTCCTTTTGTGCGAATCGTCCTACTTTATTTCGTTGTTTGAACGCAAGAACAGTGTCTACATAGAAATTTCATTAACCCGCATCAGTCATTGCAAAAATACAGTGAGAATACCTTGACGTTGCTCATATTCGGCATTAGACAACTCAAATTTCTCCACTTGAGTAACATCTGTCAACTGCCCTGTCAAGCTCACAGATGGATTGGTATCCGTCACCTACACACACAAGTACCTCAACCATCAGCAAAGCGAATGAAGTCAAGCCTTTACTCACTTTCAGCACCTGCCAATCCGTCAGCCCATAAAAACCCAGCGGTTTTGTATCATCTGTTAGATCAGCAAGGACTCTCGGGTCACTCTCAGATGCCAATATCGAGATCTTCTGGTTCACAACAGGAATTCCTGTGATCAGCTCTAATTTTCCCTGTAATTCAAAATCTAGTTGACTAAATCATCCAAAAATGAATGAAATGGACCCAAACCTTGAGCTGCTCCACGCTAATATGAGGATCGATAC
>Ga0307509_10010794_pt1 | contig 11135 bp, 9 predicted proteins | sample 10_EM_MG_FD_202245 | JGI IMG/M metagenome (GOLD analysis project Ga0307509, IMG submission 202245) | Populus trichocarpa ectomycorrhiza microbial communities from riparian zone in the Pacific Northwest, United States - 10_EM | ecosystem: Host-associated > Plants > Roots > Unclassified | place... | reverse complement strand
GAAGGCGCGCAGCTCGACTTCTCGACCGACATGAGCTACGCCGACTACCTGCACCTCGACGAGGTGCTGGGCGCGCAGCACCCGCTCTCGCCGGACCACAACGAGATGCTGTTCATCGTGCAGCACCAGACCAGCGAGCTGTGGATGAAGCTGCTGCTGCACGAGCTCGGCGCCGCGGTGCAATGCATCAAACGCGACGAGCTCGGCAGCGCGTTCAAGATGCTCGCGCGTGTCAGCAAGATCATGGAGCAGCTCGTGCATGCGTGGGACGTGCTCGCAACGATGACGCCGCCCGAGTACTCGGCGATCCGCCCGTACCTGAGCAACAGCAGCGGCTTCCAGAGCTGGCAGTACCGCTGCATCGAATTCATGCTCGGCAACAAGAACGCGGCGATGCTGAAGCCGCACGCGCACCGGCCCGACATCCTCGCGCGCGTCGAGGCGGTGTGGCGCGCGCCGTCGCTCTACGACGAGGCGCTGCGCCTGCTCGCGCGGCGCGGCATCGCGATCCCGACTGAGAACCTGGAACGCGACTGGACCAAGGCGCACGAGGCCAGCGACGCGGTCGAGGCCGCGTGGCTGGTCGTCTACCGCGATCCGCAGGCGCACTGGGATCTGTACCAGCTCGGCGAAGAACTCACCGACCTCGAAGACACCTTCCGCCTCTGGCGCTTCCGCCACGTCACGACGGTCGAGCGCGTGATCGGCTTCAAGCGCGGTACCGGCGGCACCTCCGGCGTCGGCTACCTGCGCAAGATGCTCGACGTGGTGTTGTTCCCCGAGATCTGGAAGCTGCGCACCGATCTCTGAGCTGCGCGGCGCGCGCTCACCTCATCGCGCGCGTTCAGCCGGTGGCGCGTTGCAGCAGATCCCACTTATTGCCGTACAAGTCCTCGAAGACGGCCACCGTGCCATAGGCTTCGCGGCGCGGCTCCTCGAGAAACTGCACGCCGTGCGCTGTCATGTGCGCAAAGTCGGCCTCGAAGTCGGTGGTGTGCAGGAACAGCCACACGCGGCCGCCCGATTGCTGGCCGACGCTCGCACGTTGCGCTTCATCAGCAGCCTTCGCGAGCAGCAGTAACGCGCCCTTGCTCCGCCCCGGCGAGACGACGACCCAGCGCTTGCCAGGCGCCTGCGCTGAATCCTCGACGAGCTCGAAGCGAAGCGCATCGGTGAAGAACCGGATCGCCTCGTCGTAGTCGTGGACGAGCAGGCTGACGGTGGCGAGTTCTCTGCGCGTTTCGCCGCCGCCGAGCAGATCGACATACGCCGTGTCGATGAGCTGAGACGGTTCGACCCCGAGACGCGCCATCAGCGCATGTGCTTCGGCAACGCCGACCTCGGCCGGCTCGTTGTCCTCCAGCACAACCTCGAGCTCCAGAAAGTGCCCGAGGCCCTCGACGCGGTCGAGGTGCACGCGAGTCCTGCCGACGAGGTACAGCGTGCGCTGCTTCACCACCCTGCCCGCCTGGCCGCACGCCAGGCTCAGCGATTCGCGCAAGCGATCCGGGCTGGCCGTGGGCGTGCGAATGTAGAACGACTCCTTCGGGCCCTGCTCGTTCGCGCGGCGATAGAAGATGAGCTCTCCTTCGTCCGCCGAAAAGGTGCGCAGCTTCAGCCGGCCCGAGTCGCAGCGAAAGAAGGTGTCGTCCTGGGCGATCTCGGTCGGGCCTTCGGTCGCGAGCGGCGCGACCTTTTGCGCGAGTGCGTCGACGCTGTCGATGCGCGCCTTGATTTCGATGTTGCGTGGCATGGGTTCTCCGGTCGCTCATTCTGCCGCGCTGCGCGTCGGCGCCACCTCAGCTCAGTTTGACGGGCACGAAGATCTTGTCGCCGTCGCGCTGCACCAGCAAGGCCACGCTCTTGGGCTTGCCGGCCAGCACGCTCTTCACCTGCTCGATGGACTGCACCGGCTTGCCGTTGATCGCGAGCAGCACGTCGCCCGCCTCGATGCCGGCGCGTGCCGCCGGGCCGCCGACGTTCTCGATCAGCATGCCCTGCTCGACACCCACCTGCTTGCGCTCGTCGCGCGTCAGCGCGCGCAGGCCCAGGCCGAGCTGGCCGGGTTGGACCTCGCCGTTCGCATCGGCGACTTCAGTCTTGTCGGCCTCCGCGCTCGCAAGCTTGGCCTCGACCTCGCGCGGCGCGTGATCGCGCCACACCTTGAGCTTGACCTTCTCGCCCGGTGCGAGCAGGCCGATCAGGCTCGACAGCTCGCCGCCGCGCACCACCGGCTCGCCGTTGACTTCGGTGATCACGTCGCCCGACTTCAGGCCCGCCGCCGCGGCCGCGCTGTTCGGCGCGACGTTCGCGATCAACGCGCCATCCGGCTTCTTCAAGCCGAACGATTCGGCGAGCGACTGGTTCAGGTCCTGCACCGACACGCCGAGGCGTGCGTGCGTGGCCTTGCCGGTCGCGACGATCTGGTCCTTGACCTTCAGCGCCACGTTGATCGGGATCGCGAAGCTCAGGCCCTGGAAGCCGCCGCTCTGCGAGTAGATCTGCGCATTGATGCCGACCACCGAGCCGCTGCCGTCGAACAGCGGGCCGCCCGAGTTGCCGGGGTTCACCGCGGCATCGGTCTGGATGAACGGCACGACGGTGTTGTCACCCGGCAGCGAGCGGCCCTTGGCGCTGACGATGCCTTGCGTCGCGGTCTGCTCCAGCCCATACGGCGCGCCGATCGCGAGCACCGGGTCGCCCACTTCGAGCTGGCGCGGGTCGCCCAGGCGCACCACCGGCAGGCCGGTGGCGTTGATGCGCAGCACCGCGATGTCGGTGGTCATGTCCGAGCCCAGCACCTTGGCGGTGAACTCGCGCCGGTCGCTCAATTTGACGGTCACGTCCTTGGCTTCGCGCACGACGTGCGCATTGGTCAGGATCAGCCCGTCCGAGCTGATGATGAAGCCCGAGCCCAGGCCCTTGAACGGCACCTGGTTGCCGCGCGAGCCGCGCTGTTGAAAGCCCGGCATGCCGCGGAAGAACTTGAAGAACGGGTCGTCCTCCATGCCTTGCGGCAGGCCCTGCTCCTCGGCCGTGGTCTTGTGCATGCCGGCCACCGTGACGCCGACCACCGCCGGCCCGCTCTGCTTGACGATGGCGCGGTAGTTCGGCACGCCTTGCGCGCTCAGCATCGGGACCGGCGCGGGCACTGCATCCGTCGGCGCCGCGGCCACATTCGTACTCTGCGCCGGCGTCGGCTTGCTCTTGAGCCAACCCGGCAGGTCGATCGCGCTCGCCGTGCCGACACCCAGCACACCGGCGGCGATCAGGGCGGCGATCAGAGGTTTGGTGTTCATGGCAACTCCTTCTGTGGTTCGTATCCGCGCGGGCTTCGCGCATGCCACAGAAGATAGGGGCGCCCGGTTAGGCGTGTGTTAGCGCTTGGTTAAGCGAGCATTAAGGCACTGCGCGACTACCGGTTCTTGCCGTCGAACTTAACCACCACCCGCAAGCCGCCCAGCGGCGACTCACCCAGCGTGACGGTCGCGCCATGCTGCTGCGCGATGCCGCGCACGATCGCCAGGCCGAGGCCGGTGCCCGGCTCGTCGCCCGCCGCGTGGCGGTAGAAGCGATCGAACACGCGCTCGCGGTCGGTCGGCGCGATGCCGGGGCCGGCGTCATCGACCTGCAGCGTCGGCACGCCGGCATCGAGCAGCACGCGCAACTCGACGCGCGAGCCGGCCGGTGCGTAGCGGACGGCGTTGTCGGCGAGGTTGCGCGCGAGCGCAGTCAGCGCGGCCGCGTCGCCCTGCACGCGCACCGGCGCATCGGCGAACAGCTCGATGCTGGTGCCGCGTGCGCTGGCCAGCGGCACGGTCTCGGCGACGGCCGCACGCACCGCTTCGTTGAGATCGACCGCCACATGCGTCGTCGCCGGCGCGCCCGGTTCGGCGCGCGCGAGCGTCAGCAGCTGCTCGACGAGCCGCGCGGCGCGGTCGATGCCGGCGGTCAGCGCCTGCGCGGCCTGCTGTCGCGCGGCGTCGTCCGGCGCGCGTTGCAGCAGCTGCATCTGCAGCTTCAGCGCGGTCAGCGGCGACCGCAACTCGTGCGCTGCGTCGGCCACGAACGCGCGCTGCGCGACCAGCGACGTGCCGAGGCGCTGCAGCAAGCCATTGAGCGCACCGACCAACGGCGCGACCTCGTCGGGCAGGCCGGCGGTGGGCAAGGCCTGCAGCGATTGCTCGTCGCGCGTCTTCACGCCGTCGGTCAGGCGCTGCAAGGGCGCGAGCGTGCGTGCCGCGAGCCACCACAGCAGCAGCGCCATCACCGGTGCGACCAGGAACAGCGGCGCGACGCTGCGCAGCGCCGCATCGGCCGCAAGCTTCTGGCGGATCTGCAGCGGCTGCGCGACCTGGATCACGCGGTCGCCGGTGGCGACGCTGAAGGTGCGCCAAGTCTTGCCCTGCACCGCGATGTCGGCGAAGCCCAGCAGCGCGCGCGTCGGCAGGTCGGCGCGCAGCCGCGGCGGGTAGATGATGCGGCCGTCGGCAGTCCAGATCTGCACCACGACGTCGAGCTGCTCGTCGGTCAAGGTGCTGGCCTGCGCCGGCGCGATCTCGCCTTGGTCGCGCAGCGACAATGCCATCTGGCGCAGCTGGTAGTCGAACAGCGCCTCGGTCTCGGCCAGCACGTTGCGGTAGGTCAGCGCGCCCATCACGAGCGCGATCAGCGCCAGCATGCCGAGCAAGGTCAGCAACACGCGCACGCGGATCGAATTCATCACAATGCTTTCGGCGCCGCGCCGACAAAGTAGCCGACACCGCGCACGTTCTGGATGAACTCGGCGCCGAGCTTGCGGCGCAGCTGATGGATGTAGACCGAGACCGCGTTGCTCTCGATCTCCTCGCCCCAGCCGTAGAGCCGGTCCTCGAGCTGCGCGCGCGACAGCAGCGCGCCGGGGCGCTGCATCAGCGCCTCGAGCACCGCGAACTCGCGCGCCGACAGCAGCACCGGCACGCCGTCGCGCGTGACCTGCCGCGTCGCCGGGTCGAGCGTGACGCCCCCGAACGCGAGCGCCGGTTCGGCCCGGCCGCTGTGGCGGCGCATCACCGCGCGGATGCGGGCGCCGAGCTCATCGAGGTCGAAAGGCTTGACGAGGTAGTCGTCGGCGCCGGCGTCGAGACCGGCGACCTTGTCGCCGGGGCCGTCGCGCGCGGTCAGCACGATGACCGGCGTCGCGTCCTGGCGCGCACGCAGCGCGCGCAGCACGTCGAGGCCGCCGCCGGCCTGGGTCTCGGCGCCCGGCGCAGCGGTCGAGGGCAAACCCAGATCGAGCAGCACGAGGTCGAAGCGCTCGCTCGTCAACGTGGCCTGCGCAGAGGCCGCATCGCGCACCCAGTCGACCGCATGGCCCTCGAGACGCAGCGCGCCGCGCAGGCTCTCGCCGATCATCCGGTCGTCTTCCACCAACAGCAGTCGCATGCGAAAAGCATACCCTGCGCTGGATAGCCCTCGATCGACCGTCAGCCGCCTGGGTCGGCCAGCACACTCGCCTGCTGCAAGTGCCGCCGCATCAGCGCCGCGGCGACTTCGTTGTCGCCGGCCTCGAGGCGCGCGAGCATGTCCAGGTGCTCGCGGCACGACACCGCGACCCGCTCCGGCCCGTGCGTCCAGTAGACGTTGACGAAGCGCCGTAACCGGTTCTGCTGCTGGATCGCCATCTCGAAAAAGCGGTTGCCCGAGGCCGCGGCGAGGCCCTCGTGGAACTCGGCGTTGAGCTCGAACAGCGTGATCGCTTGCGAGTCGCGCCAGGTCTTGCGCAGCATCGCCTCGTGGCGCGCACGCATGTCGGCGAGCCAGTCGGCGTCGAGCTTGAACCCCGGCTCGGTCAGCGACGCCGGCTCGATCAGCAGCCGGAAGCGGTAGCTCTCGATGCGCGTGGCCGCGTCGCCGATCGACGACATGAAGGCCCAGCCGTGCCCGGTCTTGCGCTCGACCTGGCCGACCTCGGCGAGCCGCGCCAGCACCTTCAGCACGGTCGGGCGCGTGACCTCGTAGCGGCGCATCAGGTCGGCCTCTGAGACCTCGGTCGGCAGCGCGCCCTCGAGTCTGTCTTTTGCAATCGCAAGGAACACGCGATCGGCGTCGCTCACGGGCGCATCGAGATCGAGCGCCGCGAGCCGCGAGCGCGACCCGAGCAAGCGATAGCCGGCGCCCGGCACGCGCTTGAGCACGCCGCGCTGCGCCAGCGCCGCGAGCGCCGCGCGCACCGGCGTGCGCGAGACGCCGAGCTGCTGCGCCAGGCTCACTTCAGAGAGCGACGCGCCGGGCGCGAGCGCGCGCATCGCCTCGACGACCTGCGCCGCGATGCGCTGCTGCAGCGGCGAGAGCGCCGACTCCGGCGCCTCGCTGCGGCCGTTCGACTTTGTGGACGCGCTCATCTGCCGCCTTCAATCAAGTGTTGCATGTGATCATAAAATACATCATCATTCGCCGCAAGCATTGCCCCCACCCTCCAGGCCCGACCGATGACCGAACCTTCTCCGTTGATCGAAATATCCGGCCCGCCGCATGCGCGCGGCGTGTCTTATGGCCAGCAGGCCGCGGCACGCATCCACCGCGGCGTCGGCCACTACATCGAGCAGCTGCGGCGCTCCGCCTTCGACTGGCCCGACGTGCGCGCCGCAGTCGCCGAGTATCTGCCGACGATCGCGGCCTTCGACGAGAGCTTCGTCGACGAGATGCGTGGCATCGCCGAGGGCGCGCAGATCGACTTCGAGGCCATCGTGCTGCTCAACGCCCGCACCGAGCTGCTGCAGATGGCGACGCGGCGCGCGCGCGGCGGCGTTCCCGACGACGATCCCGACGGCTGCACCGGCGTCGTCGCGCTGCCGCAGGCGACCAGCGGCGGCCGGCTCATCCACGCGCAAAACTGGGACTGGAAGGCCGAATGCGCCGAGACCACCGTCGTGCTGAAGGTGCGGCGCGAGCACGGGCCGGATGTGCTCATGTTCACCGAGGCCGGTGCGCTCGGCCGCTGCGGCATGAACTCGGTCGGCATCGCGATCACCGCGAACTACCTCGAGAGCGAGCGCGACTACCGCGGCCTCGGCGTGCCGCTGGCGCTGATCCGTCGCAAGGTGCTCGAGCAGGAGCACCTCGCGCTGGCGATGCGCGCGGTCTACGTGACGCCCAAGTCGGCCTCGAACAACATGATCGTGAGCCACGCGCAAGGGGTGGCGATCGACTTCGAGTGCGCGCCGAACGAGAGCTTCCAGGTGCACCCGCGCGACGGCCTGCTGGTGCACGCGAACCACTGGGTCAGCCCGGTCGCGCTGTCCAAGCTCACCGACACCGGCGTGGCCAGCACACCCGACAGCCTATACCGCGACCTGCGCGTACGCGGGCTGCTCGAGCCGCACATCGGACGCATCGACCGCGAGACCATCAAGACCGCGCTGTTCGACAACTTCGCATCGCCCTGGTCGGTGTGCCGGCCGCCACGGCCCAGCTTGTCGAACAACCTGAGCGCGACCGTCGCGATGGTCGTGATGGAGCCGGCGCTCGGCGTGATGGAGGTCGCGATGCTGCCGAGCCAGAACCGCGAGTTCAGGCGCTACCAGCTCGAGAGCAGCTTCGCCGCGCTCGCCGCCTGACGCGCGCGCTGTCTCGGTCCCGCTTGTCGATCCCGCACCGCTGGAGCCCCGCATGCCCCACCACCACCCGGTTCTGAAAGCCGCGGCCGCTTGCACGCTGGCCGCGCTCGCCACCGCAGCGTTTGCGCAGGCGCCCGCGCCGCTGCTGCGGCTGCGCCTGAACGCCGACATCCGCTCCACCGACCCGGGCGTCAATCGCGACTTCAACACCGACGTGGTCGTGCTGCACGTGGTCGAAGGCCTGGTCGGCCTGCGCGAGGACACGACGCCGGGGCCGCTGCTGGCCTCGAAGATCGAGACCTCGAAGGACGGCAAGACCTACACCTTCAAGCTGCGCGACGGCGTCACCTTCCACAACGGCGCGCCGCTGACCGCCGACGACGTGGTCTGGAGCTGGAAGCGCTTTCTCGCGCCGGCGACGCAGTGGCGCTGCCTGCCCGACTTCGATGGCCGCGGCATCGCCAAGGTCACGAGCGTCAGCGCGCCCGACGCAAAGACCGTGGCGTTCACGCTCGAGAAGCCGACCGCGCTGTTCCTGGCCACGATGGCGCGCCTGGACTGCGGCGGCTCGGGCATCGTGCACCGCAGTTCGGTCGGTGCCGACGGCAAGTGGATCGCGCCGATCGGCACCGGCCCGTTCAAGTTCGGCGAATGGAAGCGCGGGCAGTACGTCGAGCTGCAGCGCTTCGCCGCGTACGCGTCGCGCAGCGAGCCGATGGACGGCATGACCGGCGCCAAGAAGGCCGAGGTCGAGCGCCTGCGTTTCATGGTGATCCCCGACGAGGCCGCGGGCAAGGCCGCGCTGCTGAGCAATGGCATCGACCTGCTCACCGACATCGGCGTCGCGCAGCTCGGCGACCTGAACGGCCAGCCGAACGTGGTGATCGAGAAGTCCACCCACGCCGGCGTCTCGGCGATCCTGATCCAGACCCGCGACCCGCTGCTGAAGGACGTGCGCATCCGCCGCGCGCTGGCGCTGGCCATCGACACGCCCGAGCTGGTGCGCGGCGTGACCAACGCGCTCGCGAAGCCGAACAACTCGATGATCCCGGTCGTGAGCCCGTACTACAGCGCGGCGCAGGCGGTCGGTTTCAAGAGCGATGTCGCGCAGGCCAAGAAGCTGCTGGCCGAGGCCGGCTACACCGGCCAGCCGATCAAGATGCTGACCAACAAGCGCTACATGGCCTCGTACGACACGGCGGTGCTGGCGCAGGCCTTCGCCGCGCGCGCCGGCATCAAGATCGAGATCGAGGTGCTCGACTGGGCGACCCAGCTCGACCGCTACACCAAGGGCGACTACCAGACCCAGGCCTTCGTCTACTCGCCGCGGCTCGACCCGTCGCTGTCGTTCGAGATGGTCACCGGTCCGAAGGCCACGCAGCCGCGCAAGGTCTGGGACAACCCCGCGGTGCAGGCCAAGCTGGTCGAGTCGATGGAGATCACCGACAAGGCCAAGCGCCAGGCCGTGTTCGACGACCTGCACAAGCGCATGCTCGACGAGGTGCCGCTGATCCCGCTCTACAACGGCCTGCAGTTCATCGCCGCGAACAAGCGCGTGCAAGGCCTGCGCACCTGGCCGGCCGAAGTGCCGCGGCTGTGGAACGTGCGCCTGCGCTGACGATCGCCCTCGCCCGCTGCTGACCGCATGTTCGGCTACATCGCCCGCCGGGTCTTGATGACCTTGCCCACGCTGCTGCTGGTGGCGGTGACGGTGTTCGTGCTGATGCGCCTGATCCCCGGCGACCCGGTGCTGCTGATGCTGGGCGACTCGGCCGACGCCGGCCAGGTCGCCGAGGCACGCCAGCAGCTCGGCTTGGACAAGGCATTGCCGCTGCAGTTCGCGCACTGGCTGGGCCGCGTGCTGCAGGGCGACTTCGGCCACTCGATCAGCAACGGCCAGGCGGTGTTGCCGCTGATCCTCGAGCGCTTCCAGGTCAGCGCGTCCATCGTGCTGGTCGCGGTGCTGATCGCCGCGCTGATCGCAGTGCCCGCCGGGCTGATCGCGGCGTGGAAGCAGGACAAGCCATTGGACGTCGCCATCGTCGGCGGGGCCACGCTGCTGCTGTCGGTGCCGAGCTTCTGGCTCGGGCTGTTGCTGCTGCTCGCATTCGGCATGAAGCTGGGCTGGCTGCCGGTCGTCGGCTACGTGCCACTGACCGAAGACTTCCATCAGGGCCTGCTGTACATCGTGCTGCCCATCGTCACGCTCGCGCTGATCGAGACCGGCGTGCTGACGCGCATGTCGCGCGCCAGTGCGATCGAGGTGCTGCGGCTCGAGTACGTGACGCACGCGCGCGCCAAAGGCGCGCCCGAATCGCGCGTGCTGTTGCGCCACGTGCTGCCGAACGCGTTCGCGCCGACGCTGACCTTGATCGGCCTCGTGCTCGGCCACCTGCTCGGCGGCATCGCGGTGCTCGAGACCGTGTTCACGCTGCCGGGCCTCGGTCGATTGCTGGTCGACGCGATCTTCGCGCGCGACTATCCGGTCGTGCAGGGCGTGCTGCTGTTCACCGCGCTGATCTATGTGCTGATCAACTTACTGGTGGACCTGTGCTACCCGCTGTTCGACCCGCGGGTGGCGGCGCAATGAAGGTGCACGCGAACGCGCTGATCGGCGGCACGCTGATCGCGATCGTGCTGCTCGTCGCGCTGGTCGCGGCCGTGTGGACGCCATACGATCCGCTGGGCATCGATCTGATGAGCAAGCTGAAGAGCCCATCGGCCGCGCACTGGCTGGGCACCGACGAATTCGGCCGCGACGTGCTGAGCCGCGCGATGGCCGGCGCGGCCGCCAGCGGCTCGATCGCACTGTTCACGGTGGTCGGGGCGGTGCTGCTCGGCACCGTCGTCGGCGTGCTCGCCGGCTTCATTCGCGGCTGGACCGATCGGCTGCTGATGGCGGTCAACGACGCGCTGCTTGCGTTCCCCGGCATCCTGCTCGCGCTTGCAGTGATGGTCATCATCGGCGCGAGCCGCGTCGGGCTGGTGCTGGCGCTGACCTTGGCCTACGCGCCCTCGGTCGTGCGCGTGGTGCGCGGCACGGTGCTGTCGCTGCGCGAGAAGGAGTACGTCGAGGCCTCGCGCATGATCGGCAACCCCGAGTGGGTGACGATGGCGCGCCACGTGCTGCCCAACTGCATCGCGCCGGTCGCGGTGCTGTCGACCAGCATGTTCGGCTGGGTGCTGTTGTCCGAGAGCGCATTGAGCTTTCTCGGTCTGGGCGTCGCGCCGCCCGCGCCGACCTGGGGCAACATGCTGTCGGGCGCGCGCAGCTACCTCGAGACCGCCATGTGGCTGGGCCTTGCGCCAGGGCTGTGCATCGCGCTGACGCTGCTGGGTATCAATCTGCTGGGCGACGCGCTGCGCGACCGGTTCGATCCGCGCATGCAATGAGCGATCAAGCGCCTTTTCTCAGCGTCGACGCGCTGCGCCTGGTTGCCGAGCGCAGCGGCCATGCCGTCGTCAACGGCGTGTCCTTCGACGTGAAGCGCGGCGAGTTCCTCGCGATCGTCGGCGAATCGGGCAGCGGCAAGACGA
>Ga0307509_10010793_pt1 | contig 11136 bp, 6 predicted proteins | sample 10_EM_MG_FD_202245 | JGI IMG/M metagenome (GOLD analysis project Ga0307509, IMG submission 202245) | Populus trichocarpa ectomycorrhiza microbial communities from riparian zone in the Pacific Northwest, United States - 10_EM | ecosystem: Host-associated > Plants > Roots > Unclassified | place... | reverse complement strand
GCGTACCGCGAGGCGCTCGCGATCGCCGACGAGCGCGACGATGCCCACGCCCAGATCAGCGCGTACATCGCGCTCGCCGAGGCCGGCCACACACCGCCGCGCCCGCTCGCCGAGATCGACGAGCTGTGCGCGAGCGACGACGACCGCGATCGCTGGACGATCGCGCGCGGCCGGCTCGCACTCGCCGCGCCGCTCGGCTTCTCGACCGGCGCACCGACGCTCGGCGCCGCGGCAACGCCGGAGCTCGCACGCGCCGTCGCCGACGTCGCGAAGCGCGCAACCGACGCCGACCGCCAGGAGCGCGCCTTCCGCGCCCACGCCGTCGCCGCGCAGCTCGCCCAGCGGGCCGGTGATCGCGCGCTCGCGGGCCAGGAGACCGATCGTGCGCGCGCAGCTCACGCCGCGATCGTCGCCGCGGCCGCACCCGCGTTCCGCAGCGCGCTCGAGCGCGACCCCGATGCCGCGCGGATCGTCGTCGCGGCGCCGGTGTCGCTCGGCGACGCGATCACGCCCGACGCAGGCGCCCGCGGCGGGCTCGGCGATGGCCTGCTGCGCCGTCTCCTCACGCTGTCGCGCCGGCTCAACAGCGAGGCCGACGTCGCGCGGATCCTCGACGAGGTGATCGACACGGCGATCGAGCTGACCGCCGCGGAGCGCGGCTTCCTCCTGCTCCGCCAGGACGATGGGAGCCTTCGCCCGGTCGTGTCGCGCAACCTGGCCATGTCCGACCTCGAGACGAACGATCGTTCGGTCAGTCGATCGATTGCCGAGCGTGCGGCGCAGAGCGGCGAGCCGGTGATCACCGTCGACGCCGGGATCGACGAGCGGTTCGCGGTCGCGGCGTCGGTCGCGGCACTCCGCCTGCGCTCGGTCCTCGCGGTCCCGCTCCGCCAGCGCGGCACGGTCACCGGCTGCATCTACGTCGACCACCGGTTGCGCAACGGCGCGTTCGACGATCGCGCGGCGAGCCTTCTCGGCGAGCTCGCCGAGATCGCGGCGATCGCGATCGAGAACGCGCGTCTGACGGAGCGGCTGCGCCGGACCACGACCGAGGTCGACGAGCTCAACCGCCGGCTGTCCGCGGATCTCGAGGAGCGCGACGCCGAGCTCGTGCGGGTCAAGGCCGAGCTCCCCGATCGCGATCGCCTGCGCCATCGCTACGAGCGGATCGTCGGCCGCTCGCCCGCGATGGTGAAGATGCTCGACCTCGTCGATCGCGCGGCGGTCGCGGCGCTCCCCGTGGTGATCGTCGGCGAGAGCGGCACCGGCAAGGAGCTCGTCGCGCGCGCCCTCCACGATCACGGCCCGCGCAAGGCCGGGGCGTTCGTCGCGATCAACTGCAGTGCCGTCCCCGAACCGCTCCTCGAGAGCGAGCTGTTCGGCCACGTCCGCGGCGCGTTCACCGGCGCCGATCGCGATCGCCGCGGCATGTTCGAGGTCGCCGACGGCGGCACGTTGTTCCTCGACGAGATCGCCGACACCAGCGTCGGCATGCAGGCCAAGCTGCTCCGCGTCCTCCAGGACGGCATGATCCGCCGGGTCGGCGAGGCGAAGACCCGCCAGGTCGACGTCCGCGTGATCGCGGCGACCCAGCGGCCACTGTCCGAGCTGTCCGCGATCGGCGCGTTCCGCGAGGACCTCCGGTTCCGGCTCGAGGTCATCACGATCGTCGTGCCGCCGCTCCGCGAGCGCGACGGCGACATCCCGCTGCTCGTCGAGCGCCTCCTCGAGCGCGTCACGACCGGCAAGACCCCGCCGCGCCTCACCCGCGCCGCGCTCCGCGCGCTCGCCCAGCATCGCTGGCCCGGCAACGTCCGCGAGCTCGAGAACGCGCTCGCCCGCGGCGTCGCGATGGGCGGCGACGTCCTCGATCTCGAGGATCTCCCCGAGTCGATCGCCGCCGCCGGCATCCGCCCGGAGCCCGCGAAACCCGCGCTCGGTGAGGATCTCCGGCTCAAGCCCGCGATCGTCGCGACCGAGCAGGCGTACATCACCGCCGCGATGACCCGCGCGAAGCAGAACCAGACCGTCGCCGCGCGGTTGCTCGGGTTATCGCGGTTCGGCTTGCAGAAGAAGCTGCGCCGGCTCGCGGGCGAAGACACCGGCGACGACGAGTAGTCCGGCCGAACCCCGGCCACGCAGGACCGAGATCCGGCCGGGTCGGACAGCTGGATCGCGCGTTGTCGCCGAGTTGCGCGTGGCATCGATCGTGCTCTCGCTCCCGGCAGGAAGGAGTTATGGTCATGGACGAGATGGATGCCCCGGTCACGCGCCGAGAGCTCAAGGAAGAACTGGCTCTCACCCGCGGAGAGCTGCGAGTAGAGATGGACGTGCTGCGCGGCGAGCTCAGGACGGACATGGCCGACCTCAGGACCGACCTGAGAACGGACATGGCCGACCTCAGGACCGAGCTCAGGACGGACATGGCCGACCTCAGGACCGAGCTCAGGACGGACATGGCCGACCTGAGAACGGACATGGCCGACCTCAGGACCGAGCTCAAGACGGACATGGCCGACCTCAGGACCGAGCTCAAGACGGACATGGCCGACCTGAGAACGGATATCGCCGCGCAGCACCGGCAGCTCGTCGTCGACATGGGAGCCGAGATCTCACGCCAGTTTGGCGTCGCGCTCGACACGGTACGTGGCTGGATCCGCGCCGTCGACGATCAGTACCGCGATCTGCCGAAGCGCGTCGCCACGCTCGAAGCCAACGAGCTACCGGATCGCGTGAAGAAGCTCGAAGACGCCGTGTTCGCGTCGCCGCCTCGCAAGCGGCGCCGCAAGGCGAGCTAGCGCGCGAGCGCGATGCGCGCGATCTCGCCGACGAGCTGCGGGTAGCTCATGCCGGCGGCGGCGGCGGCGCGCGTGACACCGGCATCGGGCGAGATGTCGGGATTCGGATTGACGTCGATCACCCACGGCTGACCGCCGGCATCGACGCGGAGATCGACGCGGCCGTAGTCGCGCAGCTCCATCGCGCGATAGGCGGCGAGCGCGACCTGCTCGACCGCGGCGATCAACGCGAGCGATGCCGCGCGCAGCGGCACCGGCTTGGTGCCGGCGTAGTCGACGTGCCCCTCTTCCCACTTCGCGGCGTAGCTGACGATCCGCGGGCGATCGGCGGGCATCGCCGCGAAGTCGATCTCGTGGAGCGGCAGCGTGCGCGCGTCGCGGCCGTTGCCCATCACGGTCACGTTGATCTCGCGGCCCTCGACGTAGCGCTCGGCGATCACGGCTTGCTTGAACTCGTGCATCAGCTCGCGGCTGCGCGCGCGCAGTGCGGCGGCATCGCGGACGACGTTCGCCTCGGTGATCCCGAGCGACGCGTCCTCGTGCGCGAGCTTGACGAACCACGGGTAGTCGAGGCCGTCGAGCGCGGGATCTGCGACGGCCGTCTCGTCGACGAGGTAGCGATACGGCGGGGTCGGGACGGCGTTGGCGAGCAGGATGTCCTTCGTGCGTTGCTTGTGCAGGCACGAGGCGAGCGCGAGGAGGTCCGCACCGGTGTAGCGGATGCCGAACAGATCGAGCAGGCCCGCGAACGTGGGCTCGTTCAGCGAGTTGTTGTCCATCGACTCGCAGAGATTGAACAGCAGGTCGAACTTCTGCTCGCGGACGTGCGCGAGCACGGCGTAGACCTCGACACCGTGGACGCCGGTGAGCTCGACCGTGTGGCCGCACTCGGCGAGGGCGCGGGTGATCGCCTTCGCGGAGTCGCGCACCGACGTGACGTCCGGGCCGGTCAGGGTCGCCTGTTCGGCATCGTAGTCGGTGTTGTAGAGGACAACGATCCGGGCCATGCGGCCTTATAACATCAGCGCCGGAGGGGCTGATCAGCCGGCGAGCAACTCGTCGAGCAGCTGATCGTCGAGATAATGGACGGGAGCGGCGGCGCTCACCACGCCGACACCGGTCGCGATCAGTGCCGCGACCAGGAGGTCGCCGCACATGACCGAGATCGAGCGGCCGGATCGCTCGAGCTCCTGCTCGGCGTCGGGCGACAGCTCGCGCGGCGCGAACAGGATCCCGGCGACGAGGTCCTTGGCCTCGACACCGACGCGCAGCTCGCCGATGCCGCGGCGATCGATCGGCTGGTCGCCGGAGCGCGCGGAGATCAACACGGTGCGCGCGAGGCCCGGGGCCTGCGCGGTCGCATAGCTGATCCCACCGACGCGCTTGATCCAGTCGATCTCGCGATAGCCGGCGGCGACGAGGTACGCGTGGATCAGCCGCTCGAACCCGGCGGCGCTCGCGTGCGCGATCCGCTGCGACAGCGCGCGGTGGGTCGCACCTGCGAGCTTCGACAGCGCGCTCGCCATCGCGGCCTCGACCTCGGCGGTCGTGCTCATCGCGACGGGGCCCGGCGCGAACAGATCGCGACCACGGTAGACGATCCGCGGGCGCAGGCCGAGCGTGCGGTAGCTGCGCTCGTCCCCGAGGAGCTCGGCCTTGAGCTGCGGCCACAGCTGCTCGGGATCCTGATTGACGAGGTTGCGCTTGCGCATCATCGCCGCGAGCTGGCGCACCGGCAGCGGCTGACCGTTGCGGAGCTGCGAGAACACCGCGGCGGCGGCATCGCCGAGCGGCGTGCCGACCCGCGCGAGTGCGTCGTGCTCGATCGTGGCGATCGGCATCTGGAGGTTCGGGCGCGACTCGCGCGGCGTGTTGCCGTGGCCGTTCGCACCGGCGTTCGCCGGACCCCCACCCTGGCCCTGCGGCTGGTTGAACAGGCGCTGCTGCTCGTGCGGGCGCGGGCCGCGATCGCCACCGCCCTGACCACCGCCGCCGCCACCGCCACCACTCTGACCACCGCCGGCGCTCTGACTACCGCCGGCGCTCTGACTACCGCCGCGCTCGTCGCGACGGTGCTGGCGCTCCTCGCGGCGCTGCTTGCGCCGGTCGCGGCGGTCCTGCCACTGCGCCTTGCGCTCCTCGCGCGCGTTGATCTCCGGCATCATCGGCCGGTCCTCGTCGCGCGACTTCTGATCCGAGAACTCGGAGTGCGCCTTCGACGGCGTGCCGGTGACATCCTCACCGTAGATCGCGGAGAGCTCCCTCTCCTCGTCGGTCAGCTCGGGTGCGGTGACGAGCTCCTCGGCCGGCGTCTCCGCGACGATCTCGGCCTCGATCACGTCGTTCAGCGCCTCGCCCTCGGTCAGAACCTCGATCGCCTCGACGGGAACGCTCTGGGTGGTGTCCCTCTTGCCGCGCGCGGGCTTCTTCGCCGCGGTGGCCTTCGCAGCCGGCTTCTTCGGGGCGGGCTTCTTCGCCGCCGCCGCAGGCTTCTTCGCCTTCTTGCCCGAGGCCTCCGCGGACTCGGTCGAACCCTCGCCGGCGCTCTTCTTCTTGCTCATCTGACCGGCTTCGTACTCCGGCCCCCGAACACCGTCAACCGTTCTCCCCCCCGCCCCGGCGAGCCGAGAAATTCACGCTCCCGGTTCCGCTTCACTATTCCCTACGAGGTAGCTCACCCGCAACGAGGCGAGCTCTCGAGCCCGCCGTCGCGGAGAGCAGGCTGGTCCGGGGCTGCTCGACCTCGGCGGATCGGAGCTTGACCCTGAATAGGGAATAGTGAAGCGGAACAGGGAGCCGAGAATTTGCCCGATTTCTCGGCGCGCCCTAGGGTCGATCCAGGAGGGAACAGGCCGTGATCGTGCGGCGTTCACTCTCTCGAAGGAGTCAGACGATGCAGTCCCGCAAGATCGGTGTGTTGCTCGGTGGTCTGTCGAGCGAGCGCGAGGTATCGCTCCGCACGGGCGAGGCGGTGCTCGCCGCACTGCGCGAACGCGGCCACGACGCCGTTCCGATCTACGTCGACCGAGACGTCGACGTGGCACTCCGCCAGGAGCAGCCGGACGTCGCGTTCATCGCGCTCCACGGCCGGATGGGCGAGGACGGCTGCATCCAGGGCCTGCTCGAGCTACTCGGTATCCCGTACACCGGCTCGGATGTGATGGCGTCCGCGCTCGCGATGCACAAGGGCAAGGCCAAGGAGCTGTTCCGGCTCCACAACCTGCCGACGCCGGCGTACTACTCGTTGGTCAGCGCCGACACCGCCGACCTCGCCGGTATCCACGGCGATTTCGGCTTCCCGTGCGTCGTCAAGCCGATCCGCGAGGGCAGCTCGGTCGGCGTCACGATCTGTCACCACGAGGAAGAATTCGCACAAGCGGTCGAGAAGGCGCTGTGCTTCGACGACGAGATCCTGGTCGAGCGCTTCATCGCGGGGAAGGAAGTCTCGGTCGCGATCCTCGACCACCGAGCGCTCGGTGCCTGCGAGATCGCGCCGCGCGCCGGGTTCTACGACTACCAGAACAAGTACACCAAAGGCGCGACCGACTACTTCGTCCCGCCTCGCCTGTCGCCCGAGCGCCACCGCGGCGTCCTCGCCCAGGCGCTCCGCGCGCACATGGCGCTCGACTGTAACGGCGCGACCCGCGTCGACATGATCGTGTCGGACTCGGGCAACGAGTTCGTGCTCGAGGTCAACACCGTCCCGGGCCTGACCCCGACGAGCCTGTTGCCGAGGATCGCGGCCGAGGCCGGCATCTCGTTCGGCGAGCTGTGCGAGCAGATGCTCGCGAGCGCCACGCTCGGGTCGCGGCGCGGCCGGGGCGAGCGCCGGATCGTCCAGCGCGCGTACATCGGCGATGATCGCCGTGCCGACGCACCGGCACCCCACTGATGAAACTGACGCGCGACCCCACGATCTTCGCGACCACCGCGCTCCTCGCGGTCGGTGTGCCGATCGGTGTCGCGCACTTCGTCGCCGGCAAGACGGCCGCGCTCGCCGATCACCTCGGCCTGGCCGCAGGTATCCCCGCGCAGATCGGCAGCGTCGATGCCGACCTCACCGCGCGGATCCGGCTGTCCGACGTGCGCCTCGGAGAGCTGTTCGCGGCGGATCGGATCGAGGCCTCGGTCGCGCTCGACTCGCTACTCTCCGGCCAGCTCGGCGCGGACGAGATCCGGGTCGCCGGCCCCCGGGTCGCCCTCGAGATCGATCGCACCGGCGAGAGCGATCTCGCCCGGGTCGTCCGCCGCCTCGCCCGCCCGGCTGGACATCGCGACGGCACGGGGACGCGCCTCCGCCGGATCGTCGTCAGCTCCGGCTCGCTCGTCGCCAAGATCCCGGGCGTCGGCGAGGTCACCGCCGACGACGTCGAGCTCGTCCCCGACGCCGGTGGGGTTCGCGTGATCACAGGCAAGCTCCGGCTGCGCGGCGACGTCGGTCACGTCCACGGGGAGCTCGACCTCGCACGCGCGAGCGCCGAGGTAGCGCTGCCTCACGTCAAGCTCGGGCGCGTGCTCGCGGTCTCCGGTACCGGCGTCGTGACGTCCGGCGCTCGGACGCTCCCGTTGCGCGACGTCTCGCTCGGCCGCTTGCAACCCGGGGGCTCGCTCGAGGTCCGAGCCGCACTCGACGACGGCGGGATGCCGCGCCACCTCGCCGCGGAGATCGCGCCGCCGACGGCCGACGGTCAGCTCGCGGTCACGCTGCGCGGCGATCGCGTCCCGCTCCGCGCGTTCGCCTCGCTCGCACCGCACGGCCTGATCCTCGACGACGCCCACGCCTCGGGTGTGCTCTTGATCCGCCGCACCGGCGGCAGGGTCGCGTTCACCGTCGACGGCACGCTCGACGGCGCGCGCCTGGATCACGCGCTCGCGGGCGGTGCACCGATCGCGTTTGCCCCCGAGCTCCACGGCACGCTCGCGATCGCGCCCGACGCGATCACCGCCGACCACCTCGCGATCGGCCTGGGCGCCGAGCGCTGGACCGCGAGCGGCGTCTATCACCGGACCCAGCCCACCCGCGCAGAGCTCGACGTCGCGCTCGAGACCGCGCCGTGCGACGCGCTCCTCGCTTCCCTGCCCCCGGAGATCCGCGGGCCCCTCGACGGCATGACCATGACCGGCAGCCTCGGCGGCCGCGCGCATCTCGGTCTCGATCTCGGCCTGCCCGCCGGCGAGGGCGTCTACCTCGCCGTCGATCTCGACAACCGCTGCACCGTGACGGCGGAGCCGCCCGCCGCCGATGCGTCAACGCTCGCGCTCGCCTCGGAGCAGACGTTCGCCGACGGCAGTCGCGCGAGGGTCGGTAAAGGTCAGCCCGACTTCGCGGAGATCCGCACGCTGCCCTACTACCTGCCCGCCGCGTTCGTGTCGGCCGAGGACGGCCGGTTCTACGATCACCACGGCTTCGACCTCACGCAGATCGGCAAGTCGTTCGAGATCGATCTTCGCGATCGCAAGCTCGCGCGCGGCGGCTCGACGATCAGCCAGCAGCTGGTCAAGAACGCGTTCCTCGCCCAGCACCGCACGCTCGACCGCAAGATCCAGGAGGCGATCCTGACCTGGCGGCTCGAGGCGCGGCTCGCGAAGAAGCAGATCCTCGAGCGCTACCTCAACATCATCGAGCTCGGCCCCCACGTGTTCGGCATCGGCGCGGCCGCCCGCCACTGGTTCGGGCTCCCGCCGCAGGCACTCGATCTACGCCAGGCCGCGTTCCTCGCCGCGCTGACCTCCGAGCCGAAATCGATGGGCCGCCGGGTCCGCCACGCGAGCGGGCTCGACGCCGACAGCGCGACCCGCGTCGACGTGATCCTCCACGCGATGTTCCGCGACGGCGTGATCGACAAGGCCCAGCTCGACCACGCGCGCGAGCTACCGATGCACTTCGCCGCCGCCGCGCTGAAGGCCGATTAGCCGCCAGCGACGACGATCGACACGACGCTTGTGATCATACTCCGAGGAACAGGCGGTTCCCGAAGTTCCGCTCGAGCTCCGCCGCGAAGATCTTCTGTGCCGCCGCGTCGATGTCGTAGGCCACGCGCTTGAACTCGAACGTCTTCTCGTCGCTGTCGTAGATCGTGTAGCTCGCGCGGTTGTCGTAGTCGCGCGGCTGGCCGACCGAGCCGACGGAGATGATGTAGCGATGCTCGGGCCGGATCACGAACTTGGTCGCGACGACCTCGAAGACTTCATCGCGGGTCAGCGCGAACGACTTGCACAGGTGCGAGTGCCCGATGAACGTCACGAGCCCGAGGTCGTCCCAGATGTCGAGGCAGCGCGACGCCTGCTCGACCGAGAAGATGTACTCGAACTCCTCGAGGTTGATCGGCGAGCCGTGGCAGAACGTCAGGTCACCATCGCGGACCTCGTACGGCAGACCCTCGAGCCACTCCTTGTTCTCGGGGCGGAGCTGGCGGGCGTGGAGGTCGAGCGCCTGGCGCGCGGCGTCGTAGTAGTACGAGTAGTCCATCCGGCCGGCGACCGCGGCATCGTGGTTGCCGAGGATCGTGAACGCCGCGGTCTTGCGGACGAGGTCGCAGCACTCGTTCGGCGAGGCGCCGTAGCCGACGACATCGCCGATACAGACGTACTTATCGATCGGTTGCCGCTCGCTCTTGAACGCGTCCAGCACCGCGGTCATCGCTTCGATGTTCGCGTGGACGTCGGAGAAAATCCCGATGCGCATCCCGGTCCTCGATACTACCTGAAATACCTACGTCTGGATCAGATCCGACTCGTCCAGCTCGGCTTCATCGTCTTCCTCCACGATGAGATCGCTGTCGTCGAGCATTTCCATCGGACCGGACGCCTCCAGGTCGTGCAGCGCGGCCTGGGCGATGTCCGGCGCGGCGTCGAGCGCCTCGAAGAATCGCCGCGAGAACGCGCGATTGACCGTGACATCCCGAGCGGCTTGCGCTCCCGGACGGACGCGAACCTCGTCGCGCGCCGCCGTATCGAGGAGCGCGAGCGCCTGGCGGGCGATCGGCGCCATCACGCTCTGCCCCGCCGCCATCTGGTCGAGCGGGCCCTTCCCGCCGCGCACACCGACGTGAGACATCGCCCACGCGACGCGCTCCTGGATCTGTGGCGTCATCCGGTCGCCGAGCCGGCCGGCGAAGCTCGCCAGCGGCATCAGCGCACTCGGTCCGACCTGTCCGAGCGCGCGCGCGATCTCGCGCCAGACCTCGGTCGGCTCGTTGATGAGAGCGTCGATCACCGCCTGGGTGCCCTCCTCCGTGCGGAGCAGCGCGAGGGCGAGCGCGCAACCGTGGCGGAGGAACGCCTTGGACGAGCCGAGGCCCTCGATCAGCGGCCTCGCGGCGTCGGGGCCGAACTTGACGCACTTGCCGAGGATCCGGACCGCCTCGGCGCGAGACATCTTCTTCACGGCCGCGATCACCGGCGCCGCCGCGACCGCACCGACGCTCGGCCCGCGATCGCACAGCTCGGCCGCCGCGGCGACCCGCTGGGCCTTGTCGTCGAGCAGCGCGAGCAGCTGATCGGTCGGCGTCCCGGCCAGCGCGCCCGCCGGCGATGCGCCCTCGATCGAGCCCGACACCACGACCGCGTCCTCGCTCTTGATCGCGGCCCCGTTCTTCTTGCGCAGCTCGACGCCGAGCGCGCGCGCCTCCTCGGCGATCGCCTTCGCGTTGTCGTCGGCCGCGTCGGCATCGATGTCGAACGCGGTCTCGTGGCGGCGCAGCTCGTCGAAGCCGGCGTCGAGCTTCATGATGAGGTCGCGGCGCGAGCGCGCGAGGCCTTCGGAGACCGCGACCTGCGCGAGCTCGGGCCCCATCCAGATCCCCCAGGCGACCGCACTCTCGAGCACGTGGCGACGGAGCTCGCGCCAGCGCTGGAGCGGGAACCCGCGCGAGGTGATCAAGTAATCCTCGCGCGACGGCCGCGCGAACCGGCGGGCGATCGCGAGCGCGCGGCGCAGGTGCTGCGCGGTCTCGTGCTGCGCGAGCTTGTCGTCGCGGAACTCGCCGGTCTCGGCGTGCTGCGCGCCGAGGAGATCGTAGTCGGCGGCGCCGATCAGATCGCGCGCGGCCTGGAACGACGGCTCGGTCTCGCCGTCGGCCTGGATCCCGCGCAGGTGATCGTCGGCGGCGCGCAGGATGTAGGCGGCGTTGTCGGCGAGCGGAGCGGACAGCCGCACGCCCCGGATCGGCGCGCCGCGGAAGATCACGATCACGTCGAGCGCGAACTGCTTGGCGAGCGTGCCGAGGACCTGGCGGTCGAGCTCGGCGCCGATGTCGAGCGTGACGGTCGCGAGCTGGGTCGGGCTCGGCACGCGCAGCGCGGCCGGTGGACCGAGCACGAGCGTGATGATCGGATA
>Ga0307509_10010792_pt1 | contig 11138 bp, 7 predicted proteins | sample 10_EM_MG_FD_202245 | JGI IMG/M metagenome (GOLD analysis project Ga0307509, IMG submission 202245) | Populus trichocarpa ectomycorrhiza microbial communities from riparian zone in the Pacific Northwest, United States - 10_EM | ecosystem: Host-associated > Plants > Roots > Unclassified | place... | reverse complement strand
AGGAGCCGCGCCACATCCACATGACGCTCTAAAAACGCCTCATGCAGCGGAGTCGTTCCGTCCTTGCTCTGAGCTGTAGCGTCGGCGCCGTATTCGATGAGCAGTCGCGCCAGATCCACGTGACCCCCTTCGGATGCTCCATGCAGCGGAGTCGTCCCGTCCTTGCTCCGGGCTGCCGTGTCGACGCCGTGCTCGATGAGGAGTCGGGCCACATCCACACGACCCCGGGAGGACGCCCGATGCAGCGGGGTCATCCCATCCTCCCTCTGGGCTGCCGGGTCGGCGCCGTGTTCGATGAGGAGTCGGGCCACATCCACACGACCCCATTGGGACGCCCAATGCAGCGGAGTCGTCCCATCCCCGCTCTGGGCTGTTACATCGGCGCCGTGCTCAATGAGGAGCCGGGCCACATCCACTTGACCGTGGTCGGACGCCCGGTGCAGCGGAGTCGTCCCGTCTTCGCTCTGGGCTGCCGCGTCGGCGCCGTGCTCGATGAGGAGCCGGGCCACCTCCACATGACCCTCTTCGGATGCGCGATGGAGCGGAGTCGTCCCGTCCCTGCTCTGGGCTGCCGTGTCGGCGCTGTGCTCGATGAGGAGCCGGGCCACATCCACATGACCCCCTTTGGACGCGCGATGGAGCGGAGTCGTCCCGTCCTCGCTCTGGGCTGCCACGTCAGCGCCGTGCTCGATGAGGAGCCGCGCCAGATTCACATCACCCCGGAAGAAAGACACCTCATGCAGCGGAGTCATCCCGTCCTCGTTCTGGGCAGTCGAGTCGGCGCCATGCTCGATAAGGAGCCGCATCAGATCCACACCACCCCAGAAGGAGCATGCGCCATGCAGCAGAGTCCCATGCTTGTTCTGGACTGTCGCGTCGGCGCCGTGTTCGATGAGCAACCGGGCCAGATCTACATGAACCCGGAAGATCGCCCCATGCAGCGGTGTTGTCCCATCCTCGTCCTGGGCTGATGCATCGGCGCCATGGTCGATGAGGAGCTGGGCCAGATCCACATGACCACCTTTGGATGCCCGATGCAGTGGAGTCGTTCCGTCCTCGCTCTGGGCTGCCACATCGGCGCCGTGGTCGATGAGGAGCCGGGCCACATCTATATGACCCACTTGTGAAGTTAGATGTAATGGCGTTTTCTCGTCAATGAAGCTCCGAGAATTCACGTCCTGTGGATACTCAATGGCGAGGACTTTCGCGACATTGTATAGGCCACAAAACCCAGCGTAGTGTAACGGAGTTCCAAGGGGTGGCCACCGTGAATTTGTCGATTCTTTTCGACTCCACGAAGGAATAGTTGGGTCGTATATCCATAGCCAAACCACAAGATGTGGTTTTCTCCGGTCGAACATCTGTGACATCCCTTCTTCTGCATTTTCTGACACACCCTCAAAACGGGCATGCTCGAACCAGTGTTCTGCAGCGTATTCGGCCAGAGGAAATTTCGGAAGCGTGTCTCTGGTGATGTCTTTGTCGAGGTGTAGTAGAATACCAAGACATGCTTTGGCAACGAGCGCGTGAGCGGGTGTCATAGAAACATGGTAGCGGCTGGAAATCACGTTGTGCTTTTCGGCAAAGCGGGCAGAGGTCAAGAACTCCTTGACCGAGAAATGTGAAAATTGTATTACTTGGGAATCTCCGGCGCTGACAAGGGAAAGCAGTGTGGAACATGTTGACAGCACCGCATCTACTGGATCTTCGAGCCGCCAATCCTTGCGATATTTCGGAATCTGTCCCGCATTGAAATCAAATGTAAGGAACTCCGCCAGTTCCTCGACTCGGAGCGGGCGGGAAACCACTGCGACGCAATGCAGGAGCCGTCGTGCAAATTCCCAGTTTATGCCGTCGATCTCGTTCAACGTCCGTTCATATGTAGCATCAAGTGTCGATGGTAATTCATCTAGCCCATGTCGGATACGCCCCGGGAGGCACCTAGCAAGATACTCTAGCTGGCAATGCACCCATCGGAACCTATGACGTGTGGATGAGTGTCATGAAGAAATCCAGTATAAATGCCTTACATCCCGTCTGCTCTTTCTGTCAGAACATCAATCACAAGTTGCTTGTGCACCGGTGTCCACCTTCGCATCGTTCTGTCAGTGCTTACGATCGACTTGATGTAGTTCTCGATGTCTTCCTTTTGTCCACTCTCGTCGTGTAAAGAGACAGAACGGAAAGTCAAGGGCTCAAGAATAAGCTTGATATCGGTCTCGGGTCGGCTGGTGACGCATATGCGGAGGTTTGGGAATTTTGAGTTGACGAGGTCCTCCAGGAGCCCCAAGACTTGGTCGCGGTGGGACGGTAGAGATGTGTTTGGACATTCGTCCAAGGCATCTACAATCAGATAAACAGGAGCCAGCGCCGAAGGCTTCAACAAGTCCTTCAAACACCGAACAAGTTCGTCATTGCTAGGGCTTCGAGCACCATCGTCGTGTGTCGAGTAAAACGTGGAAAGGACAGTACTATAGGAGTAGGATTGCTTGCAGAGCTGAAAGAGAACCGATGAGAGTAGGCCACGAAGGTCCTTCTTTTCTTTCTCCCTGAAGTCATAGTAAAACATGGCGAGTGACGCCAGTCCGGACTTTTGCATGTCTTCGATCCCCCCGATAGTTGTGGAACTGGTCACCAGGGTAAGTTATCAAGATGAAATACCGAAGGGACAGCGTACCAAAGTACACTCTTGCCAGCGCCAGCTATGAAACAAATATCCTATCAGATATCGCGAAATATCAAGGGATGGGCGGTAAACCAACGTTTCCCGTGTATCCAGAGTAGCGAACTCGGTCCAGATGCTTTCCATTCGGAGAGCGTGCTGCTGTTAACGAACCATGCCCCAGTTTCGCTGTGCCGTGATTCGCGACCGATATTGTAATTCTTCCATGGGTCCGGAGGAGCCAGCCAATTTCGAATCTTACTCATCAACTCGTCACCTGCCAGTTACTCTCAGCACTTCCAACATGTAACGCCAACATGGCGATGACTAACGTCTCGACTTGCTCATGTCACTCGCAATTTGATGAAGGATTACTAGCGCTCAGTCAGACATGGAGATAGCTCATCGTCAGAAATAAAACGTACTGAGGTCTTCCCTGACACCATCAATCGACGCTTTGCCGTCTAGAGAAGGAAGTATTCAAGAGACGCCAGGTTACAAACCGGGTTGATTGCTCACCATCCATGAACTCCCTCATATTCTGGACGAGTCCGTGGACAATAGCGAGCATATGAGCTGCAGTAGTCCGGGCCTCGTCTTGCGTCAGCCGGTCAAGCCTATCCAGTACTGCTCCGATGTCCTTCTCCTTGAAAAATGTCTTTACACATTTGACTACGTGGTGCTGAGCAAAAGTCTAATGTCGGCGAGAATGGACTCACTTGACCGTCGTTGCTTGAGTCTCTTTGTCACCAGAGCAAGCGTAGAGATGAGCTCCACCAGAATCTTGTCCACCATCTCATCGATTGTAGGCGTAGGAGGGATTTGTGTATAGACATCGAGCCGGTTAAGGAAGTGTTCGATCGACTCAAGCAAATCGACGAGCGCGTCGCAGTCTGATATCATGCCCTTGGCCGACTGAACCACACGGACGTCACGAGGCCATCTACATATGAACTAGATGACGGGACATACGTCGAGTAGGATGGCCAGACAAGTCTGTATCGCCTTCGTTGGTGGGGATGTCTTTAAATAAAAGTCAGAGATGTGAGACATGCCATGAACCCGTTCTGACGTACCAGGCCGAACGCATCGGCAAGGGAGGAAGCGGATGAAAGTTTGGATAAAATTGATACAATCGCCTTAAGGGACTTCATGATTTTGTCACTTCCTTGCAAATGCCTGAATGTCTGTGCTTGATCTTGCAAAAGGCCGGTAATGGCCTCGATTGAGTCGCACCTATGAAGTTTGACGGCAAGCGGATGTTGTGTCAAAGAGACGCCTGCCAGTTTCTCATATGCCTGCAAGGCAGGCCCGAAGAGGGCTTGAAAGCGAACGGATTCCGATAGGTGAGCCATATCACGAGTAGGGAAGTGGAGTCTTTAGGAGTGGGATTTGTTAGCTGCGAGGAAATGATAGCGAGAGTGGGACGTACGTGGGGTTTATGGGGTAAGATGAGTTGCACTGCCTTATCGATGTCTTACATATCCACCCAATGCGTGACTGCTTGAAATGGTCCGGCGCGAAGTCGGACCAGACTATGTCTTGCATGTTGCATGATGAGGTTCGTAGTTAGTGAGCGAGGGTGAAGACGTCGGTCATCCCTTGGACAGAGTGAGATGGTCAGGAACGAAGGCCTGGAGGGGGGGAGAATGCGTTGACACTCCGAGTCCAACAAGCTTATAGCTTATGGAGATGTCAGACAGGAGGACTGAGAAAATCATATTTCGATAAGGACGCGAAGTAAATGGGTTATATACACAAATGAGAGAAAACGAGGTCATGGCAAGGTGATTATTTCAGGATCTGCCATTCGAAGATCTGGTCACAACTGGCTATAGTCATTTGGAGAGGATTAACATGTAAAATAAATAAGACGTCCCTGCCGCGGTGTGGTGCAGTACACGAATCAACCAAACAGTATTTGTGTTTATTATTCGCAAACCAACCAAAGCGGACCAGAGGGATCAAAGGGGGTCCAAAGTCATGCGACTATGTCTACGTCAATAAAGAACGACGCTCATAGACTCTCATCCATCTCATCTTGTTTCCTCTCCACTACAGTGATATAGTTTTCGTGGTGGCGCACTGTCAAAGAGAAAAATGCCAGTGTAAACGCGCTCGTATACGTCATCCCAGACAACCCGATTCTCATTTCATGCAGAGTTGAACAGTATGACAGTACCCATCAGGGCAAGAGGTGACCGGTGAGCGTTCATTCACTTTGGAGCATGGCAGAAGAGCACGTTGTGAGCATATTTTTGGCACACATGTTATCCTTGGCCCCTTGCATTACTTGATCGCTCAAGACTTCCAATCGCCTTTTAACACGACCATCGTCCACCTGCTAAACGTCTCTGGAACAACAATCATTTGAAAGACAAACTGTGATGAATCTGGCATGGGTAACCATCTCTCCTTGATATTTCTTCACACATGGCCGCTCATCCACCAAGTGTCCTAGGTCTCTGAACGTCCATTCGGTACATGGGCCTGTCATCAGCCCATTCCAACATCAGTCAAGCGTAGTCGATTGGGATATGTGCAAGCGTCGCTCGGCTGGAGGCAGGTCGGGCGCGAGCGGTGCAGCAGTCGCCATGGGGATGTGTGATGCGTGCTCCTACTCTGTTTAATTCCATACACGCAGGGTCCTCGCAACAGATACGGGTGGATCAGTCCGGCTTCCGGCCTCTTACTGCGGTGTTGTCGGGCTCACGCCTTATCGATTGATCAGCAGGTAAGCGTCCTGACTGACTCTGTGATAAAGTGTATGGATGACGGTTTCCAAAGATGGGGTGTAGTATCATTTGCGGACAGCCTCGACTGCGTAGGAATCATTGGAAAGGATGTCATCTCTACCTCCAAAGTATTCGGTTCATTGTGGTTCCTTTCTCTCAGACTTTTTCATTTATCGGAGTTCCAAGACGTTCTCTCTGAGTCTGACGAGAGGGATCCCACTGCTGCCCGGCCAATGACACGCGAAAAAGCTTGAGAGTTGTGCTCGGACCACATAGCAGAATGGGCGTCCTGGGGTTCAGGATCCCTCAAGAATCTTCGCATCGGAATCCCTCAAGTACATTCGCAATTTGCTAGTCTCGATTCGACCCACTTAACCCATCCAAATACACAGGAATACTTTCTGGCTTCGCTCGACAGTTCCATCATATATCCCTTCCGCCGCATCGTTTGAACCCTCAAGGATCACGGCACGACTGTGCTCCCCGTTTCCCTCCCAAACACCACCTATGCCTTGAGCGCGTACTACTTCATCGCCAGCACAGAGGCGAGCAGCAACCTGCACGCTATGATGGCGTCCAGTATGGGTTGCACGTCTCCCTGCCGCCCGATGCTATAGCTCGATCGCCAGGTGAAGTGTACACACATTTGCGCACGGCCAGCTTTTGCGTGGAGGTGGAGCGACGAATCTTGCTGGGCATGTACGCTCTCATGTTGAGTATGCTACTCACGCCCTCTTCTTCCCTCGGAACTGACATCTGATCGCGTGACATCACTTGCAGCACGTTCGACAGCTACTTTTTGCAAGCCCAGCGCCTACACCGGTGCATTCGCGACGACTTTATGCGCATCTTTCGTGTGCCCAACCCGCTTGCGCACTCAGCGGCTCCGAACGATCCTGGCATCCATGTCCTTTTGCACCCATCGACTATTCGCACAGCTCCCCATTTAGACGAGCAAGCCGGATTGGATGCATACACGGAATGGGGGTGTGAAGCAATGACCCTGATCGTCGGGGTGGTGATTGAGGATACTGAACGAGAACCACGGTAATGATGTCCCCTGGGTAAGGAGTAGATTATGTGATAATATGCACAACCACAGAGACTATGCTAAGAACATATATTGGACGGAGTATGTGAGTGGGGGTGATCAGTTGACAATGCTCGCAATTTACGGTACAGATGCGGGATGTAAAGAGGACGATACTGGAGAGGGATGTAAGCAATCAGACCGCAAGGCGCAAGGTGAAATTGATGGGGTTCACCAATGTCTACACTCTATGAAGGGCAATAAAATAATGATACGAATCATCGTGGGGCACCCCACCGAAGGATACCTTCGTATATGGCGTACATCACGACAGCGTCGGGCACCACACGCACAAGATGAGCACTGAGACCGCCGTATAACGAATGGGCACATTCCTCTGCGATGGCAAGGCGGGGTTTGTATCAAGCCCGTATATTTTTGTCCCGTCGTCCAGTTATAACCGCGTTCGGAGAACCAGAAACGAACAAGATTGGGCTAGTCAGTCTTACATCCAATGAAAAAAATAAAATTCCGGGGTGCGCGGGGACATCGAGGAACATGAACGTCATGGGGAGAGATGATAGGGTCGCAACGCACTTGGCCGTCCCAGCAGAGTCCAGTATACCAGCCCATTCCTACAGGACACCCCCATCCCGGAGAAGGCGAGCGTGGAAAGGATGACCGTGCTGGACGCCAGAGGCACCAAGTGCGGATAAGTGGTAGGATTGGCGGCGGTAGTAGCAACCACATCTGCGGCAGGCCCCGCGCGTTACTTGGCAACGGAAGAGAGGCGGGAGGAAATTTTATCGATCACACCAGGAGACCCTGTTTTGTCGACTTGAACGAGCTTGGAGACCAATCGAGGGTAGACAAGGCGTGCCGTGACGAGGTGGGAAACGAGCGATGAAAATAGACCAGCTGGGCGATTGGCATTATGGTCAGGAACGACAGATCGCAGATCGACGAGAGGGGTTACACACAGGAGAGGTACGGCGCAAGAAAGTGATACGATGCCGTGGATTCTCGTAAGTGAGATGGAGCCTTAACTTGTTCATGGGTCATCCATGTGGAAATGGCAGATGCTGTCAACCGAATAAGGTCAAAGGGCCGCAGTTCACGATATGGCCGACATACCGAAACTTGTGAGGGCCATGCAATTGAACAACAGATGCATAAATGACGAGTGGCTATCGCAAAAAGATGAATTATCGTACACCGGGCCACCTGGGAAGGAGGGCAAATGACAGTACTCACCTGAACATGGACGTCAACATGGTATACGTTTTCCCGCTGAGAGGGTGGTGGGTGAAGTGTGTCATTATGAAAGGCCGAAGGACGGGTATCTGCCACGCGACCCATATCCCCACATTTACGGCCGCGATGGCATACCCAGCTCGTCGACCCTCGGACGCGTTGAGATACATCTCGGCCAATCGCGCGTACGAGTGCAAGATGACGCTCTTCATCACGATGGGAGCACCCGCGAGCGTCTCAGTCAGCTCGGCCAGCTGCGTCTGGAATCTCTATGGGTTTGGGGGAGGGGGAGGGTTGTCCAGAGTGATTAATTGTAAGCCCAATGGACGGCACATGGCGTAGAAATTGCCGAACCTTCAGAAGGAACTGTGCTTGCGCGAATCGCATGTCGGCCGTGGTTGGAGCTGCCGTACTCCATCTCCTCTGGCCCACGAGATAACTTGCCCAGAAGTTCGTCTCAACGTTGGTGTTGTGGGCAGCGACGGCATACACGAGCGCCGAAGCACCAAGCACAAACTACGACATAGAGACGGTTGAACCAAGGGGGGAACGGGTTCATGGGGTATCCATTTGACGCACTATGATATGCTTCCCTATCTCCGGATGCCTGGCTGCGTCTGCAAAACACGGCACGGGGTTCGAGCGAGCGACTTGCTCTCGGAAGGATGGGACGGCTCCCGATTGTAGATGTGCATTGTGCAGGCGAGGTGGTACCGATAGGTCGCAAGGAAAGTGTAGTCTGAACGAAAAAGAAAACTGGCGTCGTGTAGGGTTGAGAAGGTGAAAAGAGGTACGGGAACAAGCCAGCCAACTCATCAGACTGAGACTTTCGGAGACGCGACTCGGCCGCGCGGATGGGTGCCATTTACGTTTTCTGTAATCCGAATTACATAATCGAATGCTTACAGCCACCTCCACAGTCACCACTCTTCCTCTTCCGTTTCTGCGTTTCTGAATTCAATTCTCGCTCCCTTTTTTACATATTTTTCAGGCATAGGTTCCTCCAGAGCTCATCTCACCATCCGCAAGGGTCATGCATGTCAATCTTTCAAGTTGTATGTCGCTACATGTGATATCCCCAGAAATTTTACTCATTTCTGTCATACAGCAGTGACAGGTTCTTATCGTATCATTTGCTTTGACCCTGTACAGCCATTGAGTAGGAAATTCTGGGAGGGTTTTTTATAACACAGCGCACTGATTCCCATGTCCAACCCAGGTCACTGGTAGTGAGGACTCCTGCTCCTTTTCTGAGGTCAAGCCAGCAGCTCCTGGTTCCATCAAGAGATTGCTAAGTGTATCCGCCGCCGAGCCATCGACTTTGCACCTACTGACCTTGGATGCGGTGTTGTATTACAGGCTATATTCAGAACAGGATGGGAGAGGTTTCTCTCTGGTTTAGCGAACTGTCCTTCAATCTTTACTCTCTTTGCCTGTCGCTCCGTCGTTTTTGTAGATTTGATTTTGGTAAGTATGTTGGTATGACATGAAGTTAGTGAACGACCTGAAGTGCCAGATAGCAACAAATTTACAAATGTCATTTAATTCAGGCGTAGCTTGAACTACCACTACCATAGAGTACGGATAGGAGATCCTATTGTCATCGCCTAAGCACCCAGATACATGTAATCTGCCTGTGTCGGCCCATGTCTCACCGAGTTGCAACGATTTGCGTCCTCCTTGCCCCCTTGCAATTTTTGATGCATGGCATACACAAGCAGTAGATAACTAGCCCATGCAATGCTCGGCCAGATTGTATGTTCAGACCCCACCGGTGATTCAGCTGCTAAATATGTGGCAAGGGTACCGGGTTGGCGCCATGCTCGATGAAAAGCTGGGCCACATCCACATGACCCCGTTTGGACGCAAGATGCAACGGAGTCGTCCCGTGCTTGCTCTGGGCTGCTGTGTCGGCACCGTGTTCGATGAGGAGCCGGGCAAGATCCACAGCACCCCGGAAGGCCGCGCGATGCAGCGGAGTCGTCCCGTCCCTGCTCTGGGCTGCCGCGTCGGCGCCGTGCTCGATGAGGAGTCGGGCCACATCAACATGACCCCGTTCGGATGCGCGATGCAGCGGAGTGGTCCCGTGCTCGCTCTGAGCTGCGGAGTCGGCGCCGTGCTCGATGAGGAGCCGGGCAAGACACACATCACCCCGGAAGGCTGCCCGATGCAGCAAATTCGTCCCGTCTTTGCTCTTGGCTGCCGCGTCGGCGCCATGTTCGATGAGGAGGCGAGCAAGACCCAAGTAACCCCCTTCGGACGCCTGATGCAGCGGTGTCGTCCCGTCCTTGCTCTGGGCTGCTGCGTCGGCACCGTGCTCAATGAGGAGTCGGGCCACACCCACTTGACCCCATCCGGACGCCCAATGCAGCGGAGTCGTCCCGTCCGACCACTGGGCTGCCACGTCGGCGCCGTGCTCGATGAGGAGCCGCGCCAGATCCACACAACCGCGGGGGGACGCCTGATGCAGCGGAGTCGCCCCGTCCTCGCTCTGGGCCGCCGCGTCGGCGCCGTGCTCGATCAGGAGGTGGGCCACATCCACATGACCCTCTGAGGACGCCTCATGCAGCGGAGTCGTCCCGTCCTCGCTCTGGGCTGCCACATCGGCGCCATGCTCGATGAGGAGCCGCGCCACATCTACATGACCCTCTAAGGATGCCTCATGGAGCGGAGTCGTCCCGTCGTTGCTCTGGGCTGTCGCGTCGGCGCCGTGCTTGATGAGGAGTCGGGCTACATCCACGTGACCCTTGAAGGACGCCAAGGACGCCTCATACAGCTGAGCCCACCCGTTCCCGCTCTGGACTGTTGTGTTGGCGCGGTGCTCGATGAGGAGCCGGGTCACATCCACATGACCCCAGGACGCACAATGCAGCGGAGTCATCCCGTCCTCGCTCTGGGCTGCCGTGTCGGCGCGGTGCTCGATGAGGAGCTGGGCCACATCCACATGACCCCGTTCGGACGCCCAATGCAGCGGGGTCGTCCCGTCCTCGCTCTGGGCCGCCGTGTCGGCGCCGTGTTCGATGAGGAGCCGGGCTACGTCCACATGACCCCGGTCGGACGCCCGGTGCAGCGGAGTCGTCCCGTCCTTGCTCTGGGCTATCGCAGCGGCGCCATGCTCAATGAGGAGCCTGGCCACATCCACTTGACCCTGGTCGGACGCACGGTGCAGCGGAGTCGTCCCATCCTTCCTCTGGGCCGCCACGTCGGCCCCGTGTTGGATGAGGAGCAGGGCCACATCCACATGACCCCCTTCGGACGCGCGATGCAGCGGAGTCGTCCCGTCCTCGCTCTGGGCTGCCGCGTCAGCGCCGTGCTCGATGAGGAGCCGCACCAGATCCACATCACCCCGGAAGAAGGACGCCTCATGCAGCGGAGTCCTACCGTCCCTCCACTGGGCTGTCGAGTCGGCGCCGTGCTCGATAAGGAGCCGCGCCAGATTCGCATCACCCAGGAAGGA
>Ga0307509_10010790_pt1 | contig 11138 bp, 6 predicted proteins | sample 10_EM_MG_FD_202245 | JGI IMG/M metagenome (GOLD analysis project Ga0307509, IMG submission 202245) | Populus trichocarpa ectomycorrhiza microbial communities from riparian zone in the Pacific Northwest, United States - 10_EM | ecosystem: Host-associated > Plants > Roots > Unclassified | place... | reverse complement strand
ATCTGAAAGCAACAAATAAAAGATACTGATTACCAAGAGAACTTGCTAGTGAATTAAAACAGAGTTGAAGCAGACAGTAACCTGTGAAGGATCAAAATAAGTTGGCACAACTTCAGCATGAACTGTTTGATTTTTGTATGGTTTTGTTAAAAACTGCACGTGACTCAGTTACAATGACTCAAGAATTTACCTCAAATCCATAAAAAGGAATCTGTAAATGCTGAGCTTTGGAACAGGTTCAAAACCACCCACTACGCAGAAACAAAGAAAACACAGAGTCAAATAATAAACTGATATTTGGAGATAAGCAGGAAGAGAGGTTAAAGAGATTCTTGCTTGACCCCTTTAGAAGAAGCAATATAGGACTTAAAAATGCTATTGAACAGGCAATTCGAAAAGTTTGCTATGAAAGTTTTTCCTTCCCGATGAAACACCAACTAGTGAACGATAGTGCAGTGAATATTTTGCATTTTTGTTGAGAAGCTTAGGATTTGGTGTGGTGGGGGGGACCTGGAGTAGATGCAGTTACGGCTTCCACATGGTGTCTTCCTCGAAGACTGTGAGCTTTTGTCTAACATTAATGGGAAGAGATTTTAGTAATGGCACAGTTGGAAGTCGAAACACTTCCTCTAGTAATGGACACAGCTAGCAGTGAAAATGGTTTAGCAGAAAAACCAGCTGAAAATAAATAAAAAAACACGATCTTAGTGAGGGAATTTTCTATTATACTTGCCAATCCAAGTGTCTCAGCTGTCCTTGTACTTAGACATCTGGTTTTTATAAGAAAATATATAAACACCGACAGAATCTTAAGCAAAAAATGTGGCTTTCATTGCAAATATACACAAGTTGGCAAGGTGGGCTTAAAGAAAACAACCTTGCATGTCCTTGGAACTAGTGATTGCTACTTACCATAAGAGAGACAGGCTAGCTGGATGGCTGCACTGGTGCAGAGTCAGCATCTTCTCACTGAAACTTTCCCTATGATTGGCAGACTTAAGGTTGAGGATAAGAAAAGAAAAAAAAAACCTGTCTTTTTGCAGATATGAAAAGATTAAGTGTAAGTTAAAAGATTCTAGAATCCAAGTCTGCTTCAAATTAAAGACAGATTTTCTTTGTATTATCCATGTCCATGGCAGCAAGTAGCCTTGAATGATTTCCCTATTCAATTCTCCAACATGCATGCATTGATAATATATAGCAGTAATGCTTCAATGGTTAATTCAGAGCCGACTTTGGCTAGATTTATTGTTTATTTAGACCTTTATTTTCACCAATTTGTCAACAAAAAAAAAACTTTTTTTTATTACCCATCTGATTAAATCATCATAATTAATAACACATCATCATATCGTTCAACATGATTTGGATATGACTCCTTACTTTAAGAAAAGATTCGATCTTTACATAAAGATGGCTTGAAAACTAAAATAGAGATTGAAAAGACAGGAATGCCCCACATGTATAAAATCAGGAGGCCATGCCATGAGAGGAGAGAGGAGCGAGGAGCGGACTGAAGACTTTTACTCCCACCCCATCCGTACCCTCCATTATAGTTTTTAAAAGGTGTTTGAAATTACTGGAGTAATTTTTTTTTAAGTATTTATTTATTTTGAAAATATATTAAAATAATATTTTTTTTAATTTTTAAAAAATTAATACATTAAAATGATTTAAAAATAATTTAAAATAAAAAAACATTTTTAAAATAAAATAAAAAATAAACGGGTCTGAGAGCTTATTTGACCACCGGCACAGAAGAGTTAGCTTAACAAGGCAGAGGAGCATTTATGAAGTAATAAATGAGAATTCAGATGCATAGAGTACTGGATGACGATGGAATATATGCGTTAATGCTTAACAAAGGACTATCGGTATGAAAGGAATATCCATATTAAAAAAAAATCTAAATAAAAAAATCATCATGGAATCTATATAAAAATAAATGATTAATTTAAAATTCAGATTAATGATCGCATTTTAATAGGAGTTTACAAGTTCTCATCTTTTTTACAGAAATTTTTTAGTTTAAAAATATATCATTGAAAGGAAATGTGAAAGAATTCCACGCCAAAAGTTATATTTATATTAGTTTGTATTGGAATAACTGTTTTAATTTAATCTCTATCATGATCCCCAACAACACTCTTAGAGCCTGTTTGATATTGTAGTAATCATATTTTTAAAGTGTTTTTTATTTAAAAATACATTAAAATAATAATATTTTTTATTTTTAAAATTCATTCTTAACACCAGCACGTTAAAACTAGGGGTGAGCAAAAAAACCAAAAAACCGATTAAACCGAGAAAATCGGAAAAACCAGAAAAACAAAATAACCAAAAAAATCAAACCGTGAAAAAAAACTGATTAAACCGTTTAAATTTTAAAAAAACCGACCGGTTCGGTTTTGGTTTTATAAGCCTGAAACCGAAAAAACCGAACCGAATCCAAACTGAAAAAAAAAACCAAGCCAAACCGGAAAAAACTGAGCAAAACTGAGCCAAACCGAAAAAACCGAGTCATACCGATTTGAACCGGTTTTTATCCTAAAAACAGAACCGAAACCGGTCGGTTTGAACCGGTTTTGGTTTTTTTAAAAAAATTCGGTTTAATTATTTTTTTTTAATAAAAACCAAACTAAACTGAAAATAATTATTCTTACTCAAAACAATGTAAAAACACCAATAAAAAACTTATTTGAAACAAAATAAATTGAGTTCTTTTAAAATCATCTTTGCACCGAAAAAGCAAAAACAGACGGTGACTTAATCATTAATCACCGATAATTAATCATCATTAGTGAAATGCGGAGTTCTAAAAAGGAAAAAAAAAAAAAAGGTGACGAGGATGAAAGGCCATTTGTTGAGGCGCAAAGGAAAGGGCCTACAGTTACATGGCTTTCACCGATTAGTAAGAATCATGGGGTGTCTTTATCAAATAATTCAGGCCACTGACTCTTTACAGCCATATGATGTTTTTATGAGTGAAGACCACGTGCCTTTGCTTTTGTTATTTTAAAATTAAATAAATAATAAATAAATAATTCCAGCAATCAGATCATACGTTGAAAATCTGTCACTTGGTGGACCAGTCGTCCCCTTAGCATAATTAACACCGGATAGGGCAATGATTTTATATTTGTATAATACTTCACAATTAAAAAATAGTACAGAAAATCATGCGTTGAAAAAACAATATTATGTACGTACACTTGAACAGTATAAGACTATTCTATTTAAGAAATGTTAATTAAATTATATAAGAATTGATTTAATATAATTAAATTAACCTAATAGTTTCACTTGTATATCAATCGACTCGGTGAAAACCTGATTTAGTTTTTTAAAAATAATCAAAACAACGTTGTTATGATATTTTTTTTTTAAAGTATTGAAAAATAATATTTTAGATTAATTTCTCTAACTTATGGTTCTGGTCATCAATTTGACCAAGTTTAATAATTTTATTTTTTTAAAAAATATTTTTTATATAATTATATGATAATAAAAATATATATTTGTAGGAAAAACAAGGAGTAAAATCATAGAAAAGAAATGTCTTTTTTTTTCTTTTCTTACAAGAAAACATGTTTTTTTAATTAATATCATGGTTAATTTGATAAAAAAAAACAATAGCAATCATAAAAAGATAACTAAAAAGAAAAGGACAAAGTTGTTGAATCAGAAACCTTATTTTATAATTCTTGCATTTTTTATGAAAATATTTTTTTTAGAAGAAGCATTGTTTTTCAAGTAAAAACTTATTATAATTGTAAAAGCAATTTTTGATTGAAAAATTTTAAAATCACAAATCAATTATTTCTCGCGCCCATATCAAAAAAATATACATATCCCTAAAGTAGTGCATTTTTTAACTCTACCTCCTTTTAAGTGCGTCTTCGAGCCCTTATTTTTAAGGTAGTGCGTCTTCTAACCCTACCTCCTTTTAAGCGCACCTTCAAGCCCCCATCCCTAAGATAGTGTGTTTTCTAACCCTGTCTTCTTCCGAGTGCACCTTCGAGCCCTCATACATAAGATAATCTGTTTTCTAATCCTACCTCCTTTTGAGTGTGTATTTGAGCCCTCGACCATCTAAGATAGTGCATTTTCTAACCCTACCTTCTTTCGAGTGCGTCTTCAAGCGCTCATCTCTAAGATAGTGCGTTTTCTAACCCTACCTCCTTTCGAGGGCACCTTCAAAGCCCTCATCTCTAAGGTAGTGCATTTTCTAACCCTACCTCCTTTTGAGTATTCCTTTGAGCCCTATCATGTCGTCCCTTTAAAACCTTTCATCTTTGCTCTAGATAGGTCATCCATTACAATGAGATTATTTATGAAAAACCTTTGTGTTTTTCAAAAAAATGAAAAATAAAAAATTAGAAACTCTAACTAGTCAATAGAGATTCCAAGGTACATGACTGATTACACAAAATGGAAGATATTATCACTCATAAAGCATCCTGCCTGAGACAGACTGCATTGCTAGTTTTGTCTTGAATTACTAAGAGTTTGTTGATTTATACTATGATAGTCTATTTGTAATATTCCTAACTTTGATGTTAGTGAATATTCAACTACGGATACTTCCTACTCTAACGTTGATAAATATTACGTTGTAAAAAAAACGATGTTAGTGAATAAACCAATAAAATAAATTTAAATCCATGCATACATATATTTTTTTATTTTTTTAAGAAAAAAATGTATCGTACACGGAATTTGCATTTCATAGTAAAAATTCACAAATTAATTATACATTGAAATACCTAAAAAAACATGAGAGACCTACAAATAAATTCAAAAAGGTCCATGAATTTTTTTTTGGAATTTTCTGATATCACAAAAAGACTCGTTTGGCCAGATATTAAAACAAAGAGAAATAAAATAAAAGGAATTTGTATAAGGATGTGTTTTGTCAAACGTCCCAGTCAAATTAAGTCGGCTGGCCTGAGGCCCTTGAAAATTTACGATAATTTTTTAAAAAGAAAATAATTAATTTATTCTCATTCAATATTATATTAACAAACAAGGTATTTTGAAAATTCTATATATTAAGTTAATACATAATTATTTATAAAACAATGGACAATATCATAACAAAACCTTAATATTCTTAAAAACAATGGTATAAGCAGAAAATGGCTTAAAGAAAAATCTCATGGCAGAGGCAAGTTATGTCCATGGTGGGAAGAGCGACGTAAGACAAAAGGGCAAGAATCATGCCAAAAGAGTGAAGAGAAAACAACAAAAATTGAATCTGATTTCGTCCATGAGGTCCCTCAAATACAGAAGCCGCAGCCCTACATACATGAAGCAGAACAGGAAATCAACAGTAACAAAAATTAAAAGGTGATTTGATGTTTTCAACTGATTAGTGAATGATCAACGTGTTTAGGCAACATGAGCATTCCTGCAGCCAGACCAGCAGCAAATTTTGTCTATCTACTGATCTTCCTGGTAGAGAACAGTTGTAAAAGACTGAGGAATTCGTTGCCAAACATATGGGGTAAGCAAAAATGAAGAACAAGAAATATATAATTTACTCTGAGAGAATATGAAGATCCCGGATGTTCATTCATCGAAGAAGAAGAAGAAGACGACCGACCACATATTCTATAGAGAGCAGAATGGCACCACCTAATATTACAGAACCCGAGCCATGTTAAGTTGCATTTTCTTGTAAGATATGAGAACTATTGCCAGAAGCACTAAAGAGAGCTGAGAAATTATCCATGAAAAACAAAGTAAAGTGATGATATAAAAACACTTCAGAATTGTAGCTCAAATTCATAAGCTGGTTGAAACAAGAGCACAAATGCATGCCAGACAATCCTGATAGAACAATGAACAGCTCTGAAAATTTAGTTTGAAGTTCAATCTTAAAACATCACACCTGAAAATTCTTGTGTCTTGACAAACTGACAAAAATCAGGCTAAGGACTACATGATCCTTCAGAAGATGCAATTCATCCAGCGAGCATGCCACATGCTAGAAAATTTTCAATCCAAAATTTTTTCAGTGTTGGTGCAACATGCCATTGTTAACATGAAATGGCTGTGGCTGTAAATTAGAGTTCATTTACCACTAGCTATGCTCCTCTGTTCTATAGTTAGAAATTTGCTATAGCTATTAACTGTGCTAATCCATCATCTGGAAACATGGTTTAACATTGGTCGAATTGCAGCTTTGAAATCTTCAAAAAATCTTTGCTCGGAAAATCGGCCTGCACGTTTCCTTGCAGCTGCAGCCATCTTGAGTCTCTCAGTTTCTAGCATCCTTAAAACTTTGAGGATGGCATCTGCATACTCTTCTACATTCTGGGCAAGAAACCCCGTTTGCTGCCCATCTTCTTCTAGAACAATGTCCATTTTTGGCCCAGCAGAATTATGAGCTGAAGAGAGGAAAGTTAGAACATCAATGTAATTTCATCCAGAGCATTCTCAAGATAACAGAAAAGAGAAGTATCATCATTTAAATGAAAAAAAAAAATAGAAATGCTCACCAATTGGTATGGCGCCTGCAGCCATATACTCCACATTCCACAACACTAATGCCAAAGTGATCATCTACCATAGAATGCATTCCTGCCACAGAACCTCCCAAAAGTTTCACCAAGTCCCTGTCAATTGGCCAAGGTTAAAAGTTCAGACATGGATCAGAACACTAGGGTTTTCTTCCCTTTCTATTTCTCCAGGTAAAAGCAAAACGCAATGAAAGACTTTCCCAGTATATATGAATTCATGAGAAAATGTGCCCCAAACCCAAAGACAGAGGATGTACACAAGAAACACTGAAGGGGAAAGAAGAGGAAAATACCTTTATTAGGATAAAGCTAACTGAGCCTAAAGAACTCCAGATAAAGAAGATGGTAATAAAACTGAAACCAACCTGAAATTTAAGGTGGGGTAATCAACTACAAATCATTAACCATAAAAGAAACTCTTAAACTTAATGATTCATTGTATCAATTAGCACAATATCCTCTTTTTTAGATTATCCCATCACCTCCACAGACCTCTCGTCAAATTTTCTAGACCAAGCACCATATTCTACATCAAAACAATGGGTTAAATAATAATTCAGCAACGAGGCACAACTCGCAATTCCTCGGCCAAACGAAATCTCGTATCAAGTTGGTTATGGTGATGCAAGAATACTCTGGCTCGGTCAGAATCAAGTCATGAATCATACAAAAGCAAAGAAAACCTAATGAAAGGCTTTTTTTTTACTAGGGAGACACTAAAATAAATATCAAATTGATCAACAAGCTGAACCAGAACAGAGTATGATTAATCATCTTCTTCCGCGTATGGAGCATATGCTCCACATCACATCCTTCCAGTGTCTTTTCATTTTTAAGAATAAATGTATAAGAATACAATTTACACACACAGTACTGTAGAATGAAGCGCGCGCGCGCTTGCCAACATATACATACACACGCATGAGCACACGCTCATATTAAGCTCTTCAACTTTCAATAAGAAAAGAGCAATTTTATAAAGTGCTTGCACCAACCTACACATCACATTCTTGTAGAATTGTAAGTCCCCATCTATCTTCAATTCAACTGCTTTGTCCTGCAATTTCTGCAGCCTGTCCTCATCAAATTGGTTTCGGCAGCTACCAACAAACTGGAGCACAGGTCTCGGCATGTCTGCATCTAACCTCTTAATGGCAACAGAAAAGGCCTCGAGTTGAAGTGGGTGCGCCTGAGACATGAAACACAAGCTGTAAAGACGAATGTAAGCTCACAAAGGCCCCCGGAACAAGCCACTAAAACTGCAGTACCTTGTGCTCACATAGTTCACGGGATTACACTGTCTAATCTCAGAAGGAAATCACCTACTTCTCTTCCTAATTTCAAGTCTCCATCTACAAGAACTTAGCAATATCTGTCATATCCCTGTGTTTGGCTTTAAAGGCATCTAGGCCAATGACATTTTTATTTAAGAAACCAGCTCGGCCACCATGAAAAATAATGCTCTACCCTGGCATCGATCCTATGGTCACCACATAACCTTGAGAGGTATTCTCGACCTCTTTCAACTAGGCAATATGTTGATAAATAAAATATCAATGAAGGTTTTCCTTTTATTTCTGTTGCGTTTTCTTTCGTTTGATCGGGTGCGCCCTTCTAATATGTTGTTTAAGTTTAACGTGACTCCTGGACTGTTTTTTTTTTTTTGCAAAATAAATTGAAATTCAATAAAAATGAAATATGAGATGTTAAACTTCTTTGCCAAGATATATATATATATATATATCAATCTTTTTTTAACGTGCAACATAGATGTTTAGACAATGACACTACTTGTAAAAAAGCAAAAACAAAAAAATCAATATTTAAGTCATTAATTTGATTGAATCCAATGAAATCTATGTAATGTAACAATCAGGTTTAAATCATAGATAATGATAGAAGATGAACCGTATAAAAAATATTTAGTAATAATTAACTAAAACAAATAAGCTGTCAATATCATACTAAAAAAAACAAACAAAAAAAATAATTGGAGACTCATCGTCATTTCATTGTAAACATTGTTCACCACTAGAAGACCTTGTTGAAATGGTTCAAACCCCGTTGCAAAAGAGTGCATGACGACATTAAAAGAAGTCATATGGGTCGTTAGAGCAATGCCACGAAAAAAGAAAACAAAACAAAAGAGTGATCATCTGTTCATATTCAATCAATTAATTCTATTTAACTCAAAAATAAAATTAATAAAAAAACAATAAATAATGGAAAAAATAAAGTCCAATCTCCAATTAAGTAAATACCGAAGGATAAAAAAAAATAGCTTTAAAAAATATTAAATAAAAAAAATAAATCCCAAGTGAACCCCCTAAAACCGGGATAATTTTAAAAACTTGCAACTCGTGAAATTCTAAACACGGGCTTAACCAAAAAACTAAAATCCAAACAAATTAAAAGTTGAAGAATGAAATCGAGTGAAAAAACAATTAAAAAAACTTTGCAAAGAAAAAAAAACTATCAAAAGAATGAGGATGAAATCTAGTAGAAAAAAAAACAATGAAGGGTGAAATCGAAAAAAATCAAATAAAAAAATATCTCATATTCTATAAATAACAATTAAAAAAACAAGGACCAAATTTGACAAAGTAAAAACTTAAATGAAAATGAAATTTAAATAAAATTCCAATTTTCATAAATTGTTTTAAATAAAGCAAACAATAACAAAAGAACATGGACCAAATAAAAAATAAAGAAAAGTTCAATGGTTGATATGAAAAATCATAGGACAAGCGCTAAGATCGAGGAAGACAGAGGAAAAAGAGAATGTAGGCGTTGTTTTTTCATAGAGAACACGCCAAGACACATCGAAAGCAACCTTGAAATGACAAATTCGGTCTCCTGAATCATCTATTTGCATTGTCCTAAGACAGTTGAGTAATTAACGCGATGACGCGTCCGCAGCACGCGGCAAAGCTTTTCAGTTTTTTTTTATTTATCAAGATACTTAAATGATCCCATCCCAACTCATTAAATTACAAAAAACCAACAACAAAATGATAGAAATACCCTTTAACCTAAGGGTTAAATTATTTGACATCAAAGACACTAAAGTCTTTTTATTGTACAGCAAAAAATAAAATTACAAAAAGACCACATCATCAGTTAGGTTTTTTTTTTTTTCATTCCAAGGGTAGATAGGTTATTTAATTGCGTAATTTTACAATGAAATTACAAAATAAATCCACGGTAGAAGCTAGAGATTTATTTTTTTACGGGTAGTGATATAAATTTACTGTAGAATTAAGATGCAAAATACTCATATTGCTCCCAATCAATTTTAAAACACCAAAATTGTCTTAATGCAGAGAATATTTTATCCCTAGACAATTGGCTAAGAGGATTTTTTTTAAAAGTCAGGAAGGATAAAATTGATGTGGAGACGAGGAGCAATGCAATTGGTAGGCTCGGAGCTTACACCCCCGACCACATGGTTCATGTCGTAGAATTTGAGGCAAGACCCATGTATGACACGTACCTGAAGCCCTGATGGGCCACGAAGCGCATTTGGTGCTTAAATGTAGACCGCATCCTCTCGGGTCTGAGCAGCAGACCATACGACCAGCTATAGTTTTAGACCCGGCCTGATGGACGGCCCGGTTCAAGACCTGGGTTCCGGGTCATTCGGGTCAATTTTTTTAAAAAATCAAAACAACATCATTTTAGTAAAAAATAAAATCAACGGGTTGCAACCGGGTTTTTGATCAAGTCTTACTGGGTCGCTAGGTCATACCGAGTTTTTCCTTTTTCTAATTTTTTCTTTAACCGATCCGATTCCAGCCCCGGATCGACCAGGTTTCAAGTCAACCTGCCGGACCAAACCGGGTTTCAAAACTATATGACTAATTGCTCCACTGAACCCGAGATGACCAGTTTAGCCCTTGAAAGCCTTGCTAGCGCAACAGGACCACAACATCCTTCTTCAAATTAAACTCAGTTAGTTTTTATTTTTTAAATGTGTTTTAATTTTTTTAAAAAAATTAATATATATTTTTTAATAAAAAAATATTTTAAAAAATAACTATTATTTTTTAAAAAAATCTCAATAGAACAACTAGATAAAAAAGATTTCAGTGATCCCTTATATACTCAACCTCGGATCAAAATCAAGTGTGCTGTCCAGGATCAAATCTAATTTACTCCAATTATTAAGACAAGATATACATTTATTAAATAAAAATATATCTCTTGACCACATGTCTTTTATAGACCGATTATTTTATCATGATCAATAATACACAACTCATAAAACCTATAACTAGAATAGCTTGATGGTATGCACATTAATATTAAAAGGTTTTTTAAACCTAAAAATAATAACTTATTTTGCAAGTGTTTCGATTGTTCAAGCCTGACATTTCGATGAATTTTATAAATCTGAAAAAAAAATTAATTTAAAATAATAATAAAAAATTAAAAAATATTTTTAAAATATAAAAGAAAACAGAGTGATATATACAAATATCTGATAACAAATAACACTTTCCTTTTATGAGATCAAAATCATCTGCTATTACTATGATACTATAATGCAAATAATTACATTTAAATCACATCACATGAGTAATTATACGTGTTGTAGGTATATTTTATTTGAAC
>Ga0307509_10010789_pt1 | contig 11138 bp, 14 predicted proteins | sample 10_EM_MG_FD_202245 | JGI IMG/M metagenome (GOLD analysis project Ga0307509, IMG submission 202245) | Populus trichocarpa ectomycorrhiza microbial communities from riparian zone in the Pacific Northwest, United States - 10_EM | ecosystem: Host-associated > Plants > Roots > Unclassified | place... | reverse complement strand
GACGCTCTGAAAAGTTCCAAAAATAGATCAGCCGTACCTTGATGCTTCAGTTTTGTTTCTCCTGCACACTCGGGCCACTGCTCATGTAGATTCAAGAGATACACTTATTTATGAAGTTAATCTAGCTAATCAACATGGTTTGGGAGTCACAAACACAGAGGACGGGATGGATGCATGAAGATGCAGTCGGATGACGATCATCTGTTCTAAGTCAACAGGTAAACATCAGTCATATAGTGTAGTACAAAAATACAAGTAGTATACACAGCAAGTAAGGATATATGACGAGAGGACCTTTGAACAATTGTACCTAATCAAATCATGTCTTCGTCATCATCGTCGGCGTCGTCATCAACCGCTGGATTATCACCTTCATCACTCTCTTCGATGTCGCTCGTATTGGGGTCGTCATCACCTGTCGGATCTTCAACATGTCTTGCATCGTCGAGTGGGGCTTTCCAGATAGTACGGAACTCGGCGGACAACGTTGTCTGGAGATCGGCTTGGGTGTGGGCATATGCGCGCAACCCTTCTGCCAAGTCCTTGTTGAGCTCCGCCAAGCCCTTGTCGAGATCTGCCAATTCCTTGTCGACATCCCTCCTCCAATCCATCCGCGTGGTCCACCAATCTGCTTTCCATCCCAAAAAATCCAGCACCCGCCGCATCTCCTCCCGTAGAAGCAAAACCTCTTCAGTTGCTCTGGCCGCTCGCGCTCGACTCTTCGCCCACTCAGATCGCAAGATGTCATCCGACGAGTCTTCGGGACCGGCAATATTCGAGTCAGTGGTCCAGATCCAGGACAGAGTGCGGCGGGTCTCTCCCGTTCCATCTCGACGCGTGCGAGGTTCATTATAAAGGGTAAGATCGTCGTCGTTGGCAAGGGGGATATCGGGGGTCAATCTAGCGAGCTGCTCAAGCTGCTCGTCATCGAGGATTCCGCGTCTGCCCTGTCGTACTCGCAGTCGGTTGGGATCCTGATAACCCCTGATGTCCCCGTCCTCGAGGACTCGTAGGACAACCTCCCAGTCCCCAGGACCTGAGAGGAACATCTTCGCGATGCGCGCCCTTCGGTACCTCTCTGCAGCCATACGAGCCTTCTCGTGGATGCTGTCAATCACGGACCTCGACTTCAAACCCTCCCGTTGACCCCTAGCGTTCCGATTCTTGAACTCGACCATACGGCTCTTGACTTTGAGCGTGTTGCGAACCTTGTCTAAGGCGTCATAGGCTTGTGCTTCACGGAGCCGGACTTCGATGTCTGGAAGTCCTGACATACATACGGTGTCGCGATATGGAGCAGGAATGCGGGATGGCAGCCAGATATCTGCGTCTTCTGGATGACCAGAAGCAGACGAGGCCGAAGTCGATGTGGAGGTGCCGCCGTCGATATGATATTGAAGTACTCCAGGCATGTAGATCGGAACAAGCCGTTCCCAACCATGAAGGCGGCTACGAAGCAGGTTACGCTGCTCTGTAAGATTTGCGTCTTTGCGCAATGTCGAAATCGCCCCGGACTTCTTTGCTTGGAGACGGATCCGCACTCTGAACATGCCATTAGATAAGTTAATAATCATAGCTCATAATACGCACTGTGTCTCCTCTAGATACAAGCCTAGCTCCACAAAAGCTGAGGCGCTCGTGGCATGGTGGGAAACACCGCCGCTAGCTAGTCGAGCTTCTTCCTCTTCCGCTAATTCCTTTCTGACTTTGGCGCCGGTGATAGCTGAAGTTCAGAAGTTAGTTATGGCTCTTACGAAGTAAAAAGAGGTACATACTTGCACCCGCAATCTTATAAGGATTGAGCACCGTTTTGGGGAAGGAATCAGTTTCCCATGCAACGCAGACACCTTCCCATGATTCAACTAGGGTAGGGCTAATACACGCCGTAAGCCCGCGGTGACCTTCTGACTGGATATTCCTCTGCGCGAGGGCTATTTTGTACCTCCGCATAAGAGTTTTCCCGAGGCCGATATACTTGAGCCAGTTCCAAAATCCGAAATGATCGTCAAGGACATCCTGGCGAGAGCCAGGTCCTTGGGTCTTGGTTGAGTTACCCAATGCATTGTGGGCAGACCACACACGCTCGGGTGTCTCCAAATCTGAGAAACCGACGCCAGGTAAGAAGTTGAGGGAGTACATCTCATGATTATCCTTTCCATGCATGGGTTCATGAAGTTTGGGGATGGCTGGTATAAGTCTCGTAGCGGGTCCGATGTCGATATCTCTGGGCCAGTGCTCCGTCCTCCTGTGATAGAGGTTGATAAACCATTGACAAGCAATGTCATAACTGATGAGGATAGTGGGAAGGGTTGTACCCCGAATAGCGGAGCCAAAAACGAAATCCATGTTCGCATACCTATTCAGACACATTGGAGTCAACGGTTGTGTTATAGATGAGTTGGTTTTTACATACCGTTCGCCCTTCTGCAAATTACCGATAGCAACAGGTAGAATCATCTCCGATCTCCCGCAAAACGCCCCGCCGACGCCTGTATGCCTGAGACCTTTCGAAAATTTTGTAGACGCCTTAGCCAGAGCCTGGAGCCCAACGCAGGTGCTAATCTTTGGAACTACATGTTAGTGTTGACGGGATGCGAAGAGAACCGCAACTCACATCTGCGTCGTTTGCTCTACTGATGACATACTGCTCGTACGGCTGTCTGGGCAACATATATGCCCAGCCAATTCCAAGTCCAGGGTCTTGAGAGTAATTTGAGACGAGCTGGTTCTTCAGCCGAAAATTTGCATCCATGCAGACGAACATCATATACAGAAACCTAAGCTAGGTCAGCGAAAACATATGATAGTATAAAGACTAATGTTTACTTCATAGCGGTGGGTTGAGCTTCCCAGCCAACAGGTAAATTTATTCCCGGCCGAGGGCACGAAGGACAAAGCACGGCGAGTTCGCCTACTTTCGTACCAGCTACACCTGAAGGATCATGGCCTCTCCCACCCCATTTCAACATCTTGAGATGGCGCCACTGGAGGTTCATCCGCATGAGCTGTCGATATCGATTGTTGGGAACCGAGAGACCAGTATTGACAGTTAATTTCTCCAATGCACGATAAAAGTCATATGTTGAGGCCTTCGTGGTAAGGGCCAGTTTGTGAAGAAGTTCCAGTAGTTCGAATGTAGCGCAGGTCTTGACAATTAGCTGAGAAGACGGGTAAAAGCCTCGGCGTAGAAGCTGCAGGTGTTGGGGAATCGCTCGAGCACAGCCGCAATACAAGATAGAGACTGCATGAATGCCGTTTGTGTGTTGGATGATGAATGAAACGTGCGAGGCAATGGGATTCTCGCAGAAAAGGCTGGCATGGTTAAGTTGAATCTTGAGGCCCATGTCCTTCAGGGAGATAGGTATGAAAGTGATACCAGTCCACTTCTAAAGGAATCATTAAATATCAAAAGATCGGAATGTAATAAGGAAAGAATGACGGACTTCGATCCAGTGAAGAGGCTGGGTTCGATGGCGCTTGAGACAGCACCCCGCACAGACAATGTCTGCAAGAAAACACTCCCGACACCGGTATTCGGGCGTTCCATCTCGGTGACGAGCGGCGCAATCAGGACATTCCTTCGCAGTTCGAAAATCGGCCCTGCCCGACCAACGTGTCATCTCATCGAGGTAGCTTTGCCGATGGAGTTCCTTCCAGACAACGTGTGGCCGTTTCTGGAATGGGTTTGAGTCTTCAGATGCAATGAGGATGTAGTCGAGAACTTACCGAAACGAGACTTTGTTTCTTCTTCTGAGGTAATGGTGTCTGTTGAGCTGAGATATCGTCCATGACATCGGCCTCCAACGCGTCGTTATACAGCTCTTCGTCTGCGTCCAATGCATAATTCGGATCATCGAAGGGTGCCCAGGACATTGTTGAATCCCAGGATGTGTTAGGTTGCGCCGAGCGTTCAGCATGAGCCGTGTGAGTCGTCGACCTGACTTGCCTCTGAACAATTTCGCGGGAGTGGATAACATCGTAGTCGTCTCCGAAAGGTACAACATCGCGGTATGCGCCAGTATCAGGAGCAGCGCGTCGGCGTTTGGATGGTCGATCGTCAGCCATGGCAGCAACCTGATGCGAAGTGTTGATCAGCAACATAAGAATCTAACACAAGATGATAAGGACTCCTCACACTTAGTAGTCAATTTGTTCACTGATATGTCTGGTACTTTACACGCCTACTTATAGTGCTGAGAGCCATTGTTCTATGGGATATAACCGAGTGGTTGGAATGGAGTTGCCTACTGGGATGGGAAGTCGAAATGGAAGCACCTTGACAGCGACAAAATTAAGGTACTGTTGAAGCTCGAAGGGGTAGGTCAAAACGCGACAAGAATCGAAACTTTCATGGCTATGAGACAGCGAAGAGCGAGGAAACGAAGGAAGCCCGAAGGGTTAAGTGCAGAGAGAAAGTGCCGAAATGGATGGTGAAATGGATGACGCTGAAACAGAGTGAAATTCAGCAAAGCTCGAAGGGGGTTCCTCGATGGAAGTGAGGACGTACGAAGGGTTAAGTGCAGAGAGAAAGTGCCGAAATGGATGGTGAGATGGATGACGCTGAAACAGAGTGAAATTCAGCAAAGCTCGAAGGGGGTTCCTCGATGGAAGTGAGGACGTACGAAGACAGGAATGGTGAATTTCATGGCTACGAGGCAGTCAAGGGCAAGGAAACGAAGGAAACCCAAAGGGTTGGTTTGATACAGATAACAAGTGCTGAGATGGATGACGCTAAAATGGAGTGAAATTTAGTAATGCTCGAAGGGGATTCCTTGACGAAAGTAAGGACGTACGAAGGAAGCCCGAAGGGGTGGATGGCAAGAGGTAATGATATGCATCTCAGAGAAGAGGCAGTGAAATCGATGGTGAAATCGATGACGCTGAAATGGAGAATATTTGAGTAAAAGCTCGATAGGGACTGGAAGTAAGGACATACGATTAAATATTCGCCAGTACTTAGCTAAATCACTGCGCAGAAAAGCGAGACGTGAAGAGGTCATAGTTATTTGCAGCCACGTAGCCTAGGTATTATCAGGTTCCGAAGTATTGACAGGGGATAAAGCCAGACTGCCTCACTTACGAAGTTCTGCATTCCCAAAATATAAGCGCAGTGTTGAACATGAGAAGATGAAAACCACGTAGGGCTTTGGTGGTGGGTGGAAACACCAACGAAAGGAAAGTTCATTGGTATTCAATCGGAGTTTTAAGACCGAATCACTCAATTACTGGTGTCCTCGCAATACGAAGATTGTCGGCGAGAACAGTGGTTCAAGGGCGATAAGCAAATAGGTTCGGGATTTGGTTTGCAAGCGTAAACTATGGCAGATCTCCAATTTTCAAATGGAAAGGAGGTTCAAAAAACGAGATCTCGACAAAGTTGTGGAAAGAGGTGATTTCGTGTCAGCCTTTGGCCGAGAGTTGAGTTTAGCAATGTTTTAGTTGATTACAGCGTGAAATATGGACCTAAGTAGTTGATTAATAGTATTAGATAATGATATAGATAGTTCATCAGCCCTCAGGTCAATGTGGAAAGTTGCAACTTAACCAAATGTCGAGAATCAACTTGGCCAATACATGCAGACACCGAATATCTACTAACGCACCAAGTCATGACCTACGAATATATTCGTCTATCAAAAATCTGGAGATATCAGGAATATACAATTTACTACTAATTAAGACAGGCTGTTAAATAGAAAAGCCCATTATTCATGGGATTCTCTTTGGCAATCCCAACACTTTGCCTTGGACTGAAATCACACATCGCATCCGATTGGAACATGGTACCCATAGTACAACTCGCCGGATGAATTTTCGGACAATTTGGCCGCCTTTCACACTTGACATATCGAGGTATACTTATTCAAGCAGCCTGATTTCCAGTCGACGTAGATAGATGTCGAATTGTACTTCGCAATTGTGAACGGAGTTTTACGGACCGGCCAAAAATATGATAAGTAAGTACGGTGATGTTTACGTACTTCAAGCTTCAAGCTTCAAGTCTTACTCCCTTCGTGAATCGTGATGGTTTCTAGCCGCAGTCTCAAAGAGCGTAAGCGGAAATATCAAAGAACATACTATGAAGAGTATGTCTTTTGTTGACTGTTCCCTCTTCCTACAATGTATCTAACACTTTTCAGTAATCTGGAAGTAGAGCGTCAAAAAGCACGCGTGCGGGCAAAACAGTTCGTAAAATTTAACTGGTTCATTTCACACTCAAATTTGAAGCAAACTTGAATAGGATGAAAGAGTCCAGAAGCCTCGAGGAGATAGTATCTCACAAAGCGCGTCATCGAATCGCACAAGCTCGGTATCGCGCAGCCAACAAGCTGAAGCTGAAAATGGATTCTTGGCAGTACCGGTGTGTCAGTTTCTATGGGGCTACTTGTTATGGCCGCGTTACCAACCATATAAATTAAAAAGATGCAGGAAAGCAAGAGAACGCGCAAACAAAACCGAGCTAATGGACTCCGTCTAAGTAGTTTACATAGTACCCTCTTCGCTATACAGAATTATGTGTGCTTTTTCATGATCCATTAGGCCAGGGTGAAATAGTTAACCGAACAGGGAAAACTGAATGGAGTCTTCAGCGTAGATTGTATTTTTTTTCGACCCATTGGGATGTACTAGTTAAGAAGATAAAACTCATTGGAACAGTGAAGGTATCAACGAAAGGGATTAACATCATTTGGTTGTAACTAATTGAGTGAAGATCGGGTAGCAAGAACGACATCAAGAAGCCCCAGGAACTCCGGATCATCATCAAAGTCGGAGCACATATACTCGTCCTCGTCAGCCTCAACGATAAGAGAGGAAGTCTGATGGGAAGCCACATTGATTGGTGTCGAAGGGTTGGTGGAGATGGAACTTCCAACTCCAGAGCCGACGTGGGTGGAGACGGTGGGAGATTCAGGGAATGTAATCTCGTCCGAGTCCGAATCCATTGCGTAGACAACTCGGCGACGGGGAGTTGTGTTAGTGGTGGTGGCAATGGGGTTAGCGGCGGCGGTAGCACCAGGAATCTCGTCCGAGTCCTCTGAGTTCGAATCGACTACATAGACAACTCGGCGGGCGATGGTGTCAGCAGCACCGGTAGCACTGCGAATGTTTATGCCGGCGAAAATTGAAATGTGAGAATTAGTGGGGATGGGCCCGACGGCAAGTGAGATATGCGGAATACTGCCAGAAGCAGCTGTAGGGGTGGGCTGGGCAACTGGGGCAGGTGCGCGCAAAAATTGACGCGGTCGGAATGCAGGGCTAGGCGAGCCTTGAGAGAGAAAGGGGGCCAACGGAGCGGGGACGGTTGACGCCTCAGCTATTGCTCGTCGAAAAACAGAGCCCGGCCTAGGAGTATTGGGGGTAGAAGGAATAATGAAGGGGTGGGTGGGAGTGCCAGAGGCAGGGGTAACTTGGGTGGAAGCGATATAGATCGGGTGGGAAGGACTACCGGTAGCTGGGCTCGCGTTCAAAGCTGGGGTGCTCAATCTTTGTGGGACAATCTTGACGACACCAGCATAGTATGAAATGCTATAGTATCTGTAGGCGCTCAGCCAGTTCTTGTTCATCTTCACTGCGCTGCCACCCACTATCCCGGTAAGACGAGATGCCGCTATGGCCCTGAAATAAGTGTGTGAACAAGGATACCGACTGAAAAACTCGAAAAATGCATACCAGATGGTATAAATTCCCACTTCCCAACCCTTAGTTACAATATAGTACGCTCGGAACTTTTCTGCTGGTTCTCGCAAAACAGACGGGTGTGGCGGCTCCACACTCGAAACATTGGGATCCGTATCAGCACCGTCTACGAGATGATCGCTGGGAGCTAAAACAAATTATCGATATAGAATCGAACGATAAAAAAAACCAGCTTACTTGCTAAGAAAGGATCGGAAGGGGGGCTGTCCCGACCATCGAGAGTTGCGATAGATTGCATGAGAGCTTGTGCAAGAGAAGACGAGGGCTGATCAACCGCAGGCTACAGATGCGGGCTTTTATCATAATTCAGGTCAAGGGTGGCTTGAAAAAAGGAAAGCGCCAACTTACCGGTGAGACTCTAGGCCCATTATCCACTGGTGGTCATGCTTCTAATTCGAAGATAAATTTGAAACGCGGGGACCTGAGGGTCCTGAGGCTTTGGGGGTCTAATGTTAACACCGGCAACATGTTACCAGCTTGGCAGATGAGGCCGAATTAACGATTTACGCAGAATAGCGGCGTATATGCTGAATGGGGTGATAAAGAAGTAACCGGTGGCCGCCGCAGTGTTTGATGTTATATATTCCTTGGTCCTATAATTCACTTTGATTAGCGCCCTTTTCTTTACCGACGATTCTAGCAGTCACTGTCAGACGACAATTAAATCCCTAAGTGCTATCGTTCATCTCTCGTTAGAAGTTTTTTCTTCTCAACCGATTTTAATACTCACCTGGCATTTTAGACAACAATTTAACTCCTAATTCGACCTTGGTTAGCAAAGTTTCGTTCTCTCGGAATTGTAATACTCACTGGGATGTTCAGACAACGAAAACCTCTCGTTAGGAGTGAACAATGTTCTCTCAGAATTTTAATACTTACTGGGCTTTGCAGACAACGATGGTTAATCCGGGAACGTTTCTGGGTCTACGAAGGGATTTCATGTTGGGTGAAAAGGCGGCCTACAGCGAGGGCATTAAAGGTGGTTTCTCGGCCGATGCTTTGGCGATTATCCAGCGCCGGTACTTCAAGCGGTTTCCTGTTGATCTCCCTCATGACGATGAACCATCCGCAGAGTTTCTCGAAGCTGTGGATGATAACGAGCCAGACGCCGAACGAATGGAACCAGACAGGGATACTCTGAATGACGAAGAATATGGAGCCGCTCTGGAGATGGTGGAGAAACGAAGGATCATCTTCAGTTATCGCAAAGCGGTGAGAACCATCTGAGTTTTGATTTGTTTGGACACTGACCTTGAGACACAAACAGCAAATTAAACGATGGCACGCGTATCAGTACATGAAGGATCACGATTTGGATCCCAAGGACTCCGGGCTATGCAACCCATACCGCGTCCTTTTACACCAACTTACGGGGACTTCCATCCAACGCCCGCGTATGAAATCTGCTATCAACATCTGGCGCCGTACGGAGGCGCTGGCCATCGAAGCGGAAGTCCGACGTCTCGTGTTGGCGGGGGGAATCCCTCGCTCTGAGGTCGTGACACTGCGTGAACGCGTGGCTAAGAAAATATTCCTCCAACTGCCCGAGGAGGAAAGGAAGGGGTGGGGGGTTCAGGCGAAGGAAGAACACGAAGTGGCAATCGAGAACTGGCGGAAAGAGACGCAGGCAGATCCTTCCGAGGAGCCCGCTGCTCGTCAAAAGTATGTACAATCCCTCTATTTCTATGTTTCATAAATACTTATTCTACTGCGCTAGATGTATTGAGGGTCTTGTCGGCTTTGCACAGCCGATTTTAGACCTTATTTGTCAGGCAACGGGGTGGAAAGTAACCATGATCGCTGGAGGTCCGGAACCAGCACACGAAGGGCGCCTCAATGTAATTAGGTATGTCTTAAATTCCACCTTTTCTATCAATGCTAACCCACTATGTCTAGCCTTCACTCCGGAACGACAAGCGGTGATATGAAGCTCAATTTCGGAAGAGCCGAACGGATTCGATACAAAAAGGTTATTGTGCCTATCTACGGTACATTCTTGCAAAAATGTTATAGTAAGTCGAAACTCGTCGTATTCCATAAATATATCAGCCTAATATATGAATACAGCTCCAGAGGAATGCCGTGCAAGGGCGTTGCCAACTGAAGAGGGCTTCAGTGGTCTCAATGCCATGGACGTTGAAGGAGAAGGCGCGGATTTCGACTCCCTCGGTTTTGCAGGGACCGGTAACACGAATTCTACCCGAGCTTCGACCATGGTACCCGAGCAAACACCCATTCAAGATTCTAACGCCGAGCCCAGCATACCTCTTCCGTTGCCCGCTGGATCCAGACCTCCATCTCCACCCATTTCCTCACCTGCCCCCTCCCGTGCGCCGTCTCCTGCGCCGTCTCCTGCTGCCTCTCCTGCTGCCTCTCCTGCGCCTTCTCCTGCTGCCTCTCGTGTGCCTTCGCTTGCCATCTCTCGTTCATCTTCGCCAGGCATAACACTATCCCCTTCGCCTACTGATTCTCGTTCCTTGGCTGCCAATCCCATTCTCACCCTCTCCGTCCCACCTTCAATGGCCGGGAAGAAGAGAACTTCAGAGAGTGTGGCTGAGGGATCCCAGAGTGTCATAGGCAAACCCTGCGATCCAACCCCGAAGCGACGCCGCACAGGACGTGGCAGCATGGCTGCTGCGGCACTCCTTTCGATTCTAGATCCTGTGCCTGCTGCTCGGGTTGCAACAAGATCTACCGCAGTAATTGAGACCAACCCTCCTAATAACCTCTCGAGCACGTCTCCTACGGTGGCGAAGGTCGAGCCAGCTGTTGGATCTCCTAAATGGTTCCGTACCGCCTTATCAATGCTTCAAGGAGATGAACATAGGTTGGGGCAACGTTGGATGGAGCTGGTTGCCGTTTGGGTCGATTTCGAGGTCGAGGAAGGTTACAAGGAACGAAAGAAACTTTCACCTCGTGGTCGCCCACCTATTGTGGAGGAATGGATACGGCGTGCACGATCTCCTACGTGGCGACCTGTTATTGCGGACCTCGCCAAGTTCGAGAGGTCCTTCAATCTGTGGTGGACATCGCTTCAACCAGAATGGCGTGTCTCATCTGCGGGGGAAACTGCTGTGGGTCAGGATGTAGGAGGCTGGGAGAACCTCAGGAAACCAGGTCTCAACGGGCTTCTTAGTCTGTTGGCGGCCCTGTTCTTCTGGGGGTTACATGTCAGGGATTCCAATGTCGATCGTATCCGTTGGTCTGCCGCGGTTGATGACTCACTTGCTGCCATCAAGGAGCTCATTCAACATCATCATACCTCCTGAGTCTCTGGCGCTGCCGCCTTTTTGATTATTCATATGTAGTCCTGCATACAAATAAATTGTTGCTGTTGTCGTAATGAGTCTCCCTTTCCACCAGGCTTCTCCCCCATTTTACAGGAGAAAAACCGAAGCATCAGGTACGGCTGATCTATTTTTGGAACTTTTCAGAGTGTT
>Ga0307509_10010787_pt1 | contig 11140 bp, 11 predicted proteins | sample 10_EM_MG_FD_202245 | JGI IMG/M metagenome (GOLD analysis project Ga0307509, IMG submission 202245) | Populus trichocarpa ectomycorrhiza microbial communities from riparian zone in the Pacific Northwest, United States - 10_EM | ecosystem: Host-associated > Plants > Roots > Unclassified | place... | reverse complement strand
TGACAACTTATAGTAGGACACAATCCTATGAAAAATAATTTTCTACTTGTATATGTTTGGCTTCATATGTGTGGTTTCAATTTTCCACAACGATCATGATCTGGAAATTTGGAAAGTCATTTTTTTCCATGGGAACAACCTGCAATCCAGATTCTCGCTCCAAGCTCCAGATTTTTCTAGATTCCTACGGGAAGTCCTCCAATAACAAAGGAAAATCCTCCACTTCTCCACATCATAAAACAATAAAATTTTATAGACACGAAGTCTATATAAAATCATAACCCCAGAGTTACAAACTTCAAGTATCCGGCATTTCCTCCTCATCATCCTCTTCAGGGCCTTCGGGCGTCTTCGCGGGTCGGGAGGGGCATGTCAACGCGTGGGATTCGTGTGGGCCACCACAATTCACACACTTAAGCAGGAAATTACGAGTACATTTTTTTTTTTTGTTAAATCATAGAATTAATCTGTTTAAGGTACAGACCTCGCATGCAACCCCTTAAAGTTATGGCGTCAGAAACCTCCTTCACAGGCCTAGGAAAAAACAAGCCACCCCACGTCCCTCTGATATGGGACCAACCGCACATCCTTCCCCATAAAGCACCAACCCCTTATCCAAAAACAAGAAGTAGCACTAAACAAGACCGGCAGGAGGCAACAAGAAAACCCACACCGTATATCTTCCAAAAGGAAGGTGTCCAAAACTATCCAAAACAAAAGAAATCCTTGACTGACAAATCTTCCAAAAATACAACTGTCCCGGCCTCAAAAGAGCAGTCCGGGTCTCTTGGATAACCGAGGTTCTCCATCGTGTTGGTTAGAAGCCGCTCTGAGAATGCAGACTGCTGAAGTGTTGCAACAACTGACCGGACAGGCGGTGACCAGAGACAGTGCGATACCAGCCACATTGCCGGGGGAGTCCAGTTGGTTCATGTATGTCGACAGACAAGGCAGGAGGCAACGAGGTGTCCCAAGCCAGGGCTGAAGGGGGTATTTACTTCCTAACAGTGTAGCGAGATGCCACCGAGGAAGGGGGGAGGTAGATAGCAGGTAGGATGCCAGCCATAAATTTTTTCTTCACGAAGAGGTTTGTCCCACTGCCTATGAAGCCTGAAGTTTGGCTGCGGGGTAGGATCGCGAGGATGATTCTTGTTGTTGTTCCCCGCAACCACCTTCCCAATTAGGAAGGTGAAAAGCGGGGGAGGAAAATAGGGGGAGAGAAGCTTGGAAATTACGAGTACAGTCTTCACCGTACTTGTACGTACGGTACCCACGACGAAATTGGGCGGGCGACGAACAGGGGTATTTGGTACGCAAGAAAGAGAGATCGTCAAGGTTAGGGTTACGAAATTACTGGTAATTAATCCCGGTTCGCCCGCCCAGCTTCGCCGTGGATACGGTGAAGACTGTATCGCGTTTCCCTCATGCTTTTTTCTCGTGATTAGCCAGGACTCTGTATTGTTGATTAGCCTTTCCGCAGGTGGCCTCGGAATGCCCTTTCCCGCCCGTCTCGGGACGCTTACTTTTGAACGCGACGGCTGACCGGCGAACGACGGCGAAACGGCGATTGGGACGACGGCGAGACGGCGGCAGGCAAAACAAAACGCCAAGACTATGGCAGCGGTCAAGATAATAGATTGTCAACACACAACTTCTATTCAACTGCTCGCTCACGCTCACAACTCTTCTAACTAAACTAACTGGTACTCGAGTACTAAAGACAGGAGTATAAATAAAACAACAACGAAGCCTTCCCCCTACCCTTTCATCATTCTATCGATCACGACACAGGTCCGTTTTCTTCTACACATGTCCCCCTTTCCCTTCCGCAAAACTATTATGCTAACAAAAAGGCAAGACAAACATCACACAAAGAAAACCTCTTCACGCTCGACAGCCTCCGCGCATGCGGTTCTTTCAGAGTCGCATTCCTTTCGCCGCTGCACCGATCCCGAGCGCATATCCGAGGTGTTTGCCTGAACAGTAAAGGGACCAGCTGCATGTATGCTGAACATGCCGAACAACATCAAGGACTTCCGCTTTCCTCCCGGCGAACGGATCGATCCAGAGCGCATGTCTGAACTTCTTTGTCCGAACGATAATAGAATAGGCTGTGCGGCCCGGTAGGTTGATCATGCCGAACAGCATCGAATAATTTTAGCATTTACTACCGGTATTGTGTTTTGGGCATTCGGTGGTCACAGCGGAACGAATGGTAGTTTATGGATGCCCGCTACGGTGTGCACCGTGTTCTTGGTGGCTTCTCTGGTATGTTTCATATTACAAAGTTCGTGAGACTAGTGGGGCTACTCGTCCCGGGGAGGAAGTACCGGTATTCGAAAATACGAGTTTTGAGTTTGTATGGGCGCTCAGAAAATCGCGGGTGGTTTACCATATTTTTTGATCCCTGTTTCCGGATATTTCTTGCCCGGGACGAGTAATGGGTGCCAGGGGAGGCCTGTCTGCTGCTCCCTCGGCCACGTGAGTATCGGGGGTGGCTAGTGGGTATCTACTAAGTGCAGCACTGCGGGGTTTGTTAGGCTATATTATTTATGGTAACTAGTCACCCATGCTAAGTACAGTTTGTATATAATTTAAAACCGCCTCGAGAATACTTGCCCTATCGTACACCGCTTTTTTATCTATATAGAAAGGGATACTTTGTACACAGTTTGCCGCTTAAGGGAGAGAGGGTCGGGGGAGGGGAGAAAGCATGAGTAAAAGAAAAGGGGGAAGAATTCACAGCGAGAGGAAAATTAAATACGATAGGATGAAAACCGCAAACTATAAACCGAATCTTCTCACAACGACAGAACTATTCCGCCCTAACCAGGCCACCGTCCTTTGCAAACAGAAACTCGTAAATTTTCACTCGGGGAGGTTAGACAGGGAATTGCAGACAGGTGTGATACCATATTTATGCATTCCCATGTCAGGGGATTTTCTTCGCCTACATGGATGATCAAGGAAAACTTCCGTGGGCGGTGTCAGCCGCGATTATCTGGCTTGTCGGAGTTGACCTGTTCGTAGCCGAGTAGCATTCACGCTACTCCTTCATGTCCATTCAAAACGGTAGACGGGAAATCGGTGTTTTGTTGTGGGTTTTCTGGGTTGTCGGGGTTAACCACTTCATATTATACCAGAATAGTGTTTTTACAACCCACTCGCTCCCGCCCGGGGCAGCATACCAGGGCGGTGCTTTGCCGTCATTATTTCGCTTGTTGGGGTTGGCCTCTTCACGTCGAGTAATAGTTTTACCACTCCCTCGTGTCCATACCAAGCAGCAAGCAAGAGCGGTGTTTTGCCGTCATTATCTCGGTTGTCAGGGTTGACTTCTTTCCGACCGAGTAGTATTTTCACCACCTCCTCGTGTCCATTCTGGGCGGCAGACAAGAGCGGTGTTTCGCCGTCAATATCTCGGCTGTCAGGGTTGACTTCTTTCCGACCGAGTAGTATTTTCACTACTCCCTCATGTCCATACCAAGCAGCAAGCAAGAGCGGTGTTTCGCCCTCATTATCTCGGTTGTCAGGGTTGACTTCTTTCCGACCGAGTAGTATTTTCACCACCTCCTCATGTCCATTCCAAGCAGCATGCAAGAGCGGTGTTCGGCCGCCATTGTCTGGCTTATCGGGGTTTACCTCTTCCCTCGCGAGTAGTATTTTCACCACCTCCTCATGTCCATTCCAAGCAGCATGCAAGAGCGGTGTTCGGCCGCCATTGTCTGGCTTATCGGGGTTTACCTCTTCCCTCGCGAGTAGTATTTTCACCACTTCTTCATGTCCATTGTGAGCAGCCCATCCAAGCGGAGTGTTCCCTATAGAATCTCCTTCGTTGATATCATAACTCCCCATCTCTATCAGAGCGGCAACAAGGTCGGCAATTCCGAAGAACGATGCGCAGTGTAGTCCACCGAACGAGAGACCGGGTGCATAACTGGTGCCAGGGAACCCAAGACCTTGAAACCTCATCAAAACCAATTTTGCAGATATGTGGTCATCATATTTACTAAACAGCTCTAGGGAAAGTGACCTGGCGTGGTCCGAGAGTTCCCTTTTTGCGTGGACTCCCCAATAGAGAGAACAGTATTTTAGAAAGGGCATGTTGGGGATGTCGAGAGAACTATCGGCTGGAATGGCCTTGACCTGCGGGGAATTCAGATAGGTCAAGCAGATCTCGGCCATTTTAGAATGAGGTGCACTAAAAATATCGGAGGTGGAAAGATAGTCTTGTAGAGTAAAGTGGATTAGTCGCACAGCTGATGCCTCTTCGTCAACAGTGATAAGCCCCTGACAGCAGCCAACTAATGTTGAGATTGAAGGGACGTTGTCAGCATTGAACTCCGGGGAGCCGAGCTCGATTGCTAGGGCGTGGCATAGCTCATCCGCCCCCAACGGCCGCTCCACATGGCTGATCCACATCAATGCAGCCATCCCGAGTCTCGATTTATCCCCACCCTGCGCCTTTATCCGTTCGATCGTCGCACCGTAAGCAGCTCCCAATCCCAATCCGCCCGTCATTTTCCTCAACCTTTCTCGTCTCCGATATATTGTTGATTCTCTCAAGATTGCCTCGATATTCAGGAAAACGAGTAGAAACCTAAATATATCTATTAGCGCATCATGTCAGATGGGGTTCTTTGCTCCTACTCACGTTTCGGATGTGTTTTCGGGAATCTTCTCCAAAATTCCTTCCTCCAACATCGCATCCATTGCATCTGGCGTTTTGTCCTCGCCTAGTTTGGCACGGAGGTATCCGATAATATCGCCTTTGGTGGGCCATATAGATACACTTATCATTCGTCCAGAAAAACGCTTTTCCATCTCCGCTTGAGTGTGGGGCCTGCCAGTCACGAATATGCGGGTGGTCGGGGACTTCTCGAGGATTGCTTTCAAGGAATCAAGGACCCTCACTCGCTGCACTCCAACCCATTCGTCGAGGGCGTCAATGCATATGAATGTGGGTTGAGAGGACGTGATAACCAGTATCATCTTCATGATATCAACGAGTTGTGGTCTACGTCCACCGATGACCTTTTTGTGCTTTTGGAATGCCTTCGATATTTCCTCTGGAATCTTCTCCATCCCGCTAACCATCTGTTTCAACAATGAACCAAATATATTGGTCGCAGACTGTTCCTTTCGTGCCGCGAAGTCGAAGTAAAAACACGTGACGGGAGTGTTTTGTCCTCTGGCCTGATAGCTCAGCCTATCTACCACTAGCGAACTGTCATCGTGGCTTGTTAGCACAGGCTCTCATGCTTCTCTCCTCGCAGAATAATCCTCGTCACCTAATAAACGTTTTGCCCACTCCCGGATCTCCATAGCAAAACAGAATCCCCTTATCACCTTCACATTCTCCACCAAATCTGCGCCATCTTCTGAATTCCTCACTCTGTACGAGCCATTCCCCAACATGGTTGACACGGCGCTCCCGAATGTTCCGATGTCGTAAGTTGGGCTCCAGGGGTGATAGCCAGGCTAGGAGTTGGGACCGATCATCGGTAACAGTGTAGTTGCTCCAAACGTTATTATAAGAGTTCGCAGTACTGAGGTAGTTGTTAGAATCATTGATGATATATTGAGACATATTCTACTGTTTATTGCTTGCTCTGTTGAAGAGGAGGAGTTGGTGGGTATCGTTGGTTGATATTCCTGGCAGCGGAAGAAACACGGGGTCTGTTAAAGAAAAGCGGGGGTTTGCTGGCGTTACACCAATTTCGCAGGTGCTTGTAGCCGGTATGGTCACAAGTGGAGGGCCCAAGACAATTGCGATTACACCACTTGAAATGCACGAAATTAGTACCATTCTTGTGGCGTCTGTATCGCCACTACAGAGAGGTGTCGTATGTACAGTACGATCTTGGTGACAGTTGGAGATGGAGCCCCCACCAGGTTTTCCATACAACATTCTCGTTTTTAGAAGGTACCCACTTACCGCCATAACATCAGAAGGACCCAGGGATTTTTTAGATAGTACCGCCTAACATGACGATTCACATACTTGAACACCAGGCTACAGAAACCAGGCGAGGGGTTCTGAGAGCCAGGGTTCTAAGAGAATAGCTCTAGAAAAAATGCGAAGGTATGATAGTCAATTTGTATGGGATTTCCACCCGAGTGGGCCCGCGAGCTGTAATCGCCAATCGATTAGGCAATAATCTGATCCTGAATGGCTGGGGCTCGCCTTGACCGAGCTTGGACCTCCATTAAACTATGCAGGATAGCTCGCGAGGCGCAAGCCGGCGCCGCATCCCTCTTCGCCAGATAATATTGTACCATTTTAATCATATGCTCCCTGTAGCTCAATTCGTACCGCAGTCTATCACACCCCACCGCACTAATTCCAGCATAAGCGACATCACACCTACAAGGGAAGCCCACCATTCATCCCACTTCCCCTTCAATTGATTAGTAGATGTAAAAATATCGTAAAAAGCCTTGTGGTTCGCTATCTCCGGATCAAAGACAAAGGTCTTAAGAGGGGCTAGTACTTTCCTATAATGAATAAGATCAGCCTTCAGGGCGTGTTAGGTCCCATTGACTAGCTTACAAAATCCTCCTAACCTGTCAAACTACACTTATCTTGGGCCAACGGAGATAGCGAACCGAAAGCGTTTTTGCGGTACGGTGTTCTGGGCTCTTGGGTTCCTCTATTTTAAGCCCAGATTGGGGCATCCGAGTACGGGGAATTGGGAAAAAGTGGAGTTCACGTTTATGGCTTGGCACACAGTGGGGCATAGTAACACCCCCGGCTTTCCTAACTCATTGCTCCTCCTTAGCGACAAAATGCCTTTCTCTCATAATGGCGAAGGACGAGAGTTAGCCACTCCGAAGAGTATGTAATCATGTATTGTAATGAGTTTCATAGGCATAGGTGTAGTTATTCTCTCTTAGAAAGCGAAAGTTGGTCGGTGGTTGTGGTTTCGGAACACCCAGTGTGAACTCCATTTTTCACCACGGCTGGTATCATCGGTGTATATGTAGTTGTTGGTGATCACCTCTAGAATCCGTACGCCATTGTGCACCGCATTTCCTCTATCTAAAAAAAAAACAATTTGTCTACAGTTTATCGCTCATGGGAGAGGGTCGGGAGGAGAGATAAGAAAGGAAGAAAGACAGTACAAGTAAGAGGGAAGGTGCACGCAAGAATCTAGGATGAGAGGAAAATTTAACCCGAGAGGGTGAAACTGGATACTATAAACTGGAACTTCTCACACCACCCCACCGATCGGAACACTGGCCTTTACAAACAGAAACTCGTACAGTAAATTCTTACTCGGCGGGATTAGACAGGGAGTTGCAGACCGGATGGTAACATATACGTGCACCCCCATCTCATGGGATTTTGCTTTGCCTACGAAGGATGATCAAGGAAACTTCGGTGGGCGGCCTGGCCCGAGAGGGAAGGAATGACAGGGATTTCCACGAGTTGGTATCTTCTAGGCTTCAAATGGCGCTGCGGGCCGCGGGCCCATAAGGATCTAGCAGCGCTGCCATCCTCAGACGCCCCCACCTTGCTGCCAACATGAGCGATGCGGGGCGCGACTATCTTGTCGGGGTTGACCTCTTGATGCCCGAGTAGGGGTTTTACTCTCTCATGTCCATTCGGGGCCGCTTACGTGAGCGGTGCTTTGCCGTAATTATTTCGCTAGTTAAGGTTGACCTCTTCACAACGAGCAGTATTTTTACCATTCCCTCATGTCCATACCAAGCAGCGAACAGGAGCGGTGCTTTGCCGTCGTTATCGCGATTGTCAAGGCTAGCCTCTTCATGGCCAATCAATATTTCCACCGCTGCTTTGTGTCCACCCTGGGTGGCGTACGAGGGGGGTGTTCGGCCGACAATATCTGGTTTGTCGGGGGTTGACCTCTTCCCGGGCAAGTAGTATTTTCACTACTTCCTCATGGCCACCAGAAGCAGCATGCCAGAGTGGGGTTCGGGCAGAATTATCTGGCTTGTCGGGACTGACCCCTTCCCGGCCGAGGAGTATTTTCACCACTGTTTCATGTCCATCCTGAGCAGCATACGAGAGAGGTGTTCGGCCAACAGTATCTGGCGTATCGGGTTTGACCTCTTCTCGCTTGAGTAGTATTGCCACCACTTCCTCATGTCCTCCCCAAACTGCATAGGAGAGGGGTGTTCGGCTATGATTATCCGGCTTATCGGGATTGACCTCTTCCCGCCCGAGTAGTAGTTTGACAACCCCCACGTGCCCCCCCCAGGCGGCATATGAGAGCGGTGTTCTGCCACTATCATCTGGCTTGTCGGGGTTGACCTCGTCTAGCCCGAGTAGTAGCTTTACCACTCCCTCATGCCCACCCCAAGAAGCCAAAGAGAGCGGTGTTTGGTCGTGGCCGTTCGCTTTGTTGGGGTTGGTCTTTCCCTGCCCGAGTAGCAGTTTTACAACCTCATCGTGCCCATTATGCGCGGCCAATGCTAGTGGTGTGCCCCCTCCAGAATCCCCTTCGTTGATATCGTAACATTCCATCTCTATCAAAGTAGCTACAACCTCAACAATTCCAAAGAAGGATGCGCAATGGAGCCCAGTAAATAGGAAGCTGGTACCGGAATCTCCAGGCCACGGAGCTTCTACTTCTTGAAAAAGGAATTTTGAGGATATGTGGCCATCGTATTTCTGAAACAGCTCCAGCACAAGTGACCTCGCGCAGTCCGAGAGGTCCTTTTTGGCATGAACTCCCCAGTATAGTGAACAGTATCGCAGAAAAGCCTTATCATGGGCGGAGATGGTGGAGGGATCGGCTGAAAGGGCTCTGACCTGTTTGGAATTCAGATAGGTTAGGCAGATCTCTGCTATTCTCGAATGAGGTCTAGTGAAAACACCTGGAGGGGCGGAAAGATACTCTTGTAGAGTAAAGTGGATCAGTCGCACAGTTGATGCTTCCTTATCTATAGTGATGAGCCCTTGACAGCAGCTGACTAATGTTGACATTGAAGGAGCGTTGTCGCCGTTGAAATCCCTGGAGCCTAATTCCACTGCGAGGGCGTGGCAGAGCTCATCCGCCCTTAATGACCGTTCCGCATGACTGATCCACATCAAAGCTTCCATCCCGAGTCTCGATTTATCCCCACCCTGTGCCTTTATCCGTTCTATCGTGGCACCATAAGCATCTCCCAGCCCAAATCCGTCTTTAATTTTTCTGAGACGTTCTCGTCTCCGATATATTGTCGATTCTTGCAATATCGCTTCGATATTCAAGGAGACGAGCAGAAACCTAAATATATTTATTAGTGGATAATGTGAGGCGGGGTTCTCTGCATCATTGCCCTACGCACATTTCGGATATCTTTTCGGGAATGTTCTCCAGAATGTCTGCCTCCAGACCCTCATCCATGGCGTCTGGTGTTTCGTCCTCGCCTAGTCGAGCACGAAGATATGTGACGATATCCCCTCTGGTGGGGCTTACAGATATACTCGTCACTTTCCCAGGAAGGCGCTTTTCGATCTCAGCTCGAATATGGGGCCTTCCAGTCAAAAATATTCGAGCACCCGTAGAACTTTCAAGAATTTCTTTCAGCGAATCGAGGAACTTAAGTCGCTGCGCTCCAACACACTCATCGAGAGCATCGATACACATAAACGTGGGTTGTGAAGAGACAATGGCCTGTAGCATCTTCACGATATCAACGAGTTGCGGTGCGCGTCCGCCAATGGCCTTTTTCTGCTCTTGAAAAGCCCGCAGTATTTCCTCCGGAATCCGTTCCATTCCGCTAATCATCTGTTTCAACAAGGAACCCAGCGCGCTGGTCGCAGACTGCTCCTTTCGTGCCGCAAAGTCAAAATAAAAACAGGCAATCGCGATGTTTTGTCCTTTGGTTTGATCGCAGAGCCTATCCACTACCAGCGAACTGTTATCGCACCTTGTTAGCACGGATTCACCTCTTCCGAGAGAGTAACCCTTGTTACCTGATAAATGTCTTGCCGACTCCCGGATCTCCATAGCAAAACAGAACTGCGTTACCGTCTTCGCCCTCTTCACGCAAGTCGCACCATCTCCTGAAATCCTCGCTTTGTATTAGCCATTCCCCGACGTTGTTGACACGCCGCTCTTGAATGTCCCGATGCCGGAGCTTGGGTTCTAGGGGTGACAGCCAGGCTAGAAGTTGAGATCGATCATCGGCAACAGTAGAGCTATTACATATAGTAACAGTGTTCGTATTGAAGCAGTTGCTGTTGTTATTGACTGTATATTGCGACATATCGGTAAAGGGGGAGTTATTGAGTATGATCGGTTGATATCCCTAGAAGCTGGATAAAAGCGGGGGTGTGTTGGTGTTAGAACAACCCTCCGGATACCACACGTTGCGCCGAAGATCCGGTCAAGCGACAGATGTGGGGTCACATACGGTACTTAGGCTCAAATTAAAGTTTCCAACCGAGTGGTATTAATAGTCTATCTATTCGTACCGGTGTGTTACACACCCTCCGGGTCATTAATTTGTGTTAGTGCAGCCGCATCTCGCTATCTCGTGCTGAACGGGATACCCCGCTGAGCCGCACTGAACTTCTGGGAGTTTCAGGTTCGTATTACGCCCTGGGAAATGCCCCCTGGTCCCTATACCAGTAGAAAGTCCGTCTGCTGAGCGGGATTCCTATATACCGCGGCGGGAGAAACCATCCCTTGGGAGGCCTGGAACGGTAAAAGTCGTTGCCAGGCATAAGTTACTAAGGGCCTGTTTGGCAAAAAAGGAAGAAGTGGCAGCCATTCCGTTGCGAAATGGTTTGATCTGTGGAAATGGTTGTCGCCAAGGGTCAACCATTTCTTGTTGCTCCATGAAAAATTTTCACACTAGCCTGGTTGCTTGAAGAAATTTACTAGTATAATACTGGCCATTAGATTGGTTGAAATGTAGGTTGATAGGAAGCAGTGATTGTTAAAGACTGATATTATAACATAGACAACAATTATTTTACATGGCAAAAGATTTCATGATATGTTTACATGGCAACCATCCTGTTGTCACCACTAAGAAACGGAATGGTTGCTACCATTTGTATGGTTCCTGCCATTCAAAAAGGGGACCTGGCTGTGCAAAGGGTGTTACATGTGGCTTTGCAAAACCTGATTACTAAGATATTCTTTTGTCTGTAAAAGAGTTGTAAGAACAATGATTAAAGGTA
>Ga0307509_10010786_pt1 | contig 11141 bp, 15 predicted proteins | sample 10_EM_MG_FD_202245 | JGI IMG/M metagenome (GOLD analysis project Ga0307509, IMG submission 202245) | Populus trichocarpa ectomycorrhiza microbial communities from riparian zone in the Pacific Northwest, United States - 10_EM | ecosystem: Host-associated > Plants > Roots > Unclassified | place... | reverse complement strand
TCGATGACCTCGTACTTGCTCCTTGCTGACCACGCCCATACCCCATAACGCTCCAGTGCCTGCTGGGTGCCGTCGTCGAGCGTCAACGCCAAGTTCACGCCGAAGTCAGTGATGTACCGATTGCGCACCAGCGATTCTTTCCTTGCTACGGTGGGTCAATTGAGTGGCGCCTCTTAGGAGCCCTGCCAGGAACCTTGGTTCTTTGGCAGCGCCCCTTCAGGGTCGAAGACCTCCACACGGTCTTCCGTGCTCAACTGAGATGTGAACAAGGCCAGGTTGCGGCCTCCGCTCACGGCCTGCGAAGGGAACAGGATTCCCTTGGCGCCTGCGGCGATCGCCATGTCGCCCATGACCCAACTTGGCGGTTCTATGTGCTTGTTCAGCCAAAGGTAGCGCCAATCGCAATTGAAGTCTTCCCACAGCTGACTCCACGGCCCACCCTCGGCATACCCGGCACTGAAGTCCACCACACGCGTCACGCTCAAGTCGTACGCGACCAGCGTTCCAGGCGGAGGCAAGCGAGAGTCCTGCCTGAACTCTTCGATGGCTGTCTGTGCCTCGAGCGCAAGGTACAGCGCCGCCACGCCCGGCCGATTGAACCGTCCGCCGTGACGTGCCGCTCCAGCGCCGCTGGTGGGTTGCGTCGCCCAGCGCGGGACGTGCATCCGGTACGCGGCGATGGCGCCGAGATCCTTGAAGATCATCCGGCAAACCCCGCCTCAAGGGTTTCGATGTACCGCACGACATCGTCGGCCCGCCCGTCCGCGACCAGCGTCTCCGCGGTCTTGTAGTCGAATACCGCGATGGGGTCGTTCCGGTACCAGAACAGCGCCTTGCGAAGTTCGCCGTTCAGATCCGTAGCGGCCTTGATCACACGTAGGGCCTGCCGTAGGTAGTCTTGCACGCCCTTCGACCCGGGCGCCCGCGCCACCGTGTTGCGATGTACCTTCGCCTGGTCGGCCAGTGTCTGCAACTCCATTCGAAGCGCGTCGCTGAACCGCCGTGCCGACAGCACGGTCGCACCTTCATCGACGTCCCGAAGGGCATCCATGAACTGCTCGAAACTACCATCCACGATCGACGCTTCCGTCTCGACTGGAACATTGGCGTTCACGGTTTCACCTCTCATGACGAACAAAGGACGCACAATTTAAGCACAAACCACGACCCTCTGCAAGTCAGCCAGAGCGGCGCAACCCGTCTGTTGTGCCCCTCTTGGACCGCCCTTTGGTCAGATCCTTGCGTGCGGGTAGACTCCCGGCCGCGGACCACTGTCGGTTCGCGACATTCCTGGAAGGAGCACCCGATGAAACGCATCGTCGAAATCCGCTCCGCTGAAGGCGGGCGGGATGCCCAACTCTTCGCGATCGAGCTTGCTGCGGCTTACGGACGTCACTTCGACCGCGTCGGTTGACTGCATCGCCTGATCGAGGGCTCCGAACTTCGCATTGAAGTTGAAGGGAGCGACCTCTCAGGCCTGGACAACGAGCGCGGCGGGCACCGCATTCAACGAGTACCACCCACGGAACGGCGAGGCCGTGTTCATTCGAGCACAGTGACCGTTGCCGTTCTCGACTGGCAAAAATCCGACGTCTTCATCGACGAGCGGGACCTGCGTATCGAGTGGTATTCGGGGACTGGCGCCGGCGGCCAGCACCGGAACAAGCACCAGAATTCGGTTCGCCTCACCCATGCGCCGACCGGTGTCGTGATCACTGCTCAGTGTCGCTCCCGGGGCGCTTCTCTGCATCAAGCCTCGGCCGAGCTCACCGTGCGCCTGGGCGAGCGACATGCGCTCGCTCACCACGTCGCCGTCTCCGGCGATCGCCGCCAACAGGTGGGCACTGGCGAGCGCGCCGACAAGATGCGCACCTACCGGTTCCAGGACAACAGCGTGAAGGACCATCGCACTGGAAGGGAGGCTCAACTCAGGGCCGTGATGTCAGGTCGGTTCGACTTGCTCTGGCCGTAAAAGGCACCTGCTCCCTTGCTTGCGGTTTTGCGGAGCCGATTCGTTCAAGAGGCGAATCGGCTCGCTTGTCCGCCGTAGCCGCTTACCGAGTTGAGGACCAACCCCGTTCGCGGATAGACCTGGCTCAGCACGGCCGCGTCTTCCAGGTCACTGCCGTGCCAGACGATGACGGTCCCTGCGCCGATCGACATCGCCAGCTCTCGCAACGCCCGCACTTCGATCTCGGTGAAGCCACCTTCCGGGTCAACCTTCGGATGGATGACCACCACGCAAGGCAACATGGCGTACCGGGTTGGCACCACTTCCAACATGAACTGCCGCAGAAGCAGGTCGGCCACTCGGTAGTCGCCGAGGATCGATCGGGGATGTAGGAATGGATTCACCACTGTCACCAGCGGCCCTGTCGAGAACGGTTTGGCCATGATGCCAACGGCCATCACGCGCCTCCCCGGGCCGTTGCTCAGCACCACCTCCGGTACATCGCCGCGCTCTTGGCCGGTTCTGACGTTTCGGACGCTCACCCAGTCGGGCGAGATTCGAACATAGAGCACCTGGCTGCGCACGAACTGGCCAACATCTGCCCGACCTGCTGTGCGTCTCCCCCAGCGTACGAGCGTCGTCAGAATCGATTCAATCCACTCCGCGAGTTGTGTCATGCGACTGCTTAGCCTTTGAGTTCACGCCCGCGGCACTCGTCTTCTGCGTAGGACCAGTGCCCTCCAGGTGCAGAGCATCATGCCAGTTGTACCCACGCAGGATTCGCCTGCAATGGGTCGCCAAACCATCGCTTTGGCGAACAAACTCCCGGCAGCCCATCGCTTGCAGCGAATCACGCGTCGCGAGATCTATGAGCGCATCTCCCCCTTGCGCGGGCCGGCCCCTTCGGCCACTCTCAGACCCACGTGTGCCCATCCGAGATAGGCGTCGATCTTTGCCAGGAACCTGCCTCCCACATCGATCCCGCTGGCTTTGCGCTTCTTGGCGTGCGCCCGTCGAAGAGCGAGGTCGTACTTGATCGTCTTGAGCCTGGCCACGCCGTCCTCGGTACTCATTCCCACCAGATTGAAGAACGGAAACCCATCGAACGACCCATTGCGGCTCGATGCGGACATGTAGTTCCAGTCGACTACGGCTCGCCATTCGCGCAGGCTCGGCGCCCCAAGCCTGCCGCAACCTCCACACTTGACGAAGAATGCGCGTCCATCGGCTGTATTCAGCGGTCGGCTCAGCAGCCGCATCGCTTCAGCCGGCGGAATTTCGTACTTCACGTCTACCTTGCCGCCGCACGTGCATCGGAACAGCAACTCCGATGGTCGATCAATCGGGTCTCGCTCGCCGTAGTTGCGTGTCTGAGTCGCCGCGTAGTGCGCCACTGACCCAAGGATTGCCTCAATGTCAGGGATCGACATGTCGTCGATGCTGGTCATGGCCCGTCCCTTCCATTGCCGTCCAGTGCCCGTGTTCATCACCTTGTCTTTCTTTCGTCCGTGCTCGAGCGGTTTGCTCAGTGAGCATCTCATGCCCTGGTGAGGATGATTCTCGTGATCTCCGACGGCGCAAAGAGCCGCTTCGGCGGACCCCAGAAGCCGGTTCCGCCATTCACGTACAACCACATCCCGTTGATCCGGTGCAAGCCACGGATCACCGGCTGTTGCAGCAGCACGAGCGGCGCCAGCGGCCACATCTGTCCTCGGTGCGTGTGCCCTGAAAGCTGAAGCGCGTAGCTCCCGCGCTCAACCGTGCCGATCGATCTCGGCTGGTGCGCCAGCAGCACCCGTGTGACGTCGGCCGGGGCGCCTTCCATCGCCTTGCGCGGATCCGACGCCAAGTCAGGCAGAAAGCGATCGGTCGTGAAGTCCGTCACCCCCGCTACAACCAAGCGGGCACCGTTGTGCGTGACGACGTGATGCTCGTTGAGCAGTACCCGCATCCCCAACCGACGAAACTCCGCTACCCAGGGCATTGCCGTGGCGTACAACTCGTGGTTCCCGATGACTGCCGTGGAGCCGTGGCGCGACGCGAGGTCCGCCAGTGGGCCCGTGTGCTCCCGCAACTGCTCTACCGTCCCGTCGACCATGTCGCCGGTCAGCGCGATGAGGTCAGCGTTCAGGGCGTTGACTCGCTGCACGACCCGCTTCACGTAGCCCTTGCGGATCGTCTGGCCAACGTGCAGGTCCGACAGCTGCGCGATGGTGAACCCCTGCAGTCTGGCATCCAAGCCCTCGATGGGGATCTCGACAGAAACCACCCGCGCTACCTTCATAGCCCCCCAGAACCCCAGCCCAGTGAGCAAAACCGTTGAGGCCACCACCAACGCCGCCGAGGTCTCCACCATACCCGCTGGATACCAGCCCAGCAGGTCAACCATGCCGAACCCGATGTCGCGCAGGAAAGTCGTCGTTACCAGCGATGACAGCGTCCCAAGTGCTGTGTAGCCGGCCCACGATACGGCTCTGTTCAGCAGGGTGAACTCTCCATGCCTGCGCCGCTGGAACGCCGCCGGAATCAGCACCATCGACAGGACCAGCCATGCCCACATGGCGATCGCTGACCAGGGCTGCCATGGAAGGTCGTGTCCTACGTGCCATCCCACGTAGGCGTGCAGCGCCCCCAGCAGCAGCAACGCGTCCGCATACCCTCCTGGAACGCTGCGTTTACCCTTGCGGCCGAGCCAGCTCGCGAGCGCGCTTCGCATCATCGCCTCAGCCTGTTGCTCAACTTGGCGCCGTCGCAAAACTCGACCGGTTTGCTCTTCACCCAGGCCACGAACTTCTGAATCGCCGGCACCAGTAGAAGCGCCTCGACCGTGCTGTATTGTTGAGCGAGTTCCGCTTCAGAAAACAAGGCATGAATCTGACGATGGCAGATGCGATGAAGTTCGGACGTCTCCTTGCCACCCTTCACTCGCGGCACGAGGTGGTGATCATCGCTTTGCGACGCCGGGATCGGCCGTTCGCATAGCGGACAGAGTGGGATCTCCGCCGGCCTGTACCAGCCTTCGTTGTTACGTTGTTTGCGGGCCATGCGCGCTTGGAAGTCCACCGCCTGCGGTTGCCGCGGTTCGATCCGCATCTTGGCATGTGGCGCCCAGAAGATTGGCGCGGCAATGTCCCGGCCAACCGCCCTTATCGTGCCAAGACTGGTGCGCCCGAAGGGTTTGACTGATCGTCAGCGCTTCGCCCACCCAGCAGCTTGACGCCAGAGGTAAAGCGATGGCCGGTCGCCCCGTCGCGTTCTCGCCCCTAAGGGTTTGCCTGGAGCGATTCGTCCGGCGAACCGGTCGCTGTACTGCGACCCTCCATAGACCACCACGGCCTCTGCTTGTCCACGAACAGCGAGCAACGCGGAATGTCCACCGTGCCGCCGGACCAGGCCTGCCGCACGCGCCCGCTGAAACCGTCCCGTATCTGCACCCTCGTGCCGTGCAGCGGGTTCCTGAGTCGCTTGGAGAACTTCGAATATCCCCCAGCCGAATACTCTCGACCCGACGCGGCGGGCCAACTCACGGCCGGAACGTTCAGTTTGCAGCCTTCGAAGTGCACCGGCTGCACCACGTCCTCGGACACCCAGTAGTAGACGCGTCCGCCGTACAGCGCGTGGCACCACCGCTCCCAGTTCGCCGGCGCGTACTCGTTGAAGCAGTGGGCGTCGGTCAGCAGCCCTAGCCACAGCACGAAGCAGCCTTGCCGGTGATAGCTCTGGGTCCGTGCGGTGATGGTCTCGATGTCCAACCTGCTGCGCTGGACCTCGATGGCTACCGGCTGTCCGCGGATCATCGCGAACACGTCGGCGATGTTGGCACCGAGCTTCTTCTCCAGTTCGACATCTGCCGCCGCCGAGCATGACCGCAGCGCTTCGTATATCGCCATCTTGCAGTCGCGGTGCGCCGGACTCTCGCCGCGTTCCTGGGCGCATTCTTTGAACTCCGGCTTGTGCCGGAAGTGGTGGACCACGATCGGCCCCTTGGCGAGCACGGCTTCCTCACCACAGCAGCCACAGGCGAACGGTGCCTGCCACCTCTGGGAGGTGTTGGCCAAGACTTTCCTTCCGTCTGCCAGGCGCACCGCTGTCAGCATGGCGATTCGATCCCGTCATTGATCGTCGAGCCCGTCCAGCCCTTGGAGACTTGCCCAAGTTCCGAGAAGCCTGGACCAACTGTAGAGCATGGCGGCGACACGCTCGGTGTAGACGTGCTCACGCCCTCTCCGTGCCTTCGTTGACCTACCTTCGATGCCTGACCTGCCGCTCGTGCATGCGCATCATCGCCTCCAAGGATGACGTCTGCGACGCGGCGGAAGCGCTCTGGGTGCCAGAAACGACCCTACCCTCGCTCGAGGATCAATTCTTCGAGGACCACTCGAACATGACGTTCACCTTGCTCGACGTGGAACCTACGATGACCATGTGACTTCATGGACGTTCCTGTGTAGGCCTCATCCGACGTTCAGCTCGCGTGCTTGCCCACAGCAAATCCTCGGCGAATGCTTCAGCATGGCCGCACTCGGGGCACATGTGTACACCCGAACCAGTGAGACTTGCTACCCCGGTATTCACGCATCATGGCCCAGAGCAACCCAATCAATCGGTCGCCCGATACCCTCTCTGCGACACCCACGTTCGCGTCGTCCGAGGCCTCTCCCTCAAAGGCTGCTGAACTTGAGTTGATCGCGATGTTCGCGGCGCTGTCACCTGTCAGGCGCGATATCGCTTTGGCAACCATCCAGACCCTCTATCGGGGTCAGCTCGATTCGCCCGTGGTGCATTGAGCGCTTGCTCGCTACCGCCGAGCGGGCATAACGACGGCGGGGAACCTTCATGGATTGCAACTTGAAGGCGCTGGTCTACGTCGGAGTGCTCAATGTACGCAGGGTACAGGTGGCATCACAAGGTCTGCGTAGGCATGGCATTCCTCCATGCGGTAGGGCTCGGGCTTTGTAGCGCAGCCTGAAACCAGAGTGAGCGCAAGTGCTGCGGCAGCGAGTAGGTACCGGCGGTCTGCCGGGCCGATCCTCACCCGCGGTAGTGCGGCCGAAGCCAGATTCGCGTTGCCTGATGTCATCATGCTCCCGTGCGTGTTTGCCTTAGTGCGCAGCAGGCGTGGCCGCCGCCAGGCACATGTTGTAGCACTATCCCCGCGAGAGATCCCAACGGAATAGAAGCGGAGAAGCACCACTTTGGCTGCTGATTCCACCTCGTCGCCCACTCGGTTATTCCGGTCCATCCTGAGTCCGCGCCTTGGTGAGCGATGGATTGCCGTTACGCTTGCGACATGGCAGGACGAAGACCATCCGTGATCCCCGAGCCTTTGGCCGGCGTTCAGCCAATGCTACTCAGCGAGTTCAAAGGCACATGGCGTGACAGTCAGGACTGGACGTACGAGCTCAAGTACGACGGCTACCGGCTGCTGGCTTCAGCAGACCCTTCTGGGTGCTATCTCAAGACTCGCAATGGCGCGAACGCCACCACATGGTTCCCTGAGATTGTTCGGGGCCTGTCAGAGCTCACGTCGCCAGTCTGCGTCTTCGACGGTGAAGTGTGCGTGCTCGATGACCTCGGCCGAAGCGACTTCAATCGCCTCCATGACAGAGCGCTCGTCAGGGGCTGGAAGCCCGGTCTGCCGCTTACCGTCTACTGCGTCTTTGACATCCTCTTCCATGAGGGCGCGGATCTTCGGTCTCACCCGCTCATCGAGCGTAAGAGGATCCTTGCCGACGTTCTCTCCGTCGGCGCATCGTCGATCCTGCACGTCACAGGATTCATCGGCGAAGGGACATGGTTGTTCGAGCAGGCCCGCTCACTGAAGCTTGAGGGCATCGTCGCCAAACGCTTGAACGCACCCTACCTATCCGGTCAGCGGACGAGCGACTGGCTCAAGCGCAAGCCAAAAGGCGCCGTGCCTGCACAGCGCTTCCGTCGCGCCACGGAACCGTAGCGCCTTGTCCAGAAAAGAGGAAACCTCGTCGCCAGGCCGGGGTTCGCTTAGGGTCGGTGAACCTCACCAACCCGTGTAGGGGCGGAAATCGAGCAGCCTGAGTTTCACAAATTGAAGTAGAAGGAAGGCCCCGCTCATGGCCGCCGAAAGTAGCGCCCGGCGGGTTCTTTGCCGAGCTGTGAATGGATCAGACATGGCGGGCGCATCGTCGCTGGCGATGTCGACGCCGAGGTTGACCGCCACACCGCGGGTTCCATATCCAGACCCGGGGAGCGCGATGCCGGTCTCGTCGCGACCGTTCTTGGTGACAGGTCAAAAGACCACGACCTCATCGACCTGGCTGCACTCGACGTGCTGCTCACGGCAGTGTCGCGATCGACAACCCTCGCGCAGGCTGGCCGAGAGGTCTTCGGTACCGCCAGGGGGTGCCAAGCCAGATGCGAACTACTCGGACAGGATGCGCAAGTCTCTTGACCGCTTCAACCTTCGCTTCGACCGGGTGAAGCGTCTCCTCCTTGCACACCACCAGTGATCGCGCCGCCCCAGACTTCCCCGCGATACGGGTGCTTTTCTCGCCCAATTCAGTCCGAATCTTGCCGCGTTCCCGGCCTATGATTGCTCCCACAGAGCGTCGTTCACGCCAGCTGCCCACCAAGGCCAACCCGCACGGGAGAACAGAACAAGGTCCCTGCGCATTCGGCGCTTGGTACTTTCATCTTGATCCGTATGAGATCGACTTTCGCAGGTGGGCACGATTGGAGACTCATGGAGATCACCATGAAAGAACGAAGCTCCGCCCATGGCGGCCTCACCCTGTCCAAGCTCAAGGAACAGGCCCGCGCAATCAAGCGCGAATCCAGACTGTCCCACCGAGAAGCCCTCGAAGCCGTCGCTCGCCAGCACGGCTTCCTCAACTGGCTTGCAGCCACCAAGGCACTCGAAGTCGGTGAAGCGCCGCCGGCAGCTCAGGCGCCGCCGAGTCCGCCGGCGGCCAACGACGATGATGGTTCTGACGAGAGTCGCACACGTGACAAGCGCGAAGCCACGGACAGCGACGAGGACAGTCAACTCATCGACACCGGTTCAAAGATGCCCGCGCATCTTGACGACTCACTCGAGACGCTGATGCGCTGTGCACTCGTCGCGGCAAAGCGCATGGGGACCAACGAGCGTCTGAGCGCGACCAAGCCGATGGGCTTCAACTTCCTCCTTCAGAGCGAGGATGGAAACATCTTCGATGGCGACCTCAACCCTGGCAGGCTTATCAAACCTCACGGCCGCGATTGGGGTGCCATGAGGCTGCGCAAGTGGATCGTCAAGCACAAGATCTTGCGCGGCGCCATCTACATGGACATGCGCCCTGAGTCCAAGAAGGGCCTGCCTGACAAGTTCGGCATTATCGGGATGGAAGAGTCTCGCTGCCTCGCACAGGTCTACGCCTTCTCCCAGCTTCTCGACCATGCGCCACCGGCACCTCAGGTCGAGTCGCGCGGTGACGGGTTCTGGTACGACGCCTTCAAGATGGGGCTCTTCGAGAAGAGCGTGGGCAGTGTCTACGTCGGCGTCAAAGCCGACAGCTTCAAGTTGCTGTAGCCCGCGTGTCCGGGCGCCAACCACCGGCGCCCGGTCCTCTCAGCCGTGGCGCGTGCAAGTCTCGCAATCTCACTGCAGGTCCTTCGACGATCACCATGCCGAGTCGTCGTAGCGGTACCACTGCGGCCCGTGAGCTCCACCGACCTTGATCAGTCCACATCCCGAAGCTGCCCATTGCCTGAGGTAGTCCCGTGCCGCCGTGTAGGCCGGCTTGGGATGAGCCGCCAGGTGCCAGATCTCCATGGTCGTGCGGAAGTCTTCGGGGGCCGATGGGACCGCCTCGACGAGATTGTGGAACTCCAAGTCCCGCCGCGACATTGGGGCCACATCGTCCACGGCGCTCTGCTGTGAATTCGTCGCGACGGGTCCGCTTGTCTGAACCCGCCGAATTTCGCTATGCAGTTGGCCGAAAAGGGAACGCGCGACCTCCCGCCTGCTACCGCTGCGCCCAGCGGCTTCCACCGAGAGCTTGCAGAAGGCTGCAGCCTCCTCGACTGTGTCGCACTCGACCACGATCTCGCAGTCTAGGACCAGCCTGATGGCAGCACTCGATGCCACGCCCTCATTCGCACAGTGCGGCTGCTTCGGTTCAGAAAAGGTGAACACGTTCATCGTCGCCTACGGCTCTTCGTCATGTGCGCAGCGGGCGGCACCCCATTCTGCTAGAACAGCGCCCCCTGCGGCATCAACTGCTGGTTGGCAGTCGCTTGCGACTGGAGCAGCACGACATCGTCGATCACCAGCCCTGCCGCTGCAGCAATCGCCCTGATCTCCTGCACCGCTTCAGCCCGACGGTCCTTCTCAAGGCGTGGCCTGATCGTTTCCCAGCAGCGACTCACTTCATCGATCATCGCCAGGTTGATGTCACGGAAGTCTTTCTGCCCCCACCGGGATATTCCACCCATCACTGAGGCGAAGAACTTCAGTGCCCTGGCCGACGTCGAGAGTTGTTCGCTCCAGAAACCGTGCCGATCGTAGTGGGCGCTGAAGCCACCGTACTGGTGCAGCTGATGATAGATCGCAACTGAGAACGACTTTGGGCACTCGTCCGTCACTCCCGTGTCTGCGACCATGGCCACGAATCGGCGCCAGTCCCTGTAGACCGTCTCCTTCTCGCTCGAAGTGACGAACTCCCCTGCCGCAAACACGATGTTCTTCGATCCGATTGGCTTCACCGCACGCTCCTTCGACCTGTCCTCGAAGTTTGCCAATCTATCGATGCGTTCAAAGCTCATCTCGTATGCGCAAGTTCTGGCGCTGCAGAGCCTCGCCAAGAGCCGAAGCCAAGCTGCGTGACTAGGCCCGCATTGGCGAGTCGTCTGGCTCGAACGTGTTGGTCTCAGCTCGGCGCTTGAATCGCGCCCCGACGGGGTGCTCGAGCAGCTCGATGAACGAGTCATCGCTACGTAGCACGGCCCCGATCGAGACACACTGGCAGTTTCCCGGATCGATCAGGTATCCACCGCGTTCATCGCCTGCCAGAAAGCGCCAGCCACTGTCGTCGCTCGTGTGCGGATCTTCACGCCAAAGTCTGCCGACCTTTGCTCCCTCGTTCAGAATCTTGTTGCTCACGAAGCAACGGCTCGAGTACTTCTCGACGAGACCACCGTCCTCATCGCGCTCGGTCTTGATGATGTGGCACGG
>Ga0307509_10010785_pt1 | contig 11141 bp, 5 predicted proteins | sample 10_EM_MG_FD_202245 | JGI IMG/M metagenome (GOLD analysis project Ga0307509, IMG submission 202245) | Populus trichocarpa ectomycorrhiza microbial communities from riparian zone in the Pacific Northwest, United States - 10_EM | ecosystem: Host-associated > Plants > Roots > Unclassified | place... | reverse complement strand
TGGTGGCCCGCACAGTGGGCTCCTACCACACAACACCAGTCACCGCCGCGCGGTCTGGTCAATAGCCCTGCTCACACCTACAAGTGTGCCCTAACCTAACATACCACGATGGGGTTACTCCATCATTGTGAGGGTGCTACTCGAGCGGAACGACGTCAACCCCAACACTCCGAACAAAAATGGTACAGCGCCACTCTCCATAGCCGCCTGGGAGGGACATGAAGGAGTCGTGAAAATGTTGCTAGAACGATTGGATGTCGACCCTAATACTGCGGACGAAGATGGCGAACCACCGCTATGCTGGGCCGCCAGCGATGGGCACGAAGGAGTTGTGAAGGTGCTACTGGAGCGGAACGACGCCAACCTCAACACTGCGAGTAAAGATGGTACAACGCCACTCTCCACAGCCGCTTGGGAGGGACATGATGGAGTCGTGAAAATGCTGCTACAACGATTAGATGCCGACCCTAATACTACGGACGAAGATGGCGAGACACCGCTCTTCATAGCCGCCTGTGAGGGGCACGAAGGAGTTGTGAAGGTCCTGCTGGGGCGGAACGACACCAACCCCAACACTGCGATTAAAGATGGTACAACGCCACTCTCCACAGCCGCCTGGGAGGGACATGAGGGAGTCGTGAAAATGCTGCTAGAACGATTGGATGTCGACCCTGATTCTGCGAATGAATCCGGCAGTACACCACTCTTCAGAGCAGCCCACCGGGGGCATGAAGGAGTGGTGAAGATGTTGCTAGAACGATTGGATGTCGACCCTAATACTGTGGAGGAAGATGGCGAGATACCGCTCTTCATAGCAGCCTGTGAAGGGCACGAAGGAGTTGTGAAGATGTTGCTGGAGCGAGTGGATGTAAACACCGGTATTAGAGATCTCGCCGGCGAAACAGCACTTTCGCAAGCTCGGAAGCATGGACATTATGCCATTATAAAACTACTATCAGAACGCAAAAATTCAGTTCCCTTATCTGGTAGCCATAGATCTACAATGACCTCCTCACCCAAGTCGCCCGGTCTGGATCAACGCCCCTTCAAAAGGATCCGCAGGTTTTAATGTTCAACATCAAAGCCTAACATACTTCCATATTCTCCAAATTTCCATCCGACCAGCCCATACAGCCTCCGCCTCCTTGCACCTTCCCCTGGTTTCATAATATCACTTCTATTTTTTTATATTATTCGCTCCGCCTTCCGATGCCTCCTGACCCACCCTTGGCCCCGCCGTCTTACTAGAAAGGCCATATGACAATTTTCCATAAGCTTTGGTCATGTCCTTTGTGAGAGGCGAGTGACAGAGGGTCAATTCGGTTAGGCTGTTTCGTTGGTTAGCACTGCTCTCAAACTTGATTAAGTTACTACAGCATTATAATTGCATCATACCCGTTTTCTCTTCTTATTCTTTCCTCTATAGACCCTTTTTCCTCGCCGCTAGCTTCAAGGCACTTATCTCTTGTTTCCCGGATCTTTCTTGTAAAGTTAGAGGCTTTCTCTCCCTTTTTCCTTTAGCATCATACAATAAAAGCGCCCCTCACCTTCCCCCATTTTCCAATCGGAGGACAGGAATCAATCCTAGTCGAATGAGAGAGTGTTTATCTGATGCTCCCTAAACGTGTGTACCATATTAGCAAAGGTCGGGATATGAGTTTACTTTCTTTCCATTTCTATCATGGTCCCATACCCCAGAGTACCCGTTCCTCTGCACACATTCCCATCCCTACCGTCTTTTTCGGGCGAGTTTCGTTGAGCTTTGAGTAATGTCACCTTGTCACTTGGGGTATTCAATCAATGCACAATCTAGATATCCTGTTTTATCAACTATCATACTTGCGACACTACCGATAATAGTGGTATTCTACTCCGCCTCCCAAGCGAAGCAAGCACAGAGGCAAACATGGGAGATCCTATGTTTTCGCTCGACAGAATAGTTACTGGAATTTATGTGGATTTCTTTTAATGTGTTTTACCGACGAAATGATTGGGGTGGGTACTGTACAGTACTGAAGCCAATGACGACTGCCGGCAGGTCACCACCGAACTCACAACCCGAAAACAAATTGAAGCAAAAACATTTGCGTTAGAATAATACCAGCCAGTTACTAGGAGGTGGGGCGAAATGTCCCTAGACCAAAACAGCCCATGCGAGGGAAATGCAAAAATAATAAGAAAGGCTTGGGCTGGGGATTAAAGTTAAATGTGTTGTCGATTTAGAGGGAAAATGAAAATGATGAAATAAGACAGTCCAGGGGGTTGAGATTACCACCCATAAGATGCCGATACCGGGCAGAATTTCCCCTGACACACGGACAAACCGCAGATATCCTAAAGGTGGCAAACTAGAGTATAATGTTTCCTAATGTCTTTCTACACTGTATGATACTGAAATTAGCATTTAAATTCCTCCTTAAAGGTTTTTGCCAAATCTTTCTCACTATATAGTGAGTAATATCCTAGATCCAAATCATAGGTGACTTAATACCTGTTCAAGATTCTCCACCAACCATTTAATGACCCCCAAAGCACCTAGGGGTTCCGCATCGGGCCAAATCAAACTATGGTGCACAAGTTTTCAAGAAAAAGATTTGGGACTGTTGAATTGAGAAGCCAGAGATAACCTATGACATCTTTTGTATGGCATCCTCATTCAAAGCCTCGGTCACCGCTTGATTTATTACACCATTGTACAAAAAATGATGGGGCATTGATGCGTTAATTTAAGAGTTTGACACGTCCATGACAGAAAGAAACATCAGGTCCCATACCCCCAACCTCTAGAAATTTCATACCTAAGTAGTCTCTAGCTGGGGGTTCCTGAAAATGGCTACATTTGGTGCAATATAGCTAACGGCTCGAGTCCCTTGTCACCCGACCTGACGGTTTTTTTGTTTTAATTTCGTGGCGATCAAGAAATGGTAATCTAGTATAGTAGGAGCCTGTGCTTCCCTGCCTATTACGGCTCCCCGGGTCTAACTCGGCCAAGTGATACCATTAACTCACAACCAAGTGAGAAGAACCTCATCGTATTTCGTTTTGATCAACTCGATCACCAGCGTGGCTGGGTTGATGGCAGATGCCCTAGGAGTAGTGACCGCTGGGCCACTAAAATTTAGACTTCGGCGGCGAAACGACACACCGCTGTTGGAAATAGCGGTTGATGGCCGCACTTGGTGCGGGATGTGCCCGCTCTCTGTGGCCGCAGGGGCATACGTATGCACTAGCCAAAGGATGCGCAAGCTCTAAAAATGTATTCACCCCACTTGTTTTTCCTTCCTTCTCACCTTCTCCTCGCTTCACACCTTCCTTCCTGTACAGTCAGTGTTCCCAACGGGCCAGGCCGATGGTAGGCCGGGCTATAGGCCGTAGGCCGGGCTAAGGCAGGCCGCTCCAGAAGACAGCCTAGGCCCATATAGGCCGAATTCGATCGGCCTACGAAAGCCTATCAGGCCTGATAGGCGCCTATAGGCTCGGAGATTAGCGTTGAGAACAGATTGCGTTAAGGGTATTCAACCCCCCACCCCCCCTCCTCTCTTTCATGTTTATCGCCTTTGATTTTTTTCCTCCTTTACCTTCGGCTATTATGATACTTAATTAATCACAAAACGAGTGATACTCAACCAAGACAATAAAGCCTTAGAAATTTACCTCCAGGGCTACGAGCACAACCCTATCATACCATCATCCCCACATATTTTGTAAACTATTTGCAGTCAACCTCTCTTATTGATGCCTTCGAAATAGTCACCGTCACTGCACACAGTTGATCCAATCCACCAACAGCAACTCTTTTTCTACAATTAATTCAACTAATTAATTCACTACCTCTAGTATTTTTTTTGTTTTTTTGGCTAATAAGTGAAACCGTTACTTTATTTTTAATCATATTCCGTAATTGGAAAACATCTACCGTGAATTTTGCTGTTGACACGGAGCAGCCGCTTGTCATGAGTGGGTTGGCTGAAGCCGTATAGGCCGGCCTAGGCTATATAGGCCAGGCCGGCCTATCAGGTAGCCGGGAAAAAGCCTATATGGCCTATAGGCGGGCCCGGCCAGGCCAGGCTCAGGCTTAACCAGGCCTGCAGGCTCGGGCCAGGCTAGATCCGAGAGAATTTGGACCGGTCGGGCCCGGCTTTACCGAAGCCTGGCCGGCCTGGCCCGTTGGGAACACTGTGTACAGTACACAAATTTCCTCAAGTCTTTCCTTCCACCAAGTTGTTATCAATCAATCATGATTCTCATCTCCACCTAAGCGGTTTTAGTCCACTGCGTAAAATCCTCACTGTAGATCATTACCTCCGCAACCAAGATTTTTGTTGTCGGTGGTGGCTTTTCTGGAGAATGGAATCACTATTCTGATGGTTGGTATTGGTATGGGAATGACGATGTGAATGACTCGCATGTCTGGAATGGCAAAATGGCAGGTATCTCTGGAACGAAGGCTGGCATGGGAACAAGTATGGAATGTTGGAATGCTGCATATCTGGAGGCTACGCTGGACTAGGAAACTTGTATATATTGACCACTGTTGTTGTTATGATTGGCGAGAGCAATACAAGACGCTATAAGGGTTGACTTCGGATTTCAATTTTCAACAACCGCCAAACCAAATAAGGCGAGTGACAAGCGGTGAAACGCAACCAAAAACACCAAGGAACTCAAACCTAAAACGATCACATTCAAGAGTGGGGAAAACTCTTCACTAACTCAACAACAGTCTCCCGCTCAACGACTACTCTCTGGATACTCGATGCTCGACTCTCTAACTAACTAAGGGCGATCGCAGGAGTATATTCACAAAGACCTCATATCCATCCATGAGGCACAACACTACTCCATGTGAGTCTCTCCTTCCCCCGTGAGCACTCCCAGGTAACTAAAAGGAAAACAAACACTTTCCCACCTCCGGCTTCCAGTTTTTTCCGGCTGATCTTACAGTTCTCCCGCTTTTCTCCCGGCTTTCCCGAAAGCTGCACTATCCCGAAACTATCGCGCATTCCTGCATTGGCAATGCTTTCCCGAACGTACAAACCGGGCGCGCAAAGCCGAACCGTATTCCCGAAGCCAAAGGAAGTCTCCGAAGGCAAATCCATGCCTGAATCCTCAGCACATCTCCGAACAGAAACCTATGCCCGATGCCGGAGCCATATTCCCGAATCCTCAGCGCATATCCGAAGCCAAACAAGCGCGCTCCCGGAAACTATCTGAACAAAGGAAGTATCGTGAGTATGCGAGCAGCCCCATTTTCAGCAATAAATTCGCTTCTCCTGAGCGTCAAGCCAAGCGAGATGATTTTATAGTAAAAAAACAAAAATAACCCGTAGAACACGGTATGAAACAGGCACTTGTTAGGAAACTCTTCCCCAGGCTGTGATCCACTAAAAGTGTCCAATATTTCTTGATAATATTCCCAGAGTAATACCTCGTCATGGAATTAATAATTTCAAGGGAAAGAATGCAGGTTATATGGGTATGGGATGCTTGCAGGGCCATGTGTCAAAGCTAGTTGCATAAACGAGAGGGGAAGTAACTTTTTTGGACCTTGCTTTAGTCAATTAAGATATTTAGAAGCACTCCTTTCAGGTGCCTTTATCCATGGGCAGCCACCAAAGCCTAGCAGCGCCCAGGCCAAAGCTGCCAGGTTATTTAAATTCCAATTTGGACTGCATAACCTGCAGATATTTGTGAACGATCAGTAGGGTATTCACGGCAAATCACCCAGAATAAGACTCAAACATGTAGCCTACAGTGGTATAAATTTCGCCTAAGATAACATCAATGTCATGAACTAATCAACAACTGCGATCTTCATATCTGCACTACCCAACCACGATCCTACCTCTAGTCCCTTTTCAGAATTGTATTAATTATTGTTAGTCACCGGCGCTCACTCCTATTGTTTTTCACGGGCGCTTCCTTCGCCCACGTCTCCGTATCTTGCCCCACTGTATAGAAACCTACATCCTCTGTTAGAATATGCTAGAAGAAAACCGGATGCTTCACCGAGGAGTTTTGGACTCGGTGAAAGGTGTGAGAGGCGGGGTAAATGCGGTGAGGAAAAGAGGGGTAGTTGCGGTGAAGAAAAGGGGTAATGAGGGGCAGTGTTCTCAACCGTCCAGGGACGGGCTGCCAAGACCCCTGGACCAGACGGGACGGCGGAAAATGTCCCGTCCCCCGTCTGCAAAATCTAAAGACGGCCGTTATTGCCGAGGACTACGGGCCCGGCAACCTGAGACAATAATGTGTGAGGGTGCATGAAGACTGGGGGTGGATTGCTTGAATCAGAGTAAACGGCAGGGGACGGTGGGGGGTGACGGGGGACTGTGAGTGACGACCGGGGACAGTAGGCGACCGCAGGGACGGCAGGGGGCGGTGGCGGACGGCGGGGGACGGCGGGGGACCGTCGGTGAATACCGGTAACCGCGATGAAATACGGGAAACTGTGAGTGCTAGTGGGTTCGAGCGCAGGTCAATGATCCCAGGATTCTAATATCAACTGGACTGGCGTATTAAATGACTGCAAGGTCCAATCAGCGATATGGTATTCGTGGACCCATCGAATTACAAAGAGGGGGAATAAGTTAATGAGATATCGGAAACAAATCACAAGAGGACGCAAAGTCAATAATTGTTCAAAATAGACGATGGTACCGGATAAAAACCGCAAGTTCCACTGGGGACAACAATTTAGTACAAAGTTTGACTTGAACTATTTTTCCTATTTTAACCCCATGTTATTTATAATAGCTATTCGGTATGTCAATTCCACTGGGGGGTTGCGCATAACAAGAAACCATTTGGGATTTTGACGTGAGCACGGTTTCCTGAATACTTAACACTCCAGACCCGCCCAATTCAGAGCATTGTAGAGCCCCCCGGTGACACCAACAGCCCAACTACAGGTATTCTGAGGGGTGCGCGGGGTGGGCTCCTATTCTAGCTCAATGAATCAAAAAAGCTGAACTGAGACATTGCAGGGGTAACATCCCGGCGGGGGACTGCAGGGCCCGACGTCCTTCACTCTGAATGCCCGGGCAATTTGGCTGGAGGGACGGGACGACAAAAAGTCGTCCGTCCTCGTCCTGGCTCAAGACGGATGGGCTTCCCCGTTGGGAACACTGATGAGGGGTAAGAGGATGATGTGATAAGTAGTGGAAATGGCGCGATTATATAGGAACTACTCTCGGCCGTGTAGTATCAGTTTTTTGTACTCAAGGGTCTTGTTCGCACGCAGTTGTAAAAAGATAAGTCTGAGAGGAGTCCTTGCTTTATATACATTATTGTTTTCCCACTTCAAGCTGTTGGAGAATTCTTATTTTAAGCTGCTCACCACATACATACTTTCGTTCCTGCATAAGGCGAAACACATTTACCCTATTGTTAACACAATGGTTGCTTCGACAGCGTTCCACCAGTGTTAGCTTCTTACGATTGAATATCACCACCTTGCATACCAGATGCGACACGATCAAACACCTATCGCTGGACGATGAAACACGAACGACAGTCAATAGCCGAACACCTGCGATACGCGCGGCCATCAACACGATCCGAGGCATCCAGCATAACTGCACCCTCGGTCAAACAGCTCTTACCTCGGATATGTCTTCGCAAAGCGAAACAGAACGACGACCATCAGATGGAAAGTGGGAGAAGAATCCGGCATGCGCAGGAAGTATGCCGGGAAGGAAGGTACTCTGCAGATAAGGATATAAAGCAGCTTGTTCTTCCCTTTGTTCATTTTAGTTAGTTCATCTCATACTCATCACATCTTTCTCTCACGGTTCTACGGTCTTGTCTTGTCTTGTTAAAGTCATTCGTTCTCGCATACGATCTCTTTACTCTTTATTGTTCTCTGATATCTTTCGTCTATTATCGTTGTTCGTATCAATACAAGTTTTGTGCTGTTCGGTAACTTAGGATTGGATCCACTGCGCCTAACCACCCAAGTAATTGTTCAAAAGGTTATGAGCCCGGCGCTCTAGCTTACCGACCACAACCACACACAACTTCGACGCATTCCAAGTACAAGGAATGACGACACCGACGACAGAATACAAACTCCTGGCAGGGACCGGAGTCAGACCTCTTTCCCGCGGTACGGAATATCGCGAATGGAAGCTGGCTGTGATCGACATCCTCGCAGAGAAGGGGTATTGGGACTTGGTCTCTAAGCCTGATTCAACTACCAGTTCGGACACTTCAACAAAAGAGAAAGCAGCAAAGGCTCGAGGACTTTTAGGCCGGCTGTTGGACAGCAATCACCGTGAGCTTTATGCGACAGAACGAGATCCCCACAAGGTGTGGACGAAGCTAGAAGCACGGTATGCAGGTAAAGATCAAGCAAGGATCTGGTGCCTGCGAGGTGAACTCTCCCAAGTAAAATATAATGATGAGCCAATGGTTGACTACATCTCAAAGCTGGAAAAGCTATTTAATCAGCTTGCAGGGGCCGGAGAGAAGCAGAGCGAGAAGGACAAACTATACGTTTTACTTTCCAACCTTCCGATCCAATACCATCCCTTCCGTACTGCTATTTCGAATAGCACTGACTTCGACAACGTCAAATACGATGATGTTTGCGATCGCCTGATTCTCGAACATCAGCAACTTATCGGCGAAATCGGAAAGCCACTGGGTGGCACAGCAACAATGAGCTCCACTGGTGCATTCTTTTCAGCAAGAAATGCAGCTGGCAGAGGACGCGGACGTGGCAAACGTTTTGGAAACACGAGCCAGCCCAGGGCTGGAGTTAGCCATTTCAATCGACAAGGACAGGGACAGAAGAGTACCGAACGTAACCCCCCTCGGAGGGTGGATAAAGATAGTTGTCTTAACTGTTACGAGAAGGGTCATTGGGCCCGAGATTGTCCCACCAAGCTCTCCGAAGGTACAAAGAATGCCAATACAGCTCGAGGTAAAGCTATTCGAGCATGGACAGCGGCAGCGGTTGAGATTTCCCCCTCAACCATAGGAAGCTGGATTCTGGATTCGGGCGCAACCCACCACATGTCTGCTCAACAGAGCATATTCCGAAATTTCAGATCCTATAATGCCCGTATCAGTATTGCGAACGGATAAACTATCGAAGCAACAGGAATTGGCGAAATCCTGATAACGGTTAGCAATAGAGGAGAAAGCGAAACGCTTATCAGACTCCAAGAGGTACTCTATGTACCAGCCCTGGGTCCAAACAACCTTCTATCAGTACGCTGCATCCAGCAGGCAGGCGCGACTCTTGTTTTCCGAGGCTCAGAGCCAAATACGGTTTCGGTTCAGATGAACGGAGACGAGATTGCATTCGCCAAATTGCAAAGTAATTCCTACGTATTGTCAGTAAAGGCAAGCTGTGGCGACAAGAACGAAACCACCAATCGAAAGGCCAATAAGGCACAAAGCGAGACAGATTCAGCCACAGTAATGGATTGGCATGAAAGGCTAGGCCATCTCGGTTTCGAGGATGTTAAACTATTAGCCAAACGAGCATCCAACATAACGATTCAAGAAACCTTGGATAACCCTACCTGTGAGCCATGTCAGTTGGCTAAACAGACACGGAAGCCCAACAGCAGCCCCGCTACGAACCGTGCAACCAAACCACTCGAACTCATTCACAGCGATGTGGCCGGACCAATGGCCACACCCTCGCTAGGAGGAGCACGATACTTCCTCCTATTTATTGACGATTTTTCTCGGTATACGACAATCTACACAATTAAACACAGGTCAGAAGTTATCGAATGCTTCCGCAAGTTTAAATCCCAAGTCGAAAATCAACAAAGTCAACAAATACAAAGATTCCGCAGTGATGGAGGAGGGGAGTACGTCAGTAAAGAGTTTACCCGATTGTTGGACGATGCGGGAATAGTCAGGGAACAAACAGCAGCATATTGCCCAGAGCAGAACGGAGTTGCTGAAAGAGCGAACAGAACAATAGTGGGTCGAGCAAAGGCGATGCTCTTCTCTGCAGGACTGAAGGACGAAATGTGGGGCGAAGCAGTTCATACTGCTGTATACTTGAACAATAGAAGCCCTACCAGTGCGCTTGAAAGGGGCATGACGCCATTGGAGGTGTACACAGGCGAGATACCAAAGCTAACAGCTACGATACCATTTGGAGCGAGGGGATATAAACATATTCCGAAGGAGGTGCGAACTAAGTGGGAGCCAAACAGTTTACCATGCATATTTACTGGCTATGCAGGTACTAATCAATATCGAGTATTGGTTAACCGCAAGATCCACATTACTAGGGATTTTGATTTAGCGAAAGTAACCCCAAAGCTGACGACTAGCACCGACAAAGAACAATGCGTACCCGTTCGAATCACAGACGAGGATAGTGACGACACAACCACATCACGGATAGATACTGATGAACCGAAGCCTCCTACACCAGAACCACCTGCGGCTGAAAACTCCAGCCAAACACCGCACACACCACAGAGAAACTACACTCCCGGAGAATTCCCTATTGATACTCCTCTTGATGCTATCCAAGTACGCCTACCCGCCGAACCCCAACCCCAGGAAGAAGCCTATGCCCAGCGCCCTCGTCGTATGAATGCTGGAAAATTCACCTCGACACGATTCCATGATGAATCGTTCTCCAGTTTGGCCATTCATCAGCCCGATACAAATCCGGGTAGATTTTGTGCCCTACAAAGTATCTGTACCTCCGAACCAACGACCTATGCTGAGGCCATTTCTGGCACAAATCACGAACAATGGAAAGCGGCGATAGAGGAGGAACTGACCTCCTTGTACGATAATGATACATGGGTGCTAACCCCACTTCCGACAGGTCGTATGCCTGTCAAGTGTAAGTGGGTCTTCAGAGAGAAGAAGGGGGCAGAGGGAGAGACGGTGAGGTATAAGGCCAGATTAGTGGCAAAAGGATTTACCCAACAGTACGGTATTGACTATTTAGAAACATACGCTCCGGTCGTTAAGCTCGCCTCTCTACGAATCGTATTAGCTATGGCAGTCTTTAATAACTACGAAATCCACCAAGGCGATATTAAAACCGCATACCTCCAGGGACACCTCAACGAAGAAATCTTTATGGAGATACCTGAAGGAGTTACGGTACCAGTAAAACAGACCACTACGGATAGGATCGTGTGTCGACTCCA
>Ga0307509_10010784_pt1 | contig 11143 bp, 10 predicted proteins | sample 10_EM_MG_FD_202245 | JGI IMG/M metagenome (GOLD analysis project Ga0307509, IMG submission 202245) | Populus trichocarpa ectomycorrhiza microbial communities from riparian zone in the Pacific Northwest, United States - 10_EM | ecosystem: Host-associated > Plants > Roots > Unclassified | place... | reverse complement strand
CGTGCATTGCGCGCCGCCATGCCGCGTGCCCGTGCAGCGCAGCTGGCCCCGCTCGCGCGGCTGTTGCGCGTTCACCAGGAGGTTGATGGGCCCCGCCAGGTCGAACTCGCCATCGCAATCGCTGTATGGGCACGCAAAACGAAAGTACGCGCGCGCCGGCGGATGCATGACGGCCACCTGCGGAGACGGCAGGAACTCGGTGTTGTCGCTGAATTCGAATTCGAGTTGCAGCGTAGCCAGGCCGGGAAACAACGTGCGCAAGACCGGCGCCGCCGCGCGTTCGCGCTTTTGGCGCTCACGGGCCGCGTTGCGGACCGCTGCGGGTGAATTCAGCACGAGTTTCATGCGGTGGTACCTGGCTCTTCCACGACAGAGACCGCGCCGTCGGCCTCGGGTGCGTCGGGCGTGCTGGTTTCAGCCGCATCGGGTGCATCGGGCGCGGCGGGATCCCGCTTGAGTTTCTTCTCGAATTTTTCGAGCTTGCGCTTCTTGCGTGCATCTTCGCGTTGCCGCTTTGCCTGGCGATAGTTTCGTTGGGCCATTCTTGGTTCCGTTAGGGTTCAGACGGGAGCAATCGAGAGGAACGCGACCTCGTGACACGGCGTCGCGTCCACGGTCTGTGCGCCGGGCACGCGCAGGTGCATGCAGGCGTCATCGCCGTGCAGCACCCCGTTGACGGCGCGCGCATTCTTGAAGGGGCCGTGGTGTATCGGTGTGTCGCGTTCGCGCGAGGTGACGCGCACGCGCACGGGACCTTCGCATTCGAGATCACGATGCATTCGGCCGCCCAGTTGCCACAAACCGTCGACGCAGCGCGCGACGAGGAAGTTGTCCGGGCCCCGCAGAGTTCCGTCGGGACAAAACCGGATGAAGCCGGCGAGGATCAGCGTGGGCGCGTCGCCCTTCCAGCCATGGAAGGTGATCCGGAGCACGGCCTAGCGTCGGCCGGGGCCGCCCGAACGCGCGCGATCCTGCGCTTCGTTGACCTTCAGCGGGCGACCGCCGAAGTCCTTGCCGTTGAGCGTTTGAATGGCGCGCGAAGCCGAATCATTGTCCATCTCGACGAAGCCGAAGCCGCGCGGTGCGCCGGTCTCGCGGTCGGTGATGAGCGAGCAGGTCTGCACGGCGCCGAACTCGGCGAACAGCGCGCGCACGGTGTCTTCATTGGCGGTAAAGGGCAGGTTGCCCACGTACATCTTGGTCATGTGACCTACCTCGGTGACAGTGAGAGAAACGCCAGGAGCGGGGCGCCTGGTGGGGTCGCGAGTGCTAGGAGGTGACTGTCTCTGGCCGAAAGTCGCCAAAACGGCGCGGGCTCAGGGGCGGGCAGGTCGAAGTTTCACAAGCCGGTGTGGAGTGTACAGGACTCGACCACCCCCCGGCTGGCGTTTTTCCCTCAGGCGTCAGGGACTTCCGTCGCTCACGAGGCTGCGCGCTTCGGCAACAGCTTGGCGAACATCTCGCTCCACAGTTGCTTGCGGTACCACCAGGCGCTGCGCGCGATGTAGAGGAAGATCGCGAGCCGTTCTCTCACGGAGAGCGGAGCGCGCAGCGCCGACCTGACGTAGTCCCAATGAATGCTCCAGGTGATCGCTTGATGAGCGCGCTTGTTCTGCGGATCGAGGAACGTCTTGAGTTCGGCCGCGGAGCGGAATTTGGTGGCGGATGCTTTTCCCTGGCGGCGGAAGAAGAGGATTTCCGGAAGAAGGTGGTAGCCGCCGTACAGCGCGAGTTCCGCCATCAATCCCATGTCGTTGCCGGGGAATGTCCGATCGAGGTCGGTCTTGCGCAGCACGTCGAGACGAATGAGCGCGGATGACACCGCGTTGTTGGCGCGCAGCTCGCGGCACAGCCGCTCGAACCGCACGCTGGGCCGCGCGTCCAGCACGTGCACGTCGTGTTGATATTCACCGAGCGAAGTTCCGTCGTCATCGATGTACTCGGTGCGGCCAAAGGCGACCACGACGTTCGGCTCGGTGTCGAGGCAGCGTACGCAAAGTTCTGTCAACTCGGGCGCGGACACGTCATTGGCCGACGCCCACCGGAAGTAATGGCCACGCGCCTCACCGACGACGAAGTTCCAGTTGAATATCGCGCCGCGATTCTTTTCGTGGCGGATGTAACGCACGCGCGGATCGGCGGCCGCGAAGGACTCGCACAGCTCGCGCGTGGAGTCGGTGGAGCCGTTGTCGGAGATGATCAGCTCGAAGTCGCGAAACGTCTGTTGGAGCAGGCTCTCGACCGCCTGGCGAATGAATCGCTCTCCGTTGTAGACCGGCAGTCCCACGCTGACGCGAGGAGCGCCTGCGGCATTCACGCCGCGACCCGGCACAGCGGTGCCTGGACGTCCCTGTTCCACCGACACCACCGTCATCCGATCGGGTTGATCTGAAAGTTGCCGAGCCACCGGCTGCTTTTCCCCAGGCATCCCGGAAGCGTACGTGTCGGCGCGACTTCGGTGATGTGAACGCAAGCCCATTTCATGGCAGGAAGTTGCCTGTTTTCGCGCCCGGGAAAATTACGAAGGTTTAATGGGATCGGTACCGGCAGGCGCCTGCGAATGGAATTCGCAAATGGCCGGAGGACGGTCGTTACGGGGCTTGAACCTGCGACCCCCGCCGTGTAAATGCGCTGCCCCGCGAGATCCGGATCGCATCTGCGGCAGGGAGGCGTGTGTCGAGGCCGGGTTTGCAGTAGTTTCCCGCCAATGCTCGAGCAACGAATCAACGAGATGTTCGGCGACGACGAACCTTCCGGCTTCGGGACGGGCTGGTGGAGCGGCGTCCTGTCCACTTTTTTCGGCGTGCTGGCGTTCGGCGCGGTCGTTTGCCTGCATTTTCCGCGGCTGCTGTCTTCTCCGGAGCTGCGGCCTTACTACCCGATGGATCTCATCCGGCTGGCGATCCAGGTGGTGATCGCCGCGGCGATTTTCTTCGGTGTCGTGTCCGCGATGTTGCGCAGGAAGAAGGTCCTCGCGCTGACGGGGATGTTGCTGGCGCTGGCTGCGACCCTGCTGGGCGGCGCCAGTGTCCCGATCAACGAGGACCTGGGTAGCGGCCCGGCCATCGGCCTGGACTGGTTCCTGCTCGACATGCTGCTGATGACCCTGATCTTTTCGCCGATCGAGGTCCTGTGGCCGGCCTACCCGCGGCAGAGCGTCTTTCGCAGCCAGTGGCTGAACGACATCGTCTACTTCCTGTCGACGCACCTGCCGATCCAGATCACCACGTTCCTGATCCTGCTGCCGGCCACCCAGGTCAACGCGTTTCTGCACCTCTCGGCGATTCCGGACGCGGTGGGCAAACTACCCTGGCTGGTGCAATTCCTGCTTGCCATCCTGGTCGCGGACCTGGCGCAGTACTGGATTCACCGGGCTTTCCACATGGTGCCGCGCATGTGGCGCGTTCACGCGATCCACCATTCCTCACAGGCGCTCGACTGGATTGCCGGCTCTCGGGCGCATCTCATCGAAGACGTCGTGGTGCGAGGCGGAATTCTCATCCCGATGACGCTGGTATTTCCGCCGAACATGCTGGTGGCGTACCTGTTCTTCGTGAACATCCACGCCACGTGGGCACATTGCAATTTCGGCCCGACCATCCGCTGGCTGGAGCCGTACGTGGTCCAGCCGCGCTATCACCACTGGCATCACACGTCGCAGCCGGAAGCCATCGACCGGAATTTCGCGATCCATTTTCCGTGGATCGACCGGATCTTCGGGACTTACTACTTGCCGAAGGACGACAAGTGGCCGGATACCTACGGCCTGCACCAGGAAAAGTTGCCCGCCGGTTTCTGGGGGCAGTTTTTCTATCCTTTCTGGCGCAAGAAGCGGATCGAAACTCCCGCCTAGAAATCCAGCGACTTGAGCGGAATGTCCTTGGGCAACACCGCGCCATGGTTCGACGCCTTCACCAGGCCCAGCGCCTTCATGACCTTGACCGTCATGAACCCGAAGTCGAACTCCGATTCGTCGTGGCTCAGCCGCAGGAACTGCGGCGAATGGTGGTGATTGTTCTGCAGGCAGGCGCTGAATGTCGCCATCACCGGCAGCCAGTCGCCGATGTTCATGGCGTTGTCGTCGTCTTCGTACCGGCGATATCCGTTGACCCGTTCGTGCGTCCAGTAGTTCTGGATCATGTTGACCCACAGCGCGAACACCCGCGTCCCGATCCACATCGTGGCCGCGAAGATCACGTCACCCACCAGCCACCAGAGCAGCAGAAAGCTCAGTGACTGGGCGAGCACGAAGAAGACCGGGTTCCCGGCGAGACGCATCGGCCAGGTCTGCAGGATCGCGTCATTGGCGATGTTGACGTCGGTCTTGTAGGGGAGCAGGCACAGGTACAACGTCTTCCAGAGTCCGTCGGCGGCGAGCTTGTTAGGGTCTCCGGCGTGATCGGCAAAGCGATGATGCAGCCGATGGCGATTCACCCAGGTGACCGGATCGATGTAGACCCCGAAGGCGTTGTTCACCAGCGTCAGGCTCTTGACGAACCACTCCTGGTAGTCGAGCGCACGGTGCGCGATCCCCATGTGGATGACGCAAGACAGGTACACCCCGGCGGAAAACCAGCAGACCACGAGGTATGTCATTCCGACGGCGAGACCCACCCAGGGCCCGAAATGCGCCGGCGCGAGCAATGCGCAGGCTGCCATGTAGAGCAGAAGATTCGCGTACCCGACCGCGTTGTAGATCCTCAAGGCGACTCCCTCCTGAAAATGCCGGCAAAGAATTCTACCCGCGGCGTCTCGCGTCAAGCGACTCCGCGGATGCTATCGACAGGGCGATCGTTGGTGCAGTATTGCGTCGCAGGCATTCAGGGAGGTCTCGCGATGCCAACCGGAGAGCAGTTAGGGACGCGCAAGAGCGCGCTGGCCGACATACCCGTCGTTCTCGCCAGGGATGCCGAAGCGCCGAAGACGCGTAGCGTCGCGCCACCGGCCCGGAGTTCGGCGGAACCATATCGTGCCTACAAGCCACGACCCTTCACCCGCGAAGAACGCGACAAGGTCACCGTCCTGTTCGGAAACCTGCACTGGCGGGCGGAGCGCGTCATGCAAGGCGCGTTGGACAATCTCGGTTATCGCACGCAGATCCTGCCGACCGCGACGCGCGCAGACCTGCTGACCGGGCGCGAAGTCGCCGACATCGGCCAGTGCTGTCCCACGAGTTTCACCACCGGCAACCTGGTGAACACCTTGCGCCGCGAAGCCGGCCGCATCGGCGCCGAGGAAGTGTCGAACAAGTTCATCTATCTCACCGCGGGTTCCTGCGGCGCCTGCCGCTTCGGCCAATATCACCAGAGCTATGAGCTCGCGCTGCGCAACTCCGGACTGCAGGGGTTTCGCATGTTCCTGCTCGGGCAGGAAGGCCTCGACCAGGGCGCGGCGACCGGCGGCGGTCTCGATCTCAATCTGCCGCTGACGCTCGGTGCCGCGTGGTCGGTGCTGCTCGCCGACGTCGTGCAGGACATCGAGTACCAGACCCGGCCGTTCGAGGTGAAGGCGGGCGAGACGGTGCGTGCGTCGAAGGACGCGGTCGAAATCCTCTATCGCGCGTTGCTCGCACGGCCGCAGCGCGGCAAGAAGTGGGGCTCGCTCAGCTGGCACCTGGCCACGCCGTACTTCGTGAACGCGATGAAGGAAGTCCGGCGGCGCTTCGATGAAGTCGAGGTTGACCGCCTGCAGATGAAACCGAAGGTGAAGATCACCGGCGAGTTCTACCTGCAGACCGTGGAAGGCGATCCGAACTACAACATCCACCGCTGGCTGGAAGCGGAGGGCGCCGAGGTCTATCCCGCAGTGATCGTCATCTGGTTCGACTACCTGATGCGCATGGCGGCGCAGGATTTCGAGGACCACATCGGCATCAATCGCGGCGCGTACCTGAAAATGAAATCGATCCAAGCCGCGCAGGGCCTGCTGCGCTGGACCTATGACCGCATGCGCAAGGCGCTCGGTGGCGTGCCACACGAGATGCCGCAGCAGTCCGTATTGCGCGATCTCGCGAAGCCTTACTACCACAGCCGTTTGAACGGCGGCGAAGGCGACATGCTGATCGGCAAGGCGTTGTGGGCACACCAGCAGAAGAAAGCGCACATGATCTGCGAGCTCTCGCCCTATTCGTGCATGCCGAACACCATGAGCATCGGCGCGATGTCGGCAGTGCTCGGAAAGCATCCGGACCTGCTGTACGCGCCGCTCGAGATCAAGGGCGACGCCGAAGTGCACGCGCTGTCGCGCTGCCAGATGATCCTGACGGAAGCGAAGAAGCGCGCGCAGAAGGAATACGACGAAGTCCTCGCGCGCACCGGCCAGACCATCGACCAATTGAGGGAACACGAGACGCCCGAGATGCGCCGCGCCACCTACCGCGTGCCGCGCTACGGCGTCACGGGTACGGCGGCCAACTACGCGCTGCACCTCGCGCAATGCCCGTCATGTTGATAGTCGGACTCGATGTCGGCTCCACCACCGTCAAGGCGACGGTGATGGACGGCAGTATGGTCCGCTGGCAGCACTACGCGCGTCACAACACCAAGCAGGCCGAGATGGTGCTCGAGTTCCTCGCGCGCATGGAAGCCGAGTGTGGCCTGACGCGAGGACGTGATCGCATCTTCATCACCGGCTCGGGCGCGGGACTGCTGGCGCCGCTCATCGGCGCGAAGCCGGTGCAGGAAGTCGTCGCGGTATCGGCGGCGGTCGAAAAGCTGCACCCCGACGTGAACTTCGTCTCCGAGATCGGCGGCGAGGACATGAAGACGCTGTTCTTCAAGGCGAGCGGTGACGGCAAGTCGAAGCAGGTGTTCATGCAATCCGCGTGCAGCGGCGGCACCGGCACCTTCATCGAGAAGACCGCGCGCAAGTTGCAGGTGTCATCGGAAGCGCTGGCGCAGGCGGGTTACGACGGCTACGACCTGCATCGCATCAGCTCCAAGTGCGGCATCTTCGCGGAGGCCGACGCGAACACGCTGGTCAAGTCCGGCGTTCCGGTCGACGAAATCGTCGCGAGCCTCTTCGAGGCCGTGGTCTACCAGAACCTCAGCACCCTCACGAAGGGCAACACGCCGGTGCCCGGCGTGTTGTTGTTAGGCGGTCCGAACCTGTTCTTCCGCGGCCTGCAGGAAGCGTGGCGACATCACCTGGGCAAGTTGTGGACGGAACGCAAGATCGACGCCGATCCGGCCACCGCGATCCAGGTGCCGAAGGAGGCCGTGTACTACGCCTGCCTCGGCTGCGTCGAGATTGCGGCCGGCGATCCGCTGGTCGGTCACTACGCCGGCCAGGAACAGCTGGCCCACTGGATCGACAAGGGCCAGTGGGAAGCGAAATCGAAAGATGGCGCGAAAGGCCTGGTGAAGGACCAGCAGGAACTGGCCGGTTTCATCGCGCAGTATTCGACGCCCGATCATCCGGAGAACCGGACCTCGTCCTCCGCGGTGTTCGTCGGCTGCGACTTCGGCAGCACGACCGCCAAGGCCGTGGTGTTGTCGGAAGAACGCGAGTTGCTCTTCAGTTGCTACGCGCCGTCGAACGGCAATCCGATCGAGGACGCCAAGGCGCTGTTCCGGCAGTTGCGCGACACCGGCTTTGCGGAAATCGCCGGACTCGCGCTGACCGGTTACGGCAAGGATCTGCTCAAGGACGTCATCGGTTCCGATCTCGCGATCGTCGAGACGGTGGCGCACGCGACGGCGGCGCTGCATTACTTTCCGGACGCCGACGTGATTTGCGACGTCGGCGGTACCGACGTGAAGATCATGATCCTGCGGCAGGGTACGGTTTCCGACTTCCGCCTGAATTCGCAGTGCTCGTCGGGAAACGGCGCCTTCCTGCAGGGCGTCGCCGAGCGTTACTCGGTACCGCTCGCGGAGTACGCCGACCACGCCTTCAACGCGAAGGCGATACCGGCGCTTGCGATGGGCTGCGGCGTGTTTCTCCAGTCGGACATCGTCAACCAGCAGCGCAAGGGCTGGTCGGCGGACGAGATCATGGCGGGGCTCGCCGCCGTGCTGCCGCTCAACGTGTGGGTGTACGCCGGGCAGTTGCAGAACCTCGCCGCGGCGGGTCGCAAGTTCATCCTGCAAGGCGGCACGCATCGCAACCTCGCGGTCGTGAAAGCGCAGGTCGACTTCATCAACTCGAAAGTGCCGGACGCGGAGATCGTCGTGCATCCGTATTCGGGCGAGGCCGGCGCGATCGGCGCGGCGCTGTGCGCCGTCGACTCGATGCAGTCACGCGCCGCGACGCGCTTCCGCGGCTACGACGTGATCGAGTCGCTCGCGTACACCAGCACCACCAACGAACACACGACGTGCACCTGGTGCCCCGTGAGCTGCAAGCGCACGTTCATCGACGTGCGCCTGCCCGATGGCAAGGGCCGTCCGTGGAGCAAGGTACCGATCGGTGCCGGCTGGGAGCGCGTGATCAGCGGCAATTCGTGTCCGAAGGGTTTGCTGGAAGACGCCAACGAAATGCGCGTCGTGAAGAAAAACATGGAGAGCACGCGGGATGCGCACCCAAACACTGCTGAACTGGTTCGCGAAACAGCCTTCCGCCGCGCCCGGGTCGACGCCAAAGCCGACGCGTGAACCGGCGGCGCTCGCGCGCAGCAAGCTGCGCATCGGCATTCCGCGCGTCCTGAATCTCTGGTCGACGCATCAGTTCTGGATCGGCTTCTTCGGTGCGCTCGGCATCGACGCGCGCAAGATCGAATTCTCCTCCGACAGCTCCGAGGACCAGGCGCGGCAATTCGGCAAGGGACGCGGCACCGTCGATTGCTGCTACCCGGTGAAATGCATCAATGGCCATTACGGTGAGCTGCTCGCGCGCGACCGGCACCACAAGATCGACATCCTGTTCTCGCCGATGATTTATTCGCTGCCCTCGTACCTGAACGGACACGTGCTCGCGTCGCTGGCCTGTCCGCGCGTCATGGCGGCTCCGGAAAACAGCAAGGCGGGGTTCCTCAAGGAAAAGGACGTCTTCGCGGAGCTGGGCGTCCTGCACATTGCGCCCATGGTCTCGCTCGGCGACGCGCCGCTCGTGCCGAAGCAGCTGTATGCGGGTCTGTGCGAGGTGTTGCCCGGACTGACGATGGAAGAGACGCGACGGGCGGTGAAGGCGGGTTTCGACGCACTCGAATCCTTCGGCGCCGATCTGCGCGCGCGGGCGCGTGCCACGCTCGGGAAATGCGCGGCCACCGGCAAGCCCTGCATCCTCGTGCTCGCGCGTCCGTATCACATGGATCCCGGCATCGGTCACGAGATCGAGGTCGACCTTCAGGCGCACGGATATCCGGTGCTTTGGACGCAGTACCTGCCGACCGATGCCGACCTGCTCGACTGGATGTTCGGCGCGGATGTCGCAGCGGGCCACATCAAGTCGCCGCTCGACATCGCGGACGTGTGGCCGTCTTCGTACAGCGGCAACACCAACGAAATCCTGTGGGCCGCGAAGTTCGCGGCGCGGATGCCGTGGGTGGCCTGCGTGGTGCGCCTGTCGAGCTACGAGTGCGGCATGGATCAGCCTACCTACTCGCCGGTGCAGCAGATCGTGGAGCGATCGGGGACTCTGTTCTTCTCTTTCCAGGATCTCGACTCCACCAAGCCCGCCGGTTCGGTGAAGATTCGCGTCGAGACCATCGCGCACTACCTCGAGAAGCATTCCGCGGGCATCGTTGCGCGGAAGCTGGCGGCAGCGGCCCCGGGTTGTCCGTTACAGGGCTGTCCGCTGCCGGACTGACGCGCCTGCCAGGCGCCTCTATCCCGCCGGGGTCGCGAGAGTGAGTTGCGCCTCGAGCGCGCACAGCCGCTCGCTCATGCGCGCCGTGAATCCGATCGAGTCCGTCGCGGGATGGCCGAGCGCGTCGGTGGCGAGCCACTCGACCTGGTCCGCTGCGCGTGACAGCGTCGTGAGGCCCGCGAGTTCCGCGCCCATCGAGATCTCGCGCGACCACTGGGTCATGCGGCGCAGGGTGCGCGCGTCGATGAGCATGGATTGCTCCACGAGCAGCGCGCGCATCTGCAGGAGCTGTCCCTGGCTCCGGTTGAGGAATTGCCTCAGCGCCTTGACGTCGATTTCCGGACGAGATTGCCGTTGAGGTGCGTTCACGGATGCTCCAGAGCCGGCAATGGCCGGCTCACGTCGAGCATCTTCAGCGCGGGAGTTCGCGCCGATTTGTCAGGGTTGTGTCAAAGGATGGTGGGCGGTACAGGATTTGAACCTGTGACCCCTGCCGTGTGAAAGCAGTGCTCTACCGCTGAGCTAACCGCCCGCCGGGACTGACGTCCTTCCGAGAGGGGCGAGAGTCTAAAGACCGACCCCGGCCGAATCAAATGCTACGATTTGCGCCCCCCAAAATCGGCCCCCGAAGTCGTCAAATCACCGCCCCATGACCACTCCCGTCGTCACCCGTTTCGCGCCCAGTCCGACTGGCCTGCTGCACATCGGCGGCGTCCGCACCGCGCTGTTCAGCTGGCTCTATGCCCGGCGCATGAAGGGCACCTTCATCCTGCGCGTCGAGGACACGGACCTGGAGCGCTCGACCCCGGAAGCGGTGAAGGTGATCGTCGAGGGCATGGCGTGGCTGGGCCTGGATCACGACCAGGGGCCGTTCTATCAAACGCAGCGCTTCGACAGATACAAGGAAGTCATCGGCGACATGCTGAAGGCCGGCACGGCCTACCACTGCTACTGCTCCAAGGAAGAGCTCGACGCCATGCGCTCGGCGCAGCAACTCGCCAAGGAAAAGCCGCGCTACGACGGCCGCTGCCGTCACGGCAAGGGACCGGGCGCCACGAGTGGCCGCGCGCCCGTGGTCCGCTTCAAGAATCCGGAGGAGGGCGCAACCGTCGTCGAAGACGTGGTGCACGGCGCCGTCACGTTCCAGAACAAGGAACTCGACGACCTCATCATCGCGCGCTCCGACGGCACGCCCACCTACAACTTCTGCGTGGTCGTCGATGACGCCGACATGGGCGTCACGCACGTGATCCGCGGCGACGACCACCTCAACAACACGCCGCGGCAGATGAACATGCTGCTGGCGCTCGGCAAGGGCGTGCCGGTGTACGCGCACGTGCCGATGATCCTCGGGCCCGATGGCGCCAAGCTCTCGAAGCGCCACGGCGCGGTGAGC
>Ga0307509_10010782_pt1 | contig 11145 bp, 12 predicted proteins | sample 10_EM_MG_FD_202245 | JGI IMG/M metagenome (GOLD analysis project Ga0307509, IMG submission 202245) | Populus trichocarpa ectomycorrhiza microbial communities from riparian zone in the Pacific Northwest, United States - 10_EM | ecosystem: Host-associated > Plants > Roots > Unclassified | place... | reverse complement strand
CGCTCCAGCGCGGTCATCCCGGCGGCCCGGGCCCGGCGGGCGGACAGGCCGTCCAGCTCGAGCGGTAGCGACACGTTCTCCACCGCGGTCAGGCCGGGCAGCAGATTGAAATCCTGGAAGACGTAGCCGACCGAGCGGCGGCGCAACCGGGCCAGCTCGTCGCGGGACATCTCGGCCAGCTTGCCGCCGCCGACCAGCACCTCGCCCGAGGTAGGGGCCTCGAGGCTGCCGGCGATGGTGAGCAGCGAGCTCTTGCCGGAGCCGCTCGGGCCCATCACCGCGACCATCTGGCCGGGGTCGACCGCGAGGTCGACCTCGTGCAGGGCGACGACCTCGGTGGCGCCCTGGCCGTACACCTTGGACACCGCGCGCAGCTCGAGGACGCTCATCGCCGAGACCCGATCTTGCGGCGCAGGGCGACGGCGGGCTTGCCGGCCGGGGCATCGGCGGGCGCCCGGCGAATCCGGCCGTCGGCCGCGTCCAGCCAGCGGATCACCGAGTCGAGCCGGAACAGCTCGGCGTCGACCACCAGCGCGAGGCTCAGGTCGAAGTCGGCCTCGTCGGTCTTCAGCCTCGTCCACTGCTGCATCAGCTCGACCAGGTAGCGCCGGTGGGCCTGGATGACCTCGTGCACGTCGACGCCGGGCAGGCGGACGGCGACCAGCACCTTGATCACCAGCTCGTCGCGCGGCGGGGCGGAGAGGTCGGGCGGGGTGCGCAGCCACTCGGCCAGCTCGCCGGCGCCGCCCTCGGTGAGGTGGAAGCTCTTCTGCGGGCCCTCGGCCTCGCCGTCGGACTCGACCAGGCCGTCGCGCTCGAGGCGCTGGAGGGTGGTGTAGACCTGCCCGACATTCAGCGGCCAGACCTCGCCGGTGCGCGACTCGAACTCCTCGCGCAGTTGCAGACCGTATTTCGGACCCTCGGCCAGCAAGGCCAGCAGGGCGTGCCGGATGCTCATACCGGGGATAATACTGAGTATACAAGCGAGAAGCAACGCGGGCCAGGAAGTCGGAACTGGCCTTTGTCCCGGGCGTCGCGACCAGGAAGCGTCGAGGGGCATGAAGATCCTGCTCATCCACGGCCACCCCTTCGATCACAGCCTGTGGGATCCGCAGGCGAAGGTCCTACGCTCGGCCGGCTACGACGTCATCACGCCCGACCTGCGCGGCTACGGATCTGATCCGGCCCCGGTTGGCGATATAACGTATTTATCAGACTTTGCTGGCGATCTGGCCGCCGAATTCACCGGCCAAGCGATCGTCGGCGGCGTCTCGATGGGCGGACAGATCGCCATGGAGTTCTATCGCCGGTACCCCGAGCGCGTCGCCGGCCTGGTCCTCTCCGACACCTCCCCGGTCGGCGAAACTCCCGAGGGCCACCGTTACCGCAACGATCTCGCCGACCGCCTCCTGGCCGAGGGCATGGCCGGCTACGCCGGCGAGGTGCTGGACAAGATGATCACTCCGGAGCACGTCACGACCCAGCCCGAGGTCGCCGCGCACGTCCGCCGGATGATGCTCGCCACCGATCCGCGGGGCGCCGCGGCGGCGCTGCGTGGCCGGGCCGAGCGCCCGGACTACCAGAAAACCCTTGCCGACGTACGCGTCCCGACGCTGATCGTGGTGGGCGCCCGGGACGCGTACACGCCCCGGCCGGACGCCGAGCTGATCCACAAGTCGATCCCGGGCAGCGAGCTGGTCGTGATCGAGGACGCCGGCCACCTTCCCGGGCTGGAATCCCCCGCCGAGGTCAACGCCGCCCTGCTGACGTTCCTCTCCTCACACTTTCCGATCGAGGCGTAACCGCCGTCATCGTGGTAGATCTGGGCCGGACGGGGTACCGCGAGAGGATGGCGAACATGGCTGACGAAGATCTTACCACCGAGGCGGCCGAGGGCCGTCGCGACCACCGGTTCCACGGCGGCACGCCCGCGCACCTCGACGACGACGAGTTGGCCCGGCGCACCGAGGCCGAGCGCGCCGACGCCGGAGTGTCCGATTACGACCCGAACGATGTGCCCGCCGCCACCGACGACCCGGTCCCGTTCGACCCGGCCTTCGACGAGATCGAGCAGGACATCGAGAGTGTGACGGCCCGCCAGGAGGCGGAGGGCGAGACGACGCCGCTGAGCGCGGACAACCCGTTCCCGCCCACCCGTTACGCGGAATGATCCCCCGCTGCTGGGGGCTCAGGCCCCCAGCAGCCCGTTCAGCTCGCCGTAGGCGATGGCATTCTCGATTTCCCGGTACGTGCCGGAGGCGAGCACCTCCAGGGTCGCCCGGCGCATCACCGCGTACGCCGCCTCGGCCACCCCGGAGCCGAGACTGACCCGGGCCACGCCCAGGCCGGCGAGCTCGCCCACGGTCGGCGCGCCCGGCCAGACCAGCACGTTCACCGGCGCCGGGATCTTCGCGACCAGCGCGCCGACCACCTCGGGATCGATCGCGCCCGGCACGAAGATGCCGTCGGCGCCGGCCGCCAGATATGCCTCGGCCCGGGCCACCGTCTCCGCGAAGTCGCCGCTCCCGCGCAGGTAGGTATCGATCCGCGCGTTGATGAACAGATCCTCCCGGGACGCCGCCGCGCGGGCCGCGGCCAGCCGGGCCGCCGCCTCGCCGACCGGCCGGATGCCGTCCTCGAGGTTGACGCCCGCGGCGCCGGCCGCGACCACGCCCCGGATGGTCTCGGCGACCCCTGCCGGGTCGTCGCCGAAGCCGGACTCGATGTCGGCGGTCACCGGCACCGACACGGCGGCCACCACCCGGCGCACGGCCGCCACGGCCGCGTCGCGATCGAGGGCGTCGCCGTCCCGGGCGCCGAGGCTCCAGGCGACGCCGGCGCTGGTGGTGGCGACGACCGGGGCGCCGGCCGCCTCGGCCACGCGGGCGCTGGCCGCGTCCCAGGCGTTGGCGAGCACCAGCGGCGCGCCGGGGACGTGCAGGGAACGGAGAAGTGCGGCTTGTTCGGTCACCGGCTCAGTCTTCGCGATGGCGGCCCGCGCGCGTAAGGTTTCAGTGCCAGCTAAAACCGCGGAGGCGGACTTTGCCCACCATCGGCCTGTCGGCGACGGCCGCGACCCGCATCCGGTTCGCCGTGTCCGGCCTGTGGGAGGTCGTGGCGAGCGCCCGCATCCTGCGCGACCCGGGCGTGCCGGCCGTGCACCGGCGCTGGGCCACGCGGGCTCGAGCCGGGGTCGACGAGAGCGGGCTGCTCTGGCGGCTGATCGCGCCGAGTGGCGGCTACACGCCCGACTTCCTCACCCCGGCGCCGGCCGGGCTCGACGCCGATCTCGACCGCGAGCTGGCCGGGCTGCGCGCCACGCCGCCGTCGGTCGTCCGGCGCCACCTGCGACTGGCCGGCCGGGCCGAGGGTGTCCTGTACGACGACCCGGTCGCCGGCCTGGCCCGGCTGGCCGGCGAGATCGCCGGGTACTGGGCGGTCGCGATCGCTCCGGACTGGCCGCGGATGCGCGCGCTGCTCGACGCCGAGGTGCAGCGGCGGGCGCGGCGGCTGGCCGAGCACGGCAGCGCCGCCATCCTGGACGACCTGCACCCGAGCGTGACCTGGCGGCACGGCGAGCTGTCCATCGAGCAGCCGCACTGCACGGCGGCCGACGTGCCGCACGGGGCCGGCCTGATCCTGATCCCGTCGGTCTTCGTCTGGCCGTCGGTGCTGACCGCGACCTGCGGCGAGGTGCCACAACTCGCCTATCCGGCGCGCGGGGTGGCCACCTTGTGGGAGCGTTCCGCCCGCGAGTCGGACGCGCTGACGGCGTTGCTCGGGCGAGGGCGCGCCCGGCTGCTGACCGAGCTGGCGTCGCCACTGTCCACAACGGAGCTGGCCCGGCGCACCGGCATCACCCCCGGCGGCGTCTCGCAGCACCTGACGACGCTGCGGGCGGCCGGGCTGGTGGTGACGCACCGTCAGGGGCGCTCGCTGCTGAACACCCGTACCGAGGTCGCCGAGGCGTTGCTCAGAGGGGCAGCACCACGGGGGTAGGCGTGCCCGCCACGCAGGTGACCGTCATCCGGAAGCGGTCGAGCACGCCCTTGAAGACGACCGACGTGGTCAGGGCCGGCCCGGGCTCGACCGTCTCCACCGAGTAGCCCGAGTTCGCCCGCCACGAGGTCAGCTTCGATTTCCCCTGCTCGCAGGTCGCGTACGCATAGCCACCGGGCGAGTCGAGCCGTTTCCCCGCCGGCGCGGCCGACCCACCGCCCGACGGGCGGGCCGGCGCCGGCGTTCCCGCCCCATTCGCGTTACCGGCCGGCGCCCCGCCCGTGCTGATCGAGGCGGACGGCTCGCTCCCGGCGATCGGCGGCCGCACCGGCGTCCCGGCCGCCGTCGGCGTGACCGTGATCCCGTTGCTCACCGCCGGCACTCCCCGACCACTGCTCGCGCCGGGGGCCGGCGTCGCGGTCACGGCGGCATCCGGCGCCGAGCCGTTCTGCTCGGAAGGACCACCCAGCGCCAGCCCGACCAGCGCCACGATCACCACCGCGAGGACGGCGCCGCCCAGCAGCATCCGCCCCCGCCGCGCAAAAAACCCTTTCCCCGGTACGCGGCGAGCCCCGTCCCCACCCGCACGATCCGGTCCCCACCTCGCCGGGCTCTCCCACTCAACCGCCCCGACCAAGGTCTCGGCCGGCGACCCGCCCCGCTGGTTCCCGCCGGCCCGGGCAACCCGGGTGCCGGGCCGGGCAACCCGGGTCCGGTCCGCGCCCTCGAGCCCGCCGTTCCGCCGCCGCCCGCCCGCCGCCGCGTCGCGATCGAGCCGCCCCGCGCCCGATTGCTCCGGCGCCCCGGAGCCGGCCCGGCTGTCCGGGAGGCCGCCGACCCGCCCGTTCGCCGGGACGCCCCGCTCGTTCGGCGGGACGCCCCGCTCGCGCGGCCGGCCGTCGACGGCTCGCCGATTCGGGCCGGCGCCCGCGGTCGGTCCGTTTGCCGGCGCCGCGGCCGCACTCGGTGGTCCGGCCTGCGCCTCGGCCGCATTCGGTGGTCCGGCCTGCGCCTCGGCCGCACTCGGTGGTCCGGCCTGCGCCTCGGCCGCACTCGGTGGACCGGCCTGCGCCTCGGCTGGCTGACCACGACCGACCCGGCGCTGCTCGGCCGCATCGGCGGTCTCGGCTCGGGGCGGGCGCGGGCGCACCGAGGTCTCGGCGTCCAGACCGTCCGCACGGCCGTCCGCCGGTGATGGGACGCGCGGGAGCGGGGGCCCGTCCTCCCCGCGTACCAGATCGGGATGTGCGGCCTCGGCCGCGTCGGCCAGGGTGGCCGACACCTCGGTCGCGCTCGGCCGGGCGTCGGGGTCCTTGCGCAGGCAGCGGTCGATCAGATCGGCCACCGCCGGCGGCACCCCGGGCCGGGGCGGCAGCGGCGTCGGATCCTGGTAGACGTGGGCGCGCAGCATCTGCGTCGTGCTCTCCACCGACCAGGGTGACTCGCCGGACAGCAGGCGGTAGAGCAGCACGCCCAGCGCGTAGACATCCGACGCGGGGACGATGAGTTCCCCGGTCAGGCGCTCGGGGGCCAGGTAGGCGGGGGTGCCGACCAGCATCTCCTCGGGCGAGGCCGGGCCGACCGCGGCCGCGATCCCGAAGTCGACGACCTTGGCGCCGGCCGGGGTGACCATGATGTTGGCCATCTTGATGTCGCGGTGCACCAGGCCGTGCGCGTGCGCGGCCGCCAGCGCCGCCGCCACCTCGCCGCAGATCCGGAAGACCGTGCGCGGCGGCAACCTACCCGCCTTCGTCCGCTCCTGGAGGGTCGGGCCGTTGATCAATTCCATCACCACGTACGGCGTGCCCGAGCCGGCCGCCTCGCCGTAGTCGTAGACCTGGGCGATGTTCGGATGCGACAGGGTCGCGGCCGCGCGCGCCTCGTCCCGGATGCGGGCACGGGACTGCGGATCGCCGGCATATCGCCCGGCGAGCAGTTTGATCGCGACCGGCCGCCCGAGCACCTCGTCGCGGGCGCGCCACACCACCGCCATGCCGCCGCTGCCGAGCTCGTCGAGCAATTTGTAGCGGTCGCCGAGCGTCTGCCGAACCTCCACCGTGGCAGTCTGCCCGTCCGGCGGGAAAATCGCACATCCGGACCACTCGAATGCCATTCACATTCGTTTTCCGGCGTGATCGAATACGTTTTCCGTGGCCGCCGATAACTGATCAAGAGCAGGGGGTACGCCGGTGGCAGAATCGACGCTCGGCGGACGACGCATGATCACGGATGCCGCGCTGGGCCGGCTGCTCCGGCTGCCCCCGGCCCGCAACGACTACACGATCACGCCGGTCCGGAGCCCGATGCGCGACGGCGTGATCCTGCGCGGCGAGCACTACGCGCCGTCCTCCGGGACGCCGCGAGGAACCGTTCTCGTGCGTACGCCGTACGGCCGCGGATTGCCGCTCTCGCTGCTCAACGGCCGGATCTTCGCAGCCCGCGGCTACCATGTGGTGATCCAGAGCGTGCGCGGCACCTTCGGCTCGGGCGGCACGTTCCGCCCGATGGCCCAGGAGGTGCACGACGGCCCGGACACGATCGCCTGGCTGCGCGAGCAGCCGTGGTTCGACGGCCGGCTGGCCACCCTCGGCGGCTCGTACCTGGGCTGGACCCAGTGGAGCGCCCTGATCGACCCGCTGCCCGAGCTGCGCGCCGCCGTGGTGCTCGTCGGCCCGCACGACTTCCGGGCCGCGGTCTACGGGACCGGCTCGTTCACGCTCGGCGACTTCCTGAGCTGGAGCGACCAGATCGCCCATCAGGAGGACGGCGGCTACCTGCGCCGCGCCGCCGTGATGGCCCGCGCCCCGCGCCGCCTACGCCCCGCCCTGGAGGGCCTGCCGCTGCCCGCGGCGGCCGACCCGGTGCTGCGCGGCCGGGCGCCCTGGTACCGGGAGTGGCTGGCCCACCCGCTCGAGGAGGATCCCTGGTGGGAGCCGTACCGGGCGAACGCCGCCCTGACCAGCGTGACGGCCCCGGTGCTGCTGATCGGCGGCTGGCAGGACCTGTTCCTCGACCAGACCCTGGAGCAGTATCGAGCCCTCGACGAGCGAGGGGTCGAGGTGGGCCTGACCGTGGGCCCGTGGACCCACCTGGACATAGCCACCCGCGGCATCGGGGTCGTCTCTCGCGAAACACTCGCCTGGCTGGACCAGCACCTGGCCGAGGTCCCGTCGACGGTTCGCGCCTTCCCGGTGCGGGTCCACCGCACCGGCGAGTCCCGCTGGCACGACCTGACGTCCTGGCCCCCGAACACGGTTCCGGCCGTCTTCCGCCCGCACGCCGACCGAACCCTGACCCTGCAAACCGCCGAGGGGCCGCCCCAGGCCGCCACCGAACCGGCCAAACCCCCGGCCCGCGCCGAGCCGCCGGTCCAGACCGCCGCCGAACCGGCCACGCACCCGGCCTCCGCCGAACCGGCCACGCCCCCGGCCTCCGCCGAGCCGGCCACGCCCCCGGCCTCCGCCGAGCCGCCGATCGCCGCCGACGACGACGCCGTGAGCTTCGTTTATGACCCGGCCGATCCGACGCCCGCGCTCGGCGGTCGCACCCTCACCGGCGCGATGGGCGTCAAGGACAACGGACCGCTGGAGGCCCGCCCGGACGTCCTGACCTTCACGACCGATCCGCTGCCCACGGCCGTCGACGTGGCCGGTCACCCCACGCTGACGCTCGCCGTCGCGGTGGACCCGCCGCACGCCGACGTCTTCGTCCGCCTCTGCGACGTCGACGAACGCGGCCACTCGCACAACTTCACCGACGCGATGCGCCGCCTCGACCCGGACATCCCGCCCGGCGAGGTGCAGCGCCTCACCCTCGAACTCGACTCCTGTTTCCACCGGCTGCTGGCCGGCCACCGCCTGCGGCTGCAGATCTCGGGCGGCGCCTTCCCGCGGTTCGCCCGCAACCTCGGCCTGCCCGGCGCTCCGGGCGAGGGCCACGTGCTCCGCGCGCAGTCGCACACCATCCACTGCGCCGGCACCGCCCTGACCCTCCCGGTGGCCGCCGCCGAATAGTCACTTCTTCGGGTGTTGCATCCACCACTCGGTGAATTGCCGGGCCTGGCCGAGATTGTCCAGCCGCAGCACCCACAGGTTGCTGAAGGTCCTTTTCGGATAGGTCGTGGTGGCCTCGATGATCGCCAGCTCGTCGGTGACGATCAGCGGGTGCCACTCGAAGGTGGTGGTGCCGGGCTTGTCGGCATTTTTGACCCAGTGGTCGACAATGGCCTCCCGGCCCAGCCACGGCTTCGCGAACGGCTCGGTGAAATACGCCGCGTCCTCCGCGAAAAGGTCGCCGATGTCGCGTGGATCATTCGACTCCCACGCCTTCCGATAGTTCTCGATCCACGCCGTCACCGCGTCGAGACTGGTCATCGCGTGCGCCCTCCCCAGGGTCGATCAGGGTCTCGCGGATCCATACTCCTCGGAAGCGAGGCGGTTGAACTCCTGCAGTGCGCCGCCCCACAGCAGATCGCCGACCTGGCTGAGCACGATCGCGATCAGCCCCGAGCTCGGGTCGTTGAACCAGGTCGTGCCGTAGCCGCCGGACCAGCCGTACCGCCCGGCCGGGGAGACCTCGTCGTCGGCGACCGTGACCGCCATGCCATAGCCCCAGCCGCTGCCGCCCAGCAAGAAGCCGCCCCCGGCGATCTGGGCCGGGCTCAGGTGGTTACGCGTCATCGCGGCCACCGACTGCGCCGAGAGCACCCGGGTGCCGCCGTGCACCCCGCCGTCGAGCAGCATGCGGGCGAAGGTCAGGTAGTCGTCGGCGGTGGAGACCAGGCCGGCCGACCCGGACGGGAAGACCGGCGGCCGGCTCCAGAGCTCGGGGCCGGACACGGTCTGCTCGGTCATCTCGCCGGTGGCCGGGTCGGTCATGTACATCGCCGGCAACTCGGCCGCCCGCTCGGCCGGCAGCCAGAACCCGGTCTGGCTCATGCCCAGCGGCGCGAACACCCGGTCGTAGAGGATCTCCGGCAGCGGACGGTCGTCGGCCCGGGCCAGCAGCACACCGAGCAGCAGCGTGCCGGTGTTGTAGAGCCAGGTCTCGCCGGGCTGGCGGATCAGCGGGAGCGAGCCGAACCGGCGGATCCACTCGTCGGGGCCATGCGGGGTACGCGGCTCGGGGCGGCCCAGCACCAGACCCAGCTCATCGGCGGCCCGGACGATCGGACAGGGCGGGTCGATGCCCTCGGGGGTGACGATGTGCCCATACCCCAGGGTGAAGGTGAGCAGATCTCCCACGGTGATCGGGCGGATCGCCTCGACCGTGTCGTCGAGCGCGGCGTCGGGCGCCCGCAGCACCCGCTGACCGGCCAGCTCGGGCAGCAGCTTGGCGGCCGGCTCCTCGAGGTCGAGCCGATCGGCCTCGGCGAGCATCAGCGCGGCGGCGGCCAGCACCGGCTTGGTCATCGAGGTGATCCGGAACGGGGTGTCGCGGCGCATCGGGACGTCGCCCCCGAACCGGGTCACGCCCACGGTGTGGACGGTGACGTCGTCGTCGCGGGCGAGCAGAGCGACCACGCCGGGGAACTCGCCGCGGTCGACCCGGACGGCGATGGCATCACGCAGTGGAGAACTCATGCGGACAGCCTGCCAGCACCCTCCGACAATTTCCGGTTCTGTCGGAGGCCATCGCTAGGGTCCTGGCTATGGATCAGAACTGGCGGCACCTCCCGTCCCCGGCCCGGCCGATCGCGGCCGCGGCCGCCGTCGCCGTCGAGGCGGCCCGGCGCCGCGACGAGGGGGCGCTGGCCGCCGCGGCCGACGACCTCGCCGCGCTCGACCCGGCGCAGACCGGCCTCGTGCTGGGCACCTTCGTGCGCGTTCTGCTGGAAGAGACGCATCCCGACGGGCTCGACGGCGAGGCCGTGCGCGCGGTGCTCGAGCACGGCGTCCGGTCGGCCGCCGAGTGGCAGCCCGAGGTCGACCCGCACGTGATGCTGTTGCTGCTGGCCGGTGCCCTCGGCGTGACCGAGGAGGGTGACGACACGCCCCCGCCGAAACCCGGCGTGCTGGCCCGGCACGCCGCCCTGCTGACTGCCGGCCTGCTCGGCCCGCGCCCGGCCCGGCCGTTCCTCGACGCCACCTTCACCGAGATCGAGCGGGCGCAGCTCAACGACTGAAGGCGACCCGTCACCGAGATCGAGCGGGCGCAGCTCAACGACTGAAGGCGACCCGTCACCGAGATCGAGCGGGCGCAGCTCAACGACTGAGGGCGACCCGTCACCGGATCGGTCGTTGTACAAGCGCATCACCCGATCGAGGAGGAGAGCATGGCCATCGTGCGCACCGATCCGGGCCTCCAGCTGCGGCCGGTCGTCCACGTCCGCGACCTGGTCGCCTCGGTCGCGTTCTACGAGTTGCTCGGCGGCGAGCTGATCCACGGCGGGCTGGACACCGGTTGGGTGCTGCTCCAGCTGGGCACGGTCCAGGTCGTCCTGGCCGTCGACGGGGAGGCGGGCGTCGATCTGCACTTCGGCGCGGCCATGCCGCTGGAGCAGTTGGAGCGACGACTGCACCGGGCCGGCTACCCCGTCGCCGAAGTGGCCACCGGCCGCGATTTCGGCGATCAGCTCCGCGTGCGTACTCCCGATGGGTTTGACATCACCATCTCCCGCCGGGAGTGACGCGCCTCGCCCCCTCGGGAACCGCACCGCGGCCGAGGAGTAACCGCACCGCGGCCGAGGAGCCGCCCGGTCAGGACGGGCGCAGGCCCACCGACGTGCGCGGCTGGGGCGGCTCGGCGCAGCCCAGGAGGCCGACGAGCCCGGAGACCCACAGCTGGCGGTAGACCGTCGGGCTGGGGTGGCTGACCACCAGTTTGATGCCGCTGGCGGCAGCGGTGTGGAAACAGGCGACGAGTATGCCGATGCCGATGCTGTCGATCAGCATCACCCGTTGCAGGTCGAGGCAGATCTTGCCCGGCGTCGTGCTGGTGAGGACGTCGTTCACGGCGTCCCGCATCACGTGGGCGTTGTCCAAGTCGATCTCTCCGCTGGGCGCGATCTCGATGGTGCCATCGGCCAACTGGCGGGTAGTGATCGGCAGATACACGGCTGCCCTCTTCCTGGCGTCGAGCGGGGCCGACGCCGAACCTACCGCGTGGAGGTCACATCCGCCGGTCGTGTGGCCTGGCTGGACGTGG
>Ga0307509_10010781_pt1 | contig 11146 bp, 6 predicted proteins | sample 10_EM_MG_FD_202245 | JGI IMG/M metagenome (GOLD analysis project Ga0307509, IMG submission 202245) | Populus trichocarpa ectomycorrhiza microbial communities from riparian zone in the Pacific Northwest, United States - 10_EM | ecosystem: Host-associated > Plants > Roots > Unclassified | place... | reverse complement strand
ACCAACTGCATTTTCTTTGTGGCTATTTTCTAGAAATGGTGCGTAGCTCGAAAAGGAAGAAAATGTTAAAGACTGCCCTCGTGGCTTCAATGTCTGCTTTGTTAGGCATTTTTGTCTCAGGTTTGGTGCTCTGCATTAGTTGGAGGAAAATAAAGAGGAAGGGTACGAACTCTTATCCTACCTCGCCGCTAAGAAAAAATAGCTAGCGCTGTTTTATTGGAAAGCAGGTTTTAAGTCATTTTATTCTTTCAGTAGGAATGGACCGCAGGAAGGAAGGCATGGAAGCACCTCTGTTTGATTTGGATACAATTGCTACTGCAACAAACAATTTCGCGCCGGACAGTATAATTGGAGCTGGGGGATTTGGTTCTGTTTACAAGGTAATGCAGATAACTACAATAAAGCATTGTGTTCTGTTAACTCAAAATGGTAAAGAAATGAGTTTTCTACATGAAAACTTGCAGGGTAAACTTTTGACAGGACAAGAAATTGCAGTGAAGAAGCTGTCAATGAATTCAGGACAAGGTGTTGAAGAGTTTAGGAACGAAGTAGTTTTAATTGCCAAACTTCAACATAGGAATCTTGTTGGGCTCTTGGGAAGCTGTATACACAGAGAAGAAAGGATGTTAATCTATGAGTATATGCCTAACAAAAGCTTGGATTATTTCATCTTTGGTTTGATCCCCTTGACTCATTGTCTCTTTTGTCACATTTCTTCCCTAAGCATATGCAATGTTCTTCATGTATTAAACTAATTCCCTTGGGTTTGATCCTATGGGCACCAATCCTACAGCAGATATTGTAGTATGACTTACAAGAGATGAATTGATGTGCAGATCATGAAAGAAGTGCGTTATTGGGATGGAAAGAGCGTTTTGTTATTATTTTGGGTATCGCAAGAGGACTTCTCTACCTCCACCAAGATTCCAAACTTCAAATTGTTCACAGGGATCTCAAACCAAGCAATGTTTTGCTAGACAGTAACCTGATCCCTAAAATTTCAGATTTTGGTTTGGCAAGAATATCTGGCGATGATGGAAAAGAAACAAAAACAAGAAGAGTTATTGGGACATAGTAAGCTCTCTTTGTTAAATTCACATGCTTCTATTAGTTGAAAAAATCTATATTTGTTTGTTTTTTTTTTTTATGCAGTGGCTATATGGCTCCTGAATATGCCATTGATGGAAAATTTTCAGTCAAGTCTGATGTTTTCAGCTTGGGTGTGCTTCTGTTAGAGATAATAAGTGGTAAGAAGAATAGAGGTTTTGTTCACCCGGATCACCATCACCATCTTTTAGGACATGTAAGTAGGAACAATCACATGGAAAGGAAGTATGTAATATCTTTCTGATTTTCCTGCTGAATAACTAGGAATATATTGGGTTATCACAGGCATGGTTGATGTGGAATGAAGGCAGGGCCTCGGAATTAATCGACACAGGTTTGGAGGATACATCCGGAAAATCCCAACTTCTAAGGTGTATTCAGGTGGGGCTATTATGCGTCCAGAAGCTCCCTGAAGACAGACCAGTAATGTCAACTGTAGTTTTCATGCTAGCAAATGAAGGAACTGTGTTGCCTCAGCCTAAACAGCCTGGTTTCTTCATAGAAAGGGGTTCGGTCAGCGAAGCAACATCAAGAAATGAAGACTCTTATTCAACAAATGAAGCAAATATAACTATCCTGGAAGCTAGATAGATAATTCCTGCGATGTGTACGTCAGAGTATATACCTGAGGAACTGTTTTTCTAAGCATATTAGCCACTGAGAACTTGGTGCATGTTTGAGTTTGTCGATGTTTCTTAGACAATGTTCGGTTTGCATTGTAGTTGTGACAAACATCCTCGATTTCATGGGTTTGAAAACATTGACAAGGAATTTCCTGAGTCTGGTAATTACAAATGGAAAATAGAGAACTCGACAACAACAGTTTTCCTACAATCTGAATGGTCAAAGAGACAGACATCTTATCTTTCGATCGATCAATAAGAAGGAGAGAAGGGAAGGGAACAGCTTGGCATTTGAAGGAGCAAATTGAGAAATTGGTTTATAACATCGAGGAACCACACGGTACGTAGTGGGAAGTCATGGAGCAAATTGAGAACTCGACAGCAGTAGTTTCCTGTGATTTGAAGGAGAAAAGGGAAGAAGAGAAATAAGGGAAATTCTTAATCCAATACATGTCATTGCTTTTAATATTTTTAATTTGTCAAATAAAGTTCTTATTTTCTATTTTGAAAGATTTGTATCTAATAAACATATCAAATAAAGTTCCAATACATGTCCGAGCTTAGTTGATATTTGATTTTATAAAATCAAATAAAATTTAAAGGTTTCCTGTTTTTTTTATTAAATTTTATGATCAATTTTTTTTATTCTTATTTGTTTTATTTTGAATCCATTTTTGAAATTTTTTTTCAATTTCTTTTCTCAGTATTTGGTTTTATTTTATTTTTACATCAAATTTGATCCTTATTATTTTAATTGCTAATTGTTTTGTTTTTAATTCTTTTCTTAATTGATTTTTTTTTAATTTTATCAATCAACATTTGATTTCGTTTTATTTTAATAAAAATAAAAAACAATTCAATAAAGATGGAATAAAAAAAATCAAAAGAATAATTTTTACTTCTTTTTGTTAAATTGAATTTTTTTAAGCTGCTCTCTTTAATATTAGATTAGTTTGAGAATTGAACTTTTTATTTTATATAATTTTCTTTCGACAAGATTATCTTGATCTCATGATGATATCATAAATTTGAAAGGCTAACTTGGATGGACTTGGATTGATTTTTTTTGTTTTTTTTTATATTGATTTTTTTCACTATTTTACTTTAACATTTGATTGGTTAGAAATTGAGATTTGAATTTTTATTTTCAATTTCCAAGCGTGACAATTATGATACGAGGACTGATGACATGAATGATAATTAATATTCTTCTTGACGTGTATGATATGATATTGGGCTTGTCATTTGACATCAATAGGGCCGACTTAACAAGGCCGAAATCGTTAGAATATCTGCCTAACTGGAGACATTTGAATCAATCTCTAAGGCTATAATTTTGTTAATATTGGGCTTAAATTTAGAATGGCCCGCCCATGATAATCAAGCCCAGTCCAAAGCCCAGATTCTTCGAACCAATCAGGACATGAATTCCTCGTAAGGGCACAAGGCAATTAATCATGCATACGTTTATATAAGTTAGTTTTTCGAGGAAAAAAAAAACTAGACAAAACGTGAGAAGGGGAATATTTATATACAGAAAACCTGTATAGAAAACTCTTAAAACAGCTCTGCAAAAATTTTCCATGCTGTTTATGGCACTTGAGTAGCAATACTAAAAATACTATGCAAGTATGAGAAAACATTTAAAATATTCAAATTTTATTGACTCGTGTTTGACTCGTCAAAATATCATTACAATTATAGAAAACAAATTAGAAAACCCTAGTAATATTGAATATAAAAATTATTCCCTTCAAATAAAAAATTAGAAATTATAATGATACAAATTAAAAAAATAAAAATAGAAATAAATAAATAAATTAACTAAGAAAAATAAATTAACGCAGATAAAAAGAACACACTAATTCCTAGATGTGTTTTTCCCGTGGAAAATCTCTCATCCTTTCCTATACAAGCAACTAATCATCAGAAATCATTGAACTTTTATACTCATCCTCTATGACCTCTAATTAAAACTATCATGAATCGTTGAGTTTTGATATCAATTGATGTAAATGAAACAAATAATAACAGAGTTTGTCACAAGTTAAAATTCTCAAATACCAAAAACACCATAATTATAGGGACACGTCCAAATTATGAAATTTATTCATTTTTGTGTCCCTTGCTAAAAAACTATTATAACTCTTTATATATATATATATATATATATATATATATATATATATAAACCCGAGATGAAATTTAAAAGTTAATAAATAATTAATTGGGGAATAAAATTTAATTAATAAAAAAATAAATAAAAAAAACAAATAAATAACAATATTTTTTATAAAGTCCCAGCTATTATGGGAATGCTATTATGGGAATGATGATAGTCTTGGGAGTTTGAAGTAAAATTTCATGTACAAGTTAAAAAAAAAACGATAATGAAAATATCTAGAAATAGAAAAACACATAAACACAAATAAAAATTTAATGGAAGTGATTTATACATAATCAAAAGTACTAGCATGTAACTAAATGAAATTCAAAATAATCCGTGTAAAAATTTGTTATAAACAAGTGTTGGGATCTGGAAATTTCATTCGGAAAACATAAAAAAGATACTATTAAGGAACATAGTGAGATTTTGACAAATTATATACATTCACACACACATATTGAAAAGATAAAAATTAAGAGAAAATCTTGTGAAAACATGGAATCAAACACATCAACACACCAAATTTGAAAGAAAAAGCAAGCAAGGGATTTGTTGAAATTGAAGCAAGAATTTTGGTGCCTAAAGGTTTTAATGGCCGACCAAAAGGGGAAAGAAATGTGGATGTGTTATGATGTAGTTGGAAGTTATAAATTGATATGTATTTGATGTGTATAGTTATAATGATGATGAAAATTTGATTATGTTTGCTTTAGAAACTTTGCTAATCTTTTATGGAAAAATTGTGTTGATAATAGGCTCATTAAGTGTGATATAAGGTGCACTTTAGAGTATATAAAGATGTAAATAATTAAGAGATGATGGAAATAAATAAATAAATACAAGTTATTATAAATAGTGAGAGTTTAGTCATGTTATATTTATTAAAAGAAAGTTGTTTAAAGTACACTAACATATAAAACTATGTAGGAGATGTTTTGGGAGGAAATAATGAGAAAATAGAATAAAAAAATAAAACTTTGAGAGTAATTTGGTGATTAAATGAAAAATATATATGTTGAATTGAATTAAATTATATGCACTTTGAATATAGGCACATTGAAATTATTGATAGGTTAATAATATGGTAAAATCATGTTGATTCGGGAGAGATTTTCAAAATAGAATCTCAATAAAAAAGGGTTGAATTGTCTTGAGTATCAGGTAAGAGTTTAACACCTTAAAATTATAAATTTACTCTTTAAAGAATTCTTAAGTCAAATAAGTTTTAGATGTTATTTTTATAATTTGATTAGGTTGATATATTATTAGATGTTTAAACTAGTTCCTGGTTAACGAAACTAATGCGACAATGTATGCATTTAAAGATAATTATTTGGAAAGTCTATAAATGATTTAATGATGGACTATGTATGCATTTAAAGATCTTTTTTGAAACGTGCATATTAGGGAGCTTAAGATAATTACTTTTTGTGTCATGACTACGTAGGAAAGAAAGACTCTACAATATGTATGTAATTTATCACCTTTTGTGTTATGTTTATAGGAAAGAAAATCTTCATATTTTCATATGTCTTGTACTTAATTGACCAAACCTTAGAATTTCCTTGTCAAGTACTTAGATTAATGTATTAGGTGATGCTAAGTAATCTAATCTTAAATTCCAACTTTCTTAATTTATTTGCTAGGACATTGTATGTGTGTTTTAGATTTTATGAATTTTAATTAATTAAATTGATAATATGTTGTTTTTGAATATTTCAATAAATCTTGTTCTAGATCTAATTTGTTTGGATATGGATTAAAGTTTAGAAATCTTGATTGAAGTAATACAAGTTGTTGTCGATAACTTGAGGTATTCTTGATGTAAATTCTACCGATTTTTTTGTAAAAAATTCAGTGGGGATTTAAATGAAAAAAAAATTTCCTACTTTTCGTATAATTATTTAGTGATTATTTGAATTTTGTATTACTAAATGTCAAGAATATTACTAGATGGAATATAGAAAAAAACCTTTCATTTTCTAAAAAAATCTCATTAAAATAGAAAAAAATAAAAAAGTAAAATAATACATAATAAAAATAAAAAATAAAAAATAAATTAAATTAACTATAAAAAAAGACTTCAACATTAATTTTCCTCCTAGAATATCATCTGAGCATGAGCATGAGAAATTGTTATATATTGGGATTTCAAAAAACTCTTCTAACTATATCAGAGGTACCTCTATAATTGTTTCGTGGAGAAATTAGATTGATTATTTTCTTTTACATTGATAATAAAACATAGATGGTTGAGTACTCGAGTATTTTTGAATTTATTAGATATCTTATATATTGGGTGTTTTTTAGCTTCTTTTTTTTTACCACAATTCATTTTTTTATATAAAAGTCGAAGATAAAAACAATAAGTTATAGAAAAATGAGTATTATGAGCTCCAAACAATGCTATATCATTCAATTCCAATCAATAAAAAAAAATTAATTAAAATGTTATAGTTGTATTTGCAATTAATAATTAAAATAAATATAAAGATAAAGTATATTAGATGCGTCTTCCTCCTCTAATTCATTATATCTTTTTTCCAATTAAATTAAACAAAATGTGTTTTGAATATTTTGAAAATCTAAGAACTATTATATGAACATTAACTGAATTCAATTTTACATTAATGGAAATTAATTTATATAATCAATATCTTACATGAACTTTCACATACAATTTATTGAGTGTTTAATGCAATTAATTTTAGCTACCCAAGAATTAAGGATATTGTATATAAGTTATTGACTTAACCTTTCACTCTGTTATCCTTCAAATAGGTTATGGCTACCCAACACATTTTATGGGCTACTATGCTAAGCACATACTAGGGGTTAGATGAGACTAGGGTTAGACGAGCTTTTCATCATTGTCATTAAACCCAGTCTTAATAGATTGATTAGGAACTTAAGTCTAAAGTTAGAGCAAGTACGAATCTGACCGATAAAAACCTTTGTTTGATTTTGAAATGTTTCTTTTAGACAAGGATTCACATTTGTATGCTTTTTTTATTTTATTAAAATAACAAAATAAAAGGAAAAAGCTTTGCAACATACTTCACTGGCAATTATAATACAATTTGGTTTGAATGTTATATATTCAATTTAATTTAAGAAAAAAATGTTGAGAAAACAAATATAATTTGATGGGATTTGAACACGTAATTTATGTCTTCACACCATATATCATTATCAATTTGTTATAGACTAGCTTTTTAACCCATGTTATGTTGTGGTTTAAATAATTTTTTTCTAGTAAAAAACATAAAGATGTCAGCAAGTCTAAAGTCTGATGTATTCTGGATGATATATTTTTTAAATATTAAAATTGTGACATATTGAATGAAATATTTAAAAAATTAAGACGATGACATATTAGATTGACCCGAACTAACCCACAACTTGAGTCATGAAACTATAATAACTCTATAGAATGCAAATCATATCAAATTAGAAAGCCTAATTTCAATCAATTAAATGTTAAAGGATAAAAAAAATCAATTTGAAAAAAAAAAAACAAAATAACTCGAGTAAATATAAAAAAAGACAAAATTCGCGACTCGAGTCATAAAAATAAGATTTTCCCTTAGAAAACAAATTAAAAAGAAAACACAATAGATAATTCTCAACAAACTCATTATAAAAGTATGAATTTAAAATATAAAATTAATTTTAAAAAAGCAATGAAAAAACTCAAGTCCACTATTGATTTTGATTTTATTCAAATGAAGCTAATTTGTTTTTTTAAAAGGAATGCCCTTCAAAAACGAACCTAAGAGTCTTAGATTAATGGACCAGTTTCTTAGCCCAAAGCAAGAGAAGGCTCACGTGTTTGCCCATAAAATTTTTAAACTAGAGATATAGATGATTCATCATAAGCATGGCGATTTTCAAGTTGTTAGAAAACCAAGCCTCGGGTTTTTCAACCCTAAAAATTATTTTTCGTCCAATTTTTAATTTAAAACACCTACAAAACAATATAAAGACCCATGTAAACCTTCTAATGCTTTAAAATGACCAAAAATCAATCCAAAATAAAAATTTAACCCAAAACTCAAAAATCTTTCGAGGTTAGATCTATTTTTCAGGCCATTTCAAACGAAAATAACATCCAAGCTAAACTCCCTCGTCAAATACATGTGGACACCAAGATCGATTTTTTTTGTAGTCAAAATTGTTAGTAACTTTCTCTCTCTAGCATTGAAATCCAGCAACTTTTCCCGCTCTATTCTCTAACCCGGGATTGAAAAATAAGAGAAATGAAGTTTTGTACCAAAATTAAATTTCATAAGTCTTTAGGGGCTGACAATGTATAATTGGGAAAGTAGAAAGACAAAAGTGAATTTTTTTGTGCAAATTTTAAAACCACCACCCATTTTATATGCCCTTTCACTTCAGTTCTATGTCTTTCAATTTCATTTTTCCTTTAACAATTTAACTTAAATTAGCTTTAGATTTGGTTGTGGAAGGGTGAAATAAGAAAAGGGATGAAAAGAAAATTTTTTTGTTAATAGAGAGTCCACATGGTTTTGTGAGGGGATTCATAATGCATTTTTCATAGTAAATCTTCCCCATGGCCTAGTGTTTTCTATAATATAATTATAACAAAAGCTAAATGGTGTGGGAAAGTCATTGTAGATTAAAAGACCTTCTACTATGGATTATAATAATAGTTTCAGTTTCAATTTCTCATCTTTTCACGAAACATTTCTTCGACTTTTCTTTTTTTCTCATTCATTACTTCTTCTCTGCCATTTTAGTGCCTTTGGTCTGGCTTAGTTGCCACAACCACGCTAGATTCAAGGTACTTGGATCTGACAAAAACATCATGGGTCTGGCAACCATCCAAAACCCAAACACCATGGGTTTGATAACTATTTCAGACTCAAGCGAATTGAGTTTGACAAAAACACCAGGCCCAAACGTCTTGGGTGTGGAAACCACACCAGACCCAAGATACTTGGATCTAGCAACCATGCCAGACCCAAGTAACTTGGGTCTGGCAACCATGATTGGGTGTGGTATGGTTGCCACCCAGGCTCGGGTTTGACATTGTTGTCAAAACCAAACACATGGGTCAAAAAATATAAAATTTTTTAAGAGCATGATTGGACTGCAAAAACAAACACTGCCTCATTCAAGCATGCTTTTTCATTCATATGCAGTAGAATTTAACTGTAAACTCTTTTTTGTTTGTGCAACTTATTTTATAAATTTATTATATTTGAAGAGGAAAGAATGAAAAAAAAAATGTTATGTTCTAAGTGATTTATTTCACGTCTTCAAAAATAAACTTTTCTTTTCTGTGTGCATTGTATGAAAATACGTATAATGAAACTAAACACATATAGTCTAGTATTGTTAAAAACAAATATAAAATAATGTTGTCGTCAGTGAAAAATCACAAATGACCACCCATTAAATAAACATTTTTTTGCATTGAGTTTAATTAAAAAAATATAAAAAATAAAAATTCATAAGAAAGAGAAAAAAAAAAGAGAAAAAAAAAGAGAGAAGATAAAATTTCTATTGAGGGAATAACAAATTCATAAACATACAAAATAAACTATTTCAATAGGAAGATATGATTTAAATTTTTAAGTCTAAAATGTTAAATAGATTTTTATGATGATTTGTTGTTTATAAATAATTTTTGAACTTGAATTTCTGTTCAGGATACTTCAAGGATAATTTAAATATATTTTTTTTATAAAAAATAAAAAAAATTATAAGTTTCTACATTTGGATTATTACTTGCTTAGACCCAAGTCGCTTGGGTCTAGCATGATTTCAGGCCCAGATGCTTGGGTTATGCCAGACCCGGGCATTGAGTTAAAAAACATATAGAGTTAAAAAAAAAGAGAAAAAAAGAGAGAAGATATAATTTTTATTGAAAAAATAACAAATTCATATACATAAAAAAATAAACTATTTCAATAGAAAGATATGATTTGAATTTTTAGATCTAAAACGTTAAATTAAATTTTTATGATGATTTGTTATTTATAAATAATTTATGGACTTAGATTTCTATTTAGGATATTTCAATGATAGTTTAAATGTTTTTACTTATAAAAAATAAAAAAGATTATAAGTCTCAACATTTTAATCATCACCTGCTCAAACTTGGGTCTGACATGTCCGCCAGACCCAAGGTGCTTGGGCCTGGTGTAAGGCTCATGAGTTTGGCACGGCCGCCAGACTCAAGTCACTTCGGTCTGGCATGATCGTAAGACTCAAAATGCTTAAAATATTCTTTATATTTTTAATATTTTTTTTTACATTTAAACTTTTTTATTAACCCGTTGCATAGCACGAGGCAACATACTAATAATATGTTAAAAGAACAACCTCCAAATGAAATAGCAACATTTTAAAAAAAATTACAAAAAAAAAAAAAAATCACTGCATGAACAGTGACTCGGAGCATTTTCATACTAAAATGTATTTGAAAGGATATCTCTATACCTATATAGAGATTGAAACTAATAGTGCTTCTACGAGGGGGACAAATCTAATGTAAATATATCACTTTCCCAAAGACTTGGACCTGGGATCTTTACCTGAAATATTTTCATCACGTGAATTACTTTAAAAAAAAATTGAAATCAAACCACATATTGCTGCGATTCCTTTTTAATCTTCCAACTGGCATGAGCATGCTCTCCGTGTATTCACATGGCATCACTGGTCTAACGACAGATAAAACATCGGTTGTTTGAGGGAACCCCTTATTGAAAATCTTGCTTCCTTGTTAGCCGTGAATCAGATACTCGTGACAACAATAAACGCTGAGATTCAAGCTGAAATATGGAGCCGAAAATTCAAAAGCAAACCTTAAACAGTGCAATTGAATCAGAGCCAGTTTTGAGGTCAAGACCACCCTCGTTCTTACATGAGATATAGCATAAAGCCAGTTGACTCGCATCCAGGTCTTACGTGCGGGTCATCCTTTATTTTGATAAGTTTATCTAAGCTCGTGATTCTTCTCTTATCCTTATGTGTAAATGCCTTTAATGCTGAGCTATATCATATTTGGTCCAATTTGGCAGTCTTATTTTCTGTGTATTACACCATCAAGTTTCAATGAAGAGAGGCATGAGGAAAACAGCAGGTGGCCTTCGAGGACTCTTTGTCTACTCCTTTCTACTCTCCACCATTAGAGTCTCCAATGCTCCAGACATCATTAGTCCAGGTCAATTTATCGGAGATGGTGACACAATAGTTTCAGCTGGCCAGAACTTTGAAC
>Ga0307509_10010780_pt1 | contig 11147 bp, 14 predicted proteins | sample 10_EM_MG_FD_202245 | JGI IMG/M metagenome (GOLD analysis project Ga0307509, IMG submission 202245) | Populus trichocarpa ectomycorrhiza microbial communities from riparian zone in the Pacific Northwest, United States - 10_EM | ecosystem: Host-associated > Plants > Roots > Unclassified | place... | reverse complement strand
ATTGCTGTCCATGGTCTCATAGGAACTTCTAAGGGTTCTAGGAGTCCATACTTCTTATGCCTGATAACCTTATTACGTTGACATACATCGCAAGAGCGCACGTACTCAGTAATGTGTTCATTCATCTTTGGCCAATAGAAGTTAGCCCTAACCCTACCAATGGTCTTGTATGTTCCGAAGTGTCCAGGAATCTTTGAATCATGTTCTACCTCCATGATTGTTCGTCTTAAACCTTCATCGTTTGGAATATACAACCTGTTCTTATACAGGAGCAAGTCCTTTTCGATACTAAAGTTTGTATCAACCTTACTATCGCCTTTGAGGAGTGCCTTTAGCGTTGGTAAATAGCTTTAATCATTATCGGCTGCTTTTTCAAGAGCCTCATGAAAGGTTGTCTGCAACCGAAAACCTTGGCAAGTCTGCAACACGTGTGGTCGCAAGATGACAGGCTCCTTATGAACACATTGTCAAGAGCGAAAAAAAGTAAAAGGTTCAGAATTCCTCCCCCCTTCTGGGCGGTAGTCCCTACCCCTCGACAACACATCAGCTTTCTCATTCAAACGTCCTTCCCTGTATATAACTTTAAAATTGAAGGGTTGTAGAAATTCAGCCCACCGATGTTGTCTTCGGTCCAGAGTTTTTGTTGTATTAAAATAATCTAAATTCTTATGATCAGTGTACACCAATATCTGATCATCAACCGACATCAACATATATGCCCATTCCTTAAAGGCAGCCACAATCGCAGCCCTTTCCTTGTCATGGAGGTCATAATTTATTTCAGCTGGCGAGAACTTTCTACTATGAAAAGCTACTGGGTGCCATTTCTCATCTTCACAGATTTGAGATAATACTGCCCCTAATGCAAAGTCACTAGTGTCGGTTTCCAACTTAGTTGGACCAGTGTCATCAAAGTGTGTCAGAATTGGGCCTGTGGTAAACATTTCCTTCAATGTGTCAAAGGCATCCGGACACGAAGGAGTCCACGCCCATTTGATACCTTTCTTTGTCAAGTCCGTCAATGGTTTAGCTATCTTACTAAAAGCTTTTATGAACCGACGGTAGAAGTTAGCAAAGCCTATAAAGCTTTGCACATCGACGACCTTCTCGGGCGTTGACTATGCCCGGATCTCTTCAACTTTTGTACTTGTCATAGAGATTCCTCTATCGGATATTTTATACCCAAGGAACTCTACTTCCCATTGATGGAAGCTTGACTTCTTAATGCTAACGCAAAGGCGTGCCTTTCTCAGCAGTTCCAGGACTCGCTTAACCAGGGCGACATGTTCTTCCACTGTTTCCGTACAGATCAGAATGTCATCCATATAAGCGATGACTCCGACATCTAATATGTCACGGAATACATCATTGATCATACTTTGAAATGTTGAGGGCGCGTTGCATAACCAAAAGGGCATCACACTGTACTCATAAAGACTGTATCTGCTTTGAAAAGTTGTCTTCCATTCTTCTCCTTCTGCCATGCGGATAAGATAATAGCCATTCTTCAAATCCAATTTTATGAAGATAGTGGCTTTACCGAGCCTACTCCAAAGCTCGGTCATCAAGGGCAACGGATACTTATTCTTAATAGTAATCTTGTTCAACGCTGGGTTATCAACACATAACCGAAGTGTACCATCAGGCTTCGGCACAAATAGATTAGGAGTGCCTATTGGCGAAGAAGATCTTCTGATCTTTCCATGATCCTCCTTTTCCTTATTATCATCCCATAATGTGTCTAATTCCATTTTTGACAAGGGATATATAGGCCCATCTGGCAACTTGGCATCAGGGACCAGGTCAACACGGTGATCGTATTTAGTATGCTCAGGCAGAGCATTTATCCTCTCCTGACTGAATATATCTGCATAGTCTTGATATTCTGGAAGGATTTTGACCTTGATATCGTCTCCGTCTTCATCAGTATAGAGGGCCATTCCCATGACAAAGATGTTGTCTGGGTCTTCGGCTAAGAGTTCTTCCTCTGTAATGAACTCTAAACGCCTTTCTATTCTAAGGCAGTAGGCTTTACAATAATCAGAGCGCCACTTCAGACTGCTTTTTTCCCAGTTGATATCTGGGTTGTGGTCCTTCAACCACGACATTGGCAGGTAACCATTTACTTTGCCTGCCGGCATGTCTGCGACTTCAAATCGCAATTTATTCATGTGGTCTCCTATGTACATATCTACCGTAGTAGTATAATGGAGACCTGAACCTGGGATATGATTCCCACTGGCATCTGTAATAGGTGTCGGATCTTTCCGACGAACGCAAGGTACTTGGGCATCCTTAACCCAATCGCTTCTTAGAAGAGCACCAGTAGCGCCACTATCCAATAATAAGAGGGCTTCACCACTCAGCCTCTCTTGGTTGTGGGTCTATTCCAATCTCACTCTCACATGAATGGATCTTGTGTGTGGCGGTGGGCCTGCAAGCCTCAACCGCTTCTCGGGTCTCTTGTCTCTGAACATTTTGGTTAGTATTTCTCAGAAGGATTTGGTATGTTTTACTATAACCAGTCAATATCTCTTGCCTTTCGACACCAGAGTGGCCACAACGGGTCGTGAATAGTTTCATGACTTTGTAAATTTACGGGGTTTCAATTGCTAGGGTGTTTACAATCACGCCAGCATGATTTCGGGTACTCAACCCTCCTCAGGTACTCTTGCAAAATAACTTCAATCACTAAGTCAAGTCCATCCTGACGAAATCAAATTAAAACCCAACCAAATCCCTGCCAAAAAATGGAAAACAGTATGAGGTAAGCAAACAATACATTGCACAGTATCACATAAGAAATAACAAAACTAAATTGAAAGAGCTGTAACCATCCCAACACCTCACAAAAGAAACCTTCCTCCATCATGCATTTTCTAGCACAATATATTAGTTTCAGTTTGCAGCTCTTAAGGCTGGGGAACATACAACCGACATCTTTCCTCTTCACCTAGTATGCCCATCATTCGGCCTAGCGTAAAGTGTTAGCATCTTTCCATCCATGATCTTATCATAGGATAAAGCTTACCTAGTCATCCATGTCAGTATCAACCTCCAAGGTATCCAAATCTGGGGGGGGTGATCCATGGAGCTCGGCAACAACTTGTTTCACAGCAGGTTTAGGACCCGCTTCAATGTGTCTCGACTTTGGGACTTGGGTGGCTTCGTGTTCAGCCTCGCCAGCGCTTCGTTTTCGCCTAATGTGTGAGGACGCGACAACTGGGGCTGCGGATAGACACTTCGCCCAGTCATGACCGTCATGTCCACAACGGGAACATTGATTCAGCCATTTGCGCTTGTCAATCAGAGTCTGAGGCACATTCCAGTGCATCTTGGTATGGTCTGATTCTGCAGGTTTTGTAAACCCTTGCGCTTGGTTGCGGGGCTTCTGCTGCCCTAGGCCTGTGGCCTTTTTCTCCTTCCTCTGTCCCATTCTCTCAGAAGTATGCCTGTCGTCGCTCTTTGGACGTTTCGAAGAATGAGGCTCCTTATGTACCTGTGTACGAAAATTGGAGGCATCTTCGAGTTGGTGTCCAGTTTGACGCAATAGGTCTAGGAAATCCATATATGCTACTGGATGGGGGATTTTCATGGACCAGGTAGCGTTGTGGACGTCTGGCATGCCCATGCGTGCCCTGTCCTTTACCAACTCCCCGCTATACCCTAACACTGCGGCAAGGGGGATAAGTTCGTCGATAAAGCGATTGAGCTTTCCGTCCTTCATGTACAATTGGCTCCATTTCCTCAGAGCGTGATTCCTATCCGAGTGACCGCCAAAGCTGCCTTCCAAATGCTTGCGGAACCCTTCCCAGGTTCGCCACTCATTCTTGAGATCGAACTTGATCCCTTGTCGTTTGGCCGCATCTTTGTTAATGTGGGGGTGTATGGCGTTATACCATTCTTTGGCAGTATCTCTCAAGAGAGGGATGACGAGGCTGACTTTCTCAATTTCCTTTACGAAGGAATCGCGGTTGTAGTCCAGCTTAATCTTGACATCATGTACGAAGCGTTGTGTGTTATTGGGATCCCCGGTGAAGGGGTCAACTCCAAGTTTCTCTGGCTTCTTAGGCTGATGAGATGACTTCTTAGCCTTATGACGCTGCTGAATAAACTTATTCAGAGCCGCATATCGTCTATCGTACTTGTCCTTCTTTTCTCGACTCCAGTGGCGCTTGCGACGGCCAAGGAAGCCTCTCAGATCGGGGGGTCAGGCATCTGATCCATCACTATCGGGCGAAGAAGAACTGGAATCACCCGGATCATCTCCTCCAGCAACGTTTCCTCCTCTGGGAGGTTGTCCACCTCCAGTGCCTCCGGTGCTTCCACCTTGGGCTCCCCCAGGCATGTCATAGCCGTCAAACCGTTCTTCCTCCGGCTCGTCCTCATCCATCTGATCCGACGGTGGGTGTGCGGGGGAACGTCGTGGAAGCGGTTGACGGATGGATTGTTGAGGTTGGGGTCTCAGGTAATCAGGGTGAAAATCGCCACACTCGGCTACCTTATGTCGGGTCGACTCACAGTAGGTACAATGGCTGTTCGGGGTGACGGCTGTTTTTTCTTTTCCTATTATAATGGCTTGGTCCATCCCTTTAACACAGGGTGGCCGATGCGAAAAATACAACTCACTACCATCTCCCCCAACCATGCGACATCCTTCGTTACAATACTTCGAAGCGAATTGTCCTGGTTGTTCTGAAAAAGCTGACCATCCAGCTCTACCCAAACGTTTTGCTGGAGCCGGTGGTGGCTGTGCCGAAGCAGAGGCTACCGGATTGTGAGGCGTTGCGGGTATTGGCGTTGAGGCCAGAACCCCGTCGGGCCGATCTGATTCTACCCGTGTCGCCGGTGCTGGTGTGGCAGGTTCAACTACCAGCGGGGTAGGTACGTTGGATGGGGCTGGAGGTGGTGGCTGTGGCGAGGGTTGCCTTGAGCTTTGTTTCGAAGCTTGGCTTCTAGACTTGGTAACACCACTCCGCTGAGCTGCGACTCAAAGGTTCCTGAGGTTTGCCTCAGGGCTAACACCTCTAGATCTCATGGCTTCTTCGAATGGGACCGTCAACAGAGCTGGTTGAGGAATGACCAAAACTTGCAATTGCTGTTCAAATTGTGTGACTCGCTCTTGCGATTCCAAGGCCGTCTGATTGACTTGAGTCCAAATTGGTGCCATTTCTTTATGCAACATGACAGCCGCCATCTCAGCTACGTATTGCGGGGGAGGCTCGATTGCGAGAGGTAGCGGAGGTGCTGTACGCATGTTGACGTCGTTGTCGGAGTCTATCGTGTACCCTCCCTGAACAGCCAACTCCAAAGCTGTCAGGCATGCCCTGATCATTCGATCTGAAAAGGCTAATTTACGGTACTCTACCTGCTGAATTTTCATCCAGCGGTTGGCATTGGTTACCATCTCGTTTTGCCATTTGACCTGGGTAGCGGTGATGAAATTTCCCATAGAAGCCTTGGCTTCTTGAAACCTCTTGGTTACTTCTCTCACTATGTAGGGTTCAAACAGTTCCCTAGTGAAGTTGGCAAAGGTCATGGGAGTTCGTCTTTGTGGAGGGATCCTTTGTCCTACCGAAGGGTCATACGTCAAGCTTTGAAGAAATGTAACTGGGTTCAATATTTCTAACTCCTATACTTCTTCAGGGATGTCTGTGGGTTCTAGGTCGGCCATCTGCTCCTCGATGCACTTCCATCCTATTCCGCGCAAATCTGCAATAGCATTATAGCGGGAGAGGTGATACGCATACTCGACTATATCCATATCTGAAGACATTGTTCTTTCCAACCGATGCTGCTTGTACCAGACAAGTGACTCGTAATCAAACAAATGTCCCGATGATGGATTCAACGATTCTCAGATGAGAGTTAAGCAAGTGCGCTTATCTATATACTGTAACGGGGGCACCCTATACAGAGGTGAACTCTAAGGTTGCGACCGCACCAAACACTCAAAGTAGAAGATAAAGATGAGGTAAATAATCAAAAAAGAATCAAACCGTAAAACTTAATAGAGTTAAGCTGAAAGCTTTACTCAATAAGTTCTCTGGAGTAAAGTTGGTTATTGAAGTAGAATGCCAAACGCTTGAACTTAAGTAGATATCAGATTTAAGCCTTTGACATTCACCACTACTCCGACCTTGTGCGAGCAGCCTGTCCTGCTCAGGGTTTGTCTGAGGTCTACCCTGCATCAGGAATTATCCAGCTGGAAGTGTCAGACCAACTCGGGTACAGTTAACTCCGTCAATAGGAAATGAGTTTCTGCAATGCATCTCCAATACAACTGCAGGGGAAAAACTCTTCCTATCCAAGTTATACCAGTGGCTAACTGTTATGACAACAACCGGAATCAATACCTAGGTGGTGGACTCACTGCCCCACTGGTAGTTTCGTCTATACAAGCTATGCAGTCCATCATTTAATCTACGCGACTATCCAATGTGATAAATTGACATGCCAGCTTCCCCGGTAAGATGTAGCCGATACTTGGCTCAGTGGGCGCTACCCATACCCAGCGTTTCGGGACATACTCTACAGTGATAAGACTCATACCTCTAGAGTCCAATAACAACCTATACTAATGCTACAAATCAAGGGGAGAAGGTCCCAGCTGGTTACTGAGGTATTTGTCCTGAGAGCTCCCTGGCCTCCGTGGACTACCTAAGTACCACCAGGAAGACTACCCTACTACCCGTAGGCTTTGATAGACTCCTAGGTGCCGGAGAGACCATTTATGCGCTACCCCGATGTTGGCCGTTACCCATACTCCCCTTATATATCCTGCCAACGACATTCAGTCGGACAGATGGCGACGACTTATACCATGTGACGGCAGCTGCTCCAATGACCTCTTTTAACTAGCAAACGAGCAACTACACAGCCGTCTGCCTATGACGCGCCGTCCCAACGCTGGGGCCAGAGGGGGGTGTTAGCTAAACCCTCCCAAGTTCAATAACATGTTCGGACCACCATTACACAGGCATGGGCCTTGTCCGCGCAGATGCCTGTGCGCCCAAAACCATCTAAGAGCCCATAGAATGTGAGGCAATCGACCTCTAAGTTCTAAGATGACTTTGCTGGTGAAGGTAGGGTAACTTGGACTCCACAGTAGGGTAACTGAGCTCTATTGACATAAAGGTCAAATTCCCAAGGTAGGGTAACTTTGCCTTGATATATCTTTAACCGCTTCGGCAGTCCGCCCGTCAACACCAAATGTTGTCTCGGAGGTCTGTGTAACGTTCCCATAAAATCCTTGACTTTATACGAACTTACTCCCGAAAGGCTACCCTGCCTCATATAGTACCCAAGGCTACTCTATTATATCCTAGCCCTTGTCCTAGGTTAACCAGCTATTTGGATACTAAGTATACCAGACCATACCACCTCTGGTTACCACTTGGTATACCATTTGGGTTAAGGTGATAGTCATTGTTGCTACCTATTGTAGGGTCGTTACAGTCCGTTACCTGATCCGCCAGGTCGCCTATAGGTCGGATATGGTCTACGAACCTATTCGGGCATACAATTCAAGTCGGGAGCGATTATATTCAGAGATGCATAGGGCGGACTGGTGGTGCGAGACACAGGCATGAAATATGCCGAGACAAGCTTCAAGGGGTTAGTGCTTCTAGTGCTAACTTCTTGTTCCGCTCCCTGAAAGAGAACCCTGCGCGCCAGCTCAACCATGGCACCCCTTATCGGACTATCCGATCAGACACAGCTTACCAATCTTTCGGGATATAAGCAAGCCTGGGTGGTATACGTGACGATTGGCCATATCCTTTGGCGGACGAGAAACTGCCCTATCAAGATGCCTGTTCTGCTTCTGGCATTGCTGCCAGTGCCAGCAAAGCTCACTGGTGAATCAACCCGTGTTGACGAAGCCCAGGGGCAAATCAATGCGGATGCTCTGCGGGTTGTCTTTGATCTTGCGTTTGCACCATTGCAACAGGTCACCCACGAAGGCACGGTAATAGACTGTGCAGATGACCAAACCCGGCCTTGTTGTCCCATCCTGTCGGCCTGGATAATGGACCATGCGGAGCATGCGACCTTGCATGGAATAGGTAGCCTGTCGTCACCATGGTGTGAGGTTTAATGCAACGAGCTTGGTGAGAATCCGCAGAAGATGTTTGAGGTCCGCGACTACACCCGTTACCGAGAGAAAGCCTTTGAGCCTGAGCCTGGAGAGGCGGCCGCTATTGCACAATATTTTCAGCAGGTGGGAATGAAAATAGGCTGCAATGTATTCACTGGCCTAGACTGCGTGAACCCCGCCGACCTACATAAGCTGACCTCTTGCACAACATTGACCTTGGCCTGTTCAAACATATGATGCACTGGGTAGAAGGGTTCCTGAAAAAGCACAAACGACACCAGTCATTCGATGATGCCTGGAATGTATTTCCGCCCCCTCCCTGATTCAGTGTACCAAAAAAGCCCTATCAGGAAGTCATTGAATAGCAATGTAAGGAAATGCGCAACCTCAGGCGCTGTACTTCGGCCGTATTAGCGTCTGCATTGCGAAATCCAGACAGTTCACAACATCATGATTTCCAGAACACCTTGAAGTGTGTTAGCTCTCTGGTTGATTTCTCCCTCATGGCCCAATATGGCAGCCATACACTGGATACACTTTCTTACATGGAAAGGTACCTGACGACATTTCATCTGACAAAGGACGTTTTTCTTGAGTTTCATACCTTGAAGGCCACCCGGACGGAGGCAAACCCCCAGGATCGGGAGCTAAGAGAACTAATGGCGAACCAACATGCAAAAGAGGTTCGCCACAACACTGCTGCCAAACGCCATCAGCAAGTGGATCAGGATAGGCTTCAAAGGTTTAATCAGCTGGCAGATTTGATCGGCCAAGAAAACCACTTCAACTTCATCAAAATGCACTACCTTGGTCACTTTTCCTCCCACGTACGACGGTTTGGGTCCATACCGATGTATTCCACCAAGATCGGTGAGCAAGCACATTAGGAACAAATTAAAGAGGGCTACTGCCGGTCAAACAAAAATGAAGCCCCCCGCCAGATCTTGTCACATTATGGCTACCAGCATGCCTTGAGAATGAGGTTGCAGACACTGGAAAGACTGTTGAAAGCAGAAACTGTGATCATGATAGATAACAGTGGGGGAGAGGTGGGGGCTGCGAGCTGAAGCATACCCGATCGTGTGCTGAAATGCCGGATAAGGAATATTGGTACGCTTCCCGAGCTTTGCAGAACCTGCTGCATCAATTATCGTGACGTAATGGAGGAGATCTTACATTTGATTAAGCAGACAGTAGCGGATGACCCGCCACTGCCTACTTATCCCACCGAGCTGGGGTTACTTCTGATAGAGCAATTTACGCATCTTGAAATTCCAGTCCCGGACTTTCAGGAAACTGACGTGTTCCAGATTCACGGGGCCCACTGCACTGGAACAAAGGCTTTCCGCAACAGCGGTCCCAGAAACGATTGGGTATGGATCTAGGCTGGTGGAGAGGAGAGTTATGGAGATCTGTGAGGACGAGGGGTGGCCCGCTTAGTAGGACGGTTCAAGATAAGAAATATCTTAAGTGAGACCGGTGGTTTCCGGCACCTGGCATTGCTTAGCATGCTTGATCCGATCAATGCGGGCAGACTGTACCTGGCAAGCGGCCATATACAAGTTGGGAAGCAGACTAGTGGTCGAAATATGCGAATAGTCAATATAGGGACAGTGATTGGACAGGCACATGTAATTCCCAGCGGGGAGAGGCAATGGATAGTAAATCACAGGATTGATCTACGGATATTTAATGAAATATATTGAAATATTCTATTTTAAATTATTCTCCAGTATTGTGTATAATACGCACGCGGCCGAGTTCAATCCGGACGCTGGAGATAGCAATTCCCATCCCAAAGCCCGGCTTCAACTCGGCCGCGAGGGTCCAGTGGATGATTAAAGCAGGTTGTAGAGTAGATAATCCACGTTAAAAGAAATAGAAAGCCGATAATGTTCTTAGAGAATGAATGTGAATCAATCGCAAGGGTGGGGGAGATGAGAGTGAAAGCGGACGAAAGTGGGAGTCCGCATACAGTACCTGGACCGGTAGGGGGCAATAAACAGTTAATGGGGAGCCAGTGGGGCGCGGACGATGGAAGAAAAAGTATGGGTTGGGCCAGACAGATTCATGCTGCCAGAGGTGGCATGATAAAGAGGAGGTCAGCGGGTGCTAGGGATCTGGTATGAGTACGCTGGAGTCCGCCAGGAGAGGAATGGGAAAGGTAAAGGTATCAGGTGGAATTGGGACGGAAAAAGACCAGGAGAAGTGTGTTGGGTCTGGAGGATGGAAATAGGGGCGTTGGGAGGCACCGGACGCAGGAAAATGCATAATAGAAGGCTTAGACCATCAGGGCGTACGGGACGAAGAGGGTGGACACTGTGGACAATGAGGACGTACGGAGCGCAGGGGGCGGACGCAGCCCATCCGGACGCGCAGTTTATGCGTCCGGAGCAAATAACCTGTTTAGGCTGATGCATGATTGTGAGTCATAATGATGTAATGACTTTCGCGTGTGACTCACATTATGAGTCACGAGTTTCACACAGGTGACACGGTTTGCGCACCTGATATGTTATATGTTTTATGATTGGTTTAGGGTATGTTGCGCAGTGACTCATGGAAGTCATCTGATGGATTTGGGTATGACTCGTTATGAGTCATAGGACAGTGTGACTCAAGTTATGAGTGACCAGGGTTAGGGTTATTGGCGTGAAGAGTGTATATAGGAGGAGACTCGATCACAATAGTTAGACACGAACCATCTCCCCTACACCTCCGGCGATTGAAATCTCAACACCAGGGAAATCATCGTGGGACTCCACCACCACCCCCTCTCCTCCCCCTTGATGGCTGCTGCCTAGGGGTGCGATGCTACAACCCCTCCTCTCCCTCTGGGGTCTACCCCCTCCTCCATGGGGTTCTTGTTCTTGTTCATCGTTGACTCCCGCTCAAGAAGTTCAGTTCTCCCCCTTACCCCGCGCTTCCTTTGCACCTCGCTTAGGTTTTGCACGGTCGGCATTCTGTCCTCTTCGCTCACGGTCGGCGCTGAGCTTTCCAAGCCCTTTGCGAAGTACCTTTCCGTCTCGATTGTGTGGTCCTGTCGGGG
>Ga0307509_10010779_pt1 | contig 11148 bp, 10 predicted proteins | sample 10_EM_MG_FD_202245 | JGI IMG/M metagenome (GOLD analysis project Ga0307509, IMG submission 202245) | Populus trichocarpa ectomycorrhiza microbial communities from riparian zone in the Pacific Northwest, United States - 10_EM | ecosystem: Host-associated > Plants > Roots > Unclassified | place... | reverse complement strand
AGCGAAACCATTCGCGCGCTTTGGACTCTTCGACTTCTACAGGGACTAGTGTTGGGAGATATGTCCTATGGATAAGAAGAGGGTAAAACAAAAAGAGTCAGTCAGTTAGACGTGGTGGTTGTCAAGGGAAAGAAACACGAGGCCTGCGGCATTTTGCCGACGCGATGGAGGCGTGCAAACTCCAAGACTGAGGTACGCCAGGTGAAAAAAAGGACGTACATGGTAATGAGGGCGTATGAGGGCGTAATGATGAAGGAATGGAACGGAATGATAGAGGGATGAGGGTCGGACTTGAATGATCTGACAATCTTCATCTCGTTCCATCTGCCAATTTTGTCAGTACAATGATCAACGTTGAAGTAGGCCAACGTACAGCGACCTGACACGCGCAGCTGTGGTGGATGTCTTGGAGCGATGGACAAGCTTGACCGCGAGCTTTTGGCCGAGAGGTTTGACAACACCCTCTGATGTCGTTGCTGGCTTGGGCCTACACAGCCAGACGCTGCCCCAGTTACCAAAGCCAATCTAACACACAACATCGTGAGCATCCAAGCCTAGTCGTGGGTACAGGATTGAACACAAACTTCTTCTACGAATTCAAGTCTGTCTGAAAGGATCTGGTCGGAGAGAGAGAATATGTCGTTGGAGGAGTCGCTGGGGAGCTGGACGGTGTCGGTATCCATGGAGGGCGGCCAGCGTGGTCAAAAGGATAAAAGTACAGTAAAGGGAGAACAAGCGCGGTTGTTCAACTTGGCTTCGCAGGCTTCTTGAACTCTGCCTAAACACATCATAACAACGCGTCCTGGTGAGAAAAAAAAACAGACGCGTCGCGTATCCCCATCATCCATGAGGCGGACACGAGGCTCCTCGAGTGAGTATCCGTACCTGCATTCAATCCTGCTGGTTAGAAGTCAAAATCGATATTTAAAATTTGGACATTTGCCTCCGCTCCAGTACTTGCTGTCTCAACGCATTCGGCACGTCAACGTGATCGTGTCGGATAATCCTGTTTGCCACCTCACTGGTTCGGACTCTGGAAACAATACCGAGCGACGATATTACGGCGTTATTCTTAACTCATACACAACATCGGACATTTATTAATATCAAGGGCGCGGCGGCCGGATGTTTTTTGCAATTTGCAAATTCGAGTACAGCATCTACTCAGGCTCGCATCACTCTTGGGCACCGAGTAACGGTTATTTAGCACTGGAATGGTATGTTTTCAATCATTTAGCACCGTGACATTCAAGTCCAATATTTATTTCATTGAAGGAATGCAAAAGGAATGTCAATGTCAGTTGAATGATTCCCCTCTCACCATTGATTATTCTCCTCCCTGATCCAAGGTTACGATGTCCATGACATTATTGTCGCATCTTCTGCTTCGCAACTTTTTATTTAATGAACAAAGTGGAATTCATTCGAGGATAGTGCGCAGTGGATCACGGGGCCGCATGTTTACGCAATACTTGCATGGGCAGTTTTCCAACATGGCTGGCTTCCAATTCTGTTACTCCGTCCTCCAAAGTCGCCATGGTGGTTATCAAGCGATCTCCGAATGCCTGGCCGGTCGAATCCAGCTTTGCCTCGATGCCCTAAATCCTTTCATTCAAAGAAGATATCGAAGGAGCAGCCTCTTCTCCGTCCTTCGATATACCACCGGGTCCTCAGGGATCGATGGTCGGACAGCCCGGGCACATCCTCAGCCGTCAAATAGATTCGCAAATAGATTCCCTGGCAGTACTGTCCTCCTCTCCATTTTGAGACTCTGGGTTTGACATCGATCCCTGGCAGTACCAGCTCCTCGCCTCTCCCAGTTGTTTTTTTGCCTAGCTTTCTGCTTCCACTGTCAGTTTTTTCTTCCAAAGCCCAGCCATCGACGACGTCCGGGTGGGAGTGCCTACTTTTTTTCGAGTTTCACTGGGTCCGACACTGGCAAATCATAACAAGACCCACAAAGATCGTGGTCCTGGTCTGTCATTCCTATTTGAGTACGCGAATTAAATCCATAAAAACGGGATATACTAAGATACCCCATGCATGCATGATATCTGTCCTCGACGAGTGTCTCATAACACCAGTCACATTTTAAACTTGGAGAGGACTTGCATTTCATAGCAGGGAAACTCTGAGAGGAAATCGTCTCGCCGGAACTCCTCGACGTCCTTTACTACTGGGTTCCACGAAGATGGAATCGGTGAAGGAATTTCAGAGGCCTTGAGAATTGTGATATACTCTTCCCATGGAAATCTTCGACGTCCCGGACATCCTGTCTGACTGGGTTGGGATCTCCAAGAGCATCAAGAGCCTCAGTAAATGGTTCCATTCTGGATATTATGTCGCGCATCCTATATGGCCTAAACTGAAAGAAGAAGAAAAAGGCCATCCAGCAGCCGTGTATGCACACCACTGGGTAAATGTCCACCCCCTGCGGCATGTGTTCTGTGAAGGCATTCGCCTCACTAATTCGGATAAACCCAGAGTCGTCGCAGTCAATCGCTGGGAGATTCGATGGTTAAAGGTTGGCTACATCTGCGCAGATCAATGACGTCACCCGAACACCCCTGAGCGCTTAGACCAGCGGTAAAACAAGAACCACTTGTCCCAGGGTCAAACCGATCACCAGCTGTCAGAACATAAAGTTCTTTGTTCTCTTGGATTTCCTCCTATCTGCGCTAGCGATGGCTTCGTTGCGAGGATCTTTTGGAAATTGCTTTATTAAAGCAAAATCTTGCTTGATTGTTCAAGTTCGATCAGAGCAAGATCAGGGCAATTCTTGAAAAGGGTAACCCCCCAAAATGGCCTTTACTATTTTGCATAAGAATTCATCACAGTTCATTCTCATCAGAAGTGAGTGATAATGTGAGTGAACGACTGATTTCAGGTTCCTTATCAAAGCTCTTCTGTAGTTCATCGTGAAATGCATCATTCTCCGTGTGTCAACGAGGAACCGAATTTCTGGCCTATACTTATATGGAGGCTGAGAAATTATGACCCCAGATTCCATGCTTCTAGCTCGCGATTGAACGACCCCATGATGGTCATGATGGTGGAAATTCCACTCGCATCGGGGCCTTCGCATCGGAATGACGAACTTTCTTTGAACACGCTCATCGCGTTGGACAGAGATTATTTGCCACATCTCTTCTCCACCAAAGGTGCGTAGTTTAAACCTGGTAAACTGTGTGGATGCGAAGTCCGGTGCAGGGATATACCTTACTATGTGAAGCCCCCGGAACTCTTGCCAGGGACTGCGACCTGGTCTCCCTGGTCTCCTGGAGGGTTTTCAATACTTGAGCGCCAAGTTAACGTGCGCATCGAGTCTCCGCTTTTGGCATCTAGGCGCCGACACGCAGTCTTTTGTTTTTCTGTATTCCCACTCTGGCAGGCTTCTGAGTTCTCAAGTCCTCAAGATTGCCGTTTTTAAAAATAAAAAAAAAGGAAATGTGATTCGTACATTGTGCATTTGATCTAGTCTCTCAGACAGTCTTCGATATATGTGATATGCCCCACGGATCACGATATATGAACATTTGATCATAGGATGCGTTACTAGTTTGGGAATACTTCAATGGAACGATGCACTGTCAAAGATAAGCCTTTAGGTAACGACTTATGCAAGAATTGATCCCAATTCATTCTATGTAGTCTGGAGCAGGTAGTAGTAATACTACTATGGTTAACCTCCGTTTGACACGGTGACATACGGCCGTATCAAAACCAAACGACATTCCTGTTTGATGAGACTCGGATCTTTGATGGCCAAACATATCATCGGCAGGTGTGACACCCTCTAAATGTTCTATTCGTCCTCTGCTTCATTTTCCGGTGGGAAAAGGCATGAAATATACAGCTGGTGCCATATAGAGTCCACTGACAAATTTTTGGAATAATCTATGGAGAATTGCAGGAGAAACCGCACAGGAGTCAAACGGAAACACGGGTTATGTAACTCCACAATTTGAGGGCTTATAATAGCCTTGCAATGCACTCTTGCCGCACACCATTGTCACTCGTGGTACAATATAAATACTTATCCAGTATCACGATCGGATGACCCCAGAACCATGAACACCTCATCATCACATATGGTCGGTTTATCTGCAAATATTAGCAGTACTCTATGCAATGGTCTCCCAAATCCCTTCACGCCGATGGCATTCCTCGCTCCTGATTTGGCAGTCCAGGCCCAATTGGCTCAGTTTGTGATTGCATGTTCTCTTGCGGTCCGGTGTGTTTATCTATAGGATGAAACTATGCGCTAACCAGATGTTCTACAGGTTCTAATCTGGGATCAACTGCATACCTTATCTGATGATTATCTGCTTGCATTTAAAAAGCAGTTCCGTTGGCCAACCGCTGTATATTTCATATCAAGGTAAGATGTGAACGACAAGGTTGAGGACTGGCTGAAAATCTCCTTCAGGATATCCACTTTAGCTGATTTAGTTGTAAAAAATGTCCAGTTAAGTAAGTGTACAGGTCAATTTCTGTGCCTCTTTTCACATTCCCCTTCCAGATTCTCAAACCGACCACTGTGAATCAATGAGATTGACGTTATGCTTCCTTCTGGCCTTCTCGCGCGCATCAACAGCATTCTTGATGTACATTCGGGTATGCGCGGTGTATAATATGAACAAATTCATTGTGCTCTTCTTCGGCTTCACTTGGCTCACCACCGTCGCAGGCGCGACGACCACGTTCACCGCCATGGAAGCAATGTACATTGAACCCACAAAATATTGCACCTCCATGGTAAAAAGCGACTACTTAATTGTGATGTCAACTACCGACTTCATAAATGATACATCCATCCTCATTGCTATCATGTACAAACTGGGTATGGCGGGCATTCGAAGAAGCCCCGCTTCACAGCTTTCCGGTGCCCGGACACCGACCAGTCGTTTACAAAGGTTCACAAGAGTTTTTCTCCAAGACAGCCAGATCTACTATACGTGAGTTAAGCCATATACGCTCTTCTTGTTTCGGTCTAACTTGGGGTCGTATTAGCATCACTGTCGTATTCAGTTTCGCAACAATCATCACTTTCTTTGCCGTCAGGACTCCCCACGCTCCTTTTCGGTTTACGATGATCCACCCAACTGCTGCCATCGTGAATATCATGGCATGTCGAGTGTTTAGAAATATCAAACTCGGCAGATATTCTCAGGACATTCCCTTGCCCGCCTATATCGAGGGAGGGAACGCAACGCAGCAGGATTCCAAACCTATCATCAATGGGGAGAATTCATATCACTCGGGCGAGATGAGCGCACCCAAGTCGATGGAGTTTTCGCAGCGGAAAGATTCATGGAGGTTCCCCATAACGGGTTCCCGCAGGCTAGGGATGGAGACACCGAGCACCCGCTTTGGTGGAGTGGAAGTCACGAAGGTTATTGAGCTCGTTCGGGATTGAAAGTAGGCATGATGTTTTATTGAGATCAACATCCAAACTCGCAAATTCTAGTATAGGGAAATGTACAAACATTGAATGGTGTAAATATTCATTGAAATAGTGAAGTGCCACCTTGAGGTACTAAGCGAAGGAGAGAAATTCAAGTTGGGCTGTCTGGTGCAGAATGGCAGGACTTACTACTCTTTGGAACAAGTAAATATGCCCTTTGATTTACCTACGCCGCGGCATTTCTCAATGACGATGGCGTAGGGGTTGTCATGAGTACACTCGGAAACCCTTACCCGTGCCTAGAAAAACCCAGGGGTGTTCCGACCGTAGGCGTGTATTTCTCCACGAGGTAAGTTGTAACTAAACCTCGCGACAGCAATGCCATTGGTTGTGCGCACCCCCATTATCGCCGCTGACAAACGTACTTCTGTTGTACAGCCCAACAGATATCCCCATCCACTTCATTTTGCAAATCAATCATCGACTCGATTGGGCTTGTAGATCGAACTGTTTGAACCCAGATCACAACTGTTGAAGTCCTGTCCATAGCTGGCATGAAGGCCGGAAGGGCCTAAAATCACTATAAGAACCTCACTTCGTGACCCGCTGAGACTCGAGAGGCCGCATCCCTCATAGAGGGGCATGAGTAGGTCTACTCTTTAAAAAAAAGTGTCTTAGTACTAACGAGACAGGAATAATAACCTCGCTTAGTTGTGGTAAAATTCTGGTGGCTGTGCCAACAACTACTATAACACCCTTGAGCAACCCTTGAGCGCTTAATCAGTGATCACCAGAAATACAGAAATACTGGCTGTCTGGAAGTAAGCAAGCCAATTGCTTTTATGCATTCCCTCCTAGCAGTGGCTTTGTTGCGATGCGCAGGTTTTTATTATTATGTAAAAGCAAAATCTCGTTTGATCATTCAAGTTTCGAACCTCCCGTTGGATCTTCATATATCGTGATCCCATGGGCACATCACATTCATCGAAGTCTGTCTAGGAGAGATTAAGTTGAATCAGAGTTGGATCAGAGTAGTCTCCGGAAACAGCCCTAGTAAACAAAAGATCAGAACAATTCTTGAGAAGGGTAAGCCCAAAAATGGCTTTAATTGTCTTGCATAAGATTCAGAACTCATCACAGTTCATTCCAATCTTGGGAATTCCTCATGATAATGATAGATACAGCTTTACCAGCAGGATGTGGTCCGAGTCGGGTGAGGCCTTACGGTATGGTCGTAGGGATCCGGGAAGGATCCATGTTCTGTACGGTCTGCACAACCACCTGAGATTCTAATCTACTGATGGTGTATCGCCAGAGTGAACTTCTGGTCTCATGTCCCAGAACAAAGGTCACTATTCAGTGATGATTCAAAGATATGGCCACCACATTATTCCCTCTACTATCTAAGACAAGTCCCCATGCTTGGGCCAAATAATCATCAATCTTGTTCAACGACGCCTCGAATCCCACATAGCCACTTATCATCAATAGTAAATAAGCATTTCAGGGAGGATCTTTTGTGATTTCCAAAAACGAATAGCAGCACTCAACAAATGCCCCAATCAAAAATTCTGAAATCTTCGTACATACATTTCTAATTCTAACCGCAGGCTGGTAGCTTTTCCCAAAGGGTTTTTAGCGCAAATGATGGCCTATCCGGGTTGATTTCTTCAATTAACCTCAGTATCATGTAGACGTAGATAGATCACATTGTAACAATGAGCAAAGGCGTCTGGGCTGTTCAAACTTCATCATAATCAGATCGGCGCACTCCATGGCTGCTTATGTCACCGAGGAAAATTGTTGGCCTAAATATAGAATCCCAAATTATGATCCCATGATATGATTGCTTATCCTTGCCCTACAACTCATCGTATAAAACATTGTCCAGCATCGCAATTGAATGACCCCAAAACCTTGAGCCTTGCTAGTCTCGAGGAGCTCGTTACCGTCAATTATGGCTAGTTCATCTGGAAATATTACGAGTGCTCTCCTATGCAACTTGAATGACCTTCCAAATCCCTTCACACTTATGGCATTCCTTCCTCCTAGTTTGGCGTTCCAGGCCAAATTTTCCGAGTTTATAGTTGTCTGTTCTCTTGCGGTGAGCCTTTCTGTCGATTAATGTTATCGATGGGATGTGCTTACCAGATATTTCACAGGTTGTAATCTGGGATCAACTGCATACATTACCCGATGATTATGTGCTTGCATTTCAAAAGCGGTTCCGTTGGCCGACGGCTGTGTACTTCATATCAAGGTAAGAGGTGAACAGCGGACAACAAATAAGGCTGGCTGAATATTTTCAGGGTATTCACCTTAGCCTTTCTAGTTGGAAAAAGCATCCAGATGAGTAAGGGTACCAGTCAACTGGTTGCAGGCCTCGCCACATAATTCCCCTTCTAGGTTCTCAAACCGACAATTGTGAATTAAGCGTAAAGACTCTGGATGCCTTGTTCCTCTTGTCCCGCGCATCAACATCATTCTTGATGTACTTTCGGGTGTGCGCGGTGTACAACATGAACAGAGTCGCTGTGCTGTTCTTCGGCTTTACTTGGCTCAGCGTCGTCGCAGGTGCAGCGACCCCATTCGGCGCTATGGAAGCAGTCTACATCAAACACACAAAGTATTGCCTCTGCATGATAAAAAACCTTTACGCTGTTGCGACGTCGGTTGCCGACGTTGTAAATGATACTCTAATCCTCTTTGCCATCATGTACAAGCTAGGTATGGCGGGCATCCGAAGAAGCCCGGCTTCACAGCTCTCCGATGCCTGGATACCGATGGATCATTTACAAAGTTTCACAAAAGCTTTTCTTCAAGATAGCCAGATTTATTATGCGTAAGTCAGCCCTATATTCACTTGATGTTTCTGCCTGACTCTAGCCATTAGCATCGCCGTTGCATTGAACTTCGCAACAATCATCAATTTCTTTGCTGTCAATAAACCTCGCTATAATAATGCTCGGTTCACGATGCTCTTTCCAAACACAACCATCGTGAATATCATGGCATGTCGAGTATTTAGGAAGGTTAAGCTCGGCCAACATTCTCAGGTCCTTGTCATGCCCACCCAAGTCAACATAGGGAACCTAACACAGCACGATTGCGAACCTGGTGAGAAGATCTCTCATGACACGGGCGAGACGAACATTTCCGTATCGGGGGAGTTTTCTTCGCAGAAGGAATTATCCAGGCTCCCTACAACAAACTCCCGTAAGCTATGGATGGAGAAGCCGAGCGTGCACTTGGAGGGAGCATGACAGTCATTAAAGTCATCCAAGGCACGGATGGTGTTTTATTAAGATAAACATTCAGAGTCGAAAATTATGTATGTTTACAAGCAGAAGAAAATGTACAAGCATCTATGTAGCAATGTAAATTTTTATTAAATTAGTAAGGCGCTATCTCGAGATACTAAGCAGAGGGGAATTCAAGTTAGGTTATGCGATGCAAGCAGGGATTACGGCTTGGAATCCGTTTGAGAATATGCCGTTAGACTTGGAACAATTCCAACACTCTTGCTTGACGAGAAATACCAAAAGTAGCCTACTTCGCGATACTTTTCATTAGACCTATTATTTGATACTGACGCTACGAAAGGGTGCATATTCTTGTCAGAATTTATCCACTGCGTCAATAATTAGTTTGGTATTCGATGAAAGTAAGTACCTGAAAGGAACCTGCTGCTCTTGTCATAAGATCGAGCAGATGATTCGAAATTTCACGGGAGAAAAGAGGGCAGAGAGGTTGTATGGAATGAAGGCTCGAGCAAGCTTGGAGCGACGAAATCCTCACATTCTTCACATATTTTGAGCTCAAAGAATTGCCCACATCAACAGCTCCCAGGAGGTGCTAAGGAACGAGAATCAGTGAATATGAATCCATAATGACCATTCAGAGCACAAACCCAATTTAGTCGAAACCATTGTGGCACTCTGTGGAGTCGGGCTTATGTCTGCCTTGTACACGATGGCGAGGAGAATTAGAGTATCATTTATAAAGTCGATGATGGACGTCACAACGACATAACGTGTTTTATGATCTTCCAGAAGCAAGGGCATGTGTATTCGTTGTGATTCAAAGCGTAGTTGTTATGAACTTCCTCCATGGAGCCAAATAGGGTCGCTGCACCTGCGATAACGACGAGCCAAGTGAAGCCGAAGAAGAGTAAAACGAATTTCTTCATGCCATACATGGCACATACCCTCAAGAGTGCTGTTGATGCACGGGAGATAAGGAAGCAGGTGTCCAACAGCTTTATCAATAATTCACAGTGGCCAGTTGGAAAATCTGGAAGGGAGATTTAGAAAGATGCGCAGAAGTCGGGCTGTACACCTACTTATATGGACGCTGTCTCCAATGAGAAAAATACCCTGAAGGAAATGTTCACCCACCCTCTTTGTTATTTGTTGCTCACCTCTTACCTTGATATGAAATACACGATGTTGGCCAACGCACACGCTTTCTAAAACAAAGGCGCCTTCGTCCGTTCTTCCCAAGAGCTGTAGGACGCGGGGGGGACCCCGGTACTGAAGCAAATAGCGGATCGGCTGCTTTTATGTTGGAGGGCATTCGTGTATTGGAAATTACGGCGCCGTATTACGGCGATCATTTACGGCAGCAATTTCCGCCGTCATCACGCTCACTTCCACCAGGGCTTCCTGTCACCCGCGTCAATTCGTCTAACTATCCTGCTATCACCTCGCACTTGAGTGATGATTGGATGCGCCGTCATGAGGACCGTACAAAAGTCCCTCAAGCAATCCGGAAGGGCCAAGTTGATTCAGAGCTAGTCAAGCGATTTCGGGTTGTCTGGTGGTCAAAGGTGCGCATATACACAGTTCAACTGAAAGAGCCAGGTACTGGGCGCCCTGCAACTGCATGAAGGCAGTTACGATTCCTGTCCCCAGCTCAGAGATTATATCGCAGCTATATTTTACTATATATAAAAATGAACCCATTTATAAATGAGTGCGTCTACTCAATTCAATCCGCACGGCCATCCAAAGTGCTTGAGCAACTGAAAGTCCTCCGATGTCAATGGCAGAACAGGTATTTCCCACACATAATCTTGCAGTATGTCCCAACAATCATCCACAACGTCAGTGGATAGTCCAAGGGAGGCTCCAAGAAAATTTATAATAGGCTGAGACAGGACGGCGGGCGCACTCGATGGGTTACTTTCAGAGATCGGTTGCGGTTGGAGGATGTTGCGTTTGAGGTGGCTCGCAAGGCGTGTGAATGTCACAATACCATCTAAGGTAAGGTGTCGAAGCACAGAGTGCGCCTTGAGCTTCTCGAGGACATTGGTGGCAGGTAGCATTGGCTGTAAAGTGATGCAGATACGGCTCGCACGATACAGGGGTTCAACGCGTTGCAGGGCGGGTCACGTTTTTTCGTTCCGGAAATTGCCGCCGTAAACGATCGCCGTTATCCACGCCGTAACTTCCAATTCCCAAACTTACTGTTATGTTGGGACTTTTTGAAATGCTTTTCGGCGTCAAATGTGATGAGGGTAATTTTGGCGACTTCCTCACTACAATTCTTGAATAAAGGTTGACCTCGTCATATGGGATCGATTTCCGATCCACCTCGAGAACATCGTTTCCTATGATCTCCAGGTCACAACTATAGCAAGGGAGGACAGCTTTCAACCGCAATATGTTCCCAGCAAGACATTGAGTGAGAACCAATATAGGAAGCTGTGTCGTAGAAGTATCATCTCCTGTTGAACGCGA
>Ga0307509_10010778_pt1 | contig 11148 bp, 6 predicted proteins | sample 10_EM_MG_FD_202245 | JGI IMG/M metagenome (GOLD analysis project Ga0307509, IMG submission 202245) | Populus trichocarpa ectomycorrhiza microbial communities from riparian zone in the Pacific Northwest, United States - 10_EM | ecosystem: Host-associated > Plants > Roots > Unclassified | place... | reverse complement strand
TTTTCATATGAGATCAATTTTTAGTTGATTTATTTATAGGATTTTTAAATTTTTAGCAATTGCAACTTCATTTTTTTCATATGAATTTTTTTAGTTGAATTTATTTTTTCGTTTTATTTATTTGTTGAAAATTTGTTTGAGTTGATTTTCTTATTCTTTTTTACAAGCATTTTGAGTATGTATTATACAGTATTGATTTATGTTAATTTAATTATTTTATAATTTTATAAAATGAATTTTTTAAAACATTTTTAAATAATAAAAAACATTATTACTGAGGGATATACCGACGAAATGAAGCGGGTAATTTTATTTTTTTATTACTAATGGATTTACCGACAGACAAAAAATTACCGATGAAAGATTCACCGACGGAGCATTTTCATCGGTGATTTTGTCGGTAAATTAATTACCGACGGAATATGTGTCTTACGCCGACGGAAAAATTCCGTCGGTAAAAACTGTTAAATCTTGTAGTGGGTGATGTACTAGAGACTTCTAGCAAAATACATTTAGGTCCTTGATCTTTAAAAATAACATCATTCATATAATTTAGGTCTCTTGAAATTTCAAAAAATGAATTTTGATATACAAGTTCATTTGTGTTATTTTTCAGTTTAAGGTTAAAGAGAGGAGAGAGATAAGTGTTGCCAAATTCTAACAATAAGAGAGAAAGTCACCGTTCACTTCATTTTCGACCACCAAAATGGGTTTTATTGGTATCTACGGGTTCCTAAATATGTGAGGGGCTTCATGGTGGTTGTGTAGAGCTTCAATATTGCATAAAAACCCCATATCTAAACCGAGAAAACCAAAACTAACCCGATTTGATTACAAATTTTTAGGTTGTGTTTTTGGGTATTTGGAGTTGATGAAATGATTTTGGGTGTTATAAGAGTGTTGGTGAAGTGTTTTGGGGTTGCAATGACTTAAAAATCGAGTTTGTTTTTACCAAAAGAGGTGTTGCCTCAATTTTCCGGCCACCACTATGGTAGCCAAAATCTGAACTTGCAGACGACACATCATTTATATATTTTTGTTTCAAATAAAAAAAAAATCAAGCCCAAGCACACGAGGTTGGGCTTGAATGCCCGCCCACACGCTTGAGCTTTTCCTTACAATGGCCTAGGCGCATTGGGCTATGAGCTGTTTTCTAGCCTTTTTTAAGGGGTATATATAAATTTAAGAAAAATAATTATTGAATTAGGTTGATTCCATGGCCCGAAATACATGTTTGACAAGTTAAGCCATAATAATTTTTTTTTCTATTCTTGCTTTTTTCAATTGACATCTTCTTTGAATGTCCTTTTTCTTAAATAATTTTTAAATTTATGATTGAATTAATAACTCTTCTCTGTGATTTTTTTTTCTTATTTAACCTTTTTTGAATAAAGAATTTTTTTAATGGTGTTGTGTGTATTTAGTTTTTTATTACATACATGCATGAACGTCTCAATTTATATATATTTTTAATGTATAAGAACACATAAAAAAAAGTTAGTATAAATATTTTTTTTATTAAAAAAAATACCTGACCCATGATAAAGCAGAGTCAAATAGCAAGCTTATAATCTAAAGAAGGATGGGCAACGCCAAAAAGTTTAGAAAATTCAGAGCCAATTTGCAACTTGGTTGAAAAAGACTAAGTTGCATGCTATTTTATTAGAATAAATAACGAATCCAGACAGATTCCTCGCCAGCTAATTAAGAAACCTTTACTACAATTTAAGAGATTAAAAATGACTCCAAAAAATCAATGCAGATCCCTTTATAAATAGGAACTATTAATTAAAGAATTCTTAACTTGCTTGAAAATGACTCCAAATTATTAAACTCTATGCTATGTTTGAGAATTAAAAATGACTCTAAACAATTTACATTGACTCCTAAAAATCGATGCAGATCCATTATAGACAAGACTTATTAAATTAAGATTTCTTAAATTGCTTGAAAATGACTTCAAAGTCTACGCTATCCTAATACGAGACTGGTAGCCATAATCATTATATTTTTAGTTTCTAATTGTATCGTAAAACAATACTAAAATGTTAAAAGTGATTTATGATTTACAGTATACTACCTTTAATTTGTACCCAAACAATTTTATATACAGACATGATTTATATTGAGTGACTTAATCATAAAATTTGGATATCTATCAACTCAATTTTAAGTCTTTATATATATATATATATATATATATATATATATATATATATATATATATATATATTTCATGACTTCTTCTTTTGAAAAATAAAGTCATAAATACTTAGACATAATTCTATATTCTTTTCTTAAAAAAATAATATAAAGCATAACCATTTTACAATTTGTCACTTTGAAGATTTTAATAAAATAGAAGAAATACATTAAATAAAGTCATTTTAATCCCTATGATAAATAATAGAATGAGAATAAAAAAAATTGAGAATAATCAAACTTGGAGTTAAAATTATTTTTAGAAGCTCACCTACTAGCTTTGATTCTTGGTAAAATCGTTCCTTGACGTATGGAAACCTCTTCAATTGAGTTAGTATTTGATATAAAAAACATATTTAATTGTTTATATATTAGTAAATTAATATAATTTTTTTTAAAATTTAAGCTTTTAGATTAGAATAGTTTTTCAATATTTATCAATTGGTTCATTCTCTATTGTTTTAAATCTTATCAACTCCATCTTTTTAAAAAACATTAAAAACTAGATAAATAAATAGTGCTACACTATGGGTTAAATTAATTTTTTTACCAACATGAAAACATATATTCTTGTGATATCAACATTTTTAAAGGAATAATAAAAATTTAAAAATTTGATAACCGAAAAAGACTATACATGCTGTAAGAGCAATGACTCGAAAAATAAAAATAAAATACTCTGAATCAAGCATCTCATACGTATTCCCACGTAAATAATTTGAATTAATTAAAATGTAAAATTCCTTGAAAAAAAAGACAAGGTAGATTCAACTATTGTCGGAAAACAAATCAATAGAAGCTAAATGGATTAATTAAATCAATGATTCCACACCAACGCCGTTAATATTAAACATTTTATTCAACAATCACCTAATAGAAGACTGGATTAATTTCCTAATCATTGCAACTCCTTTAACTTGGTGTATTCCCGTTGCTCATCCAATTTTTGGAAAATATTTTCTACCGCAATGGACATTTATTTGGGACTGATCCCGAATCAAGCTATGAATGTGAATATATGATTAAGAATTGACCTGCATCAGGGAAAAAAAAGAGGATAAAAATCCCTGCAACATTATACAGCTGTTTGGAATAATGTTTTGATATTAATTTGACTAATCCTGACGTGCATACTGGACTAAAATATAAAATGAGAACTTAAGATGCTAATAGAATTCTGAATGAATATATATATCCAAAGTTTTGCCATCGTATAGGGCAGTTTATTTTCCCTCTGCATGTTTTTCCCAGAAAAGGAGAATTGATTTTTTTTTGCTCTTGCAGTCATGATTATAGGCAAAAGGAGGAGGGAATTTCACTGATTTTAGACCAGTCAAGTTCAATTTTATTGATTTTTGATTTTTGAATTTGTTTTTTACATTAAATACATATTTAGTCATAAAACCTTGGTTCTATGTACAATGACCAACATAGCAAATTTCCCAGAAAAGTAGAAGGTTCCAAAGCATGATTCCACTCCTGCAAACTTTTTTTAATGCATCTCTTTTAGATAAAAAAAATAATAATAATGTAGTGCACAATTCGTGGATTAGCCTTTCTAATAATAGAGTGGAAATGATTAAAAAAAAATAATCCTAAACATGATTCATCGAGATATTATCAAAGCTTTTACGAAAAAAATCTGGTAGTCTTAAAAGGTTTTATGCCTCGCCGATGAACTTGGTTAGATATTAATATATAATGTTAGGGTGGCTATAGATACAATACATGATATATATGATCTGATTGGTTGATTTGGAAAATCGTTGACTTTTAGCTCGACAGTTTCAATTTTATTTTATTTTGACCCGCAACGAGTCTATTACACATGATAACAAAACTAGTTAGTAACTATAGCAGATTTATATTCTATTATTGTAGAGATCATTGAAGAAGAACAAATAATTTTCTAATTTCTTTTTTAAAAGCAGAACTTTCCAGCAGGCAAAAGAAATGATATCGCAACAAAAAATCAAAAAGGAAAATAAATGTAATCATGTCAACGCTAGCTGTTAGCTAGCCTTTTTCTTTCTTTAAAAACTGAAGAAATAAAAAAGGTCTTGTGATCAGCTGAGTGCAACCTCTTCCCTTTGTTATCTAGCCTTTCATCTGTCTACATTTAATTTAGTGAGTTTCTCTAGGCTACAAAATGGATTGTTCTGAGAAAATGAATAGCATCATCTATATGGATCCTGTCTTGTACAAGGCTGCACAAGAAGGCAATATCGATCCCTTTGAGAATTGTCAAACTTGCCTTGATCAGTTATTGACTCCAGACGAGAGCACCATTCTTCATGTCTACTTAAGAAACCAAAGCAGTGAACCCGGATTCACTGATTTTGTTGATAAAATTCTTGAAAGGTGTCCGCCTCTGTTATTCCAAGCCAATAAGAGAGGAGAAACCCCCCTCCATTTGGCAGCAAGATATGGCCATTCCAATGTGGTAAAAGTCCTCATTGACCGTGCAAAAGCTCTACCTGCAGATCCGGAGAGCAGAGTAACAGAAGCTAAAATGATGTTGAGGATGACGAATGAAGAGAAAGATACAGCGTTGCATGTGGCAGCTAGAAATATCCAAGCCCAAGTGGTGGAAATATTGACAAAAGAGGACCCTGAGTTTTCATATTCCGCCAATGTTCATGGAGAAACTCCACTTTATATTGCTGCTTCCATTATCACGAGGAGGAGGGAAGAACGAGGAAAGGTGATCGATGAAATCCTTACTAATTGCATTTCAGTGGACTATGGCGGCCCTAATGGTAGAACTGCTCTACATGCGGCAAGCAAGATGGGAGATGATGGTAGGATTTTGCTTTCAAGTCTGGAGAATTAAATAATTTATATATAAAAGCCACGTATATTTGATTTTATATATCCGTGATTGCTTCATAATTAGCTTTTTTTTTTAAATAAAATAAATTATACCACTAAAATTCTTTGTGAGTTTAAGTATTGGATATATAGCTAGTAATTCACATAGACGATGTGAAATCTCTGTTGTTCATGAAGGATAACTTTTATTCCTTGTTTTGTTGGTTTCAGAGACAGCAAGAAAATTGTTAGAAAAAGAAGAAAAGTTGACGAAAACAACCGATGAGAACGGCTGGTCACCACTTCACTACGCTGCCTATTGTGACTGGTCTAGTGCTCGTATAGTGGAAGTATTACTAGAATGTGATGCGTCCGCGGCCTACATTGCTGAAACAGAGAAGAAGAGAACAGCACTTCACATTGCGGCCATTCGAGGACGTGTAGATGCAATGAAAGAGATTGTTTCTCTTTGCCCAGCTTGTTGTGAGCTAGTTGATGACAGAGGCTGGAATGCCCTTCACTATGCTGTGGCAAGTAAAGATAGAAAAGTATTCGAGGAATGTCTGAGGATTCCATTACTTGCAAGACTTGGAACTGAGAAGGATGAGAAAGGAAACACGCCCTTCCATCTAATTGCTGCTTTAGCGCACGAGAAGAAGCATTGGAGAAGTGTTTTCGATGACAGGGAGATATATGATCTTAATAAGCGAAAGCTAAGCGTCAACGACATTGATGAAGGAGATTTTGGAGAGATAAAGGTAATCAAATCCTCTATGAATTAACTGTTGTGAAAATTAATGCATCCATTAAACAATGTTTAATATAAGTCGTGCACTTAATTGATGTTAATTACTAATTAAGAAATATAAGAAAGAAGAGACTGATATTTATCCAAAGTTAATGCAACCCATGTTTATCAACTCCTAGAAACATGCAGGTAAGACTAAAACAAACAAATAATGACACCCTAAAACAAACCCATGTTTAATATATTTTTAATAAAAAAAACACTTTTAAAAACCATACAATACCAAACATAAAAGTGAAATCATTAATTTGAATAACTTAATAATCTTTTTTATTTGAAATCAAGTCATTTTATTGATTTTGTTAAATTCTTCATCTATAATAACAGATTATGCATATGAATCGAATGTAACTGCTTACAAAAAACATATATTATTAAAAAAAAACAAAAAGTAGTACAAATGAATGAAAAAAAATACAATTAATTAAAATTTTAAAAATCTGAGAATTAAAGTTGAAAAATCTAATAGAAACTTAACATAATCTTACAAGCATTTAAGGAGAGTAACAATAAACAATAATATATTGGAAATTAATTTTAGAATGAAATGATGTAAAATTAATGGTATATAAAATTAAGTCCACATCTTAGTTTTCTTTTCGGGGATAGTTGGGCTAATGTAAAGCATGCGGTTTAATTTCAACCAAATTAGTTTTTGTTACCATCTAATTATATATAATATATACACTAACCGAAAGGACTTGATTGCAAACAAGCTAGTTATGGAAACAAAAACAAAGGCCTGGAAATTGATATATGATATTTGTTAAATAGCTAAAAATGATATATGATATTTCACCCTAAGTATTTTGTAGAAAGAGATCCTAGAATCCCTTGAAGATGTTGGCAGTGGACCGCTTGGTCGCCAGCACAAGGTTTTCAGAAGAGGGGATGAGAAGAGAAACAAAGCGAAAGAGGACGCTTTGAGTAAAGCAAGAGAGTCTCATCTAGTAGTTGCGGCGTTGATAGCAACGGTAACATTTGCAGCAGCATTCACCCTACCTGGCGGTTACAAAAACGACCAAGGTCCAAATAAAGGCACTGCAATTCTTGCTAAAAACGATGCTTTTATAATATTTGTCATCTCAGATGCAATGTCAATGGTGTTCTCTATTTGTGCTATCTTCATCCACTTTTATATGGCATATTTTCAAGGTTTAGAAATTATAGATGAGGTAACCACTACGAAATTATTGACTTATGCCATGATGTTTACCGGGATTGGCATGGTGACAATGGTTTCTGCATTCATCATGGGCACATATGCAGTTCTAGAACCTTTCTCGGGGCTTGCTATCAGCTTTTATGTCATTGGTTTGGGCTGCTTATTATTCTTGATGTATTTCATGTATAAGATATTTTACAAGGTGAGATTTAGTAGTAAAACAATCATGTATAAGATATTGTAAATTTTCTATCAAATAAAACTCCGATGTATTCTTTTTAAATTCTTATTGTTTTTTAAAAGAATTTGTGATGTCATATGTTCAGAAATCATGTGTTTGGCTCCCAAATCAGTTGTCAATTTTTTATATTTTATTTTGTAATTGATGCAAATCACAAGTCAAGTAGTCAAAAACTCTTACATTAATTTTCTTTTTCTTTTTCTTATTCTTATTCGTGACTAAAATTTAGTGACACAACTACTAGTTGGGACAGCTAAATTTATTTTCCGGACACAATTTGCTTTGATGGTTTGTTTATTAATCAAGATTGTACTTGCAAAGTGTTTATTTTTGTATTTAAGAAGTATTATTAGATTTTTTTGATTTTTTTAATTTTAAATTAATTTTTTTTAATTTTAAATTGTTTTAGTATGTTAATATTAAAAATAAAAATAAATAAATTATTTTAATATATTTTTAAATAAAAAAATATTTTAAAAAACAATCTACCACAATCTCAAAATATTGTTAGAAAAGTACTCTAAAAAGTGGGCTCATGTGCCAAGTGGCTAGCTTGTTTACACCTTATATCTTTAATATATGAGGGTGTACATTATCATGTAATTTTATACTCCACAGATATTAAAGTCTATATCTGGACCCTTAAAAAAAACAATTGGGAAAAGGTTTTTGATATTTTGATCAAACCTTAATGGATGATCATAAACTGATTATGATATCTAATTTTGTTTTTCCAAAACATGAGAAAGATGCAATTTGTTTTATGAAAATACACTTGGAAAATTTTTAGGATTTGACCGTATGCATGAAAATTAAATATTTTTTTTTTTGAAAAGGAAAATTAATTTAAAAGTTTTTGAGATTTTTTTATTTTTTTTATTTTTTGAAATATTTCAGAGAAAATCGAGTATTTTAATATCAAGTTTGTATTTCACAGTATAAATATACAACCCCATATTATACAAAATTGGTAGAAAAATATTTGAGAAAATCACAATTTTTTTGAAATGATTTTTGAATTTTTTTGATTTTTTTAAATATTATAATATATATTATTATAAATAAATATATATTAATAATTTAAAATGCAATTATTACCGCATCCCAAAAAATTCGCTTTCACCGTAAGAAAACTACTATAAAAAGTGGGATATGCCAAGTTTCATTCTTCATTGGCACTGCCATTCTAGCTAAAAAAACTTCCTTTAAAATATTTGTCATCGCAGATACAATTTCGTTGATGCTCTCCATTTTAGCTGTTTTTATCCACTTTTTTTATTTCATTTATTCATGGTATTGCATAGTCAAAGATGAAAAGAGAGATGAGTTTGCCACTAGGATATTATTTGGGGTTGCCTCGGTGTTGACCATGACTGGCATTGGTACAATGATTATGGCATTCATCACGGGCACATATGCAGTTCTATAACCTTTCTTGGGGCTTGTCATTTGTCTCATTGGTCATAGCTTCTTCTTCCTTATGTATTTTGTGTCTAGGTTCATTAGCAAGCATCTAAAATATTAGATATACATTATTTAATGCGAATTTTCTATCAAATAAGACTCCGATGTATTATTTAAAACATTCTTATTGTTTTTGAAAAACATTTGTGACATCATATGTTCCAAAATCATGTGTTTGGTTCCAAAATCATGTGTTTGGTTCCAAATTGTCAGTTTTTTTATATTTTATTTTGTAATCGATGCGCATCACAAGTCAAGTAGTCAAAAACTCTAACATTATTTATTTATTTATTTTTCTTTTCTCATTCGTGACTAGTTGAGGCAGCTAAATTTATTTTCAAGTACAATTTGCTTTGATGGTTTGTTTATTAATCAAGATTGTACTTGCAAAGTGTTTATTTTTGTGTTTGAAAAGTATTATTGGATTTTTTTTATAATTTTAAATTGTTTTAACATACTAATAGTAAAAATAAATTCTTAAAAATAAAAATAAATAAATTATGTTAATATATTTTTAAATAAAAAATATTTTAAAACATACTTTAACCACAAACTCAAAAGATTGTAAGAAAACTAATCTGAAAAGTTGGGATATGCCAAGTTTCATTCTTCTATGGCTGCTGTGCCAGCCAGCTAGCTTGTTCCATGAAGTGCATGAATGGTTGGAATAATCTCCATTGGATAACAAGTCAGACCTGACAAACCAGACTGCTCTTGAGATACAAAGAGACGAGACATTAGATACCATCTAGTTAATTACGGGTAACATTCCAAACTAAATTGTAATGTAATAAAAAAAAACAAGAAGTTATGAATATGTGGACACGTGTTTTGATAGCATGAAATTTTTAAATTGGAAATTGAAAAGGATGATATTTTTATTTTTTAAAAAATGAATAAAAAATATTTGAATTAATAAATCACATAAAGAATATTGGTTCATGCTAATTAAAGGCTGAAACAGTTGGGTTTTTTTTTTTGTAAAATACAAAAAATAAATGCAAGTGTAAATATTTAACCTAATAACATGGTTGTTTTTTTATTTTTTATTTACTTGTATGAAGATAAAAATGAATTCTCTTTTAGTACATTACAATTTAGTTTCTTGTTTACATTACAATCCCAAGCACTAGCTTATACCGTAAGCTATAAAGTTACATTACAGTTAACTAAATTTTATCTTAAAATTTTACTGACTAGTTTTACGAGATTAAATATATTTTTCACATTATATATTGGATAAAGCTAAAATTTTACAGGGAAATATTAGACACATGAAAATATATTATGGTAAATTTTCAAATCAAATAGAGTTTGAGAACATAATATTTCAGAGGGTTAAAGTTAGTAGATGAATCTTATCAAATATGTCAAGCTAGACCTTTATATACTGTTTGAGATATATTTAAACCTACCAGTGAAATTTTGCTACGATTAATTACAGTTGGGTTGGAAACTAGACATCTAAAGCTTTCCAACCATATATCGTACGCCCAATAATTCATTAACATGAGAGAGAACAACATGTTTGAAATCAGGACTTAAATCTGCCAAGATATATGCAAAAATTGGAGATTCGCAAATACATAGAGGAATTTTAACATGAAGACTTTTTATTTTATTTTATTTATTTATTTAATTTTGAATAATTATTTTGAATTTGAATTTTTTTTCTAGTGCATTAGACATTGTTTAGGGATTTATTTTATTATTGAATTTATATTAGTTAATTACTACTTTAAGTTCATTAGCTTGCAACCCGAAAGGGGCATTAGGACTTATTGAGATGGAAACAACCAAGTTATCACAAGATTCATGTATACTTCCTATCATTCATGTATTGAGAAGTTTTGTTTTGAAACTTTTTATTTTAAAATATCATTAATTTATTGATTCATATTATTTATCTCTCTTATTTTATTTAGATCACTCATTGATTATAATATTGTTGACTTACTTTATTAAATTTTAATATAATTTAATTTCATGACTAGAATTGTCAATATATAATTATTTTAAAAAATTGAATTATACTTTTATAATTTTACAATTCAAGTTTATATTATTTTTTTCATTTCGACTTTCTATTTTTTTTTTCATTTAGAGCAAAAAAAAGATTTTGAAGAACATTGAGGGTGAAAATAAAAGGATAAGGCACGCGTGCACACCCAGCCACTGGATTATAATTGCTGAAGTTGCAAGAGTGAATTAAAACTGCATAAGAACAGTACCTATGCAATTATAATTGTAAAGGAGAGGGAAATGAAGAACTTACCTGGTCGCTGCAAGTCGAGGATGATGGCGATGAAGGCGTGAGGTTGCTTGCCGAAAAGAAACTCTCTCCTCTGCTTATTCTCTTCTTTCACTTTCTTGGGTCGCCTGTTCTTTCTCTGTATTTGTCTCCTGGTATTCTTGTGTTGTTCGTCCTGTTCTCTCGCCTTCTGTTCTGTGCCCCTT
>Ga0307509_10010774_pt1 | contig 11150 bp, 8 predicted proteins | sample 10_EM_MG_FD_202245 | JGI IMG/M metagenome (GOLD analysis project Ga0307509, IMG submission 202245) | Populus trichocarpa ectomycorrhiza microbial communities from riparian zone in the Pacific Northwest, United States - 10_EM | ecosystem: Host-associated > Plants > Roots > Unclassified | place... | reverse complement strand
GGAATAGTTCCTTCATTTCGAGTCAATCCAGGAGGAAATGGTCCTGGAGTTGTTGGTGGTTCAGGTACAGGGAAATTGCCAGGGAAGCGGCCACCAAAGGCAGGATTTTGTTCACCATAACCTGGTAGAAGATAGTAATGGTTAGAAAATTAATCAATAAAATATGCTTTTGTATACTAATCATAACATCATGGAAAATATTGTAGCTTAAATTTTTTGAAACAAACACAGATTTTCCGGCCGATGCAACACATGATTGGATTTAATACAGAATGTCAATTAAGCCAATTTTCAGCTTCATCAGTTTGTAAAGCCTAACCTTGGTTTTGACCCACGTTAAATTTATCACGGGCAGTGTCTCCTGGCCTATTTCGGCACCAAAACTTTGTCGTGTGATCATTGCTACCACTGCAGAAAAAATTATGCAGATTTTTGTAACTGAAGAGATAGAAACACCTTATAAAAGGGTTATAGGTTAGGATGACAAGGAATTTAATCATGTCATTTTTTTCTTTTAGTCCTTCACCAGAACATTGAAATACTATTATTTGACATTCAAATCTTTCATGCAAACAAAATTCTTGAAGTTGCTAGAGCCAAGTACTCATTTAGCACAACCAAGAATTCTCCCTCCCTTTTTTATTGAAAAAATTCAGAGTGCAAGGTTCAGCACGAAAATGAAAATCAGCATCTTTCCATATAAAAATATTGACAAAAAGGGTTTCCAACCCCAGAGAATATCAACTAATAGAAACTCCTCAAAAGACCCAGAAGAACAGCAAAAATAAGCCAAAAAATTTATACCATCATGCACAGTTTGCTTTGAAAAAAATTGATTCCTTAGAATTTTCAAGTTTTCCATGCTTCAAAGGCAGTCTGTACATCTGTTTTATATATTAATGGCCCAAGTGGAGAGCAACTTGTGAAGCAGTTTCAGATAATGAAGTCTTTTAGATGTGCACATTGAAATACCATTGATTTGAGCCACTCACGTTCCTCTTTAACTGGGTTACACACCAACTTACCAAGAAATAGAACAAGAAACAAGACAATGCAACTTATTGATAACTAGAAAAGGTAAAACTGCGGTAACTAACTATATTGAACCACATTCAATATTCCAAGCAATGAAATTCAAGAAAGGTAACGTATTCGAATATCAGCTCAAAAGGTTTGGAAAACTAAAAACCAGTTAACATCCCAGGATCAATGAACTTGAATTTAAAGCATTTACCTGCAAAGAAGATATCCGATTGGATGCCATGCAAGATCCCAAACACTATTATCATGAGCACTGGAAACTTCAATCTGAGGGGTTTCATGCCTATGCATCATCAGTCATAAGATACAGAAACTTTATGAGATTACTTCCACATGTGAAGCAAACAGCACAAATAGTATCAAACAAGAAAATAGAATCAACTTAAACAGACAGAAAAAGGAAATAGGAACAAAAGATTGATTTTTTTTCAGGAATCCACCATCCAAAACAATGAAAAAAAGCAAACGACAAATTCTGCAAAGAAGAAATCTTAAAATCTATTTTCTTGTTTTCTTATAGTTTTCCCTGAACAATGAATCAACAAAAAAACAAAAAATTGTTTGGGGGACTCTATGCATCCCCTTCCACTGTATACTTTTAAATTATATATATAGTTCTCTTCAACCTCCATCTACTCATTTCCTTGGGAATAGATTTTCCATGCATTGCAAACATTTTAATGAAAAATATATTAAAAAAAAAACATAACATTCAATCACCTAATGCATAAAATGATGAGAACTTCAGGTAGAAGTTGTAGAATAATTTAACAGCAAAAAAAATATATAGTTCTATTTGAGATAACAACATTACCCCACAAGCCAATGGAAAATGGATCCATCGTAACTCCCACTGACGAAGTACTCTTCATGGAATGGATGCCAAGCCAACGCTAGAAAAGGTTGGGAGCATTTTTAAGATAAGTATATCACCGTATACGAATCACAGCACAGAAAAGTTAAAAATTAAAACAAGCATGCTAGCAAATTTAATAAAGGCTCAGCCAACAATGAGCATAATATATAAAAGCAATTTATTCCCATAACTTTACAATCAACAGCAGAGCATTATACAACTAAATTTTATTCTCGTACAGTTTGCATAGGTGAAAGGTGTTACTAACCAGTCACGTCCTTCCGATGCCCACGGAAAGATTCAAGCTCCTTCATTGCCCTTATATCATAAAGCTGCAAAGATGCAAAAATTACAAAATGGACAAGGTAAACTGGGAACAACATTCAAGCCATCCTTTCATAAACGAGGGCTTTGGTGTGAGAAAGAATTTGCAAACCTTGATGATTTGATCTTTTGAAGCAGTCAGCACCCAGTTACCATTTTGGTTCCATTTGACACAAAGCACAGTATTTTTGTGGCCATGACTGCAAAACCCAAGCCCAGCTTGTAACATTTATAAAAAGAAATTCTAAGCCAAACTTGAGCCTCATGACCAAGCAAATTTGTACTCACAATGAGCAAAGCTCTTTTCCAGATTTAGCATCCCAGAGTTTTACTAGGTTGTCTTTCCCACCTAAAAAAAAAGTCAATTAGCAGCATCAAGCACAACAATGTCAACTTCGAAAGAGATCATGACATTCAAAAATGAATTTAGGGCAGACCTGACACTAGTAGAGATTTTGTAGGGTGCCAATCAACACTCTTCACATCCCAACCATGGCCTGCCTGAGTTCAAAATGATGCAGGGAAAACTCTTTAGGTCACTCAGTGCAAATATTATGAGCACAGCACACAGACAGTAATCTATGCAATCAGACTGTTTGGTGGGGCGTACACTAATTTATGTACCAAAACAGGGGCATCAGCCCCTGTACAATAGAAGTATACCACGGAAGCCAAAAACATGTTATCTACCAGCTAACATTTGCAAATCAAAGAGGGAGTGAACTAGTAATTGCATCCATCCTAATATCATAAAATCTTTAAGCAGATATCTCTAGCCCACAAATGGAAGTGTTCTCACCTTGAAAACCTTTTATTTCTCTCCGTCCAAATGAGTAATAAGAGAACATGAGGAAACAAACCCATAAATGTTCCCTGCATTAGTCTCTAAACTATCTTTCGCAGAAGAAAATGACTGAGAAGGGGTTTTGGGCCCATTGCATATTTCAATATTCTTCTTTCAAGGTCAACTTTTCTGACTAAAAGTATGGCATCATATCAAGCAATCTTAAAGAAACATTACTTCAACTTATTCAGGTGAATGGAAGAAGGATCATCCCATTCAGTACTATAAATAATGGGCCAACCCTCCTCCCAACAGGTATATAAGATAGCTCTACTAAAGAAGAAACCACCCAAAATGGGCACCACAATTAATATCATATGTTCATCGACCAAAAACACATTACCCGTTAATGAACGCTCTTCATGACACCGAGCAAAGTCCCAAACTTTAACAGTAGTGTCATCAGAGCAGGAACAGAACTTCAAATCTGTCCTACAGAAACTGTTCAAGAGGTTTGCAATAAGATCTTCACCAACATCACATATTTGGAGAGAAAAAAACGGAAAAGGAAGAAAAATATGAAGCGAAATTCTACCTTAAGCCTCGCACTGATTCTTTATGAGCAGATTTATTGGCCTTAACATTATTCATGTTGCTCTGCCAATACCTAAAACAGTATAAAACAACATTAGATGAACAATATATACAAACATAATAGCAACAAAACCATAGGAACATATGGGAATTACTTAATTGCACCACCATCATCACCGGAGACCATCCAATTGTCATTGTGGCTCCATACCATAGACCTGATTGCTTGATCATGAGCCTGCACATAAAAGAACTCCACAAAAATCATCAATCTCGCTTCTATCATCAATCTCGCTTCTTTCCTAGTTAAAAATCAAAATTAAAAGACCATAACCACACACCTGAAGAATCATTTCAAAATTAAATGACTGTCCATTCCAAAGGGTGAATTCCCCACTTTGAGAACCTGTGATTAGACGTCTCCCGTTTGGAGTCCACTATATATGAAGAAATGGGTCAGAATATGTTTGATAACATGATTAAAGAAACATCAGATGTGATGAATCCCAAAAGAAAGAACCCATATGTTTTCTACCATTAAGAAGGGAAAATGGCTAGGAAAATGTTAAGTTACAATAAATTTGGACCAAGCAAGAAATGAATGGCATTCAAACTCATTCCACAATAGGCAGCATGCATGTAAACTCATTGCATGTTTATGCCGGTGTGCAGGCGCACGCACACCACTTTTTCTATACTAAGCAAATGAAGTTATCTGCTCTGCCAAGTAGGAATTGGAGACTACTGCTTAGAAGTCAACAACTTTCTACACTGTCACACAAACTGTAGACTGAGGTCTCAAAGAGCTAACTAGTAGATAAATTAAAGATGGTAAGATAGTTCAGTTTGTGGGAAACAACATGGATCGCCAGTCTTCATCTAACTTGATTTGTTACAACAGGCAATTTGCACATCCAGCAACAATTTCTTTTTTCCACTCATATTGACACAATGAAAGGCCTAACATTTTATGCTATCAGAATGAAACACGTCTAGGGCCTTGTAACAGCAAAGAAGAATAATTCAGTGTAAGTCATTTTTCAAGATGTCATACACAATTATATATTTGACACCTCAGACAAGTAAAAACTAAGTTTGATAACCCATTGAATGAATTGCAGTTTCATCTGACTCTGAACCTGAAACATGTTTAACAGGGAAAAAAATAAGGAAGATAAATTCAGCCCAGGTAGTGATAAATAATCAAATGTGGTATTCCCTTTCGTAAAAACCAAAGCAAATTGACTTCAAACTTCAAAAGAAACATAATTTCACTGGATGGTCCATAATAGAACAATACGAGTAGATCATACTACGTCCTAAGAGAAAATATATGCTTATCTTTTCAAATAAATAACAATGTCAGGATTTTTTTCGCAATCTGACTTACCAAAACCTGATTAATTGAACAACGGTTTTTGTTTAGAGATGTATGGACAAATTTTGCAGCAAAGCTTGTTGATGGATTATCAGAATAGGCAACTGTAGGCAACACCTGCACCAGAGATCAACACATGAAGAAAATTTGCATGCTAGAAGCATAGAAAGATAATTAAACTGACAGCCACTTTGGTCAAGATGTCTCATAAAGAAAGAATATAGATAAACCATGTTCACTAACATCAATTGCAGCTGCTGGGGTATGTTGCAATATTGTCCTGTCCCTCGAGTCCCTCTGCCACATACGAGTCTGCAGCAACACTGAAACAAGATTACAAGTAACTCAAATAACAAAAGATCTAGTGATGCAGGCACCAGGGGGTTGCCACCCACTTGCAAGCAAAAGAAACTAGCAAGTAAATCATTGACTGTGCATCATATGAACATCATAGAAAATCCATAATCTGTGAAGTTCAAATGTTTTCTTCAACGTCAGATTACTAGAAGTGTAAAGTTTGAACCCACAAGTCCTTCAAAGAGTTAAGAGTAAACTTTTCCTTCCAAATACTCTTTTATTTCGCTCCCTTCACAAAACCTAAAATACTAGCAGAGGCGAACAAAAACCTATTGGTGTAATTCCTTTTTTTTCATGTGCAAAAACCACCACCTCTCCAAGCAATTAACTCTTGGTCAAGATCAGCACTATGACCTGATGAAAACCACTAGTCCTGTCCAACTATGAATTCAACACCAACACTGATAAGCTTTTTAGCCAAAGGCATGATATAGAAGAAAACAACTACAAATTCAGATAGTGGAATTAACACAGACAAATAGATGCGCCCATTAATTATTCAATTCTAATTAAAGGAACACCAAATCCAGTAAGAAACACATCCACTTCAAAGAAAACAAATTCCAAAATTCGCATTGCTTCCAATTTAGATACATTAAGAGCTGTCACAAATTTCAAGCATTACCTGAATATACCTAACAACCGTGCTTGTATAATCAACAGCTCTCCTTTGCGTAAGCTTCCTCATCCTTTTTCCACCATAACCATCACCATGACCTAAAACAACAACAACAAACAATCAAGAAAATCACAAAATTTCAATCAAAACACACAGTTCATAACTATAATTTAGGTTAAAATTGAAACTTGGTCACTCTAATTAAATTAATCAAGACAGAACTCCCAAACCCTAAAACACTTGAAAAAACAAAACACAATGCACTTAGTAACTAACTACCTACCTTCGTAATTAGGATGAGGAGGACCGGGGGCGGCCTGCGGAGGGTGGTGTTGGTGGTGGTAATCGAGAGGACTAAGAGTTGTTGATGAAGCGGAGGGTTGCCGCATCATCGGCGGTGGCGGGGGGCCTCGGTGGAAGTCATTACCAGGTGGCGGTTGATGTTGCATATGTTGGTGGTGGTGGTGGTGTTGTTGTTGTTGTTGTTGCTGCTGCTGCTGCTGCTGTTGCTGCAGCTGCTGGTGGTGGTGGTGTTGCTGTTGCTGTTGCTGTTGCTGAGGATCACCACCGTACATCATTTTTAACGGAGAGTGGAGTGAAGAGTGAAGGGGATAAAGAACTGTAAAACCCTAAATTGGGTTTGACAGGGAGAGAAGAAGAAGAAGGGAGCGGGAAAGAATATTGCGTATCCAATTGGATGATTTAATCAAAATTCCTTTTCTTGATTTTTTTTTTTTAATCTTTTCTTCTTGACCCAATGGATTGTTTGATCTGGAGTAACACCTTACTTGATATTGGTGTATTGAATCAAAGTGTTTTTTTTTTTTAATTATATTAAAATATTATTTTTTATTATTTATTATTTAATTTAAATATAACACATTAAAATAATCTCAAAACAAAATAAAACCTAAAAAAAGTTGTTAATAATTTTTTTTGCTAGTAGTGTCAACATGGTCCCCAATGAAAATAAATTCTCCATTTCTATGTAGAAAATGCTTTAGTTTTAGTTTTTTTTTTTTTTTTACAATCCTATTATCATAATTAATAATTATATACATATGCGCGCGCAGGTGATAAAAGAGAACTAGCTTGCCTTGTGTAGCTTCATTATTTATATAAATAGTAAAGTTATTTTATTTTTTTATTTATTAATTTGTCGTTTAAATTCTTTAACAATCATCATGTTATTTTTTAACCAATTAAGTCTACTACATCATGTTGATGCAACATTCATATTGTTTAATTTCAAACCAGAGCTGGATCAAGAATTAAGTCAAAAGATTTTTTATATCAATTTTTTTTTCAAATTTATTCTCAAATATTTTTTCTCTGTCTTTAGACCACCAAGTTAATTGGATAATATTAGAATAGCTCTCTCTTTGTTTGATTTTATACTAGAACTAGGCAAGAGTTGGATTAAGAATTTTTTTTTTGTCAATTTCATTCTTAATTTTTTTTTTTTTTTACCAGTAAGGCATGTTGCTTTTAAACTAATCAAATTGATTAAGTCACGTTGAGATAACTCTCATACAATTTTATTTTAAACTTGATTCACATAAGTTAAATTAAAAAGTTTCAATATTAACCTGTTGAATTTAATAACAATTAAATTATCTGAATATTTTTTTTGTTATATTTAATTTTTTTCTGATTCGATCTATAGAGTAGGAGGCCTGTAAATTAACTATACTATATATTATAACAATATCTAAATGGTGTGGGGGAATCACTGTTCCCCCACACCTAAATCATTGTAAATTACAACAGTAATTCACAGTATTTTTCCCCTTTTTTTTCATTTTTTTATTTTTTTTCCAACTTTGCTTCTTTTTTCTTCTTTTTTTTTCCATTTATTTTGTTTTAAAAAAATTATCTTTGTTGATTTTACTTTTTAAATATTGAGCTGGTTAAAAATTCTGCTTTGTAATTTTTTTCCTTTAAAATACTTTGGATTGCTACGGTGTTTTCCCACGTAGTTTTTCTATTTTATTTTTTTATTTTTCAAAATTATATTTGTCGATTTTTTTTTATATTGAGCTGATTGAGAATTTAGTTTTGTAATTTTTTTCTTTAAAACATTGTTTATTGCTACAGTATTTCTCCGCATGGTTTTTTTATATATAATTTTCTCTGAAATTATCTTTTTTTTTATTTTATTTTTTAATATTGAACTGATTAAAAATTACAGTTACAATATGTGAGGAAAGCACTGTAACTTTCCTCGCAAATTACTGTGGATTGCTACAGTGTTTTTTCTCATATGGTTTTTTCCTGTTTTGTTATGTTTTTCCCTAAAATTGTCTTTGTCAATTTTATTTTTTAAATATTAAGTTGGTTAAGAATTGCAATTATAAGTAAATACAAGTTTTTTCTCATAAAACACTATGGATTGATATGGTTTTTCCTTACATGGTTTTTTCCAGTTTCTTTTGTGTTTTCTTTTTTTGTAATATTTTTTTCTAAAATTATCTTCGTCGATTTTATTTTTTTTAATATTGAGTTGGTTAGAATTTAACTTTGTAATAAAACTTAATCATGTAGGGAAAGCACTGTAGCTTTCCTCACAAAACATTGTTGAAAATTACAATTACAAGTCATTACAAATAAAGTTAAATCATGTGGGGAAGCACTGTAGTTTTTATCACAAAACACTATGAATTGCTACTGTGTTTCCAACATGATTTTTTCCCTCTTTTTTGTGTTTTTTTTTCTAAAATTGTCTCTGTCGATTTGATTTTTTTAATATTGAGCTAATTAAGAATTTAGCTTTATAATTTTTTTATTTAAAACACTGTGAATTATTACAGTGTTTTCCCATATGATTTTTTTATTATTTTTTCCAAAATTATCTGTCATTTTTTTAATATTAAGTTGGTTAAGAATTATAATTACAATAAAGCTAAATAATATGGGAAAAGCGTTGTAATTTTTCTCACAAAACATTATGGATTGCTATAGTATTTCTCTAAATGGTTTTTTATTTTATTTTATTGGGGAAAATACTGTAGTTTTCCTCACAAAACATTGTCAATTGCTACGACGTTTTTCCTCATGGGTTTTTTTCCTTCCAAAATTATCTTTGTTGGTTTTTTTTTAATATTAAGTTGGTAGAGAATTTAGCTTTGTAATTTTTTTTGCTTTTTATTAACAGAAAAACTAAATCATGTGGCGAAATCACTGTATCTTTCCTCCCAAAACACTGTGGATTGCTACAAATCATTTTGTTTAGTCTCTAAGTTTTGATCACCAACACAACTTTTTTTTTGTCATGAAATATTGGTTTCATCATACCTTTAGCTTCTATTACTTATTCAGCGCTGGTTCACAATTATAACACTATTAAATATATTTGTTTTATAAGCCCGCGACAGCGCGTGGGCATGCATCTCGTCTAAAATAATCGGTGTTTCTTTTGGTGTTTCACAATCTATATGAATAGTAAAGAAAGTTAATATATTTGTGTTAATCCATATGATAACAACTTAGAAACCGTTTCACCGCGTTCCTAAAAAATTCAAAAAAAATTTTTTTGCTAAAATTTAATATGATTTGTATGTTTTGAATTGTTTTGATGTGCTGATGTCAAAAATAATTTTTAAAAAATAAAAAATATTATTAATATATATTTTAGTATAAAAAATTATTTAAAAAACAACCGCTACTACACTGATAAACATACATAACTCAGTTTGTTAGCAGGCGAGACCAAGGAAAGAGGTTGTGAGTTCTGATGCCGGGGCATGCAATATTTTCATTAAGGTGTCAGACAACTTGTCGTTTTTGTAATTTTTTAAAAGCAAAAATAAGGGGCGGACGAGGCCAGGTGCCCAAGCTTGGTCCTTTTCTATCATTTTCTTTTTATCTATTTTTTTTCTCCTGCACTCCAAAAAATTTCTATTAAATTCATATACTCTTTTTTAAATATTGTTATAACTATTTATTTGAATTTTATTAATTGTTTTCAATTATTATATTTTTGATATGAAATAATAATAATAAATTGTTCGTGAAATTTTGATTGAATTTTTTTTATTCTTAAATTTTTTAAGATATATCAATAAAAAAATTATTTTAATGAAAAAAAATAATCTAAAACGATATTAAAGAATTTACAAAGACCTTACATTTTTTTTAATATTTAAAAAAATAATTTGATCCCCGCAGCGTAACAGGCATGCAAACTAGCATGGTTCTATGACAAGTAGCTTGATTTATTATTATTAATTTTAGCTTTGTCAGAAGTAACTGTACAGACAAACTAATGGGAAAAATTTCTTCGATTCATGTATAAAAGCAAAATCAAGATGAGGATGGAAGAAATTTTGTCCCAGGTAATTTTCCCTTTAGCTTGATGGTTTCCAACCCTTAAAAAAAGAGGTAAAACTCCATTAAAAGCCCCACTTCCAAAGAAAGAAAGAGGGCAAAACTAGGTTTTTTCTTTCTACTATCATAACTGGTGGGCGAGTGGGAAGCAGGGACCTCAATAGCTACAAAAACAATGCAAGAACATAAAAGGTAAAAGAGAAGAACCAGCAGGGACAGGTTCGTTATATTCGATATCCAATCCAAGAGAAGCAGCCGCAGCTGACTGCCATCGCAGCCACCGGTGGATCGCCACTCTGTCACTACACGTAAGTATTTTCAGATCCCATCTCTTGAAATCCATCTCTAACCTCTCCTTTAAAAAAAGGAAACTATCTTTTTTACTTGACATCTGCCAATAAGTAATCTTGTAAATTTCGAAGAGTGATTACTGAATATTGTCTCAATTTTGTGTTAATTAGAGACCCTTTCGAAGAAAAAGTTTGTCCTCGTGTGTTTGTTTGATTATTCAATTTTTCATGTTTAATTGCAGTTATTATGCTCAATAATCTAAATTTTAGTTGGTCCTGGACCTTGTAAAACACCTGTTAAAGTATCCAATTTTCTTCAGTCAGCATGCATTATAGATTTCTGAATATAGTAAGTGTGAAACCGTAAAAATAATTTTCTTACATGCAAAAGATTGATGCTATAGCCGGGGACCAAAAGAAGCTTAAAACACTGATAGTGCTGAACCGAAGAGTCAGGCTATTTGAGTTTTGTGGAAATTATAGGCCGGGTAGAGATATACAAGAAGGTGAATTTTGTGTAATTATTCCAACTGGGAACCTAAGAAATTGGTTTCTGATGATTAATAATTAGAGCAAAGAAA
>Ga0307509_10010773_pt1 | contig 11150 bp, 14 predicted proteins | sample 10_EM_MG_FD_202245 | JGI IMG/M metagenome (GOLD analysis project Ga0307509, IMG submission 202245) | Populus trichocarpa ectomycorrhiza microbial communities from riparian zone in the Pacific Northwest, United States - 10_EM | ecosystem: Host-associated > Plants > Roots > Unclassified | place... | reverse complement strand
ATTGCAATACGATTACGCTTTACTCTCTTTACATACACTCCTCCTCTGCGAGAACCTACGCTCTAAGAACCTGGAGACTATTGTGACAGTCTCGACAGGTTGCCCGAACATTAGACTATTGTGATAGTTCTATCAACAAACGACACAAGACGAGCAAGCCAGTCCCGTACTATCTGAAGAGATAGTATTTCCCTACGCCTTATTACAAAGAAGAAGACTTGCTCACTATAGGAAACCACTATCGTTGCCTGTTGCATAACTACCTAACAATAGGATTGTTACACTCTAAGTGTATTTAGAAATTACTTTTGACTTTCTCTTTGCTGTCATTTTGACTCTTTTCTCTTTTTCTCTTTTTCTCTTTTTATTTTTATTTTTACATTCAGTGCCCTTTAGAGGCCGGCCGGGGAAATGGATCATAGTATTTTTCTGTCTTATGCTCTGTCATATTATTAATGAAATCCCTATTCCTACCGTTACCGTTCTAAATTCTTACAGCTAGTCAGGTCAAATGATGTGATATTACCTCCCTGCTATTACAAAGTCCTCTAGACCCTGGATAATATACCGAAGAAAAAGGGGGAGAAAGAATGACAATAATTATGAATTGTGCTACTCATATCAAAGCTTCCCCGAGTGGCCATAGGCAGGTTCAAATACTACTAGAGTACTGTGTGTATGATTCGAGGGTTAGGACTTCAGTCATAATAATCAAGGGGTATCATAGTAGGCGTATGATTCCCATTCTTGGCATAATAATCACGGCATATGATTGTAGACCCATGATTCTGGCCCTAGGAATCAGGGGACATGCTTCTAGGCCCAGGATTCCTGACATAATAATCAAGTGGTATGATAATGGGCGTATGATTTCCAGTATAATAATTCCGTGTGTGCATATGATAGTAGGCCAATGATTCTAGGCCTAATGATCCGGGCGTATGATTCTAGTCATATGATTCACGGCATAATTAGAGAATATCATAGTGGGCGTATGATTCCGAGCATAATAATTCCGTGTGTGCGTATGGTAGTAGGCCAATGATTCTGGGCCTAATAATCTAGGTATATGATTCTAGGCCTATGATTCTAGGCCTATGATTCTAGGCCTATGATTCGCGGCATGATTAGAGGGTATCATAGTGCGCGTATAATTCCTAGCATAATAATTCTTCCGTGTGTGCGTATAATAGTAGGCCAACGATTCTTGGCCTAATAATCACGGCGTATGATTCTAGGTGTATGATTCTAGGCGTATGATTCGCGGTATAATCAGAGGGTATCATAGTGGGCGTATCATTCCAAGAATAATAATTCCATGTCTGTGTATGACAGTAGGTCAATGATTCTGGGCCTAATGATCTGCGCATATGATTCTAGGCGTATGATTTGCAGCATAATCAGAGGGTATCATAGTGGGCGTATGATTCACAGCATAATAATTCAGTGTGCGCGTATGACAGTAGGCCAATCGTTCTGGGCCTAATAATTTGGGCGTATGATTCTGAGCGTATTACTCCCTGAATAATAATTAGGGTATATGATTCAACCTGTGGAATATTTTTGAGCTATGATTTAAGTAAACTATTTTGAGCGTATGCCAAATTTGTTGGTTTTATAAATTTCAAAAAATGTCTGTAGAGAATAAAATGAGTTAGACCCTTGGGGTACCTGCTTCTAGCCAGGGTCGATGCATATTCATTTTACTTTTTCAGAATGGCTGAGGTGTTTTCCATACTGGCTAACAAGATAGTAGAGGAATGAAGTTCAGCATGTGCATCTCGAGCCCATTGTTTTCACACATTTAAGTTCCTACAGAAGGTATTATGAAATAAGTTAAGACATATAATATAAATGGTAGACCCCTGGCTCATTATAATTGACAAAATAGCGAACACCTTAAACACAACAATAATATAAGGAAAAGAAGAAGTTAGAAGTTAATCAGAAAATTGATAAGGAGTACGGGGCCCTGCGTGGCACCAAGCGGGGAAAGATGCTTGACGGGGCCCTGTCCGGGGCTAAACACGGGGCAGGGACCCGTGCGGGGACAGGGTCGGGGGGGCAAGAAAAAAAAACCCGGCCCCGGGCCGTTGAGCGGGGCGGGGCGGGAAAAGCGCCGGGGCCCCGGAGGCCCCGTAACGAACTCTAGTCAAAGTCTTGATCCCTGGTCTCACGTTCACCTGGTGAGAGACTTGTTGGGATATATTTGGTGTTCTTTCCTTTGTTACACGGTTGCTATAAGGGATTTGCTTTGTAAAGGTTATGACATATTGTATGGTTTCCTTGGTTACACGGATATGCGACTCATCCTCGGGTATGAGTCGGGTGGCAAAGGCTGTGCTAGGATTTCCTTCTATATAAGGGAACTTGGCCCCCTATTTTTTTTTCACGCTTCGCACCCCCTCCACCTCCAGTCATTGAAATTACAACTCCACGTCGTTCAGTGCACGATCCCCCCTCGCCCCCTAACACCTCCTGCCTTTCAGGCTCTGCGTCCCTGATCCCCTGTCGTCAAGATGGAAGACCTGCCCCCCCTCCCCTCGTCCAGCAACTCCTCCAGAGCTCCTTCAAGGCAGTCATCCTCCCCGGACCTCACAGAGTCCCACCTCTAGAGACGCGACTTCGTTCGCGAGACCCGTCAAAGGCTTAACTTCACCCCAATCCAACTTCCAATTCTCGACGATCTACAGCTCTCCGGCCATTCGGACGGCGAGACGATCCTCGTCCCCATCTCCTGTTCCACCCTGAACGCGCTCGCGTCCACGAGGCGTCAGCCCGACACCATAACAACCCAACTGGGCAATATACAGGCCAGCGTTGCAACCCTCCCTACCTGGCCAGCACTTGAAGGCACCCTTGCCCCCATCAATGCGGCCATAGGTGACCTGTCACATAGGGTCTCGGCCCCCCAGTCCCCCGCGCCAGCCCCCACTCGGGCTCATGTTCCCCCAACCAGTGTCACCACGCAACCCACGCCAGCCCCTGCTCGGCCTCCTGTTCGTCCAACCGGTGCCACCACAAACCCTGTCCCCCCTATGCCTCTGCCCAGGGCTAAGTCCCGTGTGACCCCCCTTGACAGGGGCTGCTCGTCCTCTCTCGATCCCGACATACCTAGGTATGACCCTGACACCCCCTCCTTCTACCACGACCCCCGGGCGTACGCGGACAAATTTCCCGATTCGTGGGAGGCAAATGGGTTCCGAGAGGGGAAATACCCAGACCCCACCACGTTTATCGCTGGGCATCTAGCCCCTGACTGCCCCAAAAGCCAGCCATCATATGCCAAGGCCGCCTCGTCCGGCGCACCTAAAGGCAAGAAGAATAAGAGCTCCCTCACAGCCGCCAAAGTCAGGTCAGCGAGCGACAGAGTGCCTGCTACCCAGGCACCGAGATGACTCCCCACGGCCGAAAGAAGGTTCTACGCTCCCCATGCCTTCCCTTCCGAGCACCCTCAAGCTGCTCTGATCGCTGCCACCTTCCCTGACATTGCTGCCCGCGTCCTTAGGGATGCGAACTGAATCCTCCCCCTCCCGGTCATGACTAAGGTCAACGACCGCGGATCCGTCACCCTTCTCGTCACCGACCTGCCACCCCCGCTGCCGCCTTCGCACCTAACTTTGATGCCCTGTCCTGCCAACTCAACAAGTCGTTCCCAGTGGGAGAGTCTCTCTGGTTGCCCTTCCGCCTCGGCCCCAACGAAGCCCAGCTCACCATCCACTGCCTCCCCATCGCCTTCCTTCCGGAGGACCAAGGAGAACTCTTCCCCTGCCTCGCGGAGTTGATTCTCAACTCCAAGAACTTCAGAATCCTCGCCGCTAGGTACCTCAACCCGAGTGCACAATCTAGGGAAGGCAAGCTTGCCACCTCTGTCATTGTCTCGGTCCACCGTGGGGACGTCCCTGCAATGGGCTCCTCTATCCGTGTCTTTTCCTGCTCACGTACAGTTGAGCGCGCCTACTCCTCTAATAAATACACGCAGTGCCAGAACTGCTGGGGATATGGCCATGTCGCGCCCAGGTGCCCCTCTTCCGACCCCGTCTGCCCCATTTGCTCCCTCAACCACACCAGTGCCATGCACCGGTGCCCCAACCCCACCTGCCCTGGAGGTGGCAACCTTAAGGCTACTTCTGGCTGTTGTTCTTCCTGACGGCCGCGCTGCGCCAACTGCGACGGACCCCACATTGCGACTCACAGGGATTGTGAATCCGGCCCCTCACCGCCCACTCTCATGCATTCCACCACTGCCGAAATGATTGTTCCCCTGCCACCTGTTGGTGACAAGATGGCCACAGCCACCCACGGTAATGACCTCTCGCCCCCGGCTTCACCCACCCGCTCCCTCCAGTTGGCGTTCGAGATGGCTACTCCAAGAGCCGGAAGCACAACGATACTTCCGGCCCCTTTAGGGCCCACCCAAGGCAGTCGGTCGCTCCCTCCCGGGGAGTCCTTTAGCCCCTCTCCCATGAGTAGAACCCCATCGGGCCTGGCCCCTTAATGCACCACAACCAGATGTCTGGGGACAGGGAGCGGGCCTCCACTCCCCCTCTGAAACCCTTCACACTCGTTCAACACAACTGCCGCGGGAGCTGGGATGTGTTTTTGTCGCTTTTCGGGTCGTTGCCGCAACTAGCCCACCCTCCGTCCATCGTCGCCCTGCAAGACGCTCCCATCTACCGAGGCAAGCTCCCTTCCTTTAATTTGTTTACTGCTTTTTCCCCCCCTACCCATGGTGGCTGCAAGGCCCGCGTTGCCTTCTACGTTTATAGCTCTTTTTTCGCTACTGTTTCCCTCCTGCCCCGCTTCTTCGGAAGGGATGATGTCATGGCCTTGGACCTCTTCACCCCTGACGGCATTTTCAAACCTTCCACCAGTGGCTTTACGATCGTCAACTCCTACAGCAGGAAGGGTCATCTCAACAATACCCGCTCCGTTCCATTGGAGATTATATTTCCTACATCCCATCTCCCCACACTCACGTTGGGTAACCTCAACATCCACCACCCCACGTTGGACCTGCTTAGGGTCTCCAAGGAAGACAAGCTCGCCACCTCGACCCCTTATTTTGATAGGGCTACGGATTTAGGTTTTACTCTCCTAAACATCCCGGGTGTCTTCACTCGATTTTCCATGTCTCTCATTGGGCGCCCTGGCGTCCTCGACCTAGCCTTTGCCTGCCCCCTCCTCGCCCCTTATTTTTCAAAAGGGTCCGACCTCCTCACCTCCACTGGCTCTGACCACATCCCAATCCCATCAGCAAAAAAAGGGTTTGCTCCATACAGATAGGCATTGCGTCCAGACGCAGGAAATCCGCCTGGAGCATCGTGTCCGCCCAGCGCACACTCAGAGGGCCCCAGCAGAATGGTTGCATCCTAGTCCGTTGGGTGCAATCCAACCCGCATCCTCTCCGCCCAGTGCACCCAGATGGGCCATTTCACACCCTAATCTTCCGAAGAACACCAAGGTATGCAACCAGTGGGGATTTGCATTAGCGATCTCTCCCTGCCCCTGATCGCCTCGACTTACACCTGACTACTTCATCACCAGACAAAGGCTGTTCAGACGAAAAGGAGCTTAACATAGGATCACTAACCATCTATTGTCCCGGTAATGACCCAAAACATACCCCTTATTTTATCACCACTAACAAGGCTCGCAAAAGGCTTCTAAGTTCTTTCACACCTCGTATCAGGCTTCATGATCGAATCACTGGAACTATTGAATAATATCAACCTTGAGAGAGGGGCATGCTCTTCCATTCAGGTTGACACTATTCATGACCGCTAAGCGAGCGGGTTCCAATGAGGCACTTCCTGACTCTAGCTGACATCTCCTGGTGCCCGGTCAGGTATCTGCCTTTTTCTGCCTGCTGACCACTATAGGCTTGCGGACTCTTGGAAACCTACACCATTCGATTCCCCTCTCCATGCGGATTCCAACACACACTGTCCCGATGCTGTCCGACCACTGGCTGAAGGGCTATCCAACCATTTGTACTTGAGTTCCCCGTGCAAGTACTTCCAAATTGTTAGCTACTGGGTGCTACAGGCATGCGGGCGCTTCGGCGCCTATACCATTCGATTCCCCTCAGCGAGCGGGCTCCAATGAGACCCTTCCCGACTCTGGCCGACATCTACCCACTGAGGTATCTCCCTTTTTCTCCCTGCTGACATCTATAGCCCTGCACACGCCGCGAAACATACACCATTCGATTCCCGTCGACCGGCGGATTCCAACGCACACTGTCCTGATGCTGTCCGACCCCTGGTTGAAGGGTTATCCAACCATTTGTACTTGAGTTCCCTGGGCAAGTACTTTCAAATTGTTGGCTACTGAGGGCTACAGGCATGCGGACACTTCGAGACCTATAGCATTTAATTCCCCTTGCCGAGCGGAATTCAACGGACTCTGTCGGCACCCTTTCCGCCCGCTAGTTCAATGGTTATCTATACTTTTGTACTTTAGTTCTCCGGGCAAGTATTTCAAATTGTTAGCTACTGAGTACTACTGTTTTCTAGACGAGCTTTCATAAATATATTCCTGTTTTTGTACCTATATGACGCAAATAAGTAAACCTGAGTAATACTACTAGTAGATGGATCTTTCCGGACAATTTGGATATTCTCGATAGTTTTCACTAAGTGATTCAAAGTGCTCGAAGGTAGAGTTGTTGACTTAGGAGGCATCCGATGATAGCCTGTTTCAACTGAGTACTTCCACAATGCTACGATCCTATCTGGTTGCGTCCGGAGAACCATTCTGCGAGTGGAGATCATTTCTGCCTCCGGTACCTTCTGAGTACTTGGTTGCGTCTGGTGGGTCCGGGCGGCATGGACCCCTGTCCTCCAGCACCCAATAAAAGACCGCGCAACCAGGACGTGAGATTACGTTCAATGCGCGAAGACCGCCGGACGCACAGGGAGCAAGGGGGGTGTCCGGGTGTACCCTTTTTTTTTTGCTAATGCCTCATCCGCTTCGAAGCTCCGCTCTTTTGCTCGCCCCCCCCCGCCCCCAACTGGGCCCTGCCTGACTGGCCCGCTCTCGACTCCTCGCTCAAAGCAGCCTCTATCTCGCCTGCCCCTTCCCTCCCCACCACCTGGTGGATGGATGTCTGGTTCATAACAAGCCTGGGCAGAATAACGGCCGAGTTGACTCTCCATACCCCAGTGAAACGGGTTACTTACCAGTCCGCGCCCTGGTGGTTGGATCTCCTCTCTCAGATCAGGAGGGGTTATAACTCCGCACATCAGCAAACAAACCTTTTTCTCCGGACGGACAGAGCCAGCTTCCGGATGAATAGCGTCCGCTCTTTGCGTCCGGTCGTCCCGGATCTCCCGTGCCTTCATTGCCTTTCATTTCTTGCGTCTGGTGCACCCGGACACCCCACTTTCCCTCCAGAGCGTCTGACGCCCTTGTTGCGGCCCCACCCCGCTACCCGTGCCTCCACCTTGTATCCGGCCCGGTATCATCTCGTCTACTGGCCTCCTGCCTACTCCTTGCGGTTGCGCGCGGCCGGCGACCATCTCAGGTACCCTCACACCTCTGGCGACCTAGATCTGTCCGCTTCCATCCGCTTCCGTCCGCTGCCATCCTAGGTCGCTTTTTTCTTAGTCTGCACCCTACTGTCATTTCCATAATTCCCTTGCTGTTCACAAGACGCCCAGTGCGGCAGCCATGCAGACCCCCTACTTTGGTTGGCTTCCCTTCCCACAGGAGAGCATAGTTTCGCATTAATCATCCGCAGAACTCAGGCGGCCGAGTTGAAGCCAGACACTTTCTACGGGAATGTCTCCCTTAAGTCGCCGGCTTCAACTTGGCCGCCTATTCAATTCAATTTGTTTAAAACATTCCCTTAAACACCCACGGATCATGTAGTACTCCTGCGGCCAAGTGGAAGCCGGACACTCAATATGGGCACAGCCATCATAAGTGTACGGCTACAACTTGGCCGTATATTCATACAGAACAATTTATCCCATTTAAAACATTCCCTTCAATACCCGCGAATCATGTATGACTCCCGCGGCCATGTTGAAGCTGGACACTCAATACTGGAACTGCCACCTTAAGTGTACAGCTTCAACGCGGCCGGATATTCGTGTGGAACAATTCAACCTATTTAAAACATTGCCATAAACGCCCATGGATCGTGTAGTACTCCCCCCGCCGAGTTGAAGCCGGACACTGAATATGGGCACTGCCACCTTGAGCGTACGGCTTCAACTTGGCCGTATATTCATGCAGAACAATTCAACCTATTTAAAACATTCCCTTAAATGCCCCCGGATCGTGTGGTACTCGCCCGGCCTAGTTGAAGCCGGACACTAAATATGGGCACTGCCACCTTAAGCGTACGGCTTCAACTTGGCCGTATATTCATGCAGAACAAGTCAACCTATTAAAAACATTCTCCTAAATGCCTGGGGATCGTGTAGTACTCCCCCGGCCAAGTTGAAGCCGGACACTCAATACCCGAACTGCCACCTTAAGTGCCCAGTTTCAACTCAGCCGAATAAATACTGTACATAATTGAATCAAATAATTTAATATATTTCATTAAACGTCCTCGGATCAATCCTTTGATTCACTATCCATTGCTTCTCACCGCTAGGAATTACCTGCGCCTGTCCAATCACTGCCCCTATACTGACTATTTGCATGGCTCGACCATTGATCCGGTTGCCGACTCGAATATGTCCGCTCGGAATGTGAAATCTGCCACCATTAATCGGATCGAGTATACGAAGTAATGCCAGGCGATGGACAGCTGCGGCCTCACTTAGAATATTTCTTACGTTGAAAAGTGCTAGCAACCGAGCCACCACGCGTCCCCGTAAATCTCCATAGTTCGCTTCCCCACCGGTCTAGACCTCCACCCAAACGTTTCTAGAGCCACCGTTGCGGAATGGTTTGTTCCAGTGCAGCGGACCCGGTGGATCTGGAACCTGTCAGTTTCCTGAAACTCGGGCCCCGGGATTTCAAGCTGAGCAAATCCTTCTACAGGTAGTAACCCGAGTTCGGCGGGGTCCGCAGGCAACCGCCGACCATCCGCAGCGGTCTGCCTGATAAAACGCAGTATCTCCTGCCTCATGTTGGAATAATGGATATCGAGGGCTGTGCATAATTCGGTCAGCATGCTGGTGTTCATCATTCGGCCTGTAAGCACCCGGCGAGGTGTGCTGCGACGTGGAACAGTCGGCATTTCCATTCCAATATCTTCTACCAAGATCACACCTTCAACTTTCGAAAGTGCTTCTATTGTCTGCAACCTTATTCCTATGACGTGCTGGCGGCCATAGTGCGACAAGATCTGTGGGGCCGATTCATTCTTGTTTGACCTGGGGTAGCCATCTTTAATCTGATCCTTATCTGCTAGTTCACCGATGGCGGTTGAATACATCCATATGGATCCAGAACGCTGTACGTGGGATGCAAAGTGAGTCATGTAGTGCATCTTGATGAAGTTGAAGTTGTTCTCACGCCGTATCAAATCTGCCCGCCGATCAGACCTTTCAACCCTCTCTTGATCAGCCAGCGGACGGCGATTAGCGACGGTTCTATGGCGGACTTCTTTGGCACGCTCATCTGCCATTAGTTCCCTTAGCTCCCGATCCTGGCGATTTGCTTGAGCGCGGGTAGCCTTCGAGGTACGGAACTAAAGAAAAATGACCTTTGTCCGGTGGAATGTCTGCAGGTAGCTTTCCATGTAGGAAAGTGTGTCTGGTGTATGACTGCGATATTGAGCCATGAGAGTGAAGTCCACCAGCGCGCTAACACACTTCAAAGCGCTCTTGAAATCCAGATACTGTGAACTGTGCGGATTTCGCAATGCGGACGCCAATACTGCTGTAATACAAGGGCTGAGATTGTGCATCTCCTTTCCTTGCCATTGCGTGATTTCGAGATTGGCATTTTTCGGTACTCTGAATGCGGGGTAAGGCGGAATTTCTTTCCAAGCATCGTTGAACACCTACTGCCGTTTATGCTTTTTCATGAAACCTTCCACCCATTCCATCATATGTTTGAATAAGCCAAGGTAAATGTTGTGCAAGAGGTCTGGCTTGTGTAGGTCCGCGGGGCTTACTCGGTCGAGTCCGGTGAATACATTGTGTCCAATTTTCACGCCCAACGGCTGAAAGTATTCTGCAATGCCGGCCGCCTCTGCCGGCTCATGCCTCAAGGCTTTCTCTCTATATAGCATGGAGTCGCAGGTCTCATACATCCGCCGCGGATCCCCACCGAGCTCCTCGTACGGAACCTCAGACTTTGGGCATGACTTGCTGCCAGTGGCTATTCCTTGCAAGGCTGCATGCTCAGCATGATCCGCGATCCAGGCCGACAAAATGGGAAAACAAAGGCGTGTTTTGCTGTCTACACAATCCATTACCGTTCCTTCTCGGGCAACCTGCGGTAATGGTGCCAGGACAAGATCGAAGACAGCCCGTAGGACAACCGCGTTGGTCTGCCGCTGGGCTTCGTTGGCACGGGCTGATTCGCCAGTGAACTTTGGCGGTACTGGAAGCAATGCCAGAAGCAGGATTGGCATCTTGGCAGGGCTGCTTCTTGTCCACGAAAGCATATTGCCGATCGTCATGTATACCGGCCAGGCTTTCTTATCTCCGGAGAAATTGGTAAGGTGCATCTAGTCAGACAATCCGATAATGGGCACCACTGTGGACCCAGCGGGCAAAGCTTTCTACCAAGGCACGGAATGGGCTGTTAGCACTGGAAACACCACTCCAAGAACTTGTCAGGACCTATCTCATACCTACATATCCCACCACCAGTCCGCCGTATGCATCTCTGAATATAATCGCTGCCCACTTGAATCATATTTTCCAAGAGGTGTGTAAACCATATCTGAGCTATAGGCGACCTGACGGATCAGGTAGCGGACACAGTCAATAATATTTCGATAATAGAAAGTTGTTGCATGTCGACCATGATCAATACTGTCTTCCGCCCACACCAAGTATTCATGAAATGGTTCCAGTATGTCGAGGTGTTGTCGCAAGGTATAGGCGGACCGGAATGATCTGCTATCCAGACCGCCCAAACCTTCCGCAAAGTACGCGTCGATCTGCGACTTGGCTACCTTGCTCCGGACAAACCAGCTCGCCAAATTAAAGTCGTTTTCCGATGAGAAAGGG
>Ga0307509_10010772_pt1 | contig 11150 bp, 10 predicted proteins | sample 10_EM_MG_FD_202245 | JGI IMG/M metagenome (GOLD analysis project Ga0307509, IMG submission 202245) | Populus trichocarpa ectomycorrhiza microbial communities from riparian zone in the Pacific Northwest, United States - 10_EM | ecosystem: Host-associated > Plants > Roots > Unclassified | place... | reverse complement strand
TGTAGGTGCAAACATGAAGGCAAGGTGAGCACAACCTGTTGCCATTCTTGGCATACGTGTGCGAGCTTGAACCAGCCTTTGTTGCTGTTCCAAGCCTTCTCATAGTCATGGCCACATTGAAAGGTTTGTCAAAAGGAGTCGAATATCTTGAGGAGAACCTTGTTAGGGAGGCAATGGATTATTGTGCCTGGAGACATGTGATAGTCATTATGATGGTGGCTATTTCTACTTGGGGCAGATAGTTGAGGAACTCAAGAACACGTGAAATGTTGTGACACGTACTGCTGCTGGAGGAGGGCCTGAGATGCAGCCCGTGTGAGCATCATGTTGATATCTGGAATGTATGATTTGGAGCACAAAGTGTTCTCAAACAGAACACACAATTACCACAGTCATGTTTTATGCCCATGGATGAAGTGCTGGGGGACAGCCTAAGCAGCATGCAGACAACAGGTTTGATTATCAGAGGACTGGAAACATATGAGGGAAATGCAAAAACTCGCTGATGCGATATCGTGTCAAACTGCAATAGCCAATGTATTCATGCCATATGTCAAACATGAGGAGAAGTGTCAACTGCTATCTAACATGATGATTACCATCGCTAATGAGCACATCCGAATGCACGATCAGCCGTCAAATCCAACTTTGAGTTCTGCTTGGGTTTGTACACAGAATGTCTTCATATTGCAGAGCTGCTCAAATCAAAGCTTCATGAAATATGACCCTTCGACCTGGAAACTGACACAGGTTTAAGTAGAGAAATGCTGCAAGACAGCCCAGGGAGAGAATATGGTCTAGCATATTTATCAAGAACTGGAAGTATGAGGATATAATAATGGTACAGATATTCCAATACATCTGTTGACAACCAAATACACTCAGATCCACACCCCAATCGACAATCCCGGTTTCCAGCTGCTGCCTGCCACCTTCAATGCGAACCCCAGAACCTGAACCCAAGAGAAAATGACATCATCATATATCTGTGTTACGAAAGTACTCTATTGCACTGACTACTAGTAGCGCCTGCACTGGAAAGAGCATGGCCTTGGACACAGTTTAGATAGCAATTGTCACGGACTGCCCCGCTTACTTCATTCCCACCTTCCTATTTCATTCTCTCATACCGCGTCTATCTGTGACTCTGGGCCGCCTTGCCCATGCTTACATATTTATCTATGGACTGATCTCGCGTTTTCCAGAGACCTCCATACATTTCTCATGTGCTTCTATCTCGCTCCCTAAGATTCTCTGACCTTCTCCCGCTCTCTAGTAGCTTCTCCGATTTGTGTATATAAACTGTACTTCGTAGCATAGAACGACTTTCCTAAGCTCGTTCTATTCGTGCAATCAGACTTTGATAGTCTCTTCTCACTATTGAACGCGTGCGGCTTCCCTTGAACGAACTCCTCTTGCATTAGTCAGCTTCGCTGCTAATTGCCCCTTGACTCTATACGTCTCGAGATCACGTGCTAGTGTCTCGCTTGATTCCAAGTCACGTCCGACTTGTGTAATCTTCACTCGCCACCCTCGTTGTCACGTGACGTCTCACAAGACCAAATTCCCCTTTGGGAATGATCCCTTTCTAGAATCCAACTTTGTCATCTCGTCCGAGATCCCCGAACCCCAAGATCCCCGAACTCGATCTGACACGGTGGTCTGACCATGACATTAGAACGAGCTTCTCCTACGACACCAACGATGACTTCGACCCCTTCCGGATCGAAAGAAAAACAGAAAACCCCCAAAGGATTAGGCATTCCCACAGACTGGCGCATACGCGCAATTGATCAACCAACCGAAGAGTCATTGGCAGTATTAGACCTTCCCTTTGAAACAAAGCCCGAAACCAAAGACACAGTTCCATCTGAATTCTCTGAACGAGTCCGCCATCTAGTCGGAGGACAAGACATTGTTGTTCGTATTGATGGGAAAGAAGTCTCAAAGAAAGCCCCCTTTACAGCCTATTATGCCTGTTTAAAAGGAGCTCTCCTAGCCTTGTCCAATGTTTATGGAGTTTGGTTCGAAATTCGACTTCGACCAGGAAACACATACGAATGCTTTCAATTGGCACGACCAAGTCTTCAATTAAAAGATTGTCCTATGAAAGGCATCAACTACGCACGACTGAAGCTCACCGGTCTCCCAATCACTAGAGCTTCGTCTAGAGCAACGTCTCCAGTCCGACTAGCCCCACTAGATACGACAACGATAACACCACACGACGGGGATGTCTTCCATGAAACTAACCTGGACAATAGAGAAGCACCGGCGAGCAATACTAGTCGATCTTCTTCACCCGAACCCGAGGAACCACCCGAGCGAAAGTCCTTTGCTGGGTTTGGATCTTGGAGAATGCGTTCCTCTCAAACAGCTAAACAACCGTCTAGGCCTCCCCCACATCGCCCCCAGGGAACCGGGGACGACCCGTTCGGTCTTGACGACCTTATAGACGAACCCGAACGAACAAATGATAAAGGTCGTCGGTTGGAAGGCATTCACCCAGACAAATTCAAAGGAGATCGATCCAAAACTTGACGATTCCTAAACCAATTCAATAGGTTCATGTTGATGAATCGCAAGGCAGATATTGCTAAGGACCCCATCTTCAAATGCATCTACTTTATGTCGCTCCTCGACGGAGAGAAAGTCAATGGATGGGTAGACATGGCCTTCAATTGGCTTGAAGAAATTGAGGCCGATCCCAGTCTGATCGACCGATTCTCCAATCCCTGGAAAATGATGGAAGAAAATTTCAAGGTGTTATTTACCGATTACGCAGAAAGGGAATGGGCCCAAGATCAACTCAGAAAGCTGAAAATGACTGGTGATAACCTTGATGAATATTTGGCAGCCTTTGAAACTCTCGGAAGTCGCGCAGAATTAAATCCCGACGACCCATCGAATTTATGCACGTTTGCCCAAGGACTCCCTTGTCAATTAGCGGACGCTTGTCTTGCCATGGAGAACCCAGACACCTATGGGCAATGGCGAGCAGCAGCTCAACGACAACAGGTAATTTACCTGAAGAAAAAGGCATTACACTCTGAGTACGGGACTCGCAACCCCGCTTGAAACGCTGGTCAAAACCCCCAACAAAAGCAAAACACTGGTTGGGTCTGGCGTCATCCTGGGGGAAATTCCAATCCCAATAACCAGAATTGGCGCGGACAGGGAAACCGAGCACAACCCCCTTGTCCTCGCCTTTCCCCCCGAAATGATGACGCTATGGATCTCTCAGTAATCCACAAAGCCACAACAGACAAGGAGAAAGAGGAATATCGTCGGACGGGACAATGCTTTCAATGTGGGAAACAAGGCCATCTCGCCCATGACTGTCCTAGTAAACCAGCACGCCCTCGCACTGTCCAAATAGAAGACAGTCAGTCGACGGCGTCTACCGACAACTTCTCCTTTGCCCAGTCACCCTCTCTCGCTGCACGAGTAGCCCGCCTAACCAAGGAAGATCGCGGAGCATTCATGGATGAGATGCGCTCGCTAGGAGAAGATATGGATTTTCTTGGCACCTGAGTACTACGGCTCTTACTTGGGCGGTTCTGAATAGTTCTGGTTCTATGTATATAGCTCGAAATCATGCAATTCAAGTTCCCTTTCAGCTACGAACCAAAACAAAACGAGTCGATCAAAAGGCACTACTTGATTGTGGTGCTACAGAATGTTTTATTCATCCACAAGCAGTGGAACGCCTCAAACTAGTGACCAGGAGACTAGTCAAACCTCGAAAAGTGCAAAACGTCGACGGCACTCCCAATAAATCTGGCGAAATCCTCGAAGCTGTCGATCTCTCAGTCAACAATAACGGTCGAGAAGCCTCTCATGCCTTCTTCGTCGCTAATATAGGACATGATGATTTTATTCTGGGATACCCATTCTTTGAGGCGTCCAATCCCAACATCGACTGGAGTGGTGGCTGTATCGAAGGATTCACAACGGTATCATCATCAAATGCTAGAATCTGGCGGCCTCCTCAAAAAGGGACAAAAAGAAGAGAATCGACCCCAGCCTGGGTACGATGCATTCCCGGGTGGGAAGAAGGCGACGAAATCTGGCTTCAGACTAAAATCGCCAAAACCACAGTTGCTCAACAACTCACCAAAGCAGCTACAGACAAAAAGAAGCGAACCTGGCAAGAATTGGTTCCAGAGCGATATCACTGTCATGGCAAAGTCTTTTCAGAAAAAGCTTCTGAACGCTTTCCTGATCGACGCCCTTGGGACCACGCTATTGAACTGAAGGATGATGCACCTGCCTCCATAAATTGTCGAGTTTACCCGTTATCGCCTAAAGAGAAAGAGGAACAACAAGAGTTCCTCTCTCAAAACCTTCGCCTTCAACGAATTCGTCGATCGAAGTCTCCCTACGCCAGCGGCTTCTTTCTAATTCGCAAGAAGGATGGCAAGTTCCGCCCGGTACAAGACTATCGAAATTTGAATAAGTGGACAATTCCCAATAAATATCCACTCCCATTGATCTCGGAACTGATCTACGACCTTGCGGAGAAACGCCTCTTTTCAAAGTTCGATATTCGCTGGGGATACAATAACATTCGTATCAAGGAAGGCGATGAATACAAAGCTGCGTTTAAGACTAGCGAGGGCCTTTTTGAACCGACGGTGATGTTCTTTGGCTTGACCAATTCTCCCGCCACCTTTCAAACGATGATGGATGACATTTTCCAAGAAGAAGTGGCACAAGGTTGGCTTCGCATCTACATGGATGACATGATCATCGCCACCGAAGACGACGATGTCCTCCATGAACTTCATGTCAATCACATCCTGGACAAGCTTGAGAAGTTCGACCTATTCCTCAAGCCTGAGAAATGCAAATTCCATCAACGTGAGGTCGAATACCTCGGAGTACTCATCGGCAATGGCTCCGTCAAAATGGACCCCGTTAAAGTCCAAGGAATCTCTGAATGGCCTACCCCACTGACAGTCAAAGATGTGCGGAGTTTTCTAGGTTTCTGTAACTTTTACAGGGCGTTTATTAAGAACTTCTCCGGCATTGCCCGCCCTCTCAACGATCTCACTTGCAAGGACGAACAGTTCATTTGGACGAAGGAGCGAAATGACGCCTTCCTTCTGCTCAAGGAAGTCTGTAGCAACTACCCAGTCCTTTGCACGCCGGACTGGGCCAAGCAGTTTGTGATGGAAACGGATGCGTCTGGCTATGCTCTTGGTGTGGTTATTGCTCAAGAATTTGAAGACGGCATCCATCCTATTGCCTTCCACTCCAGGAGTCTCCTACCAGCAGAAAGGAATTACGACGCCCACGACAAAGAACTCGCTGCTGTCATCTTTGGATTTAAATGTGGTCGCCCTCTTTTCCTTGGTGCCACACACGCAATTCACGTCCGCACTGATCACAAAAACCTTCAGTACTTCCGAGATCCCCGCAAAATCATGGGCCGTCAGGCCCGGTGGATTGAGTTCTTACAGGACTTCGACTACACCCTCAAGCACATCCCGGGGTCCACAAACACCGTGGCTGATTTGTTGTCACGATGGAAGGACCTTAACAAGGGGGTGGATTCCAACAAACCACGCATCCTACTCCCTGACCACCTTTTCACTCCGACAAATCCGATCGAGGTACACAAAGTTTTTCTCGAAGACGACCTCAACCTACGACGCGACATTTTACAAACCCTCCACAATTCTCCTGCAGCTGGACACCCAGGCATCTCGAATACTTGGGAACTTGTCCGCGAACAATACGAAGGTCCTAGACTTCGAGAATTCATCGAACAATACATAAAAGGGTGTGCATGATGTCAAGAGTCCAAAACTAATGTACATCGATCAAAAGCACCCCTACAACGTTTTGATACGCCTGTAGAAGAAGGCCCCTTTCAATACGTGTCGATGGATCTCATTACGGACCTCCCCAAATCACAAGGCTTCGATTCCATTCTCACGATTGTCAATCAAGGATGCTCCAAAGCAGCCAAATTCATTCCGTGTACCAAGACGATTGACAGAACAGGAGTTGCTCTCGAATACTTGAAACACTTAGTGCCGTGGTTCGGACTTCCCAAACGAATCATATCAGACCGCGATCCCCGGTTTACCTTGGCATTTGCGAAAGAAATGTGCAAGGCCTTAGGAATTCAACAAAACCTATCCACGGCCTTCCACCCTCGTACCGACGGACAGACAGAACGCATGAACGCTTGGATCGAACAGTACTTGCGACCCTGGACTTCAGGAAAACCGTTGGCCTGGAGCCAACTCCTCCCCATCGCAGAATTCGCGCATAACTCTTGGAAACACGATGTAGCGCGCAAGTCCCCTCATGAACTTCTGATTGGGATCAAACCACAGGTGATTCTGAAACACCTGGAAGGATCTGTGCCTGCTGCAGAAACACGCCTGCGCCTCCTGGAAGAGTCTAGACAGTCAGCCCAGAAGCTTCTACAAAACGTACAAAATCGTAAGGACAACAAGAAGCTAACGGAGATTAAAGAAGGTGACCAAGTCTGGTTAGAGGGTCGCAATCTCTCTATTCCTGGTAATCGCAAGCTTTCCCCAAAGCGGTATGGTCCCTTCAAAGTCTCACAAAAGATAAGCCCTGTTGCAATGCGACTCGATCTTCCCAAATCAATGAAGATCCACAACGTGTTTCACACAGATCTCCTCCTTCCATATAAGGAGACGGAGCAATATGGCATGCCCTATACACGCCCTCCTCCGATCATCGATAGCGAAGAAGAATACGAAATTGAGAACATTCTAGACGCGCAGCATTTCGGCAAGAAACGTAAACTTCAGTACCTTGTACACTGGAAAGGGTACCCTCATTCTGACGACCAATGGATTGATCACAAAGACCTCAACGCCCCAGATTCACTAGCTGACTTTTACCTAACCAATTCCGCTTCGGCTGGATGACCAACAGTATAAAGACACCCTTGCGAACTCTCAATTTACTTTATCCCCCATCGCTTCTTCACACTGGCTTCTCCCTTCACAATCTTCTACAACTACAACGACCGCTTCCAACAGAGGATATTCAGTATTCGTCACACTAGCCCTACCTTCGCCAACAACCTTACTCAAATCTTCAACCAACAAATAGAAGATATGACCGACGCCAACTCCGCCATCTTCGTCCCATCTTGTTCTCCATCGCCTACTCAAGATTCGACAGGCGGGACTCCTTATGTGGTTACCTCTCCCCCTCCGGACAGTCCTACCAATTCTGAGGCAGCTTGGCCTCACCAAATGATGTTGGAGCACGTCGCCAATATACTCGGGGCTGATATCAAGGAGGTCCGTAGCCGATTCCCCGACAACCGATCCCTCCTACCCATCGACGTCCCTCCTCCACGCCCGTTATCACCCGTCTTCGTCCCACCGGCCCCTTCTCCGCCGCTTCTTGCCGGATCCCCAATCGGGCCGTACCCTGGGACCGAACTAGCTGAGTATAATGATCCTCAGTTCCCCTCTGAGCCACCATCCGCCTCCCCTTCTCCATCCATTAACGCGTCCGCAATGGTCATCATAACAGAAGGCGAACAGTACGAGAATGAAGAGGAATGGGAGCAAAGTAACCAACGCCACTCCCAACTCCGTCGCTCCTCGCCTCAAGTCCCTCTTGCCGACATCACGCCTATCCGACAGGTGTCTCATCCCTTAGGGGACACAACAGACTACAAGGAATTGGCCATGGTCTTGTACCGACAAGTCTTGGACCAAGACGCGAAGATCAAGGAGTTACTGGAGGAAAACAAAGAAAAAGAAGCGCCATCCCCCACTGACCCGCAGCCCAGCACTCACCCCGGACCTGGATGGCAAGACAATTTCGATGCCAACGGGACTCGTCACCTCTTCGTCATCCCTCTAAGGGATGAAGACGTCATCACTCCATTTGTCCGCTATGATCTTCATAACCCATTCCCCGAACTCTTGGCTACTAATGGACGTCATTGCACTGTCCACTCACGCCCCCTCCACGCTGCTCCTCAAACGTCTTGCGTTTCCCCATTGTCACCACGGAATGAATTGTTCTTCCATCCTGACCTCGAGCTGACTAGGGGTGTTGACTGGGCCGTTCTTCACGAGGACGACCCCACATTAGCCGGAGAGATTCAACATTTCCGATCTCACAAAAAAGCCTGTGATAAGCTCACCAAACGAATGGGTCAACTCTGTGAATCGCTGGAGATAGAGAGACAAGCTCTTTATCGCAGCTCCGGCTGTCTAACCGGAGCTAACGCCATTGGACGCCTTCAGCGTCATATCAACACCTCCCTCCACCTTGCTCCGTCCTTCTCTACCGCACGGGTCAAGAAGATTTGCGCTTCGGTCCGGAATTGGATCTCCGAAGAACGCGCCCGCCATCCCAAGGAGTGCATGTGGTGTGGTAAAGTCGGACACACAATTGACGACTGCTACTGCATTGGGCTTTGTCGCCACTGTTCCAGGCGGGGCCACACCGGAGTTGACTGTAAGGATCCTCATGCCATGTGCTTGGAGTATGGGGACTGTAAGGTCTATGGTACCCATCCTAACTTCGAGCGTGGATATTGCGCTGCGATAGACGACTGTGTTGACGTCTAAAGGACGTTAACAAGGGGGTAATGTCATGGACTGCCCCGCTTACTTCATTCCCACCTTCCTATTTTATTCTCTCGTACCGCGTCTATCCGTGACTCCGGGCCGCCTTGCCCATGCTTACATATTTATCTATGGACTGATCTTGCGTTTTCCAGAGACCTCCATACATTTCTCATGTGCTTCCATCTTGCTCCCTAAGATTCTCTGACCTTCTCCCGCTCTCTAGTAGCTTCTCCAATTTGTGTATATAAACTGTACTTCGTAGCATAGAACGACTTTCCTAAGCTCATTCTATTCGTGCAATCAGACTTTGATAGTCTCTTCTCACTATTGAACGCGTGCAGCTTCCCTCGAATGAACTCCTCTTGCATTAGTCAGCTTCGCTGCTAATTGCCCCTTGACTCTATACATCTCGAGATCACGTGCTAGTGTCTCGCTCGATTCCAAGTCACGTCTGACTTGTGTAATCTTCACTCGCCACCCTTGTTGTCACGTGACGTCTCACAAGACCAAATTCCCCTTTGGGAACGATCCCTTTCTAGAATCCAACTTCGTCATCTCGTCCGAGATCCCTGAACCCCAAGATCCCCGAACTTGATCTGACACGGTGGTCTGACCGTGACAGCAATTGCCTCTGTCCTGTCAGTTTACAACATATCAAAGGCAGTTGACGGCAATGATGACCACGGCAACATAATTACTCCTGAGATCAAACTCAAGCTTGGTCCTGTCTGGTTTGTCACCTTGTTTCTGTTTGCGGCTCAGAACTGTGGGAGCTAATGTAGATGATCAGCCACCCAGCATCTTTCAGACGTCAAATTGAGCCAAGGTCCAGGGCTGCCCTAGCACTTATTCAATACAGTGACTTGGAGGCAAAGTGATCCAAGTCGGTAAAGGAAGTTGGTATGGTCTCTGGTTTAGTTTCGAGAATCCCCACACCTATGCAAGGTTTGATGAGTTTCAATTTTAGTCAATGGCATACATGTGGTGAATGGGTCTTATATATAACCCGTTTTGTATGGTGCTGCAACCAAACATGAGCTGTCCAGTCGAGCGGTGTGAGGCCCAATTCGGCTAGCCATTCCCAACAATGGGTGATATTCTGACCTGATCAAGCTGGGATAGGCAGGGGAGGAGTGGTGCCAGTGCCCAGAGACTAGGGGGAGAGGACCCCAAACACTACAATGTCCTTAATATGGGCGTGAATGCTTAAAGTTCAGGACATGAGATACCCATGCCAGTGGTACCACAGAAGCGCTCCTCTCTTTGTAGGCATATCATGGTCCATGATCATGATCATACATCAGGATAGGTGGCACTCCTGTGTACCTTCTTAACCAAGTCGGTATTGAGCACTATATTGAGTGTCTGGGTAGTATTGATTTGCTGGCTTAGGCTTAGTTATCTTTGAGGACTACCCACTCTGGCAGATAAAAGAAAATCTACTGCGAGACATGGGTGCTTCACCCCCAGGCTTTTGGCCCCACTTGGAATATCTGCTGCTCACACCTCGATTCTGGCATGTCGACCACTGGTATGTCCAACAGGTATTGCATACCTGACAACTTGACAAGCTGGAGATGGCCCCGCCATCTCAACCCTCACTACCCTGAGGTGAAGGCAGCGTCAGCAGCATGGGCAAGAAGTTTTGGGGCCTTCAGTCCCAAAGCTCAAGAGGCCTATGACCGTTGCAATTTCAGTACATGCTGCCACGTTCCCTGCAGCCTGACCCCTTCACTCACCTGTGGCTAGATCTCCTTGCCTCCCTTGCATATCCTCTGCTTAGCAAGGGTAAGTACCTGCCAAGGCCACAGAAATGCCTCTGCTGACCCTTGACTTGAAGAACGTCTGCATACAGGTTGCAACCTCATGAACATGTTCTTCATCTATGATGAGTATTCGGATGTCTCACACAAGGATGACGTCCAGGTCATGGCCGACATTATCATGGACGCCTTGTGCAACCCACACAAGCCTCGCCCCAAGGGCGAATGGGTTGGTGGCAAGGTTACAAGACAGTAAGCTGCAACAGCAACAGTAAGAGACATGGATTGACTGTGGGTATCGACCTAGGTTTTGGGAACTTGCAATCAAGAGCGCAAGTCCTGGGTCACAGAAACAGTTCATTGAGACCTTCAGCACCTACATGCAATCAGTTGTCCAGCAGGCCGCTGACTGCATGCACAAGCATATTCAGACCATTGATGAGTACCTGGAAGTACGAAGAGACACCATTGGAGCCAAGCCGTCATTTGCAATCCTAGAGACAGGTCTGGAGAACCTTACTGATGAGGCAGTCTGCCACCCTGTCATCAACGAGTTGTCAATCTTGGCTATTGACATGATCCTGCTTGGTAATGTGGGTTGAGATACTACAGACCATGAAACAAAGTTAACAGTTAGAGCAGGACATCGCTTTGTACAACTTGGAGCAAGCGCAGGGTGACAACAACCACAATATCATTACCATCATCATGCACCACAACAAGACTGATGTCCAAGGTGCCATGGACTGGGTTTACAATTATCACAAGGAGCTCGAAGCGAAGTGGATGGACATTTATG
>Ga0307509_10010771_pt1 | contig 11151 bp, 10 predicted proteins | sample 10_EM_MG_FD_202245 | JGI IMG/M metagenome (GOLD analysis project Ga0307509, IMG submission 202245) | Populus trichocarpa ectomycorrhiza microbial communities from riparian zone in the Pacific Northwest, United States - 10_EM | ecosystem: Host-associated > Plants > Roots > Unclassified | place... | reverse complement strand
TATCCATTTCACGGCTGCGCAGCGGTCTGTGCCCGGTTCGTGTCGCCTTGTACGAAGCGCGTCTCCATGCGCGCACCGGCACTGGTAGCGAAGGTATCCATTTCACGGCTGCGCAGCGGTCTGTGCCCGGTTCGTGTCGCCTTGTACGAAGCGCGTCTCCATGCGCGCACCGGCACTGGTAGCGAAGGTATCCATTTCACGGCTGCGCAGCGGTCTGTGCCCGGTTCGTGTCGCCTTGTACGAAGCGCGTCTCCATGCGCGCACCGGCACTGGTAGCGAAGGTATCCATTTCACGGCTGCGCAGCGGTCTGTGCCGCGTCCCATGGGTCCACGTGGAACACCAGTCGCGTGGCCCTACAAGGCCGAGGAGAACCGGCGCTCAAGGAAGGGCCAGCGCTTCTGCGCAGACCGGCACTGGTAGCGGAGGTCCGCACCTTCCCGGTTGCGCGCCGGGTTCACGTCGTCCGGTACGGTCGCGCGGGTCGCGTAGAACGCGACCCGCGCACCGGGGTGGGAAAGACGCGTCTCCCCAGCCCCCAGCGCGATGGAAAGATCCGGTCGTTCCACCGTGTGCGCGGCGGCGTGTGACCGGTAGCCGCCTTGCCTTGTGGAGCCGCGCGGCAGTGGTCCACGTGGAACCATGGTCGAAGAACGTGGGCACGGGACTGTGCCAAGAGCGCGGTCCGCCTGCCCGCCGGCGCGGGTATCGAACCCGGTCGTTCTACCGTGGTCTGGCCCCATTGCCTCGTCTTGGGTCGAGCTCGTGTTCTGCGTCGGACGCATCTCGCAGAACGGACCCGGCAACCGCGGGTAGCGAAATCCGGTTCTTTGGCGGTTGCGCAGCGGTCTGGGCTTGTTTCTCGCTACCTTGTCGAGCCGCGCGCCTCGGGTTCCACGTCCGAACACGGGCTCGCAGAACGAAGGCTCGGACACGCAGTCCGGGAAGGCCCGCGTGCCCGCCCGTGGACGGACCGTTGCCCATGCGAAGGCGCGGCAATCGTCGGCTGTGGCGGGACATCCTGCGCCGCAATCCTGCTGCTGAGCCGGTCGTCCACCTGCTCATTGGCCGCTGCGCGGCGCCGGCAGAATGAGAGGGGAGGTTCCTTGGTCCACCCTGTTGAATGCCTCGACACGCCACGAGTCCCGAAGCAGCGGAATGTGCCGCGCCATCATCGCTGGGGGAACGTGAGCCCGCGCGTCGCGCTGTCCATCGCGACCGTCGCCGCCGCAAGTCCGTCGACGAGATCGCGAAGGACATCACCGTCCAGTGCCGCGAGGACCACCTGTTCAACCCTGCATCATCGCTGCGGCTCTGCGACATGTACGACGCTCGCTCGATGCAGGAACTCGAGACGCGTCACCCTCTGGGGCATCAAGGACCAGCTGGTCCCTCGCCACCCCAGCGCCGACAAGGAGAAGGCCATCAAGGCGCGGGGCGACCAGCTTGGGGGGCTCGCGCTATGGCGGCGCTCGGGATGCGATTTGACCCGCATCGACGGCAATTGCGCGGGCGCTGATCAGATCGTGCTGACCGAGATCGGGGCCAACGTTACGTCGTTCCCGTCGGAGGACCACGTTGGGTTTCCTAGCTTCGGCTCTGTCCACGCACGTCCATCTCCGGCGGCACGCCGCAACAAAAAGCGCCGGAACGACAAGGGCTCCAACTGCATCGCGGGCGCCCTTGCTTACGCTTCGTTTTCCGCAGCCGTGTTGATGTTGCGCGACCGCATCAGATGATGATGAAAAGCCGCTGTGCGGGATACGAAGCTGTTGAAAGCACCGATTCCCTCAGGCCACTCCGGCCGGCTCACGATGGGGGCGCCGCCCCGACCGCGCGATGAAAAGCCGCCCAGCGGGTGCGGTACTGCCCTTCGAAAGCACCGCTCCTGCAGGCCGCCTCGACGCGCTCGCGGGGCCTCACCCGGTATGGGTAAGCCACACGACGCGCATCTCCGAGCACCCCCACGCGCTCGCGGGGCCTCACCCGGTATGGGTAAGCCACACGACGCGCATCTCCGAGCACCCCCACGCGCTCGCGGGGCCTCACCCGGTATGGGTAAGCCACACGACGCGCATCTCCGAGCACCCCCACGCGCTCGCGGGGCCTCACCCGGTATGGGTAAGCCACACGACGCGCATCTCCGAGCACCCCATGTTGATGGCATCCGGATCCCGCAGCATTCTGACGGTTGACGTCGGCCGCACGCGCGCCGGTCAGGACTGGATCCACTTCGGGCGGCGCCGCGGATCCAGTCGGGCTGATCTGTGGTCAGCGTCGAGAGCGAATACAGCCGCAGCGACCCGAAGGCTGAAGCTGCGCCCTTCCGCTGCGCGCACTGCAGCAAAACCACGCGCTTCGTCGTCATTGGCGCGTGGGAGCCACGATGGCGCAGGAGCCGCCGTGGATCGACCTGATGTCGAGCTCGACCGTCAGATCTCTACGGAAATTCTCTGCCGTCAACAACCCCACGCGCGGACGTTGCAGTTGGCATCGAGCGCCTGTTGCTTCATCGCATCGCCTGCCCTCTCGAAGCTGGGCTCGACGTAAAGCCCGGCTCGCCGAAGCGTGGAGCGCTGGACTTGGCAGACTTCGCTAGGGCAGCTGGGTTGTCGAAATGGGACCGACGCCAGAGGAGCTGGGCCTGAAATGATCCAACGCCAGATGGCATCGGGTAGAAAAGGGCCTGCCTTGAGCGTTACCTCCCCGAATCGCGTTCTCGGAAAAACGCTGGGGCGTGTGGCTAAGATGTGGATAACCAGCTCCGCCCCATGCGTACCACCTGCTAACAACTCGTAGGGTTTCTTGGAGATGCCGCAAGTTGCGGCTCCACGCAGCGGGTGGGTCTCGGTGGGGTGTAGTTCGCCCCTTGCCCGACCCGACCGACAATTTTCGCCATAAAAACAGCTTATTACCAACCACGTCGGACGCAGGACTTACCGGCCCGCCCGCGATCTCAAAGCGTCGTTTACCCGGGTACCGCTGTCGGCACAACGCGCATCGAGAGCTCCCCGAGCAGGCAGAACGTTATCCACAGGTAGTTCTCGTTGGTTGCCGAACTGACGTCAGCGCCGGCGCATCAGACTCGGGATTTCACCTCGAATACATCGCAACGCGGACCTGTACGCGATGGCTGCTTGGGAACACTCAAAGGTTCGGCGCTTCGCCGCCTGACAAGCGTGCCCGGGATCGATTCGCGCAGGGCTAGCCGGCCGCTTCGCGGCCCAGGGGAGGCGCCAGTGACCGGGGTAGGGCCGCCTGTGGCCCGGTGGCGACGCCGCCATGGTCCGGGGAGCGCACGGCAACAGCAACAAGACGACTGTCAGGTCAACCGGAATCCGAACGCCGTAGCGTGATGATCGCCCGCGATTTGTCGTCGAGCGCGTAGGACTCGCGTAGGGCGGCGGGTGGCAGGTCGCCGCGTGGAACGGCCTCGAATCCGAGGACAACCCCGCCTGCGCGAACATGCGTGAGCCCGAGGAGCAGCCACTCGCGCAGATCGAAGGTCGCGCGTGACATGACGGCGTCGTAGTCGCGAGGCCCGTGGTGATCGAGCCGCTCAGCGAGGGGATCTAGGTTCGCCAACGATAGCTCGCGTGCCGCGGTGCGAAGAAACGCGTGCTTCTTGTGAACAGGTTCGAGTGCGGTGACGTGTGCGTCCGGGAGACAGATCGCGACCACGACCGCAGGAAGACCTCCGCCGGCGCCGACATCGAGGATGCGGACGGGGGCCCCGTTGTCGCTCGCCGACACCGCTCGGAGGTGCGGCACCACGTGAAGGCTATCGATGACGTGCTCGCGCAACTCGGGCTCGCTTCGAGCTGCGGAGAGATTGATGCTGCGGTTCCATTTCTGGAACAATGTACAGAAGTTATCGAGGGGACTCTCGAGCGAGGGCGCGATCCCAAGCGTCGCGAGAGCAGAACCAAGGGTCGTCACGAAGAACGCTCGCAGTGGACGGGTAGCGTCCCCGGATGACAGCGGAGCCGCGCGTAGCGACCGGGTCGAGACCGGACTCGCACAGCAAACCACGGGGGCACGTCGGCTGGTTGCTGGAGCGGTGGCACAGTGCTGCAGCGAAGCGCTGGCAAGGCGGCGAGGCAAGTCGCGACTACACAAATCGCTCGCCGACCCGTCCGCGACAACGCTGCACGGCGCGCGAGGGGGTGGAAGGGCCGTCCGCGGGTCGTTGCTCGCCGAGACCGCGGATCGGATCGCCGATCGACGGCTTTGATCGACGTTGGTTCCGGAGCTTGGTTCGGCTCGACCTCCTTGGGCGCAGGGTTCAGGTGCGGGGTGGGTGCGTGATGCCGAGCTTACGATCCGATCTAGAGATGCCGGTCGGTCGGCGCCAGCGTTCGGCTCGTTTATCATCGACACGAGGTCCGCCGAGCGGGCCTGGGCATGAGCTCGAGAATGGGTGCCGGACCGCCTACCTCAAGCGGGTAGGGGACGCGCCCATACGTCAGATCGATGATCGCGCTCAGGCTACGCGTCTGGCGACGCTGTGGTTAGTTAGATACGATTTGCACGCCGAGTCTCGATTTTCGTGTCGAAGCAAAGTTTGCTCCTGGTCGACGGAGACACTCGCAGCTTGCGAGTGCTCGAGGTATCGCTGCGCAAGGCGGGGTTCATGGTCACCGCGGCGAGCTCGGTGCAAGACGCGCTGGCCAAGCTCGAGCTGCACGCTCCCGATCTGATCATCTCGGAGACGACGTTTCCAGATGGCGACGGCTTCGAGCTGCGACGCCGGGTGCGTGCGACGCCTGAGTGGTCGGAGATTCCGTTCATCTTCCTGACGGCCGAAGCGGCGATCGAGAACAAGATCCGCGGCCTCGAGCTCGGGGTCGACGACTATCTGACCAAGCCGATCTACATCAAGGAGATCGTCACCCGGATCAACATCCTGCTGCAGAAGCGGCAGCGGGTGCGCTTCGAGGAGCGCCGCGATGGTCGCACGCGATTCGCTGGGCGCGTCCAGGACATGCCGGTCGTCGACGTGATCCAGACGATCGAGATCAGCCGCAAGTCGGGTGTGATCCAGTTCGTCGGCGAACGCGGGCGGCAAGCGGCGATCTATTTTCGCGACGGTCGCGTGATCGATGCCGAGGCTGGCGCGCTCCAGGGCGAGGACGCGGTGTACCGGTTGCTGACGTGGAGCGAAGGCGAGTTCGAGGTCGTGTTCCGCACGGTGCGCCGGCGCGAGGTGATCACGACGAGCTCGCAGGGTCTGCTGATGGAGGGCATGCGGCGGCTCGACGAGTGGTCGCGCTTGTTCGAACAGCTGCCGCCGCTCACGCATCGCTTCGAGGTCGACACGATCGAGCTCGCGGGGCGCCTGGGCGACGTACCCGACGACAACAATCGGATCCTGCGATTGTTCGATGGCAAGCGGACGCTGCTCGAGGTGATCGACGGCTCCGATGTGGGCGATCTCGAGTGCCTGCAGGCGATCTCCCGGCTGTACTTCGAGGAGCTGCTGCTCGATCTCGATCACGACAAGGCGCCCCGGCGCGACCCGGGCAAGCCAATGCAGCTGGTCGAGCTGGAAGGCCCGACGGCGGTGGAGGACGTGACCTCCGGGCCGCTGTCGTTGGGGCCGCAGACGGCCGCGGCGGATGATCCCGGCGCTGCGTCCGCTGATCGGGGCGCATCCGACGAGGCCTTGTTCGATGTCGCCATGGGTGCCGCGGATGACGGGAACGCGACCGAGTCACGCGAGGAGGCGGATGATGCCCCAGCCGAGGAGCCCGGGTTCGAGGAGCAGGGGGGCGGAGGCCCGCTCCTGGGGGGCTATCGGCCGTCGAGCCTGCGGCTGATCGATGAAGCGGTCGCGGCGGCGCAAGCGATCGAGCCGTCGCTGTTCGATGACGTGCCCGAGGCGCCCGCACCGCCCGAGGCGCCCGCACCGCCCGAAGCGCTGCATGGCGACAGCCACGGAGGCAACGGCGTGTCGCGAACGCCGCCGCTCGCTGACACCGCGCTTGCCCACGACGATCATCAGCGGCAACCGCAACCGCCCGTCATCGCGACCGCGCCGGAGCCATCGGTCCGAGCCCGCGCGGGCGATCGAGAAGAGTCTGGGCTGCGGATGATCGGATCTCTTGGCCGCGATCGCGCGGAGGCCTCCGGTGAGCTCGCGCCGCTTGGCCAGGTTCGCTCGCGGCGCAACGAGACGGCACGTGAGCTCGTGACGATCCTCCCGCGGCGCGTCACGCGGGAGATCCCGGTGGTGACGGCGGAGCTTGCCGAGTCGCTGTCGCAGCCGTCAACCCCGTCGGTGGTGGTGCCGCAGCCAGTGGTGGCTCCGGCGCTCGAGCCACCGCCGCTGCCGCCGCAGACGCGGATGCCGCTGCCCGGGACCGGGGTCCACACGGCGAGCCGGGGGCGTCGGCTGCTGCGCATCGTGCGCTCCGGCGATGGCAGCGGACCCGGCCTGGGCGCGTTGCTGCTGATCTTTCTGGCCGCCGTGCTCGCGGTGACCGCGGTCGTGCTGCGTTTGCGACGGCATGGGAAGCCGGCGGCGCAGATCGAGACGGTTCACGACGGCGATCACTCACCGGCGGTGGCGCGCAAGCCAGCGTCCGGGCGTGTGGCGTCCGAGCCGGGAGACACGCCCAGCGCCGCGAACCCGAGGGGCCATGCGGATGTGATCGAAGCGCCCCCGCGAGCGGATCGACCGGCCCCGGCGATGGGGTCCGTGGACGGGGTGCCGGGTGCGCTGACGAATGGTACGAAGCCGCCACAAGTGCCGGATGGCTCGCAATCAGCGACGGTCGTGGATGGCCCCGGCAACGCGCCGGCGGGCCGTGTCGGTGCCGGCGTTGCGGCTCGGGCCTCGTCCGGCAAGGGCGGCCCCGTCGAGCCCGGAGGTTCCCCGGCAGTAACAGGTGGGACGGCACGGATCGAGACCGGAGCAGCTGGAAACCCCGGCGAGGTCGCCACCACAGCGGGGCGAACCGTTGCGGCCCGCTCCGATGGAGCGGACAAGCTCGCCGAGGCCAAGGCGCTGTCCGACAAGGCTCACGCCGCGCTCGACGATGGCAACGCGTCGCGGGCACTCGAGCTGGCCGATGCCTCGCTCCGGCTGCGCAAGACCGCGCGAACGTATCTCCTGCGGGCGCAGGCCGAGCAACGACTGGACCGCGTCGTGGCTGCGCTCGCGTCGTTGGACGCGGCCGCCAGGCTCGACCCGGACTTCGCGATGACGTGGGAGCTGCGCGGCCGGATCCTGTGGGCCGCGCAGCGGCGCGAGGAGGCCCGCGACGCGTTCGAGAAGTTCCTCGCACTCGAGCCGAGCCATCCGAAGGCCGCGGCGGTGCGGCGCTTGCTGAACGAGCCGCGATGATGCGGGTGCTCGGGATCGAGAGCTCATGCGACGAGACCGCCGCCTCTGTTGTCGAGGACGGACGGGTCGTGCGCTCCGATGTCGTGGCCTCGCAGCACGACGTCCACGCGCGCTACGGCGGGGTGGTGCCGGAGCTCGCGTCGCGGGCGCATCTGCTCAACGTCGTGCCCGTGGTGCAGGCAGCGCTCGACGGCGCAGGTGTCGCGCTCGACGCGATCGACGGTATCGCGGTGACCAATGCGCCGGGGCTGGTCGGAGCGCTGCTGGTCGGGTTGCAGACCGCCAAGGCGCTGGCCTGGGTCACCGGCAAGCCGCTGGTGGGCGTGCATCACCTCGAGGGCCATCTGTCCGCGGTCTTTCTCGAAGCGGACCCGCCGCCGATGCCGCACCTGGCGCTGATCGTCTCGGGGGGGCATACCTCGCTGGTCCGGGTCGACGGTCACGGTGATGTGGTTGAGTTGGGCGCGACGCGTGACGACGCGGCGGGCGAAGCCTTCGATAAAGGTGCCAAGCTGCTCGGGCTCGGGTATCCGGGTGGGGCCGTGCTCGATCGTCTCGCCCGGACCGGTGACCCGCACGCGATCGCGTTTCCGAGATCGATGATGGCGAGCTCGCACGGGGCCGAGTTCTCGTTCAGCGGGCTCAAGACGGCGCTGCTTCACCACGTGCGCGCACATGGCGTAGGCGAGGACCAGGCGCTGGCGGATCTCTGTGCGAGCTATCAAGCAGCGATCGTCGAGGTGCTCGTGCGCAAGACGCGGCGTACGGCGCGTAACGAGGGCCTGGAGAACGTCCAGATCTGCGGCGGGGTGGCGGCCAACTCGGCGCTGCGCGCAGCGATGACCGCCGCGGGCGCCGAGGATGGGTTTCGGGTCTACGTGCCGCCGGCGGCCCGATGCACTGACAACGCGGCGATGATCGCGGCGGCCGGCTATCATCGGCTGATGCGCGGCGAACGCGCCGGGCTTGGGCTGGATGCCGTGCCGAGCGCGCCGCTGCCGAGGCGCTCGTGAGCGCCGCCGATACGAACGGCGCGCCCGGCAACGGCGGTCGCTCGCTTCGCGCGGATCCATTTCCCGACGCGCGCGTGCTGCTTGGCCGGTACAATCTGCGCGCCAAGAAGGGGTTCGGGCAGAACTTTCTGATCTCGGACCGCGCGTTTCGCGCGATCGTCGACGCCTCGGTGCATGCCGACGATGACTGGATCGTCGAGATCGGGGCGGGGTTGGGGACCTTGACGGCGCGGCTCGCCGAGCGGGTTCCCGAAGGCAAGATCATCGCGCTCGAGCGCGATCCCGACATGATCACCGTGCTCCGTGCCGAGCTGGCGGGCGTCGACAACGTGGATATCGAGGCCACGGATGCGCTGCGCTACGACCTGCGGATGGCAGCCAAGTGGCGAGGCGATCGGATCACCGTGTGCGGCAACCTGCCGTATCACATCGCCGCGCCGCTGCTGTTTCGCGTGATCGAGGCGCGCGATGTCGTGCGCTGCGCGGTGGTGATGATCCAGAAGGAGATGGCGGATCGAATCGTCGCGCCGCCGGGTGGCAAGGCGTATGGCGCGCTCGGCGTCATGATCCGGACGTACGCCGAGGTGTCGACGATCGCCAAGGTCAGCGCGGGGTCGTTTGCGCCGCCGCCAAAGGTCGACTCGACGGTGATCAAGCTGGTCCCGCTCGCGGGGGATGGCCCGCGCGTCCCGATCGCGGATGGGGCGCACTATTCGAACGTCGTCCACGCCGCGTTTGGCCAGCGCCGCAAGACGCTGCGCAACGCGCTGCGCGCGGTGTTTGACGAGGCCGCGGTCGACGGCGCGCTCGCGGCGACGGGCATCGTCGGGACGCGGCGCGGTGAGACGCTCGACATCGCGGAGTTCGGACGCCTGACCGCAGCGCTGCCGGCTCAAGCCGCGCTGCCCAAGCGGTAAGACGACGGACTCCCAACCGGCACGCAGGTGGCCGAAGGGGTGGTAAGCATCTCGTCGCCGCGGGGCGGTCATGCCAGAGCTTCCAGAAGTCGAGACTGTTCGCCGAACCCTTGCACCCGCGATCGGTGGCCGGATCTCGTCGGTGTGGACGAGTGGCCTGGCGCTGCATATGGCGCGCAAGCCGCCGCTCGCTCGGCTGCGCAAGCTGATCGGCGCACGGATCACCGCGGTGCGCCGCCATGGCAAATATCTGATACTCGACACCGACCATGCGATGTCGATCCTCGTCCACCTCGGGATGACCGGACGCGTCCGGATCCACAGCAAGGCAGATCCGCGGGTGTCCCATACCCACGTCGTGCTCGGGCTCGAGCAGCGCGAGCTGCGCTTCATCGACGCGCGCCGGTTCGGCCAGTTCGACGTCGTGGTGCGCGGCCAGGAGCGCGAGCATCCGGCGCTGGGCGCGCTGGGGCCCGACGCGCTCGACGAGGCGATCGACGTTGCGGCGCTGCTCGCCACGGCCAAGCACAAGCGGACGACGCTCAAGGCATTTGTCCTCGATCAGGGCGTGATCGCCGGGGTCGGGAACATCTACGCTTCGGAGGCGCTGTGGCGCGCGCAGCTCCGCCCGACGATGCGCACGCACAAGCTGACGGCGCCCGCGGCGAACCGGCTCGCGGTGGCGATCCGTGAGGTGCTCGAGCGGGCGCTCGACAATGGCGGCACCACGCTCAAGGACTTCGTCGATGCTGCCGGCACTGCGGGCGAGAACGCAGACTACTTGTGGGTCTATGCTCGAGCAGGTCAGCCGTGTATGCGGTGCAAGACGCCGATCAAGCGCTCCGTTCTCCAGGGTCGGGCAACGTATTACTGTCCAGCGTGTCAGACCCCGTAAGGGGTGCCGAGCCTTGGGCGTTGCTGACGTGCGGCGGTTTGCCCACGGGGCGACCGATAGGATAGTCTGAGTCGAGAAAACCTACGAAGGTCGCAGACCTAGCTCGCCCGAATGAGTATCGACACCGCCGACGAAGACCTGATGCTGCAGTACCAGCGGGGAGAGGTCCGCGCGTTCGAGGTCTTGTTGTCGCGGCACCGAAAGCCGGTCTACAACTTCATTCTTCGGTTCGTCGGTGATCGTGAGACCGCAGAGGATTTGCTGCAAGAGGCCTTCATGCGCGTCATCAAGGGCGCGGAGGCGTACAAGCGGCAGGCGAAGTTCACGACCTGGCTTTACACCATCGCGCGCAACCTGTGCGTTGACCAGACCCGGCGGCGCAAGCACCGCAAGCATGCTTCGCTCGATGCACCGATGGACGGGACCGACGACAGCGGCACGCTGCTGGATGTGATTCCGTCGAACGAGATGGCGAGCGACCGCAAGTCGGTGAACAAGCAGATGCACGAGACGATGCAGCGCGCGATCGCGGCACTCTCCGAGGAGCAGCGCGAGGTGTTCCTGATGCGCGAGTTCCTCGACATGCCGTTCAAGCAGATCGCGGACGTCGTCGGGGTGCCGGAAAATACGGTGAAGAGCCGGATGCGCTATGCGCTGGAGAAGCTGCGGCTCGAGCTCGACGAATACAAGGACGTTGCGAAGGTCGCCCCGTGATGCCATCCGAGCACGCGCAGTCTCGAGCGCCTTGGGCATCGTGGCGCCGCGGGCGGCGGCGCGGACCAGAGGGGATTCGCGGCACGGCGGGCTCGGGCTCGGGCACGAATCGCGCGGCGAGGCACGAATCGCGCGGCGAGGCACGAATCGCGCGGCGAGGCACGAATCGCGCGGCGAGGCACGAATCGCGCGGCGAGGCACGAATCGCGCGGCGAGGCACGAATCGCGCGGCGAGGCACGAATCGCGCGGCGAGGCACGAATCGCG
>Ga0307509_10010770_pt1 | contig 11152 bp, 10 predicted proteins | sample 10_EM_MG_FD_202245 | JGI IMG/M metagenome (GOLD analysis project Ga0307509, IMG submission 202245) | Populus trichocarpa ectomycorrhiza microbial communities from riparian zone in the Pacific Northwest, United States - 10_EM | ecosystem: Host-associated > Plants > Roots > Unclassified | place... | reverse complement strand
GAGGATCGGCGTGTCGCCCATCTCCATGTGCGTGTGGCGCGCGTTGCAGGCCATCATCGCGGGCTCGAACGCGGCCGTGTAACCCATCTCGACATAGCGGTAGCCGGTGGCCAATGTGCCCGGCGTGCAGCCGCCGCAGGACGCGAGCTCGAGCGGGTTGCTCGGCAGCGCGATCGGGTTCGGCCCGGCGCGCTGCAACTCCGGCATCAGCAGGCGCGCGAGGTTGACCTTGCCGCCGCCGATGTGGGTGTGCATGTCGATGCCGCCGGCCATCACGATGCAGCCGCTGATGTCGATCTCTTCGGTCGCGGCCTCACCGGGCGCCAGCGCCACGATGCGGCCGTCGCGCACAACCACATCGCGCAGCTCGGCATCGACGCCGTTCGTCGGGTCGATGACGCGCCCGCCGCGCAGCCGCAGCGTTGTCGTCATGCGGGCGCTCCTTGCAATGCCTGGGTCAGGCGCTTTAGCACACTGGCCACGGTCGGCAAGCCGTCGTCACCACGCAGTGCGCGCAAGGGCATCAGCACCGACCCATCGGTGCGAAACAGATGCCCGGCCGAACCGATGCCCGGGGTCGACACCGGGATGAACACCGTGGCAGCGCCCTGCACCGCCGCGGCGAAGCGCGGGTGGCCGAGCACGATGCGCGGCAGGTCGATGATCGGCGGTGGCGGCTCGGTGCCGAAGCTCGCGATCCACAGCATCGCGTCGACGGCGCGATCGGCGAGCAGCCGGTTCGCATCGAAGCGCAGCGGCTCGTGCTCCAGCCCGGTCGGCGCGGCGCGCGTGCGCAGCGGCAGGCCCGAGAGCCAGGTGAAGACCGCGTTCACCGTCGACGCGCCATCGCCGCCGCCCAGCGGCAACGCGGCCGCGCGGCTGCGCTGGTTCAGGGTCGCCACGATCCGGTTGATGGCTTCGATGATCAGCGCACCCTGCGGCGGCAGCTGCGCGGGCTCGTAGGCCAGCACCGCATAGCGCGCCGCGTGCAGCCGCGCGGCGAGTGCGCCGGCCGCATCGCCGACCACGCGCCGGGCAACGCACGCGGCGAGCATCGCGACCGTGTCGAACAGGTCACCGTCGAAGCGCGCGACCTCCACACCTTCGGCGGCCGGGTCCGCCGATGCCGCCGACGTGGGTTGCAGCAACACCACTTGCGCCGCCCCGCCCTCGCCGATGCCGCAGCGCCGCAGGAACTCCGGGTGGCGCTCGCTCGGCAGCGAGCCGACGCAGACAATCAGGTCGGCGCGCGAGCGGACCTCGGCCAGCGTGGTCGTGAACGTGCCGCGATCCTCCAGCGCGCGCAGGCCGTGAAACAACGCCACACCGCCGGCCGGGTCGCAGATCGCGCCGGTGCGGCAGGCCAGCGCATAGAGCGCGCGGGCGCCGGCCACGTCGGTGCCGAGGCCGCCGAACAGCGGTTGCCGGCTCGCGGCGAGCAGGCGCGCCGCGGCGGCGATCGCCGCCTCGACATCGCAGGCGACGCCATCGATGCACGGCTGCGCTGTGGGCGCTGCCGCAGCGCTGAAGTGCGACAAGCCAGCCCGTGCACGTCCGCATGCGCTGCCGGTCAACACCCAACTGCCGTCCTCGGCGGCGACGCCAAAGCTGTCGCACAGCAGCGGGCAGAACGGGCAAGTCCAGGGTGCCGCGACAGGACCAGAGGACGATTCGAGGGCGCTCATCCGCGGGCCACTACGCAAGCGATGTGCCATTGGCCGGGCCTGCGCCCGCACCGGGGCAAGGGCTCGCCGCGCGCTCATCAAGTGGCCACTTCTGGAACACAGTGTGGCGCTTTTGGCCGGTTCCGGCCGCCGCGAGCGCCTGAGCGGGGATGGCACGATTCGTGATGCGACGAGACCATGGCAGGGACATTTTCTTCGCCGCGGCGGCTCGCCGTTCAACGTGCCTGGCGCGGCAGCTGGAGATCGTGCAGCGCACTGGCGACGAGCCAGGCGCCGGCACCGGCTGCGGCGGCGCGCGCCAGGTCGTCGCTGCTGCGCACGCCCCCGGCGCCAACCAGGGTCGTGGCCGGTGCCTGGCGGTGCAGCGCCGCCATCGTGTCCAGGTCGGGCCCGGCGCCGGAGCCGACGCGCTCGAGCGTCATCACGATCACGCGCTGCGGCCACAGCGAGGCCGCGTCCCAGCAGCCGGCGGGATCGAGGCGCTGCCCGTCGCGCCGGTCGAGCGACAGCACCGCACCGGCCGCACCGAAGCGCCTGCGGCAGTCTTCCAGCGCAGCGCGCGAGCGCAGCGACTCGCTGGCGAACACCGGCACGATGCGTTCCGAGTGCGGCGCAAGCTGTGCCCCGAGCGCCGAGGCCGCGTCGGCGTCCGCGAAGCCGGCGTCCAGCCAGAGTTCGATGCCATCGAGCGCGACCAGCAGCTCGCGCAGCACCTCGTGCTGCGGCCGCCCGCCCATCAGCGCGTCGAGGTCGGCGACATACAGCTGCCGCGCTGCACAATGGTCGACCAGCACCCTGGCCACCGTCACCGGGTCGCTGCTGGCGCACAAGGCCGACACGATCGGCCGGTAGGCCTGCCGATCGCCCCGCACGCCACGCACCACCTGCCCCTTCAACAGATCGATCACCGGAATCAGGGTCATGCTGCCGTTCGTCATGTCATTGCCTGTCGTCGTGTTCGTGGCCCGTGTGGATTGCAAGGCGCGGGCCTCGCGATGATGCGCGTATTCGTCTATGAGCATCTCAGCGGCGGTGGCGCGACGGACGCCCCCGACGAGCTGCTCGCCGCAGGCCGCGAGATGCGCGATGCGGTCGCGCGCGACCTGCTGCGGGCCGGCGATTGTGCGGTGTCGGTCGCGTCCGGCCCGCACGCACCCGAGGTGCCGGCCGGCGCGCGCGCACTGCGCCCGCCGCCAGCGGGCTCGGCAGCCGACTTCGTCGCGCAGCAAGCGCGCCTGCACGACCGCGTCTGGGTGATCGCGCCCGAGACCGGCGGCGTGCTGGCGCAGCTGCAGCGTGTCGTCGATGCCGAGCGCTGGCTCGGCTGCGATGCCGCAGCGATCGCGCTGAGCTCGAGCAAGCGCGCGACGCTCGCGCACGCCGCTGCGCACGGCGTGACCACGCCGCTGGCATTCGCGCAGTCGCCGGCGACGCGACGCTGGGTCGTCAAGCCCGACGACGGTGCCGGCGCGATGGCGACGCGCCTCCACAACACACACGCAGCCGCTCGCGACGATGTCGAGACGCGTCGGCACCACGGCGCAGCCGCCGTGCTCGAAGCCTGGGTCGCGGGCGAGCCCCTGAGCCTGTCGCTGCTGTGCGGCGCGGGCCGCGCCGAGCTGCTCAGCGTGAACCGCCAGCAGCTTGCCATCGACGCGCTCGGCGTGGTCTCGTTCACCGGCGTGCAGACGAACACGCTGCCGCACGATGACGCGCGCTTCGGCGCGCTGCGCAGCTGGGCACAGACGCTGGCGAGCGCCGCCCCCGGCCTGCGCGGCTATGTCGGCATCGACCTGGTCTGGCACGCGCAGCGCGGGCCGGTGCTGATCGAGATCAACCCGCGCGTGACGATGGCGTATGTGGGCTTGTCGGCCGCGCTCGCTCGCAACGTCGCGGCCGCGGTGCTCGCGGCCCATCAGCGTGAGGCACTCCATGCCGACGCGTGAACGCCACCACCACGTGATCGGCTGGGACATCGGCGGTGCGCACGTCAAGGCCTGCCTGCTGCGCGACGGCCGCGTCGCCGAGGTCGCGCAATGGGCCTGCCCGCTGTGGCAAGGCATCGAGCACCTGGAGCGCGTGCTGCACCTCGCGCACACGCGCTGGCCGCAGCTCGGTCGCGCCGTTCATGCGGTCACGATGACCGGCGAGATGACCGACCTGTTCGAGCACCGCGAGGATGGCGTGCGCCGCATCGCGGCCGTTCTGACGCACGCCCTCGCGCCGACCGCACCCGAAGCCTTGCACTTCTTCGCCGGCGAGGCGCGCTGGTGCCGCGCGGCAGACGTCGGCGTGCACTGGGCGCAGATCGCCTCGGCCAACTGGCGCGCGACCGCGTCGCACGCGGCGCAATGCCTGGACGAAGGCGTGCTGATCGACATCGGCAGCACGACGACCGACCTGATCGCCTTCCGTGGCGGGCGCGTGCTCGGCAGCAGCCGCAGCGATGCCGAGCGGCTCGCGAGCGGCGAGCTGGTCTATCACGGCGTCGTGCGCACGCCGCTGTGCGCGCTCGGGCCGCGCATTGCGTGGCAAGGCGCCGAGCTGAACGTGATGAACGAGTTCTTCGCGACCACGGCCGATGTCTACCGGCTCAGCGGCGAACTCGATCCGGCCCACGACCTGCACACCAGCGCCGACAACGCGCCCAAGGACTTGCCGGCAACGCGGCGACGCCTGGCCCGCATGATCGGCCTGGACGCGCGCGATGCGGCGCCGGACGACTGGCTCGCGTTCGCGCACACCTGGCGCGACAAGCAGGTCGCCGAACTCGCCGGCCAGCTGCGCCGCGTGATCGCCGTGCACGGGCTGTCGGATGCAGCCGTCGCGGTCAGCGCCGGCTGTGGCGACTTCCTCGTCGCCGACCTGCTCGCGCGGGCGGGCTCGCCGCGCAGCTGCCAGCGCTACGGCCACGAGCTCGCGCGCATCGCAGAGGACGCGCAGCCGAGCACCGAGGCCGCTGCGCGCTGGGCCCAGGTGTGCGCGCCGGCGGTGGCGGTCGCCGCGCTGCTGGACAGCGAGCAACGCTGATGTGGGTCGTCAAGCTCGGGGGCAGCCTGACCGCCGATCCGGCGCTGCCGCAATGGCTCGACCTGCTCGCGCAACTCGGCGGCGGCCGCGTGACGATCGTCTGCGGCGGCGGTGGACTCGCCGACGAAGTGCGGCGCGTGCAGGCCTTGTGGCAGTTCAACGACCTCGCCGCGCACAACATGGCCGTGCTGGCGATGGCGCAGACCGGCTACCAGCTGCATGCGATGAACCCGACGCTGCAGCTGGCGACGCGCAAGTCCGAGATCGCCAATGTGCTGCACAAGGGCCGCGCGGCGATCTGGTTGCCGTTCGAGCTGCAGCGCGACAAGGCCGATGGCCGAACCAACTGGGGCGCGACCTCCGACACGATCGCACTCGATCTGGCGCGCGACCTGAATGCGGAGCGGCTCGTCGTCGTCAAGTCCTGCGCGATCGACCCGTCGTACACGCTGGCCCAGCTCGGCGCAGCCGGCGTGCTCGACGAAGGCTTCGACGGCCGCGCCCAGGGTGTCGCGTTCCCGATCGAGATCATGGACAAGAGCGAGTTGCCGCGCATGCGCTCGCTGCTGCTGGGCGAGCCGCGCCACCTCGCCAGCTGATCGAATCGAGGTGTCAGGCTGCGGCCAGCGCGGGAACTGCGTGCAGTGCCGCGGCCAGCGCGCGCAGCCGTTCGGGATCGAGCGTGCCGCTGCGGTCGCCCGCGCACACCGCGCTGCGAAAGCCCGCGAAGTCCGGGTTCAGCGCGCGCAACGCGGTCAACTGCGGGAGCCGCAGCGCGCCCGCCAGTCCGACCATTGCGCCGCTCGCACGCACGACGCTGACGAAGCGGCACAGCTCGGCATCGGGCAGCACATCGAACAGGCTGCCCGCGCGCTTGTCGGCGGTGTCGACCATCAGCGCCGGGAACTTCAGCGCGCAGGCGTGCGCGACGAGCTCGACATCGAGGCCGCGGTCGGCGATGAAGACCGGCACGATCAAGTGGCCGGTGCCGGCCAATGCATCGAGCACCGCGCGCGCCGGCGTTGCCCGCTCGATGCCGACCTTCACGTAGTCGACGCCGCAGGCCGCGACTGCATCGACGCGCGCCAGGATCGCATCGCGATCGCTCATCGGCAGGTCGCCGATCGTCGCGCTGATCGGCAACCGGCTGCCGTGCGCGCGCAGCGCTTGCACGATCGCGGCGATCGTGTCGATCGACAGCCCGCCGAGCGCGCCGTCGCGCGGCTCTTTCAGGTCGATGAAATCGGCGCCGTGCTGCGCAGCGAGCAAGGCCTCCGGCACGTCGCGAACGCTGACGAGCATGCGCATCATGGCTGCTTCCCTTGCATGAATTTCTCCGGCATCGATGGCGGCGCCGCGGTGCGATGGCGTGCCACGGCCTCGGTCAGCCAGCCCCAAGCCTCGCGCTCCTCGGGGCCGGCGGTCTTGTCGATCGCGATCTGCAGGTAGGCCATCTCGGCGTCGACCTTCGCGGCCGGCAGCATGTGCAACCGGCTCACGAGCACCGCGCCCTCGATCACGGCCGCCTGCGCGCGGTTGAAGCCGATGTACGGCTCGTGGGTCGCCTCGAACACGCGCGCCATGCGCAGCACCGGGCGCTGCGGGTCGTCCTGCAGCTCGGCGAGCTTCAGCTCGACATGGTTCAGCGCGCAGGCCAGCCGCACGCCGGCGATGCGTTCGGCCGGCTGCAACGGCCAGGCGCGGCGGCCCGTCACCGAGCCGGCGAAGACGCGCGTGTCGGTGACGATGTTGAGCACCGCGTGGCCATTGCCGACGATGTTGGCGAGCGTGGTCGAAGGCTTGAACGGCATCAGGATCACGTCGCTGCCGCGGTAGCGCACGCCCATCGGCGCGACGTGCGGCGTGCCGTCGGGCGCGACCGTGCTGATCACGGTCTCGTAGATCACGTCATTCATCGTCCGAGTCCGTTCGAGGAGCCGCAGCCTGGGCGCGCGCCCGACCTGTCGTCATCGTGCTGCCGGGCGCGCACCAGGCGTTCAGGTCGGCGGCGTCGGTCGCAACCGCGCACCCCCAGTCCAGCGGCTGGTCCTGCACGTAGCGCTTGCCGAGCCGCCACGCGATCTCGGCATGAGCGAGTTCGACGCCCATGTAAAACGCGTGGTTCGCGTCGTGTTCGAGTTGGAGCTGCGGCCAGAGCTCGAACGCACCCTGCCCGATGCGCAAGCCGTCGCGGTTGTAGACATGCAGGCCACGCGCCGAGACCTGGACGCGGAAGTTCGGATCGCGCACTTGCGCTGCGACCTGTTCGATCTCTTGCGGCGTGTCGGGGAACGGGTGCTTGGCGTGCACCGTCATCAAGGCATCGCTCATGCCCTTCGGCAGGGTCTGGTGGCGTGCGGCCGCGTGCATGATGCGGCGCGCCCAGTCGGCCTCACGCACCGCGCGGCGCGCGTGCGCGCTGACCTGCGTGGTCAGCACCGCGGCGACATTCAATTCGGCCGCGATGCCGAACAGCAGCGCGTTGATGCCGCTGGTGTCGGCCTCGGTGAGTTCGGTCAGGTTGCCCACGCCCATCATGATGGGCGCGTCGGGGAAGCGCTCGCGCAGACGGTGGTAGCGCACGATGGACGCGGTCAACCCGAACGGGATCGGGTCGAGGATGGAGTCGGCCAGGAACGGCCGGCCGCGCCGCTGCATCTGCTCGACCGCCTCGAACAGCGAGGCCTCGTCGGCCGGCACGCGCGGGATCAGCACCGGCGTGGCCGCGACCTCGTCGGCGACCCACAGCGTGTCGAGGTTCAGGCTCAGCAGGTAGTCGGCGCCGGCACGCCCGCCGCGAAGCAACTCGTCGGGGTCGATCGAATCGACGCTGACAGTGAAGCCCGCGGCCTTCAGCGCCTGCACGCTGTCAGCGAGGTGATCGAAGCGCGTCTCGGGCAGGCAGCCAAGGTCGATCACGTCGGCACCATCGGCCTTGAGGCCACGGGCGCGCTCGACGATCTGCGCCACCGTCAAATGAGGCGCGTCGACGATCTCGGCAAAGATCGCGGTCTCGTATTCGCTCAGGTCGATCGGCTGGGCTGCGCGGTTGAAGTAGCGCGGCAAGTCCTTCAGTTCTTCCGGGCCGCGTTCGACCGGGATGCCGTAATGACGCGTCAAAGCTTCCATGTCGCCACGGCAGCGGCCCGGCACCATGATGCGGTCGGCCTGCACCGGCGCGGCCACGCGGCGCTGGATCATCTCGGCCGTCATCAGCGCGGCCACCTGCAGGCCTATCTCGCGCACTTCCCAGCTGAACGGCGCTTCGGCGATCCCGCCCAGAACACGCGCGAGGCTGGCCTCGGCGAGGCGTCCGGTCAGGAAGACGATGTGTTCCATGCGAACGAGAGTTCCTTCAGACGGGCATCGAGTGCCGCTTCGAGCTCGGCGGGCGAGGCCACGACGCGGCAGAAGTCGATGCCGCGCAAGCGCTCGACATTGTCGAACTCGATGCGCCGCGGCCGCAGCGTGACCCAGTCGTGCGGCGACCTCGTCACCACCACCGGTTCGGTGTCGCATGCAAACACGATGCCCGGGATGCCGAGCTTGCCGGCCTGCGCGAACATGTTGGTCGGCAGCGAGTCGCTGATGCCGAACGCGCACTTGGCCACGGTGTTGCTGGTCGCCGGCGCGACGACGACCGTGTGATAGGTGTCTTCGTACAGCGTGCCCACCGGCACCGCGCTCGCGGTCTTGTCGCGGAAGATCCTGAAATCGGGCCGCAACTCATCGATGCCGATCTTGTAGATCGGCAGCACCTCTTCGGCCGCGGCCGACAGGAACAGATCGACCGCGGGCAGCCGCGCCGCCAGCGCGAGCGACTCTTCGAGAAAATGCCCGGAGCCGGTGATGCACCAGGCGAAGCGTGAGCGCGACGGCGCTGCTGCTGCCGTGCCCGCGCTCAGCGTCGCGTCGAGCTCACTCGGGGTGCGAGACCTCGATGTGGAGCTTGTGGAGCTTGCGGTAGAGGGTGTTGCGGCTGACATCGAGCGCCTTGGCGACATTGCTCACGTTCCAACGGTGCTGCTCCAGCATCTGCAGCAACACCTGTCGCTCGTTGGCCTGGATCGGGTTGAGTTTGACAGGCGGCGGCGCCTCGTCATCGGCGTCGCCGGTGTCGTCGGACACGGCCGACGCAGCATGCCCCTGCAGCAGCGCTGGATGCAGGATCAATGCTGGCAGGTGTTCACGCGTGATGACGCTCCCGTCGGCGAGCGCTGCGGCGCTGCGCAGCACATGGCGCAGCTGGCGGATGTTGCCGGGCCACGGGTAGTCCATCAGCAGCCGCTCGGCGTCGGTGCTCAGGCTGCCGTCGCTGCCGGCCTCGGTCTTCAGCACATCGTGGATCAGCTCGCGCCTGTCGCTGCGTTCGCGCAGCGACGGGAGCTCGAGTTCGATGCCGGCGAGCCGGTAGTACAGGTCCTCGCGGAAGCGCCCTTCCCGCACCAGCGTCGGCAAGTTCTGGTGGCTGCCGCTGATCAGCTGGAAGTCCACCGGGTGGGTGTCTTCGGTGCCCAGCGGCGTGACCTGGCGTTCGTCGAGTACGCGCAGCAGGCGCGCCTGCAGGTCGAGCGGCATGTCGGCGATTTCGTCGAGGAACAGCGTGCCGCCGTCCGCCTGCAGGATCTTGCCGCGCCGGCCGCTGCGCTGCGCGCCGGTGAACGCGCCGGCGCGGTAGCCGAAGAGCTCGGATTCGATCAGTGTCTCGGGCAGGCTCGCGCAGTTGACGGCGACGAATGCGCCGTCCGCGTGCGGGCTCGCGTCGTGCGTGGCGCGCGCGAAGACTTCTTTGCCGGAGCCGGTTTCGCCCCACAGCAGCACCGGCGTCTGGCGTGCGATGACGCGACGCGCGGTCTCAAGGTGCGCCAGCAATCGCGGATCCTTGAAGGTCGCGCTGCTGTACGCCATCGTGCGCAACGCGGCCGGCCGGGCCAGGGCTTTGGCCGCCAGCGGCGCCGGGTTGCCGAGTGCAGCCGGAGCGGTCGCCGAGATCGTCGGCTGCACCGTTGTCGCCGCGCTGGACGCCGGACGGCGCGCCACCGCGAAGAAGCGCAGGGCTGCGTTCGCGCGGTAGGTCACCACCGGGTGGAACGACGAAGACATGCTGCGTTGCAGCATGTCTTCGAGCGAGGTCTGGAACAGGTCCTCGATGCGGCGCGAGCGGATCTCGTCCATCGACTGCAGGCCGAGCTGGAACAGCGCACTGCGGTTCGCCGCCAGGATGTACCCGTCATCGCCGACCGCGAGCTTGCCCTCGTGCAGCGTGTAGACGAACTCCGGGCGGCTGTGGAAGTGCAAGGGGTGCGCGTTGCGGAAGCGCTGGTCGATCAGGCGGTTCTCGATCATGCGTGCCGTCATGCCCAGCAGCACCAGCAGGTGTTGCTGCATCTGGCCCGAGCGGCTGGACACGTCGAGCACCGCGGCGATGTCGCCGGACGGGTCGTAGACCGGCACGGCCGAGCAGGTGAGCTGCGAGAACTGCGTGAAGAAGTGATCCTCGCGCCGGATCGCCACCGGCGCCGCCGCGGCGATGCAGGTGCCCATGCCATTGGTGCCGGCCTCGGCCTCGCTCCACATGCCACCGGTGCGCAGCCCGAGCGGCGCGACCTCGGCGGCGAAGGCCGGCGACGACACCATGTGGATGATGACGCCGTCGGTGTCCGTCAGCACGACCGCCGAGTCGGCGTCGGCGAGCTGCTGGTACAGCGTCGTCATCTCGTAGCGCGCGCAGTCGATCACGTCGGCCTTGCGCTCGCGGCGGTCTTCGAGCGCGGCGTTCTCGATGATCGCCGGCTTGCGCGGGCGGTCTGGGTGCAGCCGGTACTCGTTCAGGCATCGGCTCCACGAGCGCGTGATCGCATCGTTGCCTTGCTCGTGCACGCCGTTCTGCACCATCACCATGATGCGTTCAGCGTGGCGATCGGTTTCCCGCAGCAGCATTCCCATCGATGTCTCCAGTCATTATTCGAGGCCGTCTCAGGCTCTAGGGCCTGATCTTCATCCAACTGCACGTTCGACACAACCGGCGAAACACGAGTTGCCGACACGCCGATTACAGCGCTGAATATTGGCATGCCGCTTGCAGTTTTCCGTGGCACCCGCGGGTTCGCGGCAACTGAACGCTTCACAGGGCCCACCTCATGACCAATCGTTACACCCTGCCCGCGGTACGGGTTCCGATGACACAGGCCGCCGCGCCGCAAGCCATGGACCTGATCTTCATCGAAGGCTTCGTCGGCGAGACCGTCATCGGCATCCACGAGTCCGAGCTGCATCGCCCGCAGCCGCTCGTGATCGACGTGCACGCGGGCCTGCCGCACGCGCGTGCCTGCGACACCGACCGCATCGCCGACACGATCGACTACGGCGTCGTCACCGAGCGACTGCGCCGGCTGCTGGTCGAGCACCGCCTCACGCTGCTCGAGGCCTTTGCCGAA
>Ga0307509_10010769_pt1 | contig 11152 bp, 8 predicted proteins | sample 10_EM_MG_FD_202245 | JGI IMG/M metagenome (GOLD analysis project Ga0307509, IMG submission 202245) | Populus trichocarpa ectomycorrhiza microbial communities from riparian zone in the Pacific Northwest, United States - 10_EM | ecosystem: Host-associated > Plants > Roots > Unclassified | place... | reverse complement strand
CCGCGAAAATCGTAGGCCGTCGGGCCCGGCTCGATATGGCCGCCGAGCCTGCGGTTCAGCACCACCATCTGCCCGGCCGTCGCGATCCAGACCGCGGCGGCGCTGGCGATCATGGCCGCGGTGGCGCCGAGGTGAAATCCCAGCACGAAGGCCGCCGCCGTCAGCGCGATGATCAGCGTCTGCCGCACGACGAATTGCGGCATCAGGCCGAGCCGCATCCAGTCATGCGAGCGCGCGATGCCGTCCTGGGTGTTGGCGACGACGAAGGCCGGCAGCGTCATGCAGCCGATATAGAGTGGCATCACCGCGTCGGCGTCGATCCAGGGCGACAGCGTCTTGACGAGTCCCGCGAGCAGCAGAGCGATGAGGGCGGAGACGGCGAAGGTCATCCAGCGGCTGCCGGCGAGGAAGCCGCGCAGCAAGGCGGTCTCGCCGCGCGCGCGGTATTCCGGGATGATCTTCTGCGCCGAGGACGAGATGCCGAAATCCATCATGCTGCCGAGCAGCAGCACCCAGGTCCAGACATAGACGTAAACGCCGTATTCCGAACCGCCCATCCATCGCGCCAGCAGGATCTGCGAGGCGTAGGCCATGGCCGCGCTGACCACGCGGATCAGGAAGATGGTGCCGGCGAGCCGCCGGGTGACCGATGCCTCGCTGGAGCCGCCGGACAGCATCGCAAGGATCCGGGCGCGCAGGGGACGGCGCACATCTGCTGCGGGCGGGGCGTCGATGGCGGTCACGGGGCAGGATTCCTCGATCGGCCGCCGTGGTGCGACCGTTGGTCCCGCCTATCAACTATTCGTTAAGATTGGGTTGGACGAGTTGGATCATAACGTCGTCCCGGCGAAGGCCGGGACCTATAACCACAGGAAGCTGTTGTCTGGCGAAGGCGTTTGACAGCTTGCTTGCTACCACTGGTGCGGCGTATGGGTCCCGGCCTTCGCCGGGACGACGGCTAGTTCAGATTGACGTTGAACTCATAGGCCTTCTCAGGCCCGACCAGCGTCAGTTTCAGCGCGGCGCCATCGGGCTTCGCACCCGGCGGCAGACCGTCGAGCTCGAAACTGAAGCGCTTCACGCCGGGCGGGCTCCGCTCCATCGGCGTCGGCACTGGCAGCGCCCAGTCCGGCGTCGGTCCCTCGACGAAGAGATTGACCTCGCGGGCATCCGGCGTGACGACATCGACGGTCACCTGCGAGGGTCCTTCGCGTTTGACGTCGCGGATCGTCAGCGGGTTGGGATCGCCGACATTGGCGGGCTTGGGAACGGTTTCGAGCGCCGCAAACAGCGCGCTGTCCTCGGTGCTTGCCACGCTCTGGAAGGCGAGTTCGGCATTGGCTTCGACCGGGATGCACAGCTTCTCGCAGACCGCGTAGCTGATATCGGCGCGCAACGTCACCGGCTTGTCGGCGCTCTTGAGGACGATGCGCAGCGGCAGCACGATGGTGTTGTGGTAGCCGAACGAATGACCTCCGGCGCCATCATCGAACTTCAGCGGCGCCGGCCAGAGCACCGTCACCGACTCGACGTTTTCGGATTTCGAGAAATCGAAGCGCGGCGGCACTCCGGAATCTCCGGGTGTTCGCCAATAGGTCTTCCATCCCGGCTGCAATTGGAAAGCAATCCCGCCCAAGAGCACCGCCCCGCTTCGGGATCCGGCCAACAGCCGGACCGCGGAATGGACGTCCGATTGCCAGGGCGAGGCGTCCTGGGCGCGGACCGCGAACGCAAACGACGAGGCAAATATCGCGGTCGCGAGGCAGAGCACGGGATGTGTGCGGATTGTGGCGTTCATCAGTCGTCCTTAGCCTCGGGTGCGGCATCCAACCATTGAATTGCTCGTGAAGGCTTGCGGCCCATCGGAACCTTGATTGACAGAACCGATACCCAATATCAGGATATCGGTAGAGATGAGAGTCCTTGTGGATGAGCCCTGAAGGCAAACGATCGAGCGAAATGCGCCGCAAGATGACCGGCATTGGCGACAATTCGTCGAAGCATGGCTATCTCGATGGCCAACTGCTGATCGCAATGCCGGTGATGGAGGATCCGAGGTTCGAACGCTCGGTCATCTATCTCTGTGCGCATTCCGCGGAGGGCGCCATGGGTATCATGGTGAACCGTCCCGCCGGCAGCATCGATTTCCCCGAACTGCTGGTGCAACTCAAGATCATCACCAAGCCCGAACAGATCAAGTTGTCGGAACATGCGGAGACGTTGCAGGTGTTGCAGGGTGGCCCGGTCGATACCGGCCGCGGATTCGTGCTGCATTCGAGCGACTTCTACATCGAGAACGCGACGCTGCTCATCGACGACAAGATCTGCTTGACGGCAACCATCGATATTCTCAAGGCGATCGCCAATGGAGCGGGACCAAAGCACGCGGTGCTCGCGCTCGGCTATGCCGGGTGGCGGCCGGGTCAGCTCGAAGCCGAAATCCAGGACAATGGCTGGCTGCACTGCGACGCTGATCCGGACCTGGTGTTCGGCGATGACGTCGAGGAGAAATATTCGCGCGCCTTGCGCAAGATCGGCATCGATCCGGGCATGCTGTCGAACGCCGCCGGGCACGCCTGAGCTGATTTGCAGCGCCAGTGTCAGCAGGCACGTCGTCCCCGGCCGAGCGCGCAATTGCGCGCGGGGGCCGGGACCCATAAACACCGTAGTCAGTAAGGCCCAAGATCTTTGCCCTCTGTCTCGCTCAACAATCAGCGTCACGGCGTATGGGTCCCGGCCTTCGCCGGGACGACGATCAACAGTTGACCTCTAACTTTATTCCGCCGCCTGCTGCGCGACGGTCGGCGTGTCGCCTGCGATCGTGGCGCGGCGCATGTCGCGCGGCTGCGACTGATCGTAGCGGCGCACCCTGTGAACGGTCTGGCGGTTGTCCCACATCACGAGGTCATGCACGGTCCATCTGTGCACGTAGACGAATTGCGGCTGGGTGGCGTGCTCGGTGAGGTCGCGCAGCAGCAGGCGTCCCTCGGGGACGCTCATGCCGCGCACGCTGCCTGCATGCGAGGACAGATAGAGCGACTTGCGGCCGTGCGCGGGATGGGTGCGCACCAGCCGCTGCAGCACCGGCTTGAACATCTCCTTTTCCTCGTCGGTGTAATCGACGAAGCCGAGCGATCCTCGCGAATACATCAGCGAGTGTTCGCAGATCAGGTCCTCGATCTCGGCCTTGGTGTCATCGTCGAGCGCGTCATAGGCGGCGCGCATGTCGGCGAATTCGGTATTGCCGCCCTTGGGATTCACGACCCGCGCCGACAGCAGTGAAAACTTCGCCGGGATCGGGCGGAACGAACTGTCGGAGTGCCACAGGCAGTTGCCGAGGTTGAACAGATGCGCGCGGTGGTCGCGCGGCAGCGGCTTGCCGTCCTTGCCGAGATTGGAGACGTCGTTCAGGCCGGTCGAGAGCCGCGAATCCTGCGGCTTGACGATGTTGCCGCCGCGCGCGTTTTCCCCCTCGCCGAAATTGAGCGCGAACGCCAGCTGTTGTTCGTCGGATATGTCCTGATCGTGGAACACCAGCACGGCGTATGTGTCCATGCCAGCCTCGATCTCGCGCGCCTGTTCCGGCGTCAGCGGTCGGCGCAGGTCGACGCCTGAGACTTCGCCGACAAAATGCGGATGAAGCTGCCGGATCGCGATGGCCATCGGGTTCCTCCTCATCTGGCGGGCGGTTTGTCCCGCTCATTTGAGCAAAAAACTACTCTGGGATCGCCCGGTGTCAACTGGACCTGGATCATACCAGCCAATGGTTCAATGGGCCGTTGCCGCGCCGGGTTCTCATCCGAAAAACCGAGAGGCGATATCCTCAACGTCGTCCCAGGAATCAGCCACATGCGCCGCACCGGCGTCGCGGAGCTTGAGGCGATGGCCCTCGCGAATATGCGAAGCTGCGCAAAGTCCCACGGCAGTCATGCCCGCAGCCACGGCTGCCTTGATACCGCCCGTAGAGTCCTCGATGACGAGGCACGCCTTGTGGGGGACGCCAAGCCTGTCGGCCGCGAGCAGGAAAATATCCGGGTGCGGCTTTCCGCGCGGCACCATATCAGCGCTGAAGACGTTGCCGCCGAATGTGTCTACGAGTTTGAGCAGGGCGAGGCAGAGCTGCAGGCGTTCGATCGAACTGGACGACGCGATGCATCGGGGCACGTCGGAAAATCTTTGAATGAACTTGGCAGCGCCGCTGACCTCCGCCAGTTCGGTGCGAAACCGATCAAGTATCGCAGCCTGGAGATCGTCCGAAAAACTTGCGGGCAACGGCTTGCCGATCGCAGCCGCGATCGCAGTCATGGCATCGTCCCATCGTCCCATCGTCGCCCGGAATAGCGCTCAAGTGCGTCGTCGAGATTTGTCGTGTGACCAAGGTCGGTGACGAATTCAGCGAGCACAGTATTGGCCAGCGCCTCGCTGTCGGCGATCACGCCGTCAAAATCGAAAATCAGTGCACCCAAGCGCAGCCCCCCGACGCAATGCAACGGGTTCGGTATAGGGTATCGGACGGCCTGCGATCCATGGGTTGGCGGGATCGCGGCCGAACAAATTCAATGTCATGTTGTGTCAGACGAGGCGCTCGCCGGCGTTCGTTGCGGGACGGCGCGGCGAGCACCGGTGCGCCCGACACCGCCTTGCGTCACGCATTCCGCGCCATCAACCCGCCATCGACCGGGATGACGGCGCCGGTGAGGAACGAGGCGGCCGGAAGGCACAGGCTCAAGGTCATGTGCGCGACCTCTTCCGGGTCGCCGTAGCGGCCGAGCGCGGTGCGGCGCTTGGCATAGATCGCCTTGTGCTCCCCGGGGATGCGCTCAGTGATCGCGGTCCGGATCGGGCCCGGACAGATGCAGTTCACGGTGATGCCCTCGCGTCCGAGCTCGACTGCTAGCGAACGGGTGAGCCCGGTGACGCCGGCCTTGGCAGCGGAGTAGGGGCTGTGCTGCGCGGTCGCGCCCAGCGCCTCGGTCGAGGCGATGTTGACGATCCGCGGACATGTCGATTTGCGCAGGTGGGGCAGCGCGGCGCGGATGATGCGCTGATGCGCCGTCAGCATCACCGAAAGCCCCTTGGCCCAGGCCTCGTCATAGCCGTCATCGTCGATTGCAACGCGCACCGACATGCCGGCATTGTTGATGACGACGTCGAGCCCGCCGAAATGCGCGGCAACCTCGTTCACGACGGTTTCACTGTCCTCGCGGTTGCCGACGTCGAGCCGCCAGGCCCGGGCCGCGCCACCGGTGGTGGCAATCTCGTCGGCAACCTGGTGCGCGCCATCCGCGCTGACGTCGGTCACGGCGACATTGGCGCCTTCATCCGCAAAGACGCGGGCGGTGGTGCGGCCCATGCCGCTGGCTGCTCCTGTGACGAGCACGGTCAAACCCTTGACCGATCGGCTGAGGCTTTTGAACTCGGACATGAGAGGCATGCTGTCGGGTGGGAACAACTGGTTCTGCAGGACGTTGCAAGTTCCTTCGCACGAAGTCAATTTGCGCTGCCGCTGTTCCGCTGCTCGCGAACCAAATCTGTCGGCCGGGCCGCGCAGCGGCTGCTGATCGCGAAAGTTTCGTGCGAAACCCAAACAAGCGAGTGCGCGAACATGAACCAGTCGCCCGATGTCCTGACGCCGGCCCTGAAACTTGCGAAACAAGGCAAGACGCCCTTTCCTGGCGAAAGCGATGCCTATCGTGAAGCGCGAGAAGCATTGCTGGCGGAGGAGATCGAGTTTCGTCGCCACATGACGCGTCTGTCCGAGCAGCGGCGGTCGCTGCCGCCGGGGCCGGTGATTCAGAAACCCTATCGCTTCAAGGACGAACAGGGATTCGAGGTCGGCCTCGTCGATCTGTTTGGCGACAAGGAGACGCTGGTAACGTATTTCTGGATGTATGGACCACAGCGAGAACGACCATGCCCTATGTGCACCAATTGGTTGGGGGCGGTGAACGGCAACGCGGCCGATATCAAGCAGCGCGTGGCGCTCAAAATCCTGGGGCGCTCGCCCGTGGAGCGACAATTCCGCTTCGCGCAGGAGCGCGGCTGGAAGCATCTCGACTTTGTTCAAACCGTTGGCGACGACTATGCCAGCGATCTCGGATTGATCAATGATGATGGCAGCGAAAATCCGGCGTTGATTGTCTTCAAGCGGGATGGTGACGGGGTTCGTCTGTTCTGGGCCGGTGAAATGAGAAAAGAGATGGCTGATCCTGGCCAGGATCCGCGAGATGCGCCCGACATTGCATCACTATGGTCGATCCTCGACCTCACTCCGGAAGGGCGCGGATCGACCTGGTATCCGAAACTCGACTACTGATGAGCTCTCGCTGATCATGCCTAGTCATTCGGGGCGAAGCTCGATCGGCATTGTGCCGTCTGTAAGCCCGTGCGGGACTACGCCCTAATATTGCAGCCGCACTCCGACGAGGCCGACGATGGCGAGAATGTCATTCATGGCCATGTTGGAACGGGTCCATTCGGCGCGCACCTCGCTCTTGAGATGGAGCGTATGGGAGATCTTGTAGACGCCGCCGCCCGCGACGAAGAAGCGGTTGTCTATGCGGGTCGTGCCGACAAACTGATCCTGGCCATAGCCGCTGCGCAGCGTGCCGGTGAGCCATGGCTCGAACTGGTGGTCGACCTGCAGGATGACATCGCGCGACAGGATCCCGAAGATGTTGGCCGCCGGCGTCTCCGAGGCCTGCGAGCGGGCCACTAGCACGAAGGTCGTGGTCGGGTTCGCCGCCCAGGCCAGCGTCGCGTCCGCGATCCATCCGCTCACATTCTGCATGTTCGGCGCATCGAAGCGGCGGGTCAGATAACCGACCGAGACGTCGCCGCTGAGCGAGCCGACGTTCAGCGCAACGCCGCCACGGCCGGCAATGCCCCTGGAATCGCGCTGCATGCCGTTGAAGTCGGTGGTCATGTCATGCTCGCGGCGATCGAGACTCAGATCGATGAACGGGCTGAACGCCAGCGACAGGGCATAGCTGACGCGGAGTTGCGCGCCGGGCTGGCGGTAGTTGCGATCCTGGGTGTTGAGGATCTGGTTGTTGCCGAGGACGGCGTTACTGAACTGGATGCGATCGTAAGACCCCTTGAGAGCAATTTCGGCACCGCCGAATTGTTGGGCTATCCCCACCGTGGTGCCCAGCGTGGTCGCCCGCGGTTGCTGGTTGAAGCCCGCGGTGACCAGCGCATCGTCGAGAAAGCGGCCTTCGGCGCTCAGCCGTGTGCTGTCGCCGAGATCATAGCGGCCATTGATCTTGGCCTCGGCGGTCGGATGGCTGAGCGCCTGTTGCGCCGTGTTCTCGTTATAGGCGTAGCGGAGGTCGGCATTGAGCTGGTGACGCTCGAACTGCGACCTGATCGCGAGTTCGGGCGCGACGATGACGGTCGGAGATCCGACCGCAGTGCCCTGGCGTCCCGGATTGCTGTTGTAGCCGCCCCAGATTTCGACCGCCGGCTTGTAGAGAAAGCTGCCGATCGTGATGCCGGTCTGATCGTAGTTCTCGGCCGCGGGCGATTCCGCCGCGGCAGGCACGATGGTGTCGAGGTTGCGGTCCGGGCGGACGTCCGGGTTGCGCAGCACGGGGACCGCGGCGGTGACTGGTTGCGTGGTCGCGATGGGTTTGGCGGTCTCCATGGGTTTCGAGGGCACGGTCAATCCGATGGTTTTGGGCACGGCAGGCTGCACGACCGCGCCGCCGGTCCGTGGCGAGGCCGGGCCTCGCAGAAAGCCGGAGCCGGTCGAGCCAATGCCCAGATTGCCGCGGGCTTCAGCTCGCGCATTGACGAAGCGGCTGGCGGGGTTCTCGATCACCGGCCGCAACAGCAGCGCCTGCAGGGATCGCTGATCCGAAGGCCCGCCCCGCGGATACAAGGCCGTCCTGCCCGCCATCCCCTTGGCGGCGGACTGCAGGCGTGACGGTGGCGTATAGGAGAGGCTGCGCACCAGAAGTTCACGGAAATCCAGCTGGCGGACTTCGCGGGGACTCGGAGGCGGCAGTTGCGGCGCGGCGCGGGTGACCTCGGCGCGCGCCTGGTTTGCGGCAACGAGCGCAAGCAGCACTTCGGCAAGAACCAAATTCGGTCCGCGGATGGAGGAGCGATGGCGGAGGCATGTCGTGCGGACTCCGGATTCCAACTTGTTTGTCTCCTCGTTGCGACCGACGTCAGCTCGCCGAACCGAGGGCGGCGAGAGTCCCGGCTGCGGATCATTGTTCTTGGTTCTTCGTTCATGGAGCGGGCATGCGCCGGCCGCGAGGCATCGGCGCGTCGCGCTGACGAAGGTCGCGCCCTCAGCGGGGATCATCGTGAACGCTTGCCCGGCTCGGTGCCCGACGTCGCGCAGCGCACCCGGCTTTCGAACCAGTCCGGCCTGGGGGTGCCGGACTGGTTCGAGGCGCCGGCGGCTGGGGCTACTGCGCCTGCGCTAGCTGCTGGGCGGCGGCGCGGAGCGCGTTGCCCTGCTGTTCAGCGGATTCCAGCGCCGCATTGGACTGCTGCTGCGCCGCCGCCCATGCCGCCTGCGTCTGCTGCTGCGCAGTCTGATAGCCGGCCTGGATCTGCTGTTCGGCGGCCTCGCGAATGGCCTGCGCCTGCTGCTGTCCGGCTTGCTGGGCCTGGGTCAGTGCCTGGGCGTCCTGGTTCAGGGTGGCGTTGGCCTGGTTGAAGGCGCCGGCCGTGGCCTGCGCCTTCGCGTTCGCAGCTGCCAATGCGGCCTGGTTGGCTGCGCTGGCATTCTGCTCCACGACTTCGGCGGCCTCGGCGGCATCCTGCTTGGCCTGTTGCGCGACCTGCCGTGCGGCCTCGAGCGCGGTCCGATCGGCTGCGACTTTCTGTTCGGCGGCCTCCGTCGCGTTGTTGATGGCGGCGATCTTGGCTTCCTCCGTGGCCTCGACGGTCTGCTGGTTCTTGGTCGCGGCCGCCTGAGCTGCCTGCGCCTTCTGCTGCGCGGTCTGGCGCGCCGCTTCGCCGGTCTTCAGCGCCGCCTGCAGCAGCGCCTGCGCCTTCTGCTCGGCAGCCTGTCGCGCGGCCGCGGCGGCCTGTTCGGCGGCCTCCTGCGCGTCAGCCGACTTCGGCGGCGTGGCCGGTGGCTTCGGCGTTTGCGGGGTCTGCGGGTTCTGAGCGGCTTGCTGAGCGGCCTTGCCAGCGGCTTCGGCCGTCTCCCGTGCGGTGTCGGCAGCCGCGTTGGCGGTCTCCTTGGCCTCGTTGGAGACGTCGATGTCCTTGTCGAGCTTGGTGAAGGCCTGGGTCAGCGCAGCGGAGGCTGCGGTGAGCTTGGCATTGGCGGCGGCCGCAGCTGCGGTATTGGCCGCGCTTGCGACTTTTTCAGCCTGCTCGGTCGCCTCGATGGCCGCGGTCTTGGCGTTTTGCTCCGCCTGCCGTGCGACGTCGATGGCCTTGCGGTCGGCCGCGACCTGTGCCTCTGCCTTGGCCGCGGTCTGCGCGGCAGCCGCGGCGGCGGCCTGCGCCGCGGTGACGGCGGCGTTGCCGGTGCTCGTGGCGGGAGCCGCTGCAGCGGCGGCGACGCTCGCCGCCGGAGCTGCCGCGGTCTTTGCCGGCGCAGCGGCGACGGTTGCGGCGGCCGGGGCCTTGGCGGCCGCGGTCGCAGTGGTTGCCGTCGCAGTGGTTGCCTTGGCTGCGGCGCCTGCCGCTGCCGTGGCGGCTGCGTTCGACGCGGCCTTTGCTGCGGCGTTGGCCGCCGTGGTCGAAGCCGCCTTTGCAGCTGCGGCGGCTGCGGCCGTCGCGGCGGATTTGGCAGCCGCATCAGCAGCGGCCTTCGCGGCGGCATTGGCCGCGGCTTTCGCGGCAGCGTCAGCGGTGGCCTTTGCGGCGGCCTTGGCAGCTGCATCAGTAGCGGCCTTCGCCGCGGCATTGGCAGCAGCCTTGGCTGCCGCATCAGTAGCGGCCTTCGCGGCGGCGTTGGCCGCGGCCTTCGCGGCAGCATCAGCAGCGGCCTTCGCGGCGGCTGTCGAGGCCGCGTTGGTCGCGGTCGCGGTTTGCGCCTGGGCGCCATTGCCGGCGCCCGTCATCGCGAGTCCAAGGGCGGTCATGAGAGCGATCATGCTCACGCGATGTTTCAGGTCCTGTTTCCGCACGGCGCGATTCATCGACTGCTGCATCAGATGCTGGTTCATTGACTACACTCCTCGTTACGCTTGCACGCTACTCGTTCGGCTTGTTCAGGCACTGCTGTGCAAATCGCTGCTTCGGTTTCGCTTTGCGGCAGTGGTGCGCATCGTTTGATTGCCGTTGATGTCTGTGGCTGCGGATGGTGGTTGAAAGGTGCCGGCATGATGGAAAAGCGGTGCGGGTGGCGCCGCAGATTCTTCGCGATCGTCGTCGGAAAATCGCGCAAAGATGCGCGTCGATGTGATGGAATGTTTCTAAGTAGAATAAATTACCTAATCAGATAAATTCATTAAGTAAAACGGTCGCCGGTTGCTGCGCGTGCGAGCGCGAGTTGGTGGTGAGGACACGTACTCGGACGATGCGACGAACTGTCGCAAGCGTGATCCGCAATTGAATCCTTTCCACGCGGGGAATGGGATGAGTCGTCCGTGACGTCGCGCGCACGATGCTGCTCGCTGCGATTGGCGTCATCGATGGTCCGTCGGTAACGAACCTCGCGTCGCCAATTCGCTGATACGGCTGTTGATCGAGGTTCGTGTCGCGGCGGCGCGCCGCCGGATTGACAACGCCGGCAGCCGTCCGCAGTTAGGCAAGGTCGAAAGGCGGCGAGGTGCGATGAACGAACTCGATTTCCGCGGCAGGCAGGTGCTCGTCGTCGGCGGCTCCAGCGGCATCGGCAACGGTATCGCGCAAGCCTTCCGTGGCCATGGTGCGCGCGTTGCGGTGTGCGGCACGCGCGACAGCGCTGCCGATTATTCGGCTGAGGACGGATCGCATCTGGAAGGTCTCGACTACGCAAAGCTCGACGTCAGCGACGCACAGGCGATCGAGAGCTTCGATCCGTCCTTCGATCGCCTCGACGTTCTGGTGCTGGCGCAGGGCGCGGTGCTCTACCGCCGCGGCGAGTTCGAGATGCCGGGCTTCCGCAAGGTGATCGAAGTCAACCTGATCAGCCTGATGGCCTGCGCCACGAAATTCCATTCCATGTTGAAAGCGGCCAAGGGTTCGCTGATCA
>Ga0307509_10010768_pt1 | contig 11153 bp, 7 predicted proteins | sample 10_EM_MG_FD_202245 | JGI IMG/M metagenome (GOLD analysis project Ga0307509, IMG submission 202245) | Populus trichocarpa ectomycorrhiza microbial communities from riparian zone in the Pacific Northwest, United States - 10_EM | ecosystem: Host-associated > Plants > Roots > Unclassified | place... | reverse complement strand
CATATCAAAATAATTTAAAAACATAAAAAATAATAATTTAAAACTAAAAAATTCAAAAAATTTAAAACTAGCTGAACAAACCAACATTGCCCAAGTGCTTATTTTTGGGTGTAACCTGTCTGTGGCATTTTTTTAACGAGGTTGAATACAGCCAATTTTACGTGCATAACTATAAGAACATGAATCGAAAGTGGGGGTAAAAAGGTAAGAGAAAGGCTAGCTTGGGGACAGGCAAGCCAAGCTGAGGAAATTGAGAAAGACAAGAAAAGAAAGCATAAGAGAGCGAGGAAAGCGTCGTGTACCAGTCCTCCACATGAAGACTGCAAAACCAGGCCAGGCAGGCACATCAGAACTAGCACATGCCCTCGCCAGTGCTTTCCATTTACCTCCTTATAGAGTATTATATTTATAGAGTTTGGAATGCCATTTTGAAGATCACTCTAACTACCTGGAGTATCTCAAATCTTGGGATGAGACCCAATCACTAAGCACATACAAAATTGTTATAGGACAGATCAAGGCACATGAACTTTGGGAATTCAAGTACAGTGGTCAGGGAAGTAAAATGGTTGTTTTGGGTAATTTGAATATCAATAGAGATGGAGATTTTCCGGTCATCTCCTCAAATGACATTCAAAAACTAATTTGTAAATGTATCGATGCGAGAAGTAGTTGCAATAGCAAGGAGAGCTTGGTTTCATCTTCTTGGTTATGCTCTGCTCCACTACCACAGCCATCTCCATCTTATAATGGTATATTTTCTGGTCTTAAATGGTTTTGTTTTTCTGGTTGTAAGGGTATGAAGAAGTTGTTCCCTCCTGTCTTGCTGCCATACCTTGTAAACCTGGAAAGGATTGATGTTGAACAATGTGAGAAAATGGAGGAGATAATAGGTGGAGCAAGATCGGATGAAGAAGGGGATACGGGTGAAGAAAGCAGCACCAACATTGGATTTAACCTCCCAAAGTTAAGACACCTGAAATTGACGGGATTACCAGAACTGAAAAGCATTTGTAGTGCAAAACTGATTTGCGATTCTCTGGAAGTAATTCAAGTATACAATTGCAAAAGCATGGAGATCTTGTTTCCATCTTCTTGGTTTTGCTCTGCTGCGCTGCCATCTCCATCTTATAATGGTATGTTTGCTAGTCTTCAAGAGTTTTATTGGTGTAAATGTATGAAGCTGTTCCCTCTTGTCTTGCTTTCAAACCTTATAAACGTAGAAGTGATTGAAGTTGAATGGTGATAACAGGTGGAACAAGATCAGATGAAGAAGGGGTCATGGGTGAAGAAAGCAGCACCAACACTGGATTGAACCTCCCAAAGTTAAGACATCTGGAATTGAGGGGATTACCAGAACTTAAAATCATTTGTAATGCAAAACTGATTTGCAAATCTCTCGAAGTAATTAAAGTAAGCGATTGCAATAGCATGGAGAGCTTGGTTCCATCTTCTTGGTTTTGCTCTGCTGCGCTGCCATCTCCATCTTATAATGGTATGTTTGCTAGTCTTAAAGAGTTTTAGAGCATCTCCAATGCAAAAAGCCAAATTGAGAAGCTAAATTTAAAAAATGGCTTTTTGAATAGTATAAATATAGCTTTTTTGATTATATGCATTCCAATGGTAAAAAGCTATTTAGAAAAGCCATTTATATTTTAATATATTTCATGTTAAATTCATTTTTATATAATTATATAACTAATTTAAATATTTTATATATAATATAATTATGATGTTAATATAAAATTTAATGAAATAATATGAAATTTAAAAGATATAACTTAAAATTAAATTTAAAATTTATTTATATGAATATTTTTAATTTTCAGTTTTATATGTTACTGTTAAATTTAATTTTTTAAAGCAAAAATAAAATACTGTTGACCAACGGCTATTTTTATAGCCGTTGGCAACGTTAATATGTTTTTGGCTATTTCTACAGTAAACTGTAGAAATAGCTCTTCCTAATTTAAACAGCCATTTTGGCTTCTCGGTTAGCTGCTGCATTGAAATGACAAATTAAAGAAACAAAAGCTAAAAGGATAGGTTTTTAACTTTGCCTCCTCATTTGCCTCTCCGGTTGGAGATGCTCTTATTGGTGTAAATGTATGAAGCTGTTCCCTCTTGTCTTGCTTTCAAACCTTATAAACGTAGAAGTGATTGAAGTTGAATGGTGATAACAGGTGGAACAAGATCAGATGAAGAAGGGGTCATGGGTGAAGAAAGCATCACCAACACTGGATTTAACCTCCCAAAGTTAAGACATCTGAGATTGAGGGGATTACCAGAACTCAAAAGCATTTGTAGTGCAAAACTGATTTGCAATTCTCTCCAATTCATTTGTATAATAAAATGTGAGAAGCTAAAGAGGATGGGAATTTGTCTTCCGTTGCTTGAAAATGGCCAGCCATCTCCTCCCCCTTCTCTTAGAACAATTACAGCATATCCAGAAGAATGGTGGGAGTCAGTAGTGGAGTGGGAGCATCCTAACGCCAAGGATGTTCTTCGTCCCTTTGTAGAGTTTCAGGTATGATATGAGTCTGCCCTTAATATAATATAATATCGAACTAAGTTTAGGTGCTTACTGGTTTTATACTCTGATTATATAAATATAAATATAATAAAATATCGAATTAAGTTTAGGTGTTTGGAAATGGTTATGCAGAGTGATCCACCTTCGGAATTGGGTATGCCACCTCCGCTTCCACGTGGTGTTGCAATTTGTAGTAAAGTGCCTGAAGACGTTCAAGAAGCAGCTTTACAAGTCCTTTTTATATGAAGCTGTGTGTGTATGTTAGCAAAATTACTACCAAGTCCTTTTTATATGAAGGCTGTTGGTTTTTTTAGAAGGGTGAAATAATTATTTTATTGTTATAATCTACAATAAATTGTGTGTTTGTATACATTAAGTAACTTGTGAGCTTTAGGCTTTTTTTGTAATTTTGTTAATTGTGTCTTGGTGTCCTTTAGGCTCAAAATTTTAGTAGAGTTTTCTATGTATTTACAATATTTCAAGCTATCATAATTCAAAATAAATATAATCCAATCTAAATTCTAACAATTCAATGCAGAACATTTGTTAATTCCTTTACCCGTGGATTCATATTTATATAATTATATATATATAGAATTGCATTCATTAGACAATTACCACCAAGTCCCTCTTTTTGGTTGTGACGTTATATGTATAGAACTCATTCCCAAGATGAATAAAATTTCAAAGTTTGATAATGAGCTAAAAAATAATACATTATCTTTTCCTTACATTACTTGTAATTAACTACTATTTTAATTTATTTCTTTAATTAGCCATGCATTAATTTCTGTAATAAAAAAATCCTTATTTTCAATCAAATTAATTCCATCAGTACTAATAACTTGATAAGGCTAATCAAATTATAAAAGTATTTATATTAACATAACCTTGTTAATATTTCTAGCTTTCATTATCTCGGAAGAAAACATGTTACTTAGTAATGCTGATGTTATCATAATCTTGTTGATATTATTAGTCTTTAAAATCCAAATCTTTGTTTAATGCTGATATTAACATAATCTCGTTGATATTATTACTCATTTCATTTATTTTGATAATGCCGATATAATACAACCGTACTAATATTATTAGCTTTTATAACTTGATAAGGCTAATCAAATTGTAAAAGTATTTATATCAATATAACCTTCTTCGTATTCCTAGCTTCCATTATCTCGGAAGGAAACATTTCACTTAGTAATGCTGATATTAATATAATCTCGTTGATATTATTAGCCTTCATTTAATGTCGATATCAACATCTTCCTGTTGATAACATTAGCCTTCCATAATCTGGTAGGCTAATCCTGTTGATATTACCTTTGGAAGATTGTGGTAGGACAGTTCAGGGAAGATGAACTTTGGGAATTCAAGTACAGTGGTCCGTGGGAAGTAAAATGGTTGTTTTGGATAATTTGAATATCAACAGAGATGGAGATTTACAGGTCATCTCCTCAAATGGAGATTACAGTTAGAGAATATGAGAAAATGGAGGAGATAAATGGAGATTACTGTTTACACTAATTTTATTATTTTTTCTAGATATTTTTGGAATTATTGTTTATTTTTAAATTCCTTGTTAATTTTCTGTGTTACGATTCTGATTTTATTTCATTGTCTAGGTTGATTTTCCTAGCCTGTAAAAAAACACGTAAACCTTTTTTAAATTCTGCCTACATCAAACATCCAGATTGGTTCAAATGAAATATTCTTTATTTATATTGTCAGTTTATAATGAGCACAAATATTTTTTTTTGTAATTAAAATTTAACATTATATATCCATCCTATCAAATTTCTCCACGATGAACATCTGAAAAAACATTATATTGATTTATAATTAAAGTAACCTAATAAAAGAATAGATCTATTCTGTAAGTCACCTTAAATCACCAACTAGTAATAAATTATTTTTTCAAAGTAGAATATACAAATATAAAGGGGAAAATAGAGGAAAGATATTCCTGTGTATTCTTAGTACATGCTCCAGTTATAATTAAAGGAACAGGAGAAGCTTGCCTGAGGAAGTCAGAAACTTTGGAATGCCATTTTGAACAAGTCTCTGACTTCGCAGCGTTTCTCAAATCTCAAGCACTGGGCATATACAAATTTTTTGTTCGATTGTGGAACGAATATGAATACAAATTTTCACACAAGTAAAACACTCAGGTTTGAATGACTTCAGAATCAGCAGTGGAGATTTTCAGGTTTATGCGATGTTTCATCATTGAAGCATGCAACAGAACTGGAAGTCATGATCAACATTAAGGACTGTGATATCATGGAGAGCTTGCTTTCATCTTCTTGGTCTTGTTGAGCTTCATCACCATTGCCATCTAGTGGTATGATTTCTGGTCTGAATCGCTTTGCTTGTTATGGATGAAACCTGGAAGAAATTAAAGTATACTGCTGCGACAAAATGGAGGATATAATAGCAACATGAGATGAAGAAGGGATTATGGGAGAAGAAAGTAGCTGCTGTTCCATCACAAAGTTCAGTCTCCCAAAGTTAAGGATTCTGAGATGGGGATATTTGCCTGAACTTGAAAGCATTTGTAGTGCAAAACTGATTTGCGATTCTCTCCAACATATTAAAGCATCTAATATTTCTTCAGTTGCTTGACAATAACTAGCCATCTCCTCTTGAAAAAATCTATGCAAAACAAAAAAAAAGAGAGAATGGTGGAAGTCAGTGGAAGAGTGGAAGCATCCTAATGCTAAGGATGCTCTTTTACACTTTGTAGTTTTGGGACCCCACTATGTTTCACTACCACCGTCTTGGTGAGCATGTTTTCATTCCTTTCTCTGTATCTGCCCTTAACTTTGGATTAGTCACAATTGATCTGAAAGATTTCAAAGTAGTTTGTAACCTGGCTAGTCCAAAGTAGTTTTGTTTCTGTTTTTCTTGAATTTATCTTCTTTCAGACCTGTGTTCATTTGCAAAACGACGATAATGGCATTACAAAACATGACATAACAAAGGGTAACAGAAGTTCATTAATTTCAGCTTTTTTGATTGGGACATTGCCCTGTTTTAATTAAACTTGAGACAGTAAGCAGGTGGAATACCATCACCAGCATGATCATACAATTCTTTTATCATTCTATACTCAACAATTCTTCTATCATTCTTCTACCAACTCGTCCACTTAGTAAGTGTAATGTAACCTTATAAAGTCTTTGTTATAAATAGTGTTTTTCCTACTCTGTAATTGCTCTGCAACAATGTCCCTCATGTCAGCAGGAAGATTGTAACTCGTGGATTTTTTGGAAAATACCGTTGCCCGAGATTGAGTTGTAGTCTATTCCTTACAGAGAGATGGTTCCGCCGTACTAACAAGATGATAAGTGGATTGAAATGTGCACAAAAGTACAGATACGATCAAGATTCTTCCATTCGTTCCACTTTCTTTGCCAGAAGTGAAGCTGTGTTAACGTATTGCATTTCGCAGGACTGGTGTATGATTTGTAAGCAATGCATCTTGTATTGGAAGTTAGAGGTTCTCGAGAAAAGCCCCTTGTTAATAAAATCTTGTGTAATTTGATGGTGGTGTTTTTGGGTTGCAATCGGAAATGGCTCTTGCATTATTTGTTCTTATTTGTGCTCTGCTCCAATGGAACGTAGAGAACATTGTTGTTTGACCTGATAAAGAGCGTGAAACTTCTGACATAAAACAAAATAAGCATAAGAAAATCCTAAATAAAATAATCTGACATGAAAAATGAAAGAAAAAGTAAAACTAGAATCGGATACGTCTGCGGGAGAAGTGAGGAGGTATCAAATTTTGCATCCAAACAGTCTTTTGTATCATGCTATTTTGATTTTTTAAGTAATGATTTTTGTTTAAATCACTCAATGGAAAGTGTAAAATGGCATTGTTTCTGAGAGAAAAAACAGAATTGAATGGAAATATGGATGAAAAATCTGAAAAATGGATGAAACTAGTAATTATATAGTTGCCATAAAAAAAGTTAAAAATAATAATTCAATTCATCTTATTTAACCGATCAATTGTAGGAAGTTTCTGAACAGTATCCATGTATAAAACGAAGCAGTAGAAATTAGAAGTTGCTGATGAACCCTTTCATGAATAGAGCATATCTTTATGGAATCGATAACATTGGCTTATTATGTTTAGCTTGATCGTTTAAAGCCTGAGTACGATCTGCTGCAAAAGTGATCAATGCCCGCTTCTGAGTCGAGCAAGAAATCCTTAATCATCTGGAGAGAACGATGATGTCTGAAAATCAGACTTGTTACTTTCGAAAGAAGCTAATGATGGAAACTCACAGATATCGGAGAATTTATTCTCATGGTCATTCGTTTCATCCTCTGAGGCATCAACTCTTTCATTATCATCCTCAATTTCGCTGACACTTGCTATGGATTCCATTGAACTAGGCAAGAAGATAATTTCAGAACTGCATCATAAAACCATTTCAAATAATATCTTACATCATTAATTTTTCAGTTTCGCAACACAAATTTTTAAGGCAAGGAACCATTCAGTTCATAAAAACAATGCGTCCACCAGACTGGGAAGTTAGACGTTGCCTATTACAGCCTGTGTTGTTCACAAAGTCCTGAATGGAATTATGTTATTATGGTCTGCTTATAATATTTTTAATTTAGACATTAATGAATATTCACTGCTACTGTAGCTATGAATTATAATTCACAGCTACTTAGCATGTGAATTATAATGCAAAGGAAAACGGGGAATGAAAAAATAAAAAACTCACCTGATGCGGGGAGACGAGGTCGAAAACGATGGTGATGGCGTGCTCTGGACAACGCTTCAGTTTTTCTTCTCTGTCTGTCTGTCTGTCTGTGTGTTCCTGGGTTTTTCTGTTCTCTCTAGTTTTCCTGCGTTTTCTTCTATTTTCTGGGAAAAGCCTCCTCCCCTGTTCGTCCTCCTGTTTGCGTCCCCTGTGCACTTCTGGGTTTTTCTCCTCTGGTTATGTTTTGTTCACCCCCACTCTCCCCGTTTTTTTTTCCTTAATAGTGTATATTGAAACCATGCCGTTTTTGGGATGGGAACGGCCATTTGCAATGTGGTCCTTTAGGTTTTGATATTTTGTAATGAAGCCCTGGATAACATTTAATTGGACCCCTGCATTTTCGCCCCTTGTACGAACCAGTCCTTAGTTTCTGAGTTTTTCAATTCAGTCCTTAATTGACTCTTCAACTTTAATTCTTTCAAATTTACCCCTAGAAAAATCAATTAAGCTCCCTCCAATACCCAGTATTTTCACTTTTGTCCTCGTATTTTCATTCCTTGTAATTTTGACCCAAATCAGCCCAAAACTTTGATAATTATTCAATTAAGCCCCTGATTCCATTAATTAAATTAATTTCAAGTTCAATTAAGTCCCAAAACTTATCAATTCTTCAATTAAGCCCTTGCTTTGGTTAATTAAATAATCCAAAGTTTAATTAAGTCCTCAAACTTCCAATTATATTGAATTAACCTAGATTTTAATTTATTCTTCATTCATTTCATTTTTATTTGTTTTTCATTTTTTCATCATTTTACTATTATTATTATTATTATTTCATTTTTTCATCATTTTTTCATTATTTTTATAGAAAATATAGCAAAAATAAAAATAAAAATAAAAAAATAAAAAAATTAGATGATGACAGACATCATTATTGATAACATGAATTGTCTTTAACAAAGATATTTTTGTTGGAACAATTATATGTTTCTTATTTAGAAATCATGTGTTCAGTAAAGACTAATATTATAGTAGATAGAAGGAACTATGTTGAATCAATGATGTTCAACTATCATGATTTATATTAGTTATCTTACTTAATTATAATATGGTGTGATTTGTTGTAATCTATTTTTGGGTCCTCGCATAAAAAATAATAAAATACAAAAAAATCAAAAAAATATAACATTGAAAAAAAAGGATGCCAAAGCGCCCTAAAAATGGTTAAAAATTGGTTGAGGAGGTTCAAAATTACCAAGATAAAATTTGGCAGTATTTTGTTGACTGATGAGAGCCCTGTTGACCAAGAAAATTCAATTTGAGGAAGAAAAGTCCAAAATCAGATGTTTATGGGCTCAATTAAATTTTTATTGAATTTATGGAGGTTTTGATTGCAAGAAAAATTGATTTTTGAGTTAATTTGGGCTTTAATTGGAAGAAATTTAAGTTCTGGGGTCAAATTATAATTTTTGGAAGTTAATTTGGTCAAATCAAGGGCTTAATTGCATAAAAATTAAAGTTTGATGGCCAATTAGGGACTTAATTGGAAAAGGCGTGTAAATAGAGGGGTTGTAATTAAAACTGGATCAGAGGCCAAATTGAAGAAATTAAAAGTTTATTGCTCAATTGATGGTCAAATTACATGCATCCGAAACCAAGGATCAAAGTGAAAAAGGCGGCCAACTTCAGGGCCGTTGTTGGATTTTTGGCAGGGGTGCAATTGCATTGATTTTTAAATAAAAAATTGCAATTTAGAACTTGATTGAAAAAAGTACAAATTGAGGACCATTGTGAATTTTAACATATTTTGCCGCCTTTTCCTTTTAAATGAAACGGCGCATTTTGACCAAAACGGCGCCGTTTCATGCACTGTTAATGTAACAAAAAAAATGATGAAGGCCCGAAACGGTGCCGTTTTGAAGGCACTATATGTCTTCTTCTTCCCCTGGACGCGTGAAGCAGGGGAAGAAGAAGATTTTTCTTCCTTCCTCTGTCACCGCCATCAACGTCAAAAAGACGCCGACCACTTTAAAATGCTTGTTTTAGAATTTTTACAATTTTTCCACATAGTTTTATGCATTTTTTGCTTAATGTCGGGCAGTATTTTTATATCGTAAAAATACAAATTCAATATTAAAATACCCGGTTTTCATAAAAAAAAAAACTTCCAAAAGTACCAAAAAATTGATAAAAATAAAAAAATATTTGTGTGCATGCGGCCAAGTGTCTCAAAGCTAAAAAATCATATTGTGTTTTTCATACACAAAAAAACAATGTTTTAGTATGCATTTTGACTTTAATAACCAGTTTATTAACGTCAAGAGAACATTGGCTAAAATTTCAAAAACAACAAAAATTTTATTTTGTTTTGTTTTAGTATCAGGGATTACGAATTTATATGTAAAACGTATTCCTGATATTAAAAAGATATTTTTTTAACGGCAAGAACAGTTAGCTTCTTATTCCATTAACCTCCTTATTAAGGAGGATTTGTCTTGAACCTTAGACAGACCAACAATTAGAAACCACAACACGACTTTAAATTTTATCAGACAAAACAATGCAACCTACCTTAGGTATGGCGTATTTGGGGTGCTAATACTTTCTTTTTACGCAACCAGTTTCCGTACCTGATCTCTGAGACTAGTTAGGGTTCCTAGTGACCAGAATACTAGGTGGCGAATCCCATTCAAATGTTCCACTGATAAGAGATACAAGAATTCCTTATCTCTTCATATTTTTTAAAAAATACACAATTCCACGTCTAATTTTTTCCTTAAGAGTGGATGATCGCCACGACGCCGTACACTACGACATGATTGATGTTAGGTTTTAGCATTGTTATGTGGGTTTTATGTTAATATATCTAATAAACCATGAACAAAGATAATATTACTACGTTGTAATATCTTTTTAATCATTATGGAAACATGGCATCAAAAAATCTGTAAATATATTATGGGAAGTCTAACTATGCTGTTTGTTTTTTATTTCAAAAGTATTTTTAAAAAATTTTGAATTTTTTTTTTTTTGCTTTAAATTAATATTTTTTTAGTGTTTTTAAGTTATTTTGATACGTTAATATCAAAAATAATTTTAAAAAAATAAAAAAAATATTATTTTAAATAAAAACACTTTAAAAAATAACTATAAAAACAGAAGGTTCAGATGACGCCTGGTCAAAGTCTTCCTTGGGAAAAAAGCTCCCAGGCTTTGAAAAAAGGTTCGTGGAAATTTATATCATTTGATTTTGTGAGTATTGGGTTAGACCCGATTACTGCTGAGAGATGGAGACAGCCGAATGCATGATAATAACGTATTAATTGCCGTGTGGAAATCGTGCCATTTGACTCTGATGCTGTCAAAACCTCCCCAACAACCAACAACCCGGTTGATAGAATACAAGAAAACATTTAGATGCTCAAGCAAGAGCTATAAAGAAATTTCCTTTCTCCTTTTCCTTTACACGTTACCTTTTTATCTTTGGTAATTATTGCATTACTAATAATTTGCAAGAACTCATATTCTGTCTCTGTAACAATATTGGCTCTACTGGTCTTCAGGCGTCAGTACTTTACTCTTGATCAGGTAACCTTTCCGATTGCTGCAATTTGGTGGGATCCGACCATCTCATTGTTGGGGATTCCTGCTCCCCATGCGGAACGGTGGTGTTCATGATCATTGCTCAAAGGAGACTAAGCACACTAACACAATATTTAACGTGGTTCGGCAAATCGCCTACATCCACGGGAGAGATCGATATTATTAAAGATAGAGAAAGAATACAACACACGGAGGAGGATCACATCCACTCAACTCCCATCTCTCATTGCTACATAGGGCAGCAGCTGCATACAGCAGCAGGGCTGCTGGTGGCAGCCCTTCTCTTTCTTTCT
>Ga0307509_10010767_pt1 | contig 11153 bp, 8 predicted proteins | sample 10_EM_MG_FD_202245 | JGI IMG/M metagenome (GOLD analysis project Ga0307509, IMG submission 202245) | Populus trichocarpa ectomycorrhiza microbial communities from riparian zone in the Pacific Northwest, United States - 10_EM | ecosystem: Host-associated > Plants > Roots > Unclassified | place... | reverse complement strand
AGTCCTTTGGTAGTCCTTCTTTTGAGAAGTTTAACAAAAACAAACTGTTGAAAAGTTGATGTAACTGTAAACTCGTTTAGTTCATTCGCTCAAGATTTGCAATCATTCTACTATTTCTATTGGCAGCGATATTTTCCTTCACCGTGATAAAAAGTTTATGCCCCAAAACTCAGCAGCATGGAGTGCATGGAATTTCTTAGGAAGTACTGACAATAAAGTCTGCCTGACATATTGGCTGAATGTGCTTCAGGTTTGTTTGTAATTGAGTCTCAGAATTTATCTGTCAACTTTCAAAAGAATAAGTAATAAGCCCAATATCCCTCTATCTAATTCTATTGTTTAAATATTGTATTTTTATGCAGAATATTGATGAAACAGGCCTACCTTTTCTTGTGACACTCAATCCAGATCATGCACCAGATCATACCTTGGTCAAGTGGTCAACTGGCCATCCTGTTCCATCTGTAGCTGCAACAAAAGCTTCGCTTGAGCTTGATCATATTCAAGGCAAGAGGAGAATTTGGTTTTGTGGAGCATACCAGGGTAAGTCTTTCGTTTGTAAAGAAGAAAGGACACTAGAATAGATACAATGTTTGCTTATTCTGATACATTTATGTATGCTCTGTATTTATTTTATTTTTTTTTCCTTGCAAGCTGCATTCATAATGCCCACCATGATTTCATTTAGGGCAATCCAGATTAAAAAAAAAAGAGAGAGAGAGAAATTAAACACTGTTTGGGTATAATATAGACTGTTGAAGACTATGACAATTATTGACAACCTTAGATAATTTCGAAAATTCTTTAATCAACTACGAGAGGTTCTGCTAACATTAATTTTTTTACAAACTTCTCATGCCAGTTTCTTATTTGATGTGGGAAGATGAGCATATGTACTGCACTTTATTTTTTCATGTTTTTCAACACAAGCAGGGGACAGGTTCCTTTTTAAGTTTCCATGATAGTTCTTTTTTTTATTATTATTGTTATTGCTCAGCCTTCAGAGATATTGCCACTTTTCAGATTTTAGGTGCCTGGACTATTTTGATACTTGCTGATCAACAGAGCATTCCGTGTTGTATTTTCAGGTTATGGCTTCCATGAAGATGGACTAAAGGTAGGGATAGGTGCCTCTTAAGCTGCTTAATATTAGTAGAGACAACCTCTATTTTGACCCCTATGTTTGTAGTGAAAAGAAAATTCCTTTGTGTTCTATTTTTGGTCAGTTTCCACGTGTCTTTTTGCTGGGAAGCTATAAAATGTTTCTAGTTCTAGGGCACAAAGGAATCATGCACTGATAAGTTGTTCTCTTCTTTTCATGAACCCACTAAGCTCATTCATATCTTCTTTTCATGAACTCATGAAGTTGGTGTTCTGCCACTGACAAGTTAGATATAACATTTCTTTGTATTGGTTCCGATAAAAGAAAATGAAATTCTGTGTTTCTATTACACTTTGCAGTCAGGCATGGTTGCTGCACACGGTTTGCTTGGAAACAGCTGTGCCATTCTGAGCAATCCAAAACATATGGCACCTTCTATGTTAGAAACTGGGGCACGCCTTTTTGTTACTAGATTTCTTGGACATTATATCTCCACTGGCTGTTTAATGTGAGTTCACTTGCAAAAATAATTGCTATCCCTTTTTATTGTGTTTTCTTTCTGGCATTTTGATGTTACGAAATCAGGCATGCATAATGTGGGCTTTCTGCAGTTTTACCTCCTCTATTGTCTACCAATCTAACACCACTTTTCATTGCATAATCTCCTGTCGCAACATTGCTATCTTTGTCATTTGTCCAAATCTTTTAACTTTATTCTCATTTCTTCTATAAGCTTGTTTTTTTCGTCTTGAATCTTATTGATATTGACAGTCCATACTAGATTATCCTCTCTCTTTTTCAATCAATATATGGTGATTTGACAGTTTGCTGGAGGAAGGAGGCACAGTTTTCTCCTTTGAGGGAACTTCAAAAAAATGTTCACTGAAAACTGTTTTGAAGGTTCACAATCCTCAGTTTTACTGGAAGGTATGCACGCCATTGTAGTTCACTTCCAAGCAAGTCACATTCCACCTTGAGTTCAAAATAATCAAGAGGAAAAAACTGAACTGAATTGATATGCTACAAACAGAAGTTTTTTTTTTATTTAGAATAATTTAAAAGCCTAATTCAAAATTGTTACTGCAACTAATGTGCTCAAGAAATTTTTCTCAGATAATGACACAGGCTGATTTAGGCCTCGCAGATGCATATATCAATGGTGATTTTTCCTTTGTTAACAAAGATGAAGGCCTTCTAAACCTTTTCATGGTGAGATAACTGATCTAAGCTATCTCTTGTGGATTGAATTTCAAAGAACTTTCTTTACTAATTTGTATTGCAGATTCTCATTGTAAATAGAGATGCTAATAAATCTGCATCAAAACTGAACAAGAAAAGGTATGCTATGACTAGTAGCTCTGAAAATATGATATTACAAGAGATTGATATTCTTGTTACTTTGTTTCATGAAGTATTCTCACCCTGTTGGTTTCAGGGGCTGGTGGACACCATTATTATTCACAGCCGGTATTGCATCTGCAAAATTTTTCATTCAGCATATATCAAGGCAGAATACTCTTACTCAAGCTCGCAGAAATATCTCTCGTCATTATGACCTGGTATGAGATTGTTAAACTGGCACTGATTCAAAAAAATTCAGTTTTCCCAGTGGCCTTACATTATGTTTAAACATCTCTTTCTATGCCATGTTGAATTATTTTTATAATGTCCTTACTTGTATGCGTAATGGAAGGAAAAGAAAATAGACCACGGCTGCTAGCAAGCTTATGGAAAAACTATTTAATTTTTGAAATGAAGATGAGGGTGCCAAGATTTGAACACCAAACCATTTCATTAAGATGGTTTTAGTTCTATACCATATTAAATTGTCAGATCTAGCTAAAAATATAGCCTTTTAGGGTGTAGGTGGTGGGGACATCAGACCCATACTGCAGATTACACGAGTATATGGATGGAGACGACATAGAATGGTCTAGCCTGTCACTCTTTGGTTGGAAGACTTCTTTTTGCTCATTGTTCCGCATCAGTAGGCCTAACATTTCTTTCATTGTCATTCTCACTATGCCTTTAAGCCAATTCCTCAATTCATCAGTGTTCATCAGTGTATTTTGGTGATATCTAAAAAGAAGAGGGAGAAAAGCTAATGAAAATATTCAAATAAAAAGAAAAGCTAATGAATAACTTCTAAGATTCTTTGTGATCTTATATATGTGAACATGCAATGCAATGGACTTGCCAAAGCATTCGTATTAAGCAGGATGTGTAACATGGAAGCATTGTCAAAAGTCTTAGTTTCTAAGATTCATTTTGAACCTTGTTGAAGGAACAAAGAGATAGTGCTGCTTTTACTCTCTAATAATATTCACGGTGTTACAGTTTCAAACTTCTAAATTAGTGACCTCGTTAGTTTTTTTCCCGTATCGTAGTATTGTGAGAGGTTGTTGATTTCATTATTTGTCCAGATAATTACTTCTGTTGTGGTCTTGGAACTTTTTTGTTGTCAAAAGTGTAATTATTTGTGATACTAGAAGCTCACATCCCTTTCTGGCTGCATCTTCAGAGTAATGAGCTTTTCGCACTGTTCTTGGATGAAACAATGACGTACTCCTGTGGAGTATTTAAGGTTGGAATCCCTGCCTATTTTTTATTTCATTTAAAATAATGCATGAAAAAAAATAATCTAATCCCTGGCATGATATGTTTATCTGATGATATGTTCATTTTTGTGTGTTTTGTTTAAAGACAGAAGACGAGGATTTGAAAGACGCTCAAATGAGAAAAATATCCCTTCTAATCGAAAAGGTGAGCCTATCACTTAGCTAATTTTTTACAATTTGACCGAGTTTGCTTGATACTCATGTCAACTTTTATGTTCTTACACCTGAACAATCTAGGCTAGAATCAGTAAAGATCATGAAATTCTTGAGATTGGTTGTGGCTGGGGAACCTTGGCCATTGAAGCTGTCCAACGAACTGGATGTAAATACACTGGCATCACTCTATCTGAAGAACAGCTAAAATATGCAGAAATGAAAGTGAAGGAAGCTGGCCTCCAGGTATGAACTGGAAATTTGAAGGACAATTGCAATTCTGATATCGCCCTGATTTTCCTGCTTTTTTCTATTCTTTGGCCAGTGGCCCTTTTGCCTTTTGCAGTTTTCACATGCATATGGATGTTAAAGCTTTCAAACATAATTAGAGATTGTATTATATAGCAAGTAAGCAAGGAAAAAGTTGGCAATGTCTCATTAAAAAAAAATAAAAACCCAGTCATGGAGACAAGGTTTTCTAGAGTGGATTTCTTTTGCTTTGTACTGAAGCATAACATGGTTGTTTCTGAAATCAAGTAACTTGTTTTTAACATGAACCATGTTACCAGGACCGTATAGCATTTCACCTCTGCGACTATCGCCAATTGCCCAAGACCCACAAATACGACAGAATAATATCCTGGTGAGTTCTCTCACCGAAATATTACTTTCTGATCTTAGAATGTTGAACTAATACTATCACTTTAATGGCCCTCATCTTTCACTTGTCCAGTGAAATGATAGAAGCCGTCGGCCATGAATACATGGAAGAGTTTTTTGGCTGCTGCGAATCAGTATTAGCAGAAAATGGGCTTCTTGTCCTACAGGTAATGAAAATATTGGAATTTTTATATTTTTTTGCTTATTTCTTCCCCTTTGAATTGTAAGGTAATGGGAGCGATGGTAGAAGTTAGTGCTTAATTGTCAGGTTCTTTAGCAGTTTGGGCCATGCACATTATTCTACATTTTACTTAACACTGAGGGAGCTGACTGTTTCCAAACATTTTTTTGTAGTTCATATCAATACCAGAAGAAAGATATGATGAGTATAGGCAAAGCTCAGATTTTATTAAGGAATATATTTTTCCTGGTGGATGCTTGCCTTCATTAACAAGAATAACATCAGCCATGGCCACCTCATCGAGACTGTGGTAAGAGCCGTCAGTTTTAGCTGAATTTTACTGCTGATGCCATTGTTCTTTCTTCAAATTACTTTTCTGCACAATGAACTTAAGTTTGTGTTTGCACAGCGTGGAGCATGTGGAAAATATTGGAATTCATTACTATCAAACACTTAAATATTGGAGAAAGAATTTCCTGGAGAAGCAGAGGTAAAAGTCACTTCAGAATTTTTCAGATTATTTTGCAACTTCTGGTGTCAGCTTCACCATGTTCTGCCAGGAAGAAAGAACCTTCTAGTTTATGCCAAACTTTAGGTTTTTTATATGTTGATGGAAGACACAAGTTTTTTCATAATATTTATATGGCTTGATTAGGAGCCCTTTTTAACCTAATTTTTGCGTCTCCATCCATCATGGATATGCCTAGCCTACCACTTTTACGCCTTCAATTATCACTGATGAATCTTATACAAAATAAAATATATAATTATACATAGTATTAATTTAAAAACATGACGTGATATATGAACCATTTTAAGGAATATTTCTTACACTGTGTTGATCATATTACATTTTCGAATTGGCTGCTAGGCAGTAATCTTTAATTACAACAGAGTTAGCATGAATAATGCTTGACATGATCCTGATCCGTGTGCCAAAGAAAAGAAGATAGTTGGCTTTAAGAAATAATGAATTGCTTTTCCTATTTTCAGAAAATGAAAAATATTCTATGTGATTGTAATGTAAAAAATTCTTTGTTGCATTATTAGAGAATCCTTCAGACCAATAATTATTGAGAATCTGCTACAAGTCACATGCCATTCATTCTGGTAATTTAGTAGTTTAATTGATTTTCAGTATGATGAATAGATTCCCTTACAGACACGTTCATGTAGTAGGATGCATCTAAAGTTTGTGCAGAATCAAAATTAGCGTTTGCTCGCCACTACCTGATTGATCAGACTATTGCATTTGCAATAATTCTCACCAGAAGTTTCTGAAATCTATATCGTTCGTTCTGTTTATTTTCATCTCCTTTTTTTCCCACTGATAATCTCAGTGGCTGGTTGTAGAATAACTATAATTTTTAGAATTAAACAGGCTATTTATGCTGGTGCATTGATTTTCTCTGTAGAAAAATTCTTGCCCTGGGATTCAATGAGAAGTTCATCCGAACATGGGAGTATTATTTTGACTATTGTGCAGCTGGTTTCAAGACACATACACTTGGAAATTACCAGGTAAATCTCAAGATTGCAATATTGTTATTCAAAGCTATAATATGATTTTTGTAAATATCAATCAACTTCTCATTAAACTTCTTTGGAACATGCCTATCAACATACAGAAAAATGGATGTTTGTTCTAAAATCATGGAGACAAATCAAAATATATGCTTAGCTTGTATTAGAAAATTCGAGTGTGATCAGTAAAAACTCGGTAATATTTATGACGTGACTACTCGCAGAATATATAGTTGATAGTAGCTACGTGCTGATGATGTGTTTATGTCATGATTTGTTTAATCCGAAACTACATATGGCTCTATTAAAATTCTGTCCCTTCAGCTTACAAGCGAAGAAAATTTGATTTCCTCTGTAATGTAGGTTGTATTTTCACGTCCTGGCAATGTTGTTGCACTAAGCAATCCATACAAAAGTTTCCCTTCAGCGTATTGATTCTTTTCTGTGAAGGAAGATAGCACCATCACACTGAAGCCAGTCCAAGTATTGATTTCTTCGTTCTCCTGTTTTTCTTTATTTAGTTAACTTCGATCATTTGTTGTCAGAGAGCTAAAAGTACATTATTTGCTGCTAATTGAATCTTGCAGCCAAATTCAAAGATCTCCCTTGAAAGTAAGTTCTACAGTTGCTCCATTTACTTCATTTTTTAATAATAATGCCATTCAGGATGATGGTTTCTATCCTTGCCAAATACATTTCAACAGGCTAGCTTGTCTTGACAACTAGCAGAATTACTGTTCAGGATATATGATGATTAATGCATGATTGCTGATTGGTGCTGGCCTGCAACATCACGCAATTTCTCATCTATTAATTATGAATCCTAGTGACTGAAGAATTTTTGTTATTATTTTGAGATTGAGGTTTATTTTGAAGTGTAGTTGCGGTTGTTTTTCATTCCGAAATGCATCAAAATAATATTTTTTTATTTTTTAAAAATTATTTTTGAGATCATTGCATCAAAACGATCCAAAAAATAAAATAAAAATTAATTTTTAGCAAAAACAAATTAAATTTTTTAAAAACGCGAGTTGGCCGGCGTTTCCAAACGTTTTCTGAATATAAATATAAAAATTTGATAAAACCCTTTAATGTTCAAAATATAACATTGTTTTTCTGTTCTAAAAAATTTCATGTTCATACCAAAATACCATTATCAGATTCAATTTACAATCAATGGATCCTCTAGCTCATAGTGGCCAGGGACCATCATGCAAAAAAAAATGTAATAGTTAGGAAGTCTTTTCCAGCGCACCATGAGAATCTGGAGAAAACATTTCTTGGAGAACAAGAGGTAAAGAGCAATTGCATAAATTTTCAGTTCTTCGCAAACTATGGTGGGAGGATTTTCTTTTTTGTGTTTCTGATCATCAACTAGAGATAATTTTTCTTGTTGGGAAGAGCATCTCAACAAACAAAAATGGCAGCCAAATGATCCGCCACACGAAAATGTAACAGAAGGGTCATTAACAATGGTGATGATCCAGACTAGAGTCATAGAAGCTTGTTTCAAAACACGAGGGATATAATGGAAAATTAAGACATTACAACTAAGAGATTGGGGCACTGGTTTCGCATCATTGTGATAAAAAATTCAAGACAATCATGAGTTGTAAAATTGCAGGAAGACGTGGTTTCAAATTCACGGCACGGAGAATTCGGATTCTGTATGAAATGGAAAGTAAACTGCTTTCTCATAAGACAGGAAAACATGGTATTTACTTTCTAGGAACACAAACCACTAGGTATCTATGAAGATTTTGTCCATCCACAATAAAATATTGGACATCAAGGCTGGAAACGCAAGCACAAAGGGTAGCAAAAAAAAAAAAAAAAAAGAGGGCAATGACCATGTTCTTAATGTCCTCGCACTTTACAGAATCACTAACCCACCGTTTTGCTATCACTTCAGCACATTCAACTCGAAATGTACATGTTGCTAATAGTTGAGCTGTAAAACTTAAGGGGCACAGCATCCAACCCGCTACGTATTAGCAAATATAGTGTAAATCATGCGCCATGCCCAATTAGAAACGCCTGACCAACATTTTTCTAACCAACCGATAAACAGACGCAATACAGCTCAGAAAAGGCAGGCTCAAAGGGGAGTATCCAGCCCCATAATACAAATTTTGGAATCAAACAGGGAATTTTCCACCTGATTATAAAACAGACAGGGACATCCAACCATTGGAGAAGAAAATCATGGGTCGTGGCAACTCTTGAATGAGAGATTAAAACATCACAAGACTCGTTATCAGTAGTAGAAAAATGCATTAAATTAGACAAGCAACACCATTTGCATATTTATCCTGTATCCCACAAAAGATAAGTTGACATAAAATGTAATTACGCCATCAACGACATTCCAAGATCAACTAAAGTTTTCGATTGATAACTTATCTGGTGCTCTAAGCAATTGGAATGACACATTATCTAGTCCAGCGCATAACTATGTGGCCTAAACAATTAGGTAATAGGAACTTGCCATGTAACACAGCTAACTAATTAAGTCAACATACCGCAAGCTCCCTGTCTAACAAATCCATCAGTCCACAAGAAACCAGAATGATTGAGAAATTTACGACTTCAAATGCCAAGAATCTGCAAAAAAAACATGTGGCAGTGTTGGCATTGCTAGCCGGAAAAGCTTTTCTTGGGTTAATCACAAATCCAACTGACAAGTCCTCTTCACACTTCCATGCTGAACAAACCCCCACTAGGAAGCTCGGGTTCAGCCATGAGTGGACCCTTTGACCTCACCTTAGAACTCGAGCATCTCCTCCTGTACAACACAAGGGCAAATACAGGGGGGAAATGATTATGTCATCTTCAAAGTGTCAACTACCACTACGACTAACGCTATCCATTTACGAAGCTATCCATTTACGAAGTGCTTATAGCTCCACTGCTATCAGTTAAAAACTCTCAATTCAATCTCTGTAAGCCTACTTGTCAAGTTAAAGCAAGCATATCAAGTTCTAGAATTCGCTTCTAGCATCTTGTTCCCAGTCAAAAACAGATCAAAAGGTGCCCAATATTAAAGACACAATAAAATAATACAGCTGAAACCAAACAACACACAGATATTATATGCGCAGTAGATTAAACACTAGGATAGAGAGCCGAAAAGTTGCAGAGCAGCTAGCAGATGATTGTAAGCACGCTGAATTAAGAACTACACTCAATAAGCAAACATTAAATAAGAAGGGCATCTAGCACGCCTTGAACTAATTATTAAAGACTAGCAAAACAGATAGTGCAAACTACTGGGATTTAAGCAACCCAACCATTCCCAAAGTGCATCATCCAATTTGAGCCACTCCCCTGGTGCTGGGAGCAAGAAATCTTCAGAGAACCTCATGAGAACAGCTGGACATGCTTGCTCACAAACAGAGATGAAGACCTGGTAGGCAGCTAAGGTGTTCACAATCACTGTTGTTGGGCTTGTCGGGCCTGAGAACCACCATAACCGCCACCATAACCACCAGGACCATTTGCTTGAGGACCCCCATAATTTCCAGAAGTTTGTGGTTGCTCTGATCTCCATGATGCATTTCCATACCCAGAATTTCCATTTGCATCACCATATCCACTCCCCATGTAGCCGCCGCCGCTACCCTGTAGTTCTGCCCCGCCAGGACCACCAGCATTACTGTTTGAAGTGCCCCCAGAACGTCCTCCAACAGCACCATACCCAACTGGATTCACATAAGATCCATCATTTCCACCATAACTACCGTACCCATAACCTTGACTCCCATACCCAGTGGCCCCACCAGGAGATTGACCAGCAGACGCTGAACCAGGACCACTGCCAGCACTAGCATTTGAAGCACCCCAAGAAGCAGCACTCCCATAACCCATAGCACCATAGCCAGATGAACCTTGACTGTTCCATGAACTTCTGGGTGCCCCAGGAGGACCGCTTGCATAGCCAGGATTTGGAACATTAGGATTCCCATAGACCGCACCCGCAGGTCCCCCATAACCAGCACCAGCTCCAGTATAGCTGCTATAGCCACCATAACCAACACCATTACTGGCAGGACCATATCCATATCCAGCTGCATTATAGCCAGATGACCCATAAGGAGGAAAACCACCTCCAGTGCCTTGAGGCTGCATGTACCTACTTGAATCCATTCGACCATCATATGAGTTTGTGTTGCCACCAGATGCACCGTAGCTCTGGTAACTGCCACCCATAGAGCGGCCACCCCCACCAGGATTGGCCTCTTTAGGAAGAGCTCGTTTTACTTCAACTTGCTTACCATTCAAATCGTGGAATGTTCTCTGTAACACCCGGTCAACTGCATCTTCAGAATCAAAGGAAATAAAACCAAATCCACGAGGTCGCTGGGTGCTCTGGTCGTACATTATTACTACATCAGTTACAAGGCCAAAGGCTTCAAAATACTGGCGAAACCCATCGTCAGTTAGAGTAGGAGGCAATCCTCCAACAAATATCTTTTTGGTCCGAATATTTCCACCACTGCTGGTGTTTCTAGCAGGATTCAAGTTTCCAGCCCTGGCATTCGTTTGCTGCTCCTCTCTTGATAATGCCCTCTTTGCCTCAACCTGATAACCAAAGCAACTGGTTGGAAGGCAGGAATACAAATTGAAAGCAGGAAACTCGTTCATCATGCAGAATTCCCAAGATATGTTATCTGATTACAGTCCTCTAAAACTTGTATAAGTAAATTCTTCATGTATGACAAGCCTAGTAATCACTAAAGAAATAAACAACTCTCACAAAGGTGTAGTCTATATGCATAAACTCATGTTATAAGACAAATTGATTTGTCAAAGAGCCAATCTTTAAGGATACTTGGGTTGGTGTCACAATCTCGACATCAACATAAGGTCACAATCTCAACACAAAACTGTTCACATAAATCAGTATACCTGGTGC